>Ga0351863_10034_pt1 | contig 58011 bp, 44 predicted proteins | sample TotcelHFGM3001L8_FD_206777 | JGI IMG/M metagenome (GOLD analysis project Ga0351863, IMG submission 206777) | Enriched cells from coal bed in the Powder River Basin, Montana, United States - Total cells FGM rep2 HSBNCT.FGM.300.1.L8 ... | reverse complement strand
GCGCCGCTTCGCGGCTACGGCATTCGTTCCTTCGAGTTCCTTGGGCTTACGCCCAAGGCTACGTGCTGTCACCACTACGTGGTTGGAAATGCGTTTCGCAACGACATCAAAAAAGTCGCGTGGAATACCTGCGTTCTTTCTTGTAGAGGGATCTTCGGCCTTCGGGCCCTGTCCCTCCGGTCCAGAGCCAAGGAGCCCCCGGTGGCCGAACTGAATTGTCCCCGTCGCGAACAGTTGCTTGCCTATCATGTCGGCGAGTTGCCGGAGGAGTGCGCCGAGACCGTGATCGGCCACCTGAGCGTCTGCGCCGCCTGCCAGTCGCAGATACGGACGTTCGAGGACGCCCCGGAAAGCCTGCTGGGAACGCTGCAACGGCATGCCGCCGAACACGTATATCTGAGCGAACCGCAGTGCCAGGCGGCGGTGGCGATGGCACAATCGATCGTCGAAGCGTCGCTTCAGACGCAGAACCGGCAGACGCTGGGCGATTACGATCTGCTGGAACCGCTCGGCCAAGGCGGTATGGGCACGGTCTACAAGGCTCGGCATGTCAAGCTGAACCGCACGCTCGCCCTGAAGGTCATCAAGGGCCGGCTGGGAAATCCACGGGCAGGAGCCCGATTCCAGCAAGAGATGCAGGCGGTCGGCCGTTTGCGGCACCCGCACATCGTCCGCGCCGATGACGCCCGCGACATCCACGGCACGCCGGTGCTGGTCATGGAGTACATCGACGGACTTGATCTGGCTCGGCTGGTCCAGCGGATCGGCCCGCTTCGGGTCGCCGACGCCTGTGAACTGGCACGCCAAGCGGCGCTCGGGCTACAGGCGGTGGACGAAGCCCAACTGGTCCATCGCGATATCAAACCATCGAACCTGATGGTCTCCCGCGAGGGTCACGTAAAGATCCTCGACCTCGGCCTGGCCCTGATCTGCTCGGAACAATCGGCCGGTCCCGGTCTAACACACAGCGGCGATGCCGTCGGGTCGGCCGACTATATCGCGCCCGAACAGATCGAGGACAGCCACCGCGTCGACATCCGAGCCGATTTGTACGGTCTGGGCTGCACGCTGTATCACCTGCTGACCGGCCAGCCGCCCTTTGCGGGCTTGCAATTCACCGGCCGGTTGGACAAATTGCTCGCTCATCGGGATCATCGCCCCCCGCCGCTGGGCAGTTGGCGTGGCGACGTGCCCGATGACCTGACTGTGCTCGTAGATCGGCTGCTGGCCAAGGATCCGGCGCGTCGTCCCTCGCGCCCGGTGGAATTGGCCGAGACGCTCGCGCCACTGGCCGCGGGGGCCGATCTGCCCGCGTTGGTCGGCCGAGCGATGCAGCTGACGCGCGCCGAGTCCCCCGAGACACATACGCGAACCGATGACCAACGCTCGGCTCACAGCAATACACCATCCCGCAGCGTGCGAGACCCGAGTTCCGGGTCGGCGTCCGCCCCCGCCGAAATCCCCGACCGCGGTTCTACCTCCGCCCCCAGTGCCGAAATGATCTCCGCCGAGGAGCCGCCGGCCGTGCGCCGCATTCCGCACTCGCGGCGATGGCTGACAATCGCAGCAACCTCCGCCGTGATCCTGCTGGTTTTGGCAGCCGTCATCTCCCTGCGAAACGGATCCGGCTTATTGATAATCACGGTGAACGAGGCGGATGTGGAGGTCACGATCGACGGCCGCGGTGAGATCGCGCGGATCAGATCACCACGGGACCAAATGGAGGTCCGCGTGCCGCCCGGCCTGCACGAGTTACAGGTCACCAAGGAGGGATTTCGGACCACGACGCGGCAGTTCAGCATCACCCGTAACGGACGCGTCGAAGTGCACGTGGAACTCCAGCCGCTCGAACCCGCCTCGACTTCGCAGCAGGCGCACTCGCCTGCCTCTAGCCCGCCCGCCTCTAGCCCCTCAGACCCGGCCATTTCCCAGCCAGATCGCCCGGCGATATCGAAGTGGCCCGGACGATTTGGCACCGCGCAGGAGATCGTGCTGGACGAGACCAACCACGGCCAAGTCAGCGGCCAGTTGGATCGCGCCGACGACGTCCACTACTACCGCTTTGTGGCCCGCTTGGCCGGTCCGGTCGAAGTCGTCGCCGTTCCCGAGCCGGGTTTGACGACCGTGCTTTATTTTCACGACGGCCAGCGCGATGACAACGCCGACGGACTGCCCGATGGAATCGACAGCCACGCCAGCGATGGCTCGGCGGGCGTCGCCCGCATCCAATTCACATTCGAAGCGGGAGACACGTATTTCGTCGTGGTCCGCTCCAAGGAGCGCCAATCCACGGGCGGCTATTGGTTGGAGATCAAGCCTCACGGATCCCGCGCGACCGCCGAAGTCGTGACCTTCGCCTCGGACACCGCGCACGAATGGGGCTATCTCGGAGGAATCGACCAGGAACGCTGGTACACCTGGACGGCAGCCCATTCCGGCCGCGCCGAAATTCAGGCGCGTACCCCCAAGAGCAGCTTGGATACGCACCTCGAGTTGTACGACGGCGACGCGCCGATCTCCGACGACGACAACACCATCGGAGTCGACGTCGCGGCCGGCAAGCAGTACTGGCTTCGCGTGCGAGTCAACCAACCCATGAAGTCGCACTTGGAGCCGCGAGGCAGCTACACGGTTGAGTTCAGGTTGGCACCAAAGTGAAGGTGATTCTTCCCGGAGGCGCGAGCATGTCAGCACAGGATCCAGCCTTGAACTTGTTGGAACGCTGGCGCGCGGGCGATCAAGCGGCGGCGGAAGAACTGCATCGTCGCTATGCCCAACGTCTGTGTGCGCTTGCGGAGCGGGAAATCGGCCGCCGATTGGCGCGCCGTGTCGGTGCCGACGATGTCGTCCAGTCGGTCTTTCGCACGTTCTTTCGCCGCACCGCGGTCGGGGAATTCGTCATCGATCACTCCGGGAGCCTGTGGCAGCTTCTGGCGCGGATCACGATTAACAAGGTTCGCCGCCAGGGCGAATATCACCACGCCGGCAAGCGAAACGTAGCGTCCGAAGACTCGGCCGCCGACCTGCCGGCCTGCTCCTATCCGTTCGCACACGATCCGGGCCCGGACGAGGCCGCCATGCCGGCAGACGAAATCGAAACCGTCCTGAAAGGGCTCAAAGCCAAATCTGCGGGCGTCCAACCTTGCTCAATGCGTTCAACAACGACATCGGTAGGAACGATTTCCTTTAATGGATACTGTCTCTGTTCCTGGGTCAGCCTGCGCACAGGCCTGCTCCCCGTCGTGTCGCCCTGGCCAGCACGGACCGTTTCGGCGCCGATGGACGTCAACGGCGCACGCTCAACGAAGCCAAAGCCGAATCGGGCCCGGACGGTAATTGATCAAGCCCGCGGTTGGCACTTTGGACGCCATCTCTGAGTCTCTTGAAGGCCAGCCTAAACAGGCGTATCATTGCGGATCACGATCGGAATTTCGCGGCCCGAGAAATCGCTGGCCCAGCCCCCGCTGAAGGGAAAACGCGGGCAAGACGTCCCAGACGCTGCTTGCCTGCGCCTGAGAACAATCGCGATTTATGATGATGCACGAAGTGCCTTTACCAGGAGAATTGCATGAGAAACGTCGGCCGCGCGGTGGTAATCACGTCCCCGCTTGCTCTGCTCGTGATACTGTTTTGTTCGCCGAATCTGCTGTGGGGCCAGTCGCAGGAACACTGGCCGCAGTTTCGTGGGCCTGGGGCTCGGGGTGTCGCGAGCGGACCGAATTTGCCCGACCGCTGGTCCGCCAGCGAGAACGTCGCTTGGAAGACGGACGTGCCGGGGCGCGCCTGGTCGTCGCCGATCGTGTGGGGCGAGCGGGTATTCTTGACGACGGCGGTGAATCGCGGAGAACTGGAGCCGCCCAAGAAGGGCCTGTACTTCGGCGGCAACCGTCTGGAGCCGCGCCAAGTGCAGGAAGAGTACCAGGTGATTTGCCTCGATCTTTCGTCGGGCAAGATGCTCTGGGAGCAAACCGTCCATCAGGGCACGCCGAAGAGCCCGATTCACCTGAAGAACAGCTACGCTTCGGAGACGCCTGTTACCGACGGCGAGCGAATCTACGCCTACTTCGGGAACCTGGGTTTGTACTGCCTCGATTTCGAAGGCCGCGCCGTGTGGTCGCGGCGGTTTGAGCCGCATGCCACTCGGAATGGCTGGGGCACCGCCGCGTCGCCGGTGCTGCATGGCGACCGCTTGTATATCGTCAACGACAACGACGAGCAATCGTACCTGCTGTGCCTGGACAAGCACACGGGCCAGGACATCTGGCGCGTGGATCGCGACGAACAAAGCAACTGGTCCACTCCTTTCGTTTGGCAGCATGATCGCCGCACGGAAATCGTCACTCCGGGGACCGGCCAGGTACGTTCCTACGATCTGGAGGGAAAGTTGCTGTGGTGGTTCACGGGGATGTCGAGCATCACCATCGCGACGCCTTACGCGGACAAGGAGCTGTTGTACATAAGTTCGGGCTATGTCAACGATAACTTGCGTCCGCTGTATGCGATTCGGGCAGGCGCATCGGGCGACATTTCACTGGGACCGGACCAGGCCAGCAACGAGGCCGTCGCCTGGTACCATCCGAAGGCCGCGCCCTACAATCCGACGACGCTGGTCTACGACGGGCGATTGTATGTGCTGTACGACCGTGGTTTGCTGGGATGCTTTCGGGCGTTCACGGGCGAGCCGGTGTTTGAACGCGCGCGGCTGCCGCAGGGGCTCCATTTCACCGCTTCGCCCTGGGCCTACAACGGCAAGATCTTCTGCCTGAATGAAGACGGCGTGACGTTCGTCCTGAGTGCGGGGGACAAGTTCGAACTTCTGCACACCAACAAACTGGCGGACGACGACATGTGCATGGCGACGCCCGCGATCGTCGGAGACCGGCTGCTGCTCCGCACCGCGACCGGGGTCTATTGCGTTCGTCAGCCGGCGTCGTCTCCCGCACGTTGACGGGACGTTTGGTGCTAGTCTTTGGGCGTCTCCTTCGCCGCATGTTCCGCGCGCGGCAGAATCACCGTGAACGTGGTGCCTTGATTCAAGACGGAGCGGACTTGGATCCGGCCGTCCATCTCGGAGATCAACATCCGGCACAGGCCCAATCCCAGTCCGGTGCCGCCCGAGTCGGCGCGGGTCGTGAAGAAGGGCTCGAAGATCCGCTCCAGGTTCCCGCGCGGGATCCCCACGCCGGTATCCGTCACCTCGATCGCCACGTCGCCTGGATTCAGTTCGTCGCGGGGCCCGAGCGTCAGCGTGCGAAGTCTCAACTCGCCGCCTTCGGGCATGGCGGCAATCGCGTTCATGCAGAGATTGAACAGCACCTCCTGCAGCGTGTACACGTCGCCGCGGACCAGCGGCACGTCGCCGAGCGCCGTTTCGATCGCGATGCCCTCCTTGTGCTGCGGACCGAGCAGTTGCAGTGTCGCCTCGACGGCGGCGTTCACCGACGTGGCCTCCAATTCGATCCCATGGGGACGCGCAAATGACTGGACGCGCTTGGTCGTCTTCTCGATTCGATCCAAGGCTTCTTCCATCAGCTGGACGTATTCGGTCAACCGTGCGTCGTCGCGGACCCGCTCGCCGATCCTCCGCAGACAATTCTGAACTCCGTCCAAGGGGTTCGCGATCTGGTGTCCGATGCCCGCCACCAGTTGGCCGATGCCCACCATCTTTTCCTTCTGCCGCAATTCCTCGTGCGCCCGATCGACGTAGGCGCGAATCGATTTGGCAAAGTACAACGTGATCCACAGCGTACTGGCAAAGGCCACGAACGTGGAGATGAGATAGCCGGCGACCAGCGGCGGCGGCGACTCGCCGGCAAACCGCACCGGAAAGCGGGGGATCAAACCATGATACTGCAGCGCCATGATGCCGCCGACCAGCACGGTGACGAACGCGCCGAAATAGTAGGGCGTCCGGCCGCGCAAGTACATCCCGGCGATGATCATCGGCAGCGAAAAAAAATATAGAAACGGATTTCGCGTCAGATCGGAGAAATACAAGAGCAGCGCCAAGGCACTCACGTCGCAGAAGATCTGCATCGCAATATGGCGGTCGACGTTTTCCTGAGTCGACGTCAGATGGCGCTGGTAAAACCAAAACGCCAAATTGCAGGCCATCATTCCTGCGCCTACCCACCACAACGGAACCGGATCGGGGATTACGTCCAGCAGCCAGCCGACGGTTACCGTGCTGAACACAATCGCGCATGCCACCCAACGGAGATGCACAAACCAGCATGCGCCTTCGGTGGACAGCTTCATGGGGAAAAACTCGCGGGGATCGCGGGCAATATCGAGCCCAAAAAACGAGCGCAAAAAAAACGCCCAGCGTACACGCTGGGCGAGAGAGACTCGGTGCGGCTCGACGTCAGGCCAATCTTTCTGAGGACGCCGTTTGGGCGTCTGCGACCCTGTCCGCCACCACGAGGGCAACGGCCGAGGGCATCGGCAATGGAAAGCTCAGTCAAACATTGAACCGCCTTCGATGGGTCCTCCACTTTAGGGATAAGCTGTGACAGTTGCTCGAGCACTTGTGTCACCGATCCAGTCCAGGTGGGACGTTTCAGTTCGGGCCCACCCGCCATCTCTCTGCCTTTTATCCTAGCCTTCTTTCAAAACACAGCAATAGTATTTTAGATGAATTTTAGCGTAACTCTTTTTAAGGGCGCACTGTCTCGCCGCAGGGCATGCAACTCGTGGACAACAGGCGTTACGATGACGCCAAGTATCGTCGGCGGCTGAGCGATACGGGAACCGTTTCCCAGAAGTTGAAATTCTCCGCCACGTCGCCGGCGCCCAGATTGAAGAAGATCTCATCGGCGGTGCGAACGCGGGCTTCCGACGTACCGGAGACCGAGGTCAGCCGGCCGATCGTGGCGCCGCCCTGATTGAACAACTGCGGCTGGACTTCTCTCAGAATGTATACCCCGGCTTCGACGTCGTTGAACTCGTACTTGCCGTCAGGTCCGGTCCAAAACTTCTTGTGGACCGGCTGGTCGAATCGGTCGATGCCGGTCAATTCCAGCAGCACGCCGGCGATCGGCGGATCGTTTGCGTCCTGCACGCCGTTGACGCTCAAGTCCAAAAATACCGTCCCGGAAATTCGCGCCGGCGGCAGCCGCGCAATGGTGGTCGTCGTGTCGGTGTTATTATCGGGTTGCGAATCGTGCTGCCGGCCTTGGATCTCGGCTCGATTGACCAGCGGACCTTCGAACGCGGGCTCCACCAATACGACAACGATGATCGTGGCCGACGCGTTCTGCGCCAGAGCGTTCAAGTGGGCGATGACCGTCCCGTCGGCGTGGCTCACAGAGCCTTGGCTGGTCTGGGCGGATACAAAGCTGACACGGGCCGGCAGCGTATCGGTCACCACGACGGATGTGGCGGCTGCCGGACCGGCGTTCGAGACGGTGATCGTATACGTCAATTCACGGCCCGCGTAGACCGGATCGGGCAGATCGACTTTGGTGATGCTCAGATCGGCGACCTGCGGTACGAGGGTGACGCTGGCTTGATCGTCCTCGCCGGGCTTCTGATTGTTCGGACTAGAGTCCGGATCAGCCTGGTCGACGCCGACGACTTCGGCCGTCACCGTCTGCATATTCGGCGAATCGACGCGGGCCGCCAGTTCCAACGTCACCGTGTTCCCCGCGGTGACGGGGCCAATGCTCCACAGGCCGCGAGCGCTGTCGTACGAGCCGGCCGAAGGCGTAGCGGAAACGAAGGCCAAGCCCTCGGGCAACGGCAGGGCGACCACCACCGCCGTGGCCGTGTCGGGACCGGAGTTCAACAGCCGAACCGTCAACCTGACTTCGTCGCCAACGTTCGGCGCAGCGTTGTCGATCGTGTGCGTCAGCGACAGATCGGCCGCCTGGGCCGTTACGGTGACGGCGGCTTGATCGTCCTCGTCGGGCATGTTATTGCCGGGCGTCGAGTCACGGTCGTGCTGGTCGGCGGCGACGACTTCGGTCGAGTTGATTTGAGGGCCGAATTGCGTCACTTGCGCCACGATCCGCAAGGTGACATTGGTGCCGGGGGGAACGGTGCCGACGGTCCAGCGGCCGGACAGCACGTCGAACGAGCCCTGGCTGGGCGACGACGACACGTAGGACACTCCCGCGGGCAAGCGGTCCAACACGGCTACGTTGGTTGCGACATCCGGTCCGGCATTGGTCAACCCGATGACGAACGTGATATTGTCGCCCAGGTTGGGTGCGGGCTGATCCACTACCTTTTCCAGCGACAGGTCGATGACTTGAGGCGTCGCCGTGATGGTTGCATAATCATCTTCGCTCTCGACGCCGTTGCCGGGCGTCGAATTCGGGTCGAATTGATCGGCCGCCATCAGTTCGGCCGCATTGATTTTGGCCGACGCATCGGTCACGCGGCCGACCAGGAACAGGGTCACGTTCGCTCCGGGCGTTACGGTTCCCACATTCCAATCGCCCGAAGTGGGATTGTAGGCACCTTGCCCCACCGTGGACGAGACATAACTGATCCCCGGCGGCAGGGAATCGTGGACTCGTACGCCCGTGGCGGCGTCGGGGCCGGCATTCGTCAACGTAACCGTAAAGGTGACGTTGTCGCCGACGTTGGGCGCAGCGCGGTCGACCGTCTTGGCCAGCGACAAATCCGCGACCTGCGGGCGAATCGTCACGCTCACCCGATCGTCTTCATTGGGATCTTGATTGCCGGGCGTAGAATCCGGATCGTGTTGATCCGCGGCGGTGATCTCGGCCGTGTTCGTCTTCTCGTCGGCCGTGTCCGTGCGAGCCACAATTCGCAAGCTGGCCGTCCCGCCGGCGCCGACGCGGCCGACGGTCCACACGCCGTTGGTGCGGTCGAACGCTCCCGCGCTGGGTGCGGCCGAGACAAAGGTCATGCCGGGCGGCAAGACGTCCTTGACCGTCACGCCCGTCGCCTCGTGGGGACCGGCGTTGGAAACGGTGACGGTAAAGGTGACTTCCTGATTGGCCAGGGGGCGGCTGGGGCTGGCGGTCTTGATCAGCGACAAGTCGGCGAGCTGCGGCGTGACGGTCACGCCGGCTTGATCGTCTTCGGAGGCAACGTTATTGTTGGGGGTCGAGTCGGAATCGCGCTGGTCCGCAGCGACGACTTCGGCGATGTTCGTCGTCGGCGTCGTCCCGGCCGCTGTGGCGGTGATCTGCAGCGTCACGTTGGCTCCGTTTTCCAACGCCGGCACCGTCCACACGCCGGTGCCGTTGTCGTAGGCGCCGGCCGAGGGAGTCGCCGAGACGAAGGTCAAGCCGGACGGCAACTGGTCCCGGACCGCGACGCCCGTTGCCCGGTGCGGCCCGCTGTTGGACAGCGTGATCGTAAAGGTCACATTTTCGCCGACTTGCGGAGCCGCTTTGTTGACCGTTTTGGCCAGCGACAAGTCGGCCTGCTGGACGATGATGGTGATCGAACTCTGGTCGTCTTCCCCGGGCACGTTATTGCCCGGCGTCGAGTCGGGATCGGGTTGGTCGACGGCCGTGACTTCGGCGGTGTTGGTGATCGAACCGGTGCCCGTGACACGAGCCGCGATCTGCAGGCTGGCGCTATTGCCGCTGCCCACGACGCCCACGCTCCACACGCCCGACGAGGCGTTGTAGGCGCCTTGGGACGGCGATGCGCCGACGAACGTCACCCCGCCCGGCAGCAGGTCCGTGACGGTGATATTGGTCGCGGTGCCCGGCCCGTCGTTCCGCAGGTTTAGGGTAAAGTTGACGACGGCGTTCGGATTCGGCGTGGCATTATCCACGGTTTTGGTCAACGCCAAGTCGGCGCGCTGCGGCGTGACCGTGATACTGCTTTGATCGTCTTCGTTGGGATTGTTGTTGTTCGGCGTCGAGTCGGGATCGGGCTGGTCCGAACGCGAAACTTGGGCCGTGTTCACCACCACGGCCGTTGTGCTGACGGTCGCGGCCAATTGCAGGCTGGCGCTGCCCCCCGCGGAGACCGTGCCGACGTTCCAGACACCGCTGAGGGGGTCGTAGTTGCCCTGCGACGACGCGGCGCTGACAAAGGTCAAGCCGGGCGGCAGCTGGTCGCTCACCGCGACCCCGGTGGCCGTGCCGGGACCGGCGTTGTTCAGGTTCACCGTGAAGGTCACGTTTTGGCCGACGTTGGGCGAAGGATTGTCGATGGTCTTGACCAGCGACAGATCGGCCACCTGCGGCGTGATCGTCACGCTGCTCTGGTCGTCTTCGGTGGGGATGCCGTTGCCGGGCGTCGAGTCGGGATCGCGCTGGTCGGAAGCGGTGATTTCCGCCGTGTTGGTGACGGGCGTATTGGTGCTCAACGACGCTGTGATCTGCAAGCTGGCGCTGGCCCCGTTGCCCAGCGTGCCGACCGTCCACACTCCCGTGGCGCTGTTGTATACGCCCGCCGGCGTCGCACTGACGAAGGTCAGTCCCGGCGGCAACTGGTCCGTTACCCGAACGTTCGTCGCCGTGGCGGGACCGGCGTTGTTGACGTTCAGCGTAAACGTCACCGGCTGGCCCAGCGTCACGTTGGGGTTATCGATGGTCTTGGTCAGCGACAGGTCGGCCAGTTGCGGCGTGAGCGTAATGCTGCTTTGGTCGTCCTCGGCCGGGTTGTTGTTGTTCGGCGTAGAATCGGGATCCCGCTGGTCCGAGCCCGTGACCTCGGCGGTATTGGTGATGGCCGTCGTGCCGTTAACGGTCGTGGTGACTTGCAGGATGGCGGTCGTTCCGGCGGGCACGGTGCCGATCGTCCAGAGACCGGTGCCGGGGTTGTAGGAACCTTGCGAAGGCGTCGCACTGACGAATACCAAGCCCGTGGGCAGGCGGTCGGTCACGACCACATTGGTCGCGGAATCGGGACCGGAATTCAACAGGTTCACGGTGAAGGAGGTGGTTTGACCGACGTCGACGTTCGGATTGTTGGTGGTTTTGGCCAGCGACAGGTCAGCCGTCGGCTGGTTGTTGAAATCGGCGGGGAATCTCTTCGACCCGACCATGCGGAGAACGGACAGCTGGCCGTCCAAGGCGACCGCCGTCGTCTCCACCAGCAACTCGATCGCGCCCACATTGGCGAAGTTCGCGACCGTGCCGCCGGCCGGGGTGAAATCCGTGGCCAGCGCCAGCAGTACGCTTTCCGAGCTGTTGACGCCCAGGGGCACCGTCGCCTGGGAAAAATTCGCCGCATCGGTATAAACGCGGATGCGGGCGGTACCACCCGCTTTGTCTGCGACGCCGGCCAATTCGAGGAACGAATTCGCGCCGCCTTCGGTCAGGTCCACGCCGCTGCCATTGACGCGCAGTCCGGCGGGGTTCAGCACCGAAGCGTTGTTGTCTACGCCGTCCCAAACGACTTGGTATCGGCCGAGGGCGTTGAAGCCGGCATCGATCGAGAGGATTCCCGATCCGGCTGACAACGTGACGGAATCGCCTGTTTGGCCGCCGATCAGCGTCACCGACAGGTCGCGTTCGCCGCCCAACGCATCCGGAGCCGCCGCCGCCGAGACGCTGGTGGTCCCCGCGGGCATCGTTGCCGTAAGGGTTTGCGGCGTCGTAAAGCCGTCGATCGTCCGTCCGGCTACGCCCTGTACGTCGGCGTTGCTGAGCGTGATGCGGGTGCTGGTGATCTGCGCCAGGCTGAACGCGCCGACGGTCTGTGCCGGCTGCTGGACAAAGTAGTCGCCGGCCGTCAGCCGGTCGAAACGGTATTGGCCGTTGCTGTCGGACGTAGCGCTGCGCAGCGCGGCGCCGTCGCCGGCATCCAACACGCCGTTGGCGTTGGCGTCGCGGAATAGATTCAGCGTGGCGCCGACGATTTGCTCGCCGGGCGTGAAGCCGTTGCCGTCGGCATCGCGAAAGACGATGCCCGTGATCGCGGCCAGGTCCGTGGCGGCCAGCAGTTGCCGCGGCTCGAGTTTTTCCATCCCTAGCCGGCGCCGCTTCTTGCGGTTCGGACGGCCCTCGCGGCCGGAACGCGACGAGTTCTTGGGAGAAGAGTTTTCGGATGGTGCAAACATAGGGCGCCTCACCAGCGGTAATCCAAGCCCAAATGGAAGCCTTGAGCCCAGTAGTTGGTATCGTTGAATGCGACGGCCGGGCGCGCGGGACCGACAGGAACGAGATTCGGGTCGCTGGGATCCGGGATGTAGGTCTCGTTCACGCCCAAGTCGATGGCTCCGGCGGGCCGGATCACGTTGCTGAGAAACAACAGCGAATAGCCCAACTTGACGCTCAGGTGCGGCGTCAACTCGTAACCGCACGTCGCTCCGATCTCCGGAGCCCAAGCCGACGCTTTGTACGAGTGATCGCCGATGTTCGTGGTTTGGGCCAGCAATCCGCCTGCCAAGAGTGTGCCCGGCCCGTTCTGGGCATCCGGCGGAACGATTACCTGTGTTTCGCCCCGGATCGCGATCGTCTCTTGCGTGCGTCCCAGGGCGACTCGTAACAAGCCCTCGGTCCACCACCGGCGGCGCTGATACTTGGCGGCCAGTCCGAGTTCGCCTCCGTGAAAGTCGTTGCCGGTCGAGAATTGATCGAATCCGATCAGTCCCGTCCGTGGTGTGACCGTCGTGACCAAGTAATCCCGGATCGTCACGGACTCGTCCAAGCTGAGGTAACGATATCCGCCCAGCAGGTCCAGCCGAAATCCGCTGTTGCAGCTGCCCAATTCGCGGCGAGCGGAGTGTTGACTGCCAAAGGTGCAAAGCAGGTTTGTGACCAGATGAAAACCGGCGGACTGAAACCGGCTGTCGACGTCGACCAAAACCGTTCCGGCCAGCAGATTCGGATAAGCCACCAGGGCGGAATCGAACGCCATCGTATTGGGGCCGACGTTCAGGAACGGTCGAGCCAGAATCTGGTCACCGACCGAAACGGCGAAAAACCGCGTCTGCTCGTCCTGCAGTCCGGTATAGTCGAATTCCAATCCGACCCAACGCCGCGGCCCCAGCCAGCCCCCGACGCGAAATTGGGTTCCATAACGCAGGTCGGTAAACACATCCCCGTCGCCGAACAAGACCTGCGTCCCGCCCGCGCCCATTACGCCCGCCTGAGCTTGCGGCGTGCCCGGCGGACTGGTGGTGACCAGCGGCGGCAGTGCCATTTCCCTCGTCCACCAAGCCAAGGCGCTCACTTGGCCCCACAGCCGTTCCGGCGGACCGCACGGAGCGTGATGCCAAGGATCGGGAGCGGGCATCAGGTGCTCCGGCTCGGTCGATTGCAGGAATTCCTGCTCATTCAGCAACGACTCTTCGATGACTTCGCCTTCTAGAATCACGCGCGGCGATGTGCCTGCGGATCCCGAACCGGTCGAGTCCGGACTTGGAATCGGCATCAGCGGCGGCAGCGATCCCGGATCGGTGCGGATCGCACTCTGAGGATCAGCAAACTGAGCCGGTGGAGCGATCTTCGGCTCGATCGTTTGGGCGACCAGCAGAGGCTGGTCCGACGACGGCTGCGAATCGAGTTCGCCGACGACCTGCACGGACTTGCCGACATTCGCTTCCAGCGGGACGCCGTCGGACGGCGGAATGGAATAGCGAACCTTGCCCTCCGAGTCGACCAACACGTACTGGTCGGCTCCCGAGTCGGTCTTGTGCTTCTGCAACACGCCGAACGCGACTCGAAGCAGCGCCGTGTCCGGTGCCGGCGGTTGATCCGCAGCGCCGGCGATCGCCGGAAGCGCAGCCAGCAATAGCACCAACACACAGATGTTGAGAAGTCGCAGCATATCCAAAAGCCGAACGGCAACCCGAAGAGAAAAGATGCGGGCGGATAATTACCGCAGTCTCGGCGCCGAATCAAGCCCAGTTCGCCCCGATTTGCAGAACACGCGGCGGCGCAACGCTTGCCAGCACGCTGGCAGGGCTATGTTCGATGGGGTACGCCAGCTATCCGTCTTGCTAACCTGCCACAGGCAAGCCGCAGGCACGCTGCCGGGGAGGTGGCAACGCGCGTGCCTCGGATGGAACCATCCATTGGTGATTTGCGGCACTAGTTGACCAGCCGAATCGTCAACGGATACCGATAGTATTCGCCGCCGTTGGCCTTGATGGCCGCGATGATCGTCATCACGACGCTGAAGATCAAGACGGCAATTAGCAAGGGAATGCCGATGATCACGAAGCACAAGACGACTGCCACAGCAGCCCAGATCGTGATGCTGATCTGGAAATTCAGGGCCTCCTTGCCTTGATCGTCCACAAAAGCGTATTGATCCTTCTTGATCAGCCAGATCACCAGCGGGCCGATGATATTGCCGAACGGCACCAGATAGCCGGCAAAGGCGCTCAAGTGGCATAACATGGCCCACATCCGTTCGTCGCTGCCGTCCGCGGACGGCTTGTCGGAAAAAGAAGCGTTACTCATACGGAACCTCAAAGATGTTGTTTGGCTCAGGAGGCGTTGTCGGAAAGACATTCTAACGCCCAGCGAACGATTGGTCCAAGTAGTTTTCGCTCCAGCGAGTCCGATCTTGGGCGAGCCGGGCGAAAAAATGCTTTGCCATCACGCCCCGGCCTGCGTTGCGACGCGACATTATTTCTTCCACAGTCTCACAGTTTTTCGTGTACAATCGGCCCAACGAAATCCCCGTTCTGGCGTCCTACCAAGGAGAACCTCATGAAGCGACTGACATTCGCCGTTGCGGTCTTGACCGTCTGCGCCGCGTTTTCCACCTCGATTTCGGCTCAGCGTCCTGACGCGCCGCGCCGCTCCGGCTTGAACCCCGAATCGCGCACGCCGATCGAAAACGCGCCGCTGCCCAACGACGACGAAGAGCAGAGGATCCTAAACGCTTTGGAACAAGCGAGACAGGGGCCCCGCTATGCCAACGTCTCCGAAACGGACGGGCGGCTGCTGCGGCTGCTGACCGAATTCAGCAATGCCAAACTGGTCGTCGAAATCGGCACCTCGACGGGCGAATCGGGCCTGTGGTTCGCGTTGGCCCTGCGGAAGACGGGGGGGAAACTGATTACGCATGACATCGATCCGCGCCGCGCGAAGATCGCGGCAGAGAATTTCCGGAAGGCGGGCGTCGACGGCTTGATCACAATCGTGCTGGGCGATGCCCACGAGACGGTCAAGAACATCGAGGGTCCGATCGACATCCTGTTCCTGGATGCCGACAAGGACAACTACCTCGATTATCTCGACAAGCTGGTCCCCAAGCTGCGGCCCGGCGGTCTGATTATCGCCCACAACATGGTTTCCCCCGCTCCCGATCCGCGGTACCTCGAAGCAATTACGAAGAATCCCGATTTGGAAACCTCATTCCTGCTGATGGATGCCGCCGGCATCGGGGTGACGATGAAGAAGCGATAAGGAAGTCTCCCTTTCGAGAAAACGAGAAGTTGGCGAAGTCATGCGGGCAACGCTTTGCGCAGTTCGTCCGCTTCATCTTTCAGCAACTCGCAACCATCCGGCACGCAACTCGCTTGCAGGCAATCCCGTCCCAGCACCAGCGTGGCGAAATCGGCCAGACGCTTCTGCCGTTCGTAGGCTGTGCGGGCGCCGGCCAGTGTAGAATCCAGCCGCATCGCCTCGGTCGCGTCGGACGCTCGTTTCCGCCGCTGCTGTTGATCCTGCAGTTTACGTTCCAGCACGCGCAACTGCTGTCCGGCCTCACGGGCCGCTTGTTGAGCGCGTGAGGCCGCCTTGGGAAGCTTCTGTTCCCAGGCGGCTCGGCCCACGCACGTAAACACAAAATCCAGCCGCCGCAAGACACTGCTGTGGTCCGACAAGTCGACTTCGGGGCCGGTGTCGCCTTCCTCGACGACTGCCACCCCGCCGCGGCTGTCGGCGCCGCGCAGGCGGCTGCTCCAAGTGTTCAGGTCGCCCTGACGGCGGGCTTGATGGCGATCCAGTTCGACATGTGCCGACTGCCGCGTCCGCGCGACGCGCGCCGAGACCGAAATGCGCCCGTTGGCGGCGTAGCTCAACTCGACCTTCACCGCAGTCCCCTTGGCCAAACCCTGCGGCAAGTCGCGGACCATGCATTCGCCCAACGAAATACACTCGTCGGGATCGCGGCTCTCACCCTCGACGATCGGCACCTTGACGTTCCGTTGGTCGTCGCGTTCCGTCACGAACGTACGTTCCACGCGGCACGGCAGCGGCGTATTCCTGGGAATCACGATCTTGACCACGCGCCGCCGCGTCTTGGGCTCGATACCCACTACGCCCAAGTCATGGGAATTGACATTGACAAAGTCGCAGGCCGGCACCTCGGGACCGCCGTCGTCGCGTACCAACATCGCGGCGTACAGCGCGGCCCCGTGCGCCACGGCTTCGTCCGGCGATGCCGCGGCGTCGGGCGCCCTGCCCGTGACACGCTGCAGCATCTCGGACACCATCGGCATCCGCGAGGCGCCGCCGACCAGCAATACGGTGTCGATCCGGTCCCAGTCCAACCCCGCGTCGCGGACAACCAGCTTCGTCGTGGTCTCGGTGCGATCGAGCAGATCGCGGGTCATTTCCTCGAATTGCTGCCGGGTTACCTCCAGCCGCGCACGCAATCCGCCGAAATTGCAGACGACAGGCGTCTTGGACAATTGCGAGATCGCATGCTTGCAGTCCTGGACCTCGAGCCACAGTTGAATGGCATCGCTGGGGTCGGCCCGCGGATCGAGTCCGTGCAGTTGGCGAAACTGTTCCGCGATGTGCTCGACCAGTCGCTCGTCGAAATCCCGGCCGCCTAACCGGACGTCGCCGTCGGTGGCCAGGGCCCGGAACTCGCGGCCATCGAGTTCCAGGATCGTGACGTCAAAGGTCCCGCCGCCCAAGTCGTAGACCAGCACCCGCCGCGAGCCGCCTGGAAAGCTGTCCGCGTCCGGCCTAACGAACCCTCGTTGGTGGCCGTAGGCCAGTGCCGCAGCCGTCGGCTCGTTGATGATGTCCAGCACCTCCAGTCCGGCCAAACGCCCGGCATCCTGCGTGGCCTTGCGGCGGACTTCGTCGAAAAACGCCGGCACCGTGATTACCGCCTGCTGGATCGGCCCGATGCGGCGCTCGGCGTCCTGTTTCAGTTGGGCCAGAACAAAAGCACTGAGCACCTCGGGCGGAACCGCCTGGCCGCGGATCGGACGATGGTAGGCATCGCGGCCCAGATCGCGCTTGAAGCAATCGGCGAACCGATCCGGAGACAGGATCGACGACTTGACCGCCTGGCGGCCGACGACCACCTCCTCGTCCTCGAACAACACGGCACTCGGCGTCAGCACCTCGCCCAGCCCGTTCGGAATCGACACCGGCCGGCCTTGGGAATCCAAGTGCGCGATCAGCGAATACGTTGTCCCCAGGTCGATTCCGACCGGTGTCGGTTTCCGTGGTTGATCGCTCGTCGGCGGATGGGATGCGCTCATGGTTGCTCCTGACAAGAAATCAACTCGCCGTGCGGTCCCGCGTCGCCCTCTCGGCATGCGGTGACTCGTCGCCGCCTTCACGCCTCGCGGCAGACACGGCGCGTTACTCAAAGCGGTGACAAGTCACCGCACTCCAAGAACGGTCACTCGGCCTCCGGCAGGATCATGAACCGCACATCGGGCCCGAACTCGGACAGCCTCACGATATCGCCGGCCCTCAGCGGGCACGCGCCGGCCGCGGGCAGAAGGTCTTGGTTGACGATCCATACGCCCGCCCCGTCGTTATGAATCCGCCCGCCGAATTGGTCGGCCAGAATCCGCGCCCGCTTGGCTTTCGCCCCGGGATCGTGTTTCACATCGAAGCACACATCCCAGTGCTTGCCGCCGCCGATCGAAATCACGTCCTGCGCAAATTTCAACCGCTCGCCCAAGCGCGAGCCGGACAGGATGAGCAGTTCCACGACCATGAGCACACTCCCTCCGGCGGTCGCCGATGGTTCGGGTCCGTTGATTGCACGCCGACCGCAGCCTGACTTCCGAACGGCAATACAATACCTTGCGTTCGGGGTGTCTGTCAATCTGTGCTATCCTGGAATGAGAACGACGACAGCCCAAGCCCGTTCCGCCATGCGATCGGTGCGCACGGTACGCCACGAGCTTCGCAAGCAGCTTGGCCTTTGATCCTTCCCCGTCGCCCAGCGTCGCTCACTCTTGCCCCAGCCGCTGGCGGGCCTTGTCTCTCAACGATTCGGAAATCGGCTCGCGCAGGTCGTTAATCAACAGGGCGGCGTCGCCGAGCCGGTCGAGCGAGTTCGATTTCCGGGCTGCCTTCATGGCCAGCACCGCCAGACGGCGGGCCAGGGCGGCCTGAGAATCGAGAATCGCCCGGTCCGCCAACTTCAGTGCCTCGCCTGCGACGGCTTGCTGCTCCTCGGCGGCCGTCGCCTGCTCCAGCGCGGCGTTCAGCCGCTGTTCGGCCTGCTCCAGCGTCTCCGCCGGCGCTGGGAGGCCGTTTTCCGGGGAAGGAGACGGCGACGAAACCGTTTCACCTGCCGCCGCCGGGCCTGGCTCGGCGACGGCAGGCTCGGACTCCTTGTCGGAGACGGTCTTCTCCGCCTCGCCGAGGGCCGGATCGGGAACCGCTTGCGATTCCATCGTCGGCGGCTGGTCGCTCGGTGCCGGCGCACGAGGTTCTTGGTCCGCGGGAAGCCCCGCAGTGGATTGGATCACCCCGTCCGCCGCCGCCGGTTCGTCGCTGCCGACGGACGCATCCGTTGCGGGCATTGGGGGCTCTGAAAGAACCGGCTCGACCGTCGAAAGCCTCGCTGCGCTTTGGGGACCGTCCTTGTCGCCGCTGCTCAAGTGCCCGATCAAGAAAACTACCGCGGCAATGGCCGTCGTCAGAATGCCGGCAAGAACCATCCATATCGGCTTCGGCGTTCGCAGCCCATGACGCCGCCCCGCCGAGATGGCTGCCGGGCGCGTTGCCAACTCCGCCGCGGCGGCCGATGGCCCTGTCGGAGTGGCAGACGCCGCTCGCAAGCGTGCGTCGTATTCAGACTTTCTCTCCGCATTCAGCAGGCACACACGCGCCGCCGAGATTTCTCGCAGGATCCGCTGCGATTCGTCCGAGTGCTTGCCGATCTGAAACGCCTTGACATGCACAATCCGCTGATCCGCCGCGTTGGCAATGACGTCCGCGTCCGCTTCGAACAGCGTTACACCCAGCAATCGGTAATGATTCGGCGGCTGCTCGGCAGGCGGTATCCCCAGCCACTTGTAGTACGGATCGAACCGATCAGACATGCGATACAACCTCGCGATGTTCCTTGTCCAGCGACATTTCCGGGCAAATCCTCGCCCCACCCGCTTTATTCCTGCGGTCAACATACGCCGATCCGGCGGGGCTGGCAAGACGCGGACTGAAGAAAGCCCGCCCTCAGGATCGGGCAGGCTTGGCGCTGTACGGATTCACCGGAACCATCCTGTCGGCTTTGATTTCGATGCGGCGAAAGTGCGATTCACGGCTGCGCCAGTGCAGATCGATCGTCGTCGGCTGGGCTCCGACCTGCGGCTCGACGGCGATGCGTTGCTGCTGGCCATTGAGCACGTAGACAATCTCATTTCCTTCGCGGTGAATGTGAATTTTGGCGGTCAGGGCGGGCCAATTCATGCTGATGATCAGTTGCTTGCCCCACATGGTAATCCAACAGTCGCCGTGGTTCGAGTACTTGGCGCGGTCGAGGCTGAAATCCATGTCGATGACGACGTCGCTCAGGTAACCGTGCCGCGAGCGAAGGAACGACTTGTCCGGGTTGCCGCGGGGTGCCTTGCCGCCCTCCTCGGTCATGTCCCATTCGCCGCTCCACTCCCAATACTTCTCGGCGAATGCCCGCTCGTTGAACTGGAACACCAAGTGCGGACGGCTGCTTTGTTCTTTCGTCGGAGCGGTTCTCTCCGCGACAGCCGAACCGGTTGCCCTCAGCTTCTCCACTTCATCCAGCCGCTGCTTGATCCGCAGCCCTGCCAAGGCTCCCGCCAGCTTCGGCGCGGCCTGCTGATACCAAAAACCGGCGCGCACCCGCAGGGCGTCCCGTTCTGCCCCCTTTCTGGTTTCGGCCGCATCCCACCAGCCGTCGCCAATCGCGGCTTGCTGCTCCTCCGAGTCGGCGTTGCGCAGTTCCAGGATCGCCGCTTCCCGCAACGCCGAGTCGCTGCCCAAGGCCAGCATCGACACGCCGTGATCCCAATCGCCCAGGACAAAACAGAGATACCGACCGGCCGCCAAGTTGGCGGCCGGTTCCACGGGATCGTTCTCCAAGATCGCCATCGACCGGCGATATTCTTCCAACGAGGCGTGAAGCTTCTTCAACTCGTCGGCTTTCGACGACAATTCCTTGGCCGACGCGAACTCTCGAGAGCGCTGAGCCGCCGCGCGGCCCGCTTCGCAAACCTTCAGGGCCAGTTCGCTCTCTCCGGCCTCCGTCAAGCCGTCCACCAGCTGCACCGACGCTTCCGCGACTGCCTTGTGCAGGGCCGTCGACGCCGCTTTCTCCGCAGCCGCCAGCAGCGTGTCGCCTTTGAGCTTTGCCGCCGGCACATCGAACCGCTCGGCCTCTTTCTCGGCGGCGTCAAGCGCCGTCACCGCGTCCCCGGCTGCGGTCGCGATCTGGCGCGCGATCCTCAGCAGCACGTACTGGTCCGCCGACCCTGCCTGCAGCTTCATGGCCGCCTCGATCATTTCGGCCGCCAACGCCGTCTTGTCCGCCGCCGTCTTCGCCGAGCGGAAGCGATCCCCAAAGAAATCATTCGCCGCCTGCTGCGCCGCGGCCACCGCCGCTTCGTCCGGAAGCGAAACTTTCTGCTGCGCGGGCAAAGCGTCCGCGGCGGCGATTACCGCCAGTGTCAACAGAATACGAGCGACGGCGCGGGCATCACGCAGGTACATGGCTGTTCTCTCTCTATTCGTAGATGCGATAATCCAACGCTTCCTTCCACGGGCGATCGAATTCGCTCATGACCGTGGACTTCGCGGGGATTGGCGACATGTTCCGGCCGTCCAACGCCATTTTCGCATGCGTCTGCGATCCCGTCGAGCCATCTTGCCTTCGGCAGGTCCGTCACCAGGAGGGTGATTTTCTGGGCGGGCCATTGTAGGGCACGATCCTGGCGGCTTGGATCTCGATCCGACGAAAATGCGAACTGCGGCTGCGCCAGACCAGATCGATAGTTGTCGGCTGCGACCCGACTTGCGGATCGACGGCAATGCGGTGCTCCGTCCCGTTGAGGACGTAGACGATCTCGTTGCCTTCGCGGTGGATGTGGACTTTGGCGTTCAAGCGGTGCCACTCCATGCTGATGGCGAGTTGCTTTCCCCACATGCTGATCCAGCAGCCGCCGGTATTCGTGTAGGCCGCCTGCCCGAGGCCGAAATCCATATCGACGGTGACATCGCTCGTGAAAGCGTGCCGCGAGCGGAGAAAGGAATTGCTGGGGGGCGCCTTGCCGCCGTCCTCGGTCATCTCCCACTCGCCGTTCCACTCCCAGTACTTTTCGGTGGATGCCCGATCATTGAATTGAAACACCAAGTGCTGACGGCTGCTTCGTTCTCTTGCCGAAGCGGATTTTTTCGCCACAGCAGAACCGGTGGCCCTCAGCTTTTCCACTTCATCCAACCGTTGCTTGACCTTGAGTCCCGCCAGCCCTCCGGCCAGCTTTGCTGTGGCCTGTTGATACCAGAACCCGGCGCGCAGCCGCAGGGCCTCTCGCTCCTCGCCCTTCCTGGTCTCGGCCGCGTCCCACCAGCCGTTGCCAATCGCGGCTTGTTGCTCCGCCGAGTTGGCTTTACGCAGTTCCAGAACCGCCCCTTCCCGCAACGCCGGGTCGCTGCCCAAGGCCAGCATCGACACGCCGTGATCCCAATCGCCCAGGACAAAACAGAGATACCGGCCAGCCGCTAAGTTGGCGGCCGGTTCCACGGGATCGTTCTCCAAGATCGTCATCGCCCGGCGATATTCTTCCAACGAGGCGTGAAGCTTCTTCAACTCGTCGGCTTTCGACGACAATTCCTTGGCCGACGCGAACTCTCGAGAGCGCTGAGCCGCCGCGCGGCCCGCTTCGCAAACCTTCAGGGCCAGTTCGCTCTCTCCGGCCTCCGTCAAGCCGTCCACCAGCTGCACCGACGCTTCCGCGACTGCCTTGTGCAGGGCCGTCGACGCCGCTTTCTCCGCAGCCGCCAGCAGCGTGTCGCCTTTGAGCTTTGCCGCCGGCACATCGAACCGCTCGGCCTCTTTCTCGGCGGCGTCAAGCGCCGTCACCGCGTCCCCGGCTGCGGTCGCGATCTGGCGCGCGATCCTCAGCAGCACGTACTGGTCCGCCGACCCGGCCTGCAGCTTGATGGCCGCCTCGATCATTTCGGCCGCCAACGCCGTCTTGTCCGCCGCCGTCTTCGCCGAGCGGAAGCGATCCCCAAAAAAATCATTCGCCGCCTGCTGCGCCGCTGTCACCGCCGCTTCGTCCGGAAGCGGAGCTTTCTGCTGCGCGGGCAAAGCGTTCGCGGCGGCGATTATCGCCAGTGTCAACAGAATATGAGCGACGGCGCGGGCATTACGGATGTACATGGCTGTTCTCCTCGATCGTCGGGCGACGCGTTTCCACAGTCTTCGCCCTACGAGATTGCGATCGGACGGGCGCTCAGCTTTCTCCCGACCGCTTCCACAGTTTCGGCGGTCCGCAACGTCTGGCGGATGTTCCGCAGCCACTCGGGTTTCTGAACTTCCCGGACCAATGGCATCAGCGCCACGCCGTCGGTCCCGAATTTGAGTTCCAACGCCAGTTCTATCCCTTCCGGCAAGCCGCTGACTTCGTCCTCAAGCCGACCTTCCTGCCGACCTTTTCGAGGGCTCGTCATTCCACACTGGTAACATAAGGCATTTGGCGTTCGTCCTCAAGACGATGGAACTGATTTCCGATGGCGCTGATTTTTCAAACTCATCCTCTATTTTCGGCGGCAGAGCCATCATCGAATGAGTTAGCGGAACCCTCGTCTTCCGGATGTGCCGCCATCGCCAGTTCGGCGGCCCTGACGGCAGTATCAGCCACAAAGACATCTTCAGTGAGAGTCCATCCAGAAACACTGGACTGCCGGTTGTGTCACGCGCGGCGGTCGGGTAACATGCCCGAACGCAGCTTGTCAGATCGTTGCGAGTCCCCATGAGGTTGCCTCGTTTTTCGCGGTGTGTGCCGGCGGGGAACTGCAGCCTCGGCGCTCGCTGGGACAAGACCACAATGTCTGCCGCATTTGACCCGTATCACAAATGGCTGGGTATTCCGCCTGCCGAGCAGCCGCCGAATTACTACCGGTTGCTCGGTATCGCGCCCTTCGAGTCAGATCCGGACGTAATCGCCCACGCAGCGGATCAGCGAATCAGCCATGTTCGCGCGTTTCAGATCGGCAAGCACTCGGACGAGTCGCAACAACTGCTACGAGCGATTTCCACCGCCCGGGTGTGCTTGTTGAACAACGAGAAAAAGGCCCAGTACGACGCGCCTTTGCGGGCGTCGATCGCCGCTGCGTCGCGCGCCCCTCAAGCATTGCCGCCGGGCGGCATGGTATCCGTTCGGCCGGAAACAGGCGGGCCGCTCGCTAGTGGGTCGGCCAAGCGGTGGCAGCACGCGACCTTGGGGGCCGGGCTGCTGGCAGCAGTCGCGTTGCTGGTGTTGATGGCAGTCAGGTGGGGCGGTTCCGTCGGCGACGCGGGCCCCACGGCGGCTGGCACGCCGGCGCCGAGTGAGACTCCGGCGACGCCTTCCGCCGCTCAGGAGGGCACGCTGTCCGACGAAGCCCTACGAACAGCGCCGACGGCGGCGCGGCCTGCGTCCGCTCCGCCGCCCCCGCCCCTTGCGGCGACTGCTGCGGCAGACGCGGCCGATCCGCCTGCCGCGCCATCCGTTTTGGGCGCCAGGGAACAGCATTCCGACGCCGCGTCGGACGGCGAAACCTGGGTTGCGGAGGAATCCGCTGTGCCAACGGAGCCTGCCCGTGCTGAGCCTGCGGTCGTGCCCCTTGAGACAATGCTGCCCGTCGAGCCTCCGGCGGCCGTCTCGTCCCTGGATCCACTTCTGCCTCTTCCCGATTCGGCTCCGGCGGGTGGCGCAACGCCCGCATCTCCACAGCCGCCTGCGCCGCCCTCCGCGGACATCCCGGTGCCGCCCGAGCGGCCCGTCGTCGCCGAAGATCAGCAACGGCCGGCCTCCAAGCCGGCGGTCCCGGACACCGCAGCGCGGGCCGCCGCCCGGAAGCAAGTTGAAGATGTTTTTGCGGCCCAAATCGACGCGGCGACGACCGCACAAAACAAGTCCGACCTTGCCGGGGAGTTCGGGCGTCTTGCCCAAGAGACTCGGGACGATGCAGCGGCCCGCTACGTGTTGTTTGAAGACGCAATCAAACTCGCCATCCAGGCTGCCGACCTGGATCTGGCATTGACGTCGATCGACGGTTTGGAGGAGGCGTTCGAGGTGAACGGATGGCCCCTTCGCAAGAACGCGTTCAAGGAAATGGCCGGCCGGTTTACCGCGCCGCAGCTCGCCGGGCAGTACGCGGACACGGCGATGGAGGTGGTCGAACGGGCCGTCGGCGCGGAACGTTTCGACGACGCGCTGGACTTGCACAAGGTCGCCACGGCCGCGGCCGCGCGTTCCGGAGCCGCCGAGCGGCGGACGGCCGTGCGACGCCGTGGCACGGAAATCGAAATCCTGCAGAAACAATGGAGCCTCGCCCAGTTGGCGCGCCAGCGGCTGAAGACCGAACCCGAAAATGCCAAAGCCAATCTTGCCTTAGGCAAGTATTTGTGTCTGGGCAAACAGCAATGGACAGAAGGCTTGCTGTATTTGGCCCAAGGGGACGACGAATCGTTGCGACAGGCTGCCGAGAAGGACTTTGCGGCAACAAAGGAACCGAGTCGAAAGGCGGAGGCGGCGGAGGCATGGTGGGACGCTGCGCAGCGTACGAAGACTCCGGAACGCCACACGATGTTGGCCCGGGCCGGTTTCTGGTACGAGCAGTGCCTGACCGATGCGAGCGGCTTGGCCCGCGTCCGCGTCGAGCAGCGGTTGCAGCAGATCGAAAAGGACCACCCCGGCTGGCGGGAGACCGCCGATCCGGCGATGCGTCTGGCCGGCACGCCGAAGCCGCGAAGCGTGGGTCAACCGGTGAAGAATTTGCCGCCGGGTGCGGCCGAAGCGGGTCGGCCGGCGAAGGCGGCATCTCAGCCCGGGCCGCAGATTCCGCCCGCGGCGCCGGCCAAACCGCCGGTGGCAAGCGTGATTCCCTCGCCCGCCGTCACTACTGCGCCCGGACTCAACCCTTGCGTCATGCTGAACTCCGGCGCCAACGCGGACTCGCTGGCCATTTCGCCGGACGGCAAACTGATCGTGGCCGGACTGGCCAGCGGCGAGATCATTGTCTGGGAGTTGCGGACGGGCCGCGCCTTGCGGACGTTTGCGGCCCACACCGCCAGCACCCTCCGCGTGACCTTCTCGCCCAACGGTCGAATGCTGGTGTCCGGGGGGGCTGACAGTGCGGCCAAGGTTTGGGATACCGCCACATGGCAGGAACTCCGCACGCACCGGGGATCATTTGATCGGGCTCTGCTGAACCAGCTGCATTTCTCGGCGGACGGAACCAGGCTGGTGGTCGCCGGCTACACGGCGGAGACGCTCTGGTGCGACGCCGCCAGCGGCGAGATCTTGCGGCGATTCAAAGGCTACATCACGGCCGCGGCGGTTTCTCCGGACGGCAAGACGCTGGCCGCCGCCAGATACGACGTCATGCTGTACGATACGGACAGCGGCGAGGAAAAGGCGGTCTGGCCGGCCGCGTCGCAGAGCGAAATGAAAGGCATGGCTTTCTCGCCCAACGGCCAGTTGCTGGCCACGGGAACCGACGACGGGACGGTGACGCTGTGGGACGTAGCCAGCGGCGCCGCCAAGCCGTTTCCGGCGGACTTGCGTCCCTGTCGGAGTTTGGTCTTTTCCCGGGATGGCACGCGAGTCATTGTCGGTATAGGACCACGGATCAAGATCCTTGACACGCGCACCGGCCAGACCGTCCTGGCGTTACAGGGACAAGGCACCACCGGGTTATCTGCGGTCACGGTCTCGTCCGATGGATGCATGTTGGCGGGCGCCTGGGGAAACGCCATCTGGGGGTGGGCAATCGGATCGAGCCCGCGGCGATAGGGATCGGCGATTGTCGTGCCACAGTTGAATGGCATCTTGGATCCAGCCAATTGCTCCTGTAAACTCATCTCGCTTGGTCCAGCCGCGCAAAACAGCGAGTGCCGCCCCGATGAGGCCATTCCGGGGGAAGGCGATTGCCACAGCGAGAAACCTGCCCCGTGTTGTGCAGGCAATCCGAGCTTGATCCCTTACAGACCTTTTAACCCCACTTAAGGGTAATATGCAATCCATTGTCCAGTTTTCGAGCGGCGAGTTCGTGCCCCTGGAAATGCACAAAGTCCGTGTGGTCCAGAAGCTGAATCTGTTACCTGTCGAGGAGCGACTTCGAGCCATCGAAAGCGCCGGCTTTAACTCGTTCCTGCTGCAAAACAGGGACGTGTTTCTGGATATGCTGACAGACAGCGGCACGAACGCCATGAGCGACCAGCAGGTCGCCTCGATGTCCGTCGCCGATGACGCTTATGCAGGCTCCGCTTCCTACACCAGACTCTACGAGGCGATCGTCGAAATCTTTGGGACCGAGTACTTCTTGCCGGTGCACCAGGGCCGCGCCGCGGAGCACATCATCAGCCAGGTCTTTGTGAACAAGAACGGCGTGGTGCCGATGAACTTTCACTTCACGACCACCAAAGCCCACATCGAGTTGGCGGGAGGCCGGATCGCCGAGTTGTTCACCGAGGAAGCCCTCAAGATCAAGAGCAGCTTTCCATTCAAGGGCAACATGGACATTGCCAAAGTCGAAGCCTTGATCGCTGCGCGCGGCAAGGAGAACGTGCCTTACGTCCGCATGGAAGCCGGCACAAATCTGATCGGCGGACAGCCGTTTTCAATTGCCAACATGCGTGAGGTCCGCCAGGTTTGTGACAGGCACGGGCTTCTGCTGGTGCTGGACGTGAGTTTGCTGGCCGAGAACCTCTATTTCATCAAGACCCGAGAAGCGGAGTTTCAGAACGACGACATCAAGACGATCATCCGCACCGTGTGCGATCTGGCGGACATCATCTACTTCTCCGGCCGCAAGATCAGTTGCACGCGCGGCGGCGGCATCGCCACCAAGAGCCGGGAGTTGTACTTGAAGATGCGCGATTTGGTTCCGCTGTTCGAAGGCTTCTTGACCTACGGCGGCATGTCGGTTCGCGAGATCGAAGCGATGGCTGTCGGCCTGCGTGAAACGCTGGATATGGACGTGATCAGCCAGTCCCCGCTGTTCATCAAGTACTTGGTCGACAAGCTAAATGACGCCGGTGTTCCGGTGGTCACGCCGGCCGGCGGTCTGGGCGCGCACCTGGACGCGAAAGGCTTCCTGCCGCATGTTCCCCAACTCGATTACCCGGCCGGTGCGCTAGGCGCGGCGTTGTTCATCGTTTCCGGCATCCGCGGCATGGAACGCGGGACCATTTCGATGGACCGTGACGCGGAGGGCAACGATGTGCCGTCCGAGGTCGAATTGCTGCGGCTGGCCTTGCCCCGCCGCGTCTTCACTCTGTCGCAAATCAAGTTTGTAGAGGATCGCGTGAAATGGCTTTACCAGAATCGCGATCTGGTCGGCGGTTTGGAGTTCTACGATGAACCCAAAGTCCTCCGCTTCTTCGTCGGCCGCCTGCGGCCCAAGAGCGACTGGCCGCAGAATCTGCTCGCCAAGTTCCGGCGGGACTTTCCCGGTGGCCTCTGAATTCGTCTCGAAAGATCGTGTTTTACAAGGGATAAGAGGAGGGGATGATGGACAGTGGTTTGGCCCTCGGGTTCGTATACCTGCTGTTGGGAGCCGTGTGCGGCGGGTCGTTCGGCTTGCCGACGAAGTACGTCCGCGCCGATACGCCCTGGGAGAACCTGTGGGGGCCGTTCTTCCTGTTTGTGACGGTGGCCATGCCGTTCGTCTTGGGACCGTTGCTGGTGAAAGACTTCTTCGCGGTCTACGGCCATGTGGGGCTGGCGGGTCTGCTGATGCCGCTGGGATATGGGTTCCTGTGGGGCGCGGGGTCGATGACCTTGGGGATGAGCTTTGCGTTCATCGGGTTGTCCCTGGCCTATTCATTGAACTACGGCGCCCAGATCATCTTCGGCGCGATGGCCCCCATGGCCTTGCACCATCGCGAGCGGATCTTCACGGCTCAGGGAGGTGTGATCCTGCTCGGCGTCGCCGCCTGCGTAATCGGTGTGGTGCTGTCCGGCCGGGCCGGCATTCTCAAGGACCGCAGCTTGCGCAAGACTGATCCCGACGTTGCCAACGCCGGCACACGGCGACAGCCGCGGATGCTGGCCGGCCTGATCATCGCCGTTCTGTCCGGATTCCTCTGCGCCTGCTATGGCGTCGCGGCCAGCTATACCGGTCCGATCGCCGAAGCCGCCCAATCCCAATACGGCAACGCCGCCTGGCAGGCCTCGTGCACGACGACCGCCGTGATCTTGTGGGGCGGAGCGGTGTCGTCGTGTTTGTATTGCGGGTTTCTCTTGACCAAGAACAAGACCTGGGGAAATTTCGCCGCGCCGGGCGCTGGGACCACCGTGGTGATCGCGCTGCTGATGGCCTTTTTGCACAACGGTGCGATCTATCTGTTCAATCTGGGATTTCCCCTGCTGGGTGACCTGGGCGTTTCCGTAGGCTACGCCTCGTTCATGTCCTTTGCCATCATCGTCGGCAACATCCACGGCTTCCGCACCGGTGAATGGAAAGGCGCCTCGCGCCAGAGCGTCACCTGGGTGCTCCTGGGCATCGCCGTGCTGATCTTGGGCGTGTGCATTCTGGCGGCGGGTAATGCGATGGCACGGCCGTAGCCCAGAAAATACAGTAGCAGGCTGCCCAGTTTAACTTGACCGGAACCAAACAGACGTTAATATTCGGATCAGCACATCGGCCTGCCTTCGCCGGAGCGTGAGCCTCTCGAGGCTACTTTTCGGATTGGCTCCGCAGGCAGCCCACGTGAAAGCTCGTCGATCGGATCGAAGTGGCCCGGGGAGTCCAGCCTCCTCCGGGCCATTTTTTTTCTTGAACCAACGCTTGCGCGCCCGCCACCGAGCGAAGTGAACCTCCAACCGGAGGCGGGCCGCGATTGTGCCGAGCACGAGCACGAGCACGAAAAACCAAAATATCTTATCGTTTTTCCGGCAGCGATCTTTCACGAGCGGACTTTGGCCATCCGCCGGCCCAGATACGCGGACAGGACCACGTCCATCGGTTGGTCGGTGCGGACCAATTGGTAATCCATGCCCTGGCTGCGGCAGCCGCGCTGCAAGTCCTGCTGATAAGCCGCCAGTTCGCGGAGATAAGCTTTGCGCAGCGAGCGCGGGTCGGCCAGCACGTCGGCCTGTTGCTCCAAGCCTTTGAACAGCGTCGGACTGCGGAACGGAAAATCCAATTCGGCGGGATCCAGGACATGCAGCAGGATCACGTCGTGGCGGCGGTGCCGAAAATGCTTCAATCCTGCCAGCATCGCCGTCACGTCGTCGAACAAGTCGCTGAGGATCAGGACCACGCCCCGCTTGCGAAACCGTTCGGCCAACTCGTGAAAGATCGGTCCCGTCGCCGTCTTGGCCCGCGGCTCGGCGGACTCCATCACCTGCAGCAGCGGCCGCAAGTGCGCGGCGCTGCTGGAGGGGCGGACGTCGGCGCGGATCTCTTCGTCAAAGGTGACCAAGCCGACGGCGTCCTGCTGCTGAAGCACCAGCCACGCCAGCGCCGCCGCCAAGCACTGGGCGTATTCAAACTTGGACAACGGGCTGTCTGGCCCCCGGTATCGCATGCTTTCGCTGACGTCCAGCACCAGGTAGCAGATCAGGTTCGTCTCGTCCTCGTACTGCTTTAGATAGTACTTGTCCGTGCGGCCGAGGACTTTCCAATCCAAGTACCGCAAATCGTCGCCGGGCGCGTACTCGCGATGCTCGGCAAACTCGATGGAAAAGCCGCGATACGGACTGCGATGCAGTCCGGACAGATAGCCTTCGACGATGTGCCGCGCCCGCAAGGTCAGCCCTTTAAGCTTGGCCAGCGTCTGCGGATCTAAAAACGGCGGCGGCGTCTTCCCCGCGTCGGGAGCTTCGGTCATGCGGCTGGTCTTCTATGACTCGCGGTACGAAATCGATCAGACGGCGGACGATATCGTCGGTCGAGACGCCTTCGGCATCGGCGTTGAAGTTGGTCTTGATGCGGTGGCGAAGCACGGGCAAGGCGACCGCTCGGATGTCTTCTTGGCTGACGTAGTAGCGTCCCTGCAAGATAGCGCGGGCTTTGGCACCCAGCACCAGGTTCTGGCTGGCCCGCGGCCCCGCGCCCCACATCACGTACTGCCGCACGAACTCGGGCGTTTCGGCCAGTTGGTGGCGAGTCAGCCGGGCCAGTTGCAGCGCATAACGGGCGATGTGGTCGGCGATCGGCACGCGGCGGACGATGCGGGTCAGCTGCATGATCTGCTCGGCATTCAAGGTGGGCGTCACCTGCGTCTCCAAATCCGCCGTGGTTCGCATGACGATCTCCAGTTCATCCTGCTCGTCCGGATAATCGACGAACACGCTGAACATGAACCGGTCCAGTTGGGCTTCGGGCAGCGGATACGTCCCCTCTTGCTCGATGGGATTCTGTGTGGCCAGCACAAAAAACGGCTGCGGCAGCTTGTGCCGCTGGCCTCCGGCCGTGACTTGGTGCTCCTGCATCGCTTCGAGCAGGGCGGCTTGCGTCTTGGGTGGCGTACGATTCACTTCGTCCGCCAGCACGATGTTGGCAAAGACCGGGCCGGGCACGAACTGCAGATGGCGTTCCCCCGTCGCCTTGTCCTGCTGGATGACTTCCGTGCCCGTGATATCGGAAGGCATCAGGTCCGGAGTGAATTGAATGCGGTTGAAATCCAGCGACAAGGCGTCCGCGACGCTACGAATCATCAGCGTCTTGGCCAGCCCCGGAACTCCGACCAGCAGACAATGTCCGCGGGCGAACATGGCGATCAACAGCTGTTCGATCACCTCTCGCTGACCGACGATCACCTTGCCCAGCTCGCGGGTGATCTGCTGGTAGGCTTCGTGCAGCATTTCGACCGCCTGCAAATCGTTGTCCGGCGTCATGAGCGGCTTTCCGTGATTGTCTTCGCGAGGCGTCATGCACTTAGGTTACCGCGGCCACCACCGCCGATCAACCCCGCGCCGATTCCTGCGAGGGCGCTGGCGCGTCGCACGAGCGGGCCGCCCTGGCCTATCGTACGCCATCGAGCACGACCGCAAGCTGTACGTCGGTTATTCAAACAGCGGCGGCGGGGGCGGCCGGACCGGCGAAGGCCGTCTCTGCCCCGCAGGCTTAACATACTGACGTTGATGGAGTTGCAGCGAATCGTGGGAGCGGACGGGAACGTCCTATTCGGCTCTGATCGGAGACTGCGCTTTGTATACTTGCCCACAAGTCTGCTTTTTGGCATACTTTTGCGTTTGGGAAAGTGTCATCATCGGCCGCAATGCCGATGCTGGCGGGTTTTTTCGGCAAATGGCCGGTTCTGAGGAGCCTGGATGGAAGTCTGGCCCGCGATCGATCTGCGCGGCGGCAATTGCGTGCGATTGCTGCAGGGCGATTACAGCCGCGAAACGGTATTCGGAAACGATCCGGCAGCGATGGCGCGCCGTTGGGTTGCCCAAGGGGCGTCGTGTTTGCACCTGGTGGATCTGGACGGTGCCCGCGACGGCCACAGTGTGAATCGAGCGGCGATCGAAGCCATCGTGCACACGGTGCCGGTTCCGTGCGAACTGGGAGGCGGAATTCGCGACCGGGAGACGATCCAGCAGATGTTGGACTTGGGACTGACGCGGCTGGTGATCGGAACCAAGGCGTTGAAAGATCCCGCGTGGTTGCACGAGATGTGCAATGCGTTTCCCGGGCGTTTGGCGGTGGGAATCGATGCCCGGGACGGCCGCGTGGCGACGGATGGTTGGCTGAGCGTGAGCGACGTTCCGGCGGTTCAATTGGCCGAGCAGATATCGCGCGAGCCCATCGCGGCGATCATCTATACGGATATCGCGCGGGACGGCATGATGAACGGTCCGAACTTCGAGGCCATGGAACAAATGCAACGAGCCGTCGGCGTCCCGGTCGTTGCTTCGGGCGGCGTCACAACCGCCGAGGACGTACGGCAGTTGGCCCAGCGGGGACTGGCCGGCTGTATCATCGGGCGGACTTTGTACGAAGGCAAATTGACGCTCGCGTCCGCCTTGGCGGCCGCCGCGGCGACGTGAGCAAGACTGTTGAACACGTGTAAAGGAAATCGGCATGGCGAACGCGAAAATCGAAGACATCCGCAACATCGCTCTGTGTGGCCACGGTTCCACGGGCAAGACGACGCTGGTGGACAAATTGCTGGTCAAGACTGGTGCGGTCAATGCGAATCCGAGCGTGGACGAGGGGACCAGCATCTGCGACTTTGACCCGGAGGAGAAGCACCACAAGTACACGATCGAGACCAAGCTGGGACAGCTGAGTCATGCCGGAAAGCAATTTCGCTTGCTCGATACGCCCGGCTATCCCGATTTCATCGGCCAGACGATTTGTGCGCTTCGCGGGGCGGATACGGCGATGATCGTGATCAACGCTCAAGCGGGGATCGAAGTCAATACGCGGCGAGTGTTTACCGAGGCCGGTAAGGCCGGCCTGGGACGCATGATCGTCCTGAACAAGCTGGACGGCGACAACATCGACTTTCCCGCATTGGTTGCTACCATCCGCGAGATGTGGGGCAATCGCTGCGTGCTGTTGAATGTGCCGCTGGGGCAGGGCCCCGGTTTTCGGGGCGTCGCGAGCACGCTGAATGTCCCCGATGACATCGACGGCGCCCTGCTGGACCCCGGCGAAATCCGCGAGCCGCTGATGGAGTCGATCATCGAAGTCGACGAAGCGGTGATGGAACGGTATTTCGAGGGCACGCCGCCCACGGAGGAGGAACTGTCGCGGTTGATCGTTCGCGCCGTGCGAACAGGCACGCTGATTCCGATCATCTGCTGTTCGGCCAAGACAGGCGTGGGCCTGACAGAACTGCTAGACGCGATCGCAATGTGCGGACTGTCGCCGGCGGACCTGCCGCGGCAGGCGAGCAAGGACGGCGAGGAAGTCACGATCGAACCCCACGCGGACGGTCCGCTGGTGGCTCAGGTATTCAAGACCCGCATCGATCCGTTTGTGCAGAAGCTCAGTTTCATTCGCATTTTTTCGGGAACGCTTAAGAAGGACCAGGCGGTGTCGGCATCTTCGGCCCGCAAAGGACTGCGGATGGGCCAATTGCTCCGCGTCCAAGCCGACGAGACCTCGCCGATCGAAGAGGCCGGACCGGGGGATATCGTCGCCGTCGCCAAGACCGAGGAATTGCATACCGGTTCGACGCTCGGGGACTACCGGCTGGCGGACCTGGCGTTTCCCACGCCGATGGTAGGCCTGGCGGTCTCTCCCAAGAGCCGTGGCGACGAAACCAAACTGTCCGGCGCCTTGGCCAAGATCGCGGAAGAAGACCCGACCATCCGCATCGACCGCGACATGCAAACCAAGGAACTGGTGATGACCGGGATGAGCGAACTGCATCTGACGATCATCCGCGAGCGGCTCCATCGCCGCGACAAACTGGACGTGGAGACCAAGGAACCAAAGATCCCGTTCCGCGAGACGATCCAGACGCCGGCCGACGGCATGTACCGCCACAAAAAGCAAACGGGCGGTCGAGGACAGTTTGGCGAAGTGCATATCCGCATGTTTCCCTTGCCGCGCGGCACGAACATCGAGGAATTCGCCACCAAGGACCGGTTCGCTTCGATGAAAGAGCATCATTACGACGAAACGCATAACTTCTTGTGGGTGAATTCAATCGTCGGGGGCGTCATTCCGGGCAATTTCCTGCCGGCCATCGAAAAGGGCTTCAAGGAACGTCTGGAGGGCGGCGTGATCGCCGGTTATACGGTCGAGAACTTGGCCATCGAAGTCCACTTTGGCAAGTACCACGAAGTGGACAGTTCGGAAACCGCCTTCCGCACGGCGGCCCGCATGGCATTCAAGCAGGTGTTCGAAAAGGCTCGCCCCTGTTTGCTGGAGCCGGTGGTGAAGATGGAAATCACGGTTCCTGACAGCAAAGTCGGCGACGTTTACAGCGATATGTCCAGCCGCGGCGGACGCCTGCAGGGCAGCGACACGGCGGGCGGAAGCTTGCAGACGGTCAAGGCGGAGGTGCCGTTGCGCGAAGTCACGACGTATGCCCGAACGCTGTCCAGCATGACGGGCGGTCAAGGCAGCTATACGATGGAGTTCAGCCACTATGACGTGATGCCTGCCAATATCCAGCAGGAGATCATGGCCAAGTCCAAAATGCATGAGGAAGAAGAGGAGTAATCCAGGCCGCGCGGGCTGGCTTCATTTGCTTCTGAACGCGAGGCAGGTTTTTCAACTTGCCTGAATTTGCGTTTCCGTCCAGGCAAAGCTGGACGGGGACGATGGTCCGACAAGCAACGCCGTTCCTGGGAGTTGCGTCGATGAGCGGCACTTCGGCCCCTTTGGCCCAGCGGCCGGCTGCGACGCGGCGTTTCGCGCCGCTGGTGGTCGCGTTTGCGGCGCTGGCGACGGGCGTGATGCTCGATCGCGTCTGGCCGGTGCCGGTGCCCGGCTGGCTGGCGGCGGCCGCCGCCAGCTTGCTGTGCTGGTTCGCACTCTGGAGCGCCGCTTGCGACCGGGCGGCCGCGATGGTGTTGCTGCTGGCCGTCGCGTGTGTGGGCGGCGCGCGGCATCACCAGCGCTGGCATCTATACGGCGCTGACGAACTAGGCCGCTCCGCGAGCACCGTCCCGCGGCCGGTGTGTCTGCAAGCGGTGGCCTTGAATTCGCCCCGCCGGATCGCCGCGCCGCCGGAAAACCCGCTCCGCACGCGTCCGACGGGTGAACGATCGCGGTTGCTGGTCCGGGTTACGCGGGCGCGGCATGGACAGCTGTGGCGCGCGGCGTCAGGAACCGCCGAATTGTGCGTCGACGGTCACTTGTTGGGAGTCCGCGCGGGCGATCACCTGCAATTGTTCGCTGTCTTCCAGTGCCCGCCCAGCCCGCTGAATCCCGGCGAGTTCGATCTGGCGCGGCACCGCCGTCGCGATCGCCAATTGGTCCAGTTGGACGCCCGCTTTCCGGATTCGGTTACGATCATGGCCCGCGGAACGCTTTGGAACTGGCGCCGCGTCTTGGCCGCCTTGCGCGATCCCTGTTACGAGTTGTTGTCGAGATGCCTTAAGGAACGCCCCGCCGGCTTGGCTTCCGCCTTGTTGCTCGGGGCTCGCGAACACGTGGATTGGGAACGGACGGAACCGTTTGTCACCACGGGAACCGTCCACTTGCTGGCCATTTCCGGCATGCATGTCGGCATTCTGGCACTTGGCTTCTGGTGGACGGCTCGGCTGTTGGCGTTACGGCGCACGGTGGCCATCGGCAGTGCAATCGTGCTGGTCATTCTGTACGCCTTGCTGACCGATGCCCGTCCGCCCGTGGTCCGTGCCACGATCTTGGTAGTCACCTTCTGCTTGGCGCGCCTCTCCGCTCGCCGCAGTTCCGGTTTCAACGCCTTGGCCGCCGCGGCGCTGGTTCTGCTTGCTTGGAATCCCGCCACGTTGTTTCAAGCGGGCGCTCAGCTGTCGTTTCTGGCGGTCGCGACGATCAACCTAGTGGGCCCCCACCTCGCGACGCCGGCAATGGTCGATCCGTTGGAGCGGCTGATCGAACAGAGCCGGCCCTGGTACAGACGGTGGGGAAAGAGCATGGCAGGGTCATTCGGCAAGCTGTTTCTGATCAGTGCGGCGATCTGGTCGGTGACGCTGCCGTTGACCGTCTACAATTACCATTTATTCTCGCCCATCGCGCTGGTGCTGAATCCAATCGCCTGGATTCCGGTCGGCGTCGCCCTGTTTGCCGGCTTTGGCGTCCTGCTGTTCGGCTGGCTGCTCCCGCCCGTCGCGATCGTGTGCGGCTGGGTGTGCAATCAAAGCATCGAGTTGCTCGAGGGGATGGTCGAAGCCGCGGATCGAGTTGGCGCCGGCCACTTCTGGACCCCGGCCCCCGACGGTTGGTGGGTCCTCGGATCCTATGGCGGCTTTGCGATTTGGGCCATTTGGTTTCGCCGCTTGCCGGCTCGGTGGTGCCTAACCGCGATGACCCTGTGGCTGGCCCTGGGCGGTTTGACGACGGTCCGCCGAATCCCCGCCTGGACCGGCCCGCCGGAATCGCTGGTCTGCACGATCTTGGCAGTGGGCCACGGCGCGTGTACGGTCGTGGAGTTGCCCCAAGGCCAGACGCTGTTGTACGACGCCGGCAGCATGAGCGCCCCGGAATCCACGGCGCGGAGCATCGCCGGTTTTTTGTGGTCGCGGCGGATCACGCACCTGGACGCCGTGTTGCTATCACACGCGGATGCCGATCACTATAACGCCTTGCCCGAGTTGTTGGAGCGTTTTTCCGTGGGGGTGGTCTATGTCTCGCCCAAGATGTTCGAGAACGAAACGCCGGCCTTAACGGCGCTACAGGACGCCATTTGCGCGCAGGGAATCGACCTCGTGCAGATCTGCGCCGGAGATCGCCTGAGAGTCCGCGATTCTTCCAGCTGGCGCGTCCTGCATCCTCCCGGCGGCGGTGTGGCCGGCAGCGACAACGCCAACAGTCTGATGCTGCGAGGCGATTACGCCGGACGCACGATGCTCCTGACCGGCGATCTCGAACCTCCGGGACTGGACGACGTGCTGGCCGGCCAGCCGATCGCGTGCGACGTCGCCCTGGCGCCTCATCATGGCAGTCCGCGCAGCCGTCCCGAAGATTTCGTCGCGTGGTGCCGGCCGGCATGGATGGTGATCAGCGGCGCGGCCAACGAAGGCTCCGCCGCATTCCGAGCGGTTTCGGCGATCCCCGGCGGGCGCGCGATCAACACCGGCCGGTCCGGCGCGGTGCGGATTACGATCGGCGCGGACCGGTTCGAGGTGCGAACGTGGCGCCGCCAACCGTGGTGAGCGCCCGTCGCAAGAAAATGATCCACATAAGTTGTTTCCTTCCGATCTTCCTGCCACGTATCTTCCTGCCGCCCCGGCGATCCTTCCGCACGCTGTGTCCAGAGGTTCCGTCGTCCGCTTCGCTCGCGGATCGACTTGACGTATACTAAAGCGATAGCCCCATCTCCTTGGAAAGACCCAGCTGTTTCCACCCCAGGCACAAAAATATGAGCGACGAATTCACGACCGCGGAACTCGAAGCGTACCTGGACGAAGCGCTGGCCGCCGAGCGGATGGCGGAGGTCGAACGCGAGTTGCGCGGACAGCCCGAACTGTTGCGGCGTCTGGCGCAAATCAACGCCCGCCGCGACTGCGGAGTGCATACCGTGGGAGAAATTTGGCGGAGGCATCAGATCGGTGTTCCTACGCGCGAAGAGTTGGGCAGCTACCTGCTGGGCGTCCTATCGGAAACGCACGCGGCCTACATTCGTTTTCGCCTGACCACGCTCAAGTGCCGCTGCACGGCCGCCAATTTGGCCGACCTGCAAGCTCAGCAAAAGGAAGCCGATTCGCACGTCAGCGCACGCCGCCGCAGGTATTTTGAATCGAGCGTCGGACGGATGCGAGAGTGAGCAGCGCGAACAAGACGCACGTCCGCAGCCAGAATTGCACTCAATTACACGGGGGCAATTCTACGCTTCCGCCCCCTGGAATTCGGGCTTTCGTGTCTGCAAGCACTCGTTCAGCAAGCTTTCGATCCGGGCGTTGAGCTGGTCCAGCTGGGCGATCACGTCGTCTTGTCGTTGCTCCAACTCTTCCAGCAGGCTGTTCTTACGTTCGTGATCAGGCATGGTGGGTGTCGCTGCGTGAGGAAGATGGAGGGGGCGTCTGCGGCACGTCGTGGTAGTGTCATCGTCCGTACAATCCGAAAGTTTTCAACCGAGGGCGCCAAGTGAGCGAAGCGCCAGTTGCGCAGAGTTTGACTGAACGGAGCCCTCGGCAATCTGGAGAATCTGTCCCGAGGAATGTGCCAGTGCCGCAAATCACCCGTGTCAGGCCATTGTCGCCGGAATCTCGCTGGCTTCAGATCGCTTACCCTGTTCTCGTCCGATAGCAGATCCTCGCCGCTTGCCGGCGAGAGTTTCAGGCTGGTGTCCCACGGAACGCGCGCCCGCCGCCCTCAGATCATCGCCGCTTGCCGCGGCAAGCGGCGATGATTCCTGGGACGTGCCGGTGCGCTGCTGCGGTGGGTCATGCGATGACTATTGCTGGGCCGAACCCTGTGATACACTTCTATCCTTCAGCGATGTTTGGGGCGACGGAGGAGGCACATGAATGGTGTCATGCCGAAATTAAAACGCGGGGCATGGCGAGCGGCCCAGCTGTTGGTGATGGCCGTCGTGGTGGGCGGCATCGTTTATTGGCTCAAGTTCTCAGCGGTGCCGGTCCGCGAGCACCGGATCGAAGCGGGGGAGTTGATCGCGGAGGTGATGGGCACGGGAACGCTGGAGGCCCGCGTGAAATCGACCGTCAGCCCGAAAATCGCGGGCCGCATCGAAACCCTCCTGGTCGATCAGGGGGACCTCGTTCAAGCGGGACGGCTGCTCTTTACGCTGGACGACGCGGAACTGAAGCAACAGGTCGAGATCGCGCGGGCCAACATTGCGTCCGCCCAAGCCGCGCTCGATCGCATCCAGGCCGACCAGGCGCAGACGGCAGCGATCCTCGAACAGGCTCGGCAGAATCACGAGCGCGTCCAGAAGCTGGTGGCGCGGAGCGTGGCCACGGCGGAGGAAAGTGACAGGGCGATTGAGGCGCTGGCCGTGGCCCAGGCCGGGGTGGCCCGCGCCGAGGCGGCGCTGCTGGAGGGGCGCAAACAGCTGATCACCGCCGAACGGAACCTAGATTATCGCCTCGCCGTCCTGGCCGATACGCGGGTGACGGCGCCCTTTGACGGCCTGATCGTCAGGCGGCATCGCGATCCGGGAGACATCGTGGTTCCCGGCAGCCCGGCGTTGACCTTGGTATCGTTGGCGGAACTCTGGATCTCCGCCTGGGTCGACGAGACCGAAATGTCCCGGCTGCGCGTCGGCCAAGCTGCGCGCGTGGTGTTCCGTTCGGAATCGCAGCAAGGCTACCAGGGCGAGGTGGCTCGGTTGGGACGCGAGGCCGATCGGGAAACCCGCGAGTTCGTGGTCGACGTCCGCGTACTCAAGCTGCCGGACAATTGGGCGGTCGGCCAGCGGGCGGAAGTGTATATCCAGACCGACCGCAAGCCGTCAGCCGCGCTTCTGCCGACCAACTTTGTGGTCTGGCGGGAGGGCGCGTCCGGTGTGTTCGCCAAGGTGGGCGAGCGGGCTCAGTGGCGGCCGGTGAAACTGGGCTTGCAAGCTCGGGAGACGGCGGAGATCGCCGCCGGGCTCGAACCGGGGGACGTGGTCCTCCTGCCGGCGTCCGGCAAAGGTCCTGCGTTGGAAGGCCGAAGGGTAGTCGCGCCATGAACCTCGCTCGAAAGGACATCCAGCACAACCTGGGCCGGTTCGCGCTGACGACCGTCGGGATCGGCATGTTGCTGATGATCGTGATGGGCATGGCCGGCATCTATCGCGGCCTGATCGAAGATGCGACCTTGTTGGTCGAGCGGATCGGCGCCGACCTGTGGGTCGTGCAGCGGGACACCCGCGGTCCGTTCGCCGAAGTATCGCGGGTGCCCAAAACGCTCGCGTACCGGGTCCAGGCGGTCCCCGGCGTCCAATCGGCTCGCGAGTTCGTGTTCCACACGATTCAGCGTCAATACGATGGCAAGCCCTTGCGGATGTCCGTCCTCGGGCTCAGTTGGCCGCTGGACAAGGGCGAGTGGCTGCCGTTGATCGCGGGCCGGCCCTTGCGGCAGAACCATTACGAAATCATCGCCGACAAAACCTTGGGGCTGCGGCTGCACGAGCGGATCACGCTGGGCAAGGAGACGTACACGGTGGTCGGGATCACCAGCGGGATGGTCAGCTCGGGGGGCGACGGAATGGCGTTTGCCACGGTCTGGGACGCGCAGGCCATCCAGTTCGACGCAGCGGGCGAAGCGGTGCGTCTGGAACGCGCGGCGCGGGAGCGGCGCGGCCAGACGAGCGAAGTGTTCCTCAAACAGCCCGCGCTGGTCGAGCAGCTGTCGCGGCCCGCGGGCGAGTTGCCTGCCGTCGCCGACCCGGATTTGAGCGCCGTCGTGGTCCGCATCGCGCCTGGAGCCGATCCGGCCCGCGTCGCGAATATCATCTCGTGGTGGGGCGACGTGACGGTCTTTACCAAGGAAGGCCAGGAACAGTTGTTGGTGCAGGGGATGGTGGACAAAGCTCGCCGGCAATTGGGCATGTTTCGGGCGTTGCTGACGATCATCGCCGCCATCATCATGGCATTGATCCTGTACACGCTGACGCTGGACAAGCTGCATTCGATCGCCCTGCTCAAGCTGATCGGCGCGCCGAACCGGGTGATTTTAGGCATGATCCTCCAGCAAGCGATCGCCTTGGGCGGAATTGGCTATGGGATCGCCTATCTCGTGGGGCAGAAGCTGTTTCCGTTGTTCCCGCGGCGCGTCGTCCTGACCGAGCAGGATTTGTTACAGCTGGCGGTGATCGTGCTGGGAATTTCGGTGTTGTCCAGCGTTCTGGGCATCTGGAAAGCGATGCGTGTGGAGCCCAACGAAGCGTTGATGGGATGAGTCGATGAGCGATGGTTTAGCGATCGAAACCCAAGGGCTGACGAAAGTCTACGGACGCGGGAACACCGAGGTGATCGCGATGCGCGACGTCACCATGTCGGTGCGCCGCGGCGAGGTGATCGCGCTGCTGGGGCCCAGCGGGGCCGGCAAATCCACGTTCCTGACGGCCGTGGGCCTGATCAATCCGCCCACCTCGGGGCAGATTATCATCGGGGGGGTTCAGGTGCTGGACGGTCCCGCCGCCTTGGTCGACTTGCGCGCCTTTCGGCGGAAGCACATCGGCTATGTATTCCAGAAGTCGAATCTGATCCCGTTCCTGTCGGCCGGGGAGAATGTCCAGGTGGCCTTGGAACTGAACGGCTCGAGTCCGTGGCAGGCTCGGCGCCGCGCCCGGGAACTGCTGGAAAAACTGGGCGTGGGGGATCGCGTGGAGCACAAGCCGTCGATGCTGTCCGGCGGCCAGCAGCAGCGGGTGGCGGTGGCTCGCGCGCTGGCCAATGATCCCAGCGTGATTCTGGCCGACGAGCCGACCGCTGCGCTGGACAGCCATCGCGGCCGTCAAGTGATGGAGCTGTTTCAGCGCGTCGCGCACGAACACGGGGCCGGCGTGATCGTCGTCACGCACGACCACCGCACGCTCGATGTCTTCGATACCACCTACGAGATGGAAGACGGAACCATTAGCGGCAGCGGCCAGCCGCAGCCGACGCATTCGGCGGGCGGCGGGTAATTGCGGGCAAACGAATTGCGGGCAAGAGGATTGCCCACGCCGCCGCGATCGTTCCTGGGAGACGAGCCTAATGCGGTTGGCTAGGGCGCCAAGCTGGTCGCCTCGGCGGTCGGGAAATTCTCCGGAATCGGGGTGACGCACGCGCCGGTGGCCGCCCACTCGCAGCTGCGGTTCAGCAGCACTTGGAAGCCCACGCATTCCATGCAGCCCAATTCGCCGACGTGTCCCATGACATTGGTCACGACTTTGCCTTGTTCGTAAGGAATCCACCACACGATCGGCTCGTGCTTGCCCGTGCCGCCGCGGCCCGGCGCCGGGTCGGAAAACGCGGTCAGCAGGATGTGGACATTTTCGGCCGGGCCGCGCTGGCCGTGATACAGTTCGTCGCGCTTGTGCATCCAGCGGACGGGCATGCCCCGCGTGATGGGATGCTCGGTGTCCCGCACGGCCATCTCCCAGTCGTACTGGCCGCCATGCCCCATGCCGCGGCCTTCGTTCGGCTCCTCGCGCACGACCCGGCCTTCGTCGTCCACGTACAAACTGGCTCCGTAATTGCGGCCCCGCCACAGCAAGCCGACCATCTGTTCGTATTCCTTCCAGCCGGTAAAGGAATTGTTCGCGGCGTGGATCACGACCACTCCGCCCCCCTCGCGGACGTAGGCGACAAAATCCTGCTGCACTCGCTCGGGCCATTTCTGGCCATTGTAGTCGAGCACGACGCAGCCAAAGTCGCGGAACCGGGGCTGCCACGCATCCCAATCCGCCGGCGCCGCGTCTTTGCCCGGCGCGTTGTGCACGGTCGCCTGAATGTGGGCGGCACGATTGAGTACTTGTTCCATATACGGCGTGGATTTGGCCCAGTTGTGATTATTCTGGCCGCCGATAATCAGCACCTTCAGTGGCGGGTCGGCCGCCGTGGCGGTCTGAAACAGGGCCACACCGAGCAGGCAAGCCAATGGCAGGATCGTGCGGAAGCGTAACATCAAAACCTCTCCTTTCTGAAGGGTGGCAGTCCCACGGTGGCGAGGATTTGCCCGCAACGCATCTCGGGCATCGCTCGTTTGTTGGCGTAACTTAGCGTCGCCCCGCGAGCCATTTTTGAGAGTCTTGTGACGTATGCATGACACCGAGCACCAGTATTTCTGATTCGGTCAGATCGTAGAAAACCACGTATGGGAAACGTTCAACAGGCCAGTATCGAACACCGTAATCGGCCGGTGTGCGACGTTCCGGGTGCGAAATCAAATGGTCTATTGCCTTGCGAACGCGTGCCAAAAAGTCCGTCCCAAGATCCGCCTGTCTACTGTCGTACCATTCAGTAGCGTTTAGGGCGTCAGAAGCAAACAGAGGGTGGTAACGTAAGGTTCTATTCATTACGCGAAACTTTAATTCGTCTCCAGACCTCCTCGTGGGTCGATCCAAGGTTCGGATCGGCTAGCATGTCATCACGCCGTCGAATAGCCTCGGTTACCGCCCAATTAGGCAGAGGAATAGGCTTGGTCTCGGCCGCAAGGTCATCCCAAATGCGTTCGACAAGCATCAACTTATCGGCAGGGGGCAAGTCGCGGATTGTGTCAGTGTACACGTCCATCTTCGTCCTCCAATCAAGTAATTCTAGCCGGAATCGGATGCGCAGGAAAGTAATGCCGAGATGCGGCCTTTTTGGCGGACATCAATTTAACAGGAAAGGGCATCCGTAAACGACCCAACGGATATGTCAAAGCCGCTTTGCCGAACACCATGCGGTTGGAACGCCGACTTCGTGGCTAAGTTGGCTAGGTCATTCCAACGTTCAAGGACCGTTTGCGCTTGAGTCTTCGTCACCATTCGGATTTCGACGAAACCATTTCGTCTCTGATCGTAGTAGCACTCACAGGCGAAACGGTAGGGCGTCCCCACCGACCAAAGGAATCCGTGATCTTTCCCAGTTTCACGCTTTACCATCGGTTGCGAGCTTTCGATGCTATACTTGTCGAGCCACGCGTCAATGGCGGCGACGTCACCGGCGATCAACGCAGTGACGTTTGTGCCGGCGAAGCCTTCAATCTCACGCACCCGCGTGCCGCATTTCGGACAAGTCTCAACCGTGAGGGAACTTCGAAATGAGTTGACGCTCGTCGTGGGAGACGCCACAGGATGGGCAAGTCAATTTATCATCCATGTGCCAGGTTCCTCGCCTCGGCCGTAACATCAATTTAACAGGAAAACTTTCCGGGGTAATTCGCTTTGGTCGGAAAACTTCCGATGTAATGCTGCAACCCAGGATCGCGCCCCAGCTTAGCAAGTGTCCCTCCCGGTGGCAAGCTTCCAGTCAGATTTACCACCACTCGCCATGGGACATCTAGCGAGCAACTTGCATATCGCGGCCTCCGGCGGTAGCACGCTCCACGATGAAGCACGGCGATTTCACAACGCCGCGCACCGGCCTACATCGCTACATCATGTCGCCGAACGACCAGCGTCACCGGGGCGCCGCCCAGGACGCCTCCATTGGTTTCCGACGCGATCGGCGACTCCGATGCACGGCTTGGTTCGGCCTGTCTGATATTGTCGACTTTGTCGCGTCGAGTAGCAAGGCGGAAATCTCGTTCAGTCCCGCCGTTTCGGCGATCGCCAACGCCACGTGGTCTCCACTGTCCGCCGCAAGCGGATCGGCGCCCTTCGTGGCCGCGTCCAGTGGCGATGTGCAGCGGGGTCGCAAGACAATCGTCCTTTGCATTAACGTCCCCTCGCGCAACTTCAATCACCCCCCGGTGACGACCAAGAACTCGCCCAACGTGAACTTCTTTTGAAGTCTCATGGCTCGTCTTCGGCCGGCTGTGGTGTATCGCCCGGCTCGCCGAACAATTAAATTAACGGCTTGTTTGCTAAACCGAAACCCAGGGCAGAATGGCATTTATGAAGATCTTTTTAGCGGGGATTATGCAAGGTTCGCATCGCGAGGCGGTACTGCACGAGCAGGACTATCGGTCACGACTGCGGCAATTGGTGACGTTGCATTGGCCTGAGGCGGAGGTGTACGATCCGCTGGCGGACCATGGAGATTCGATCAGCTACGACGACGTCACGGGCCGCGAAGTTTTTTTTCGGCACAATCGGATGTGCCGCGACGTGGACGTCGTGCTGGCCTTTGTGCCCCAGGCCTCGATGGGCACGGCGATCGAAATGTGGGAAGCTCATCAAAACGGCCGCGCCGTGATCGCGATCAGTCCGCTGGAGCATAACTGGTCGGTCAAGTTCTGCAGCCACGAGATCTATCCGGATGTTGACGCTTTCGAGGCTGCACTGGCCGACGGGCGGGTGCGGCAGCGGATTGGCGAGGTGCTGGCATCATGAGGCACATCCTCGATCCGCTGACCGGCGATTTGGCTTCGTGGCTGGCCGAGCGACGTCTGCCGGCGTTCCGAGGACGTCAGATCCGCCAGTGGCTGTTCGAAAAGCGAGCCGCTGAGTTTTCGGCGATGACCGATTTGCCGGCCAAATTGCGCGAGGAATTGGCCGCCGAGTTTTGCATCTGGACGACCCAGATCGCGCGGCACAGCCAAGCGGACGACGGCACCGAGAAACTGCTGTTGCAACTGGCCGACGGCGGGCGGATCGAGTGCGTGCTGCTTCGCGACGGAGGGCGGCGGTCGATCTGCATCAGCACTCAAGTTGGCTGCGGTATGGGCTGTGTGTTCTGCGCCAGCGGGATGGACGGCGTCGTGCGCAATTTGACGGCGGGCGAAATCGTCGAACAGATGCTGCGACTGCAACACTTGCTGCCGGCTGACGAACGACTGAGCCACATCGCGGTGATGGGCATGGGCGAGCCGCTGGCAAACTTGGACCGGCTGCTGGCCGCGCTGGACGAAGCCCATCGCCCGGACGGCTTGGGCATCAGCGCGCGGCGAATCACGATCTCGACGGTTGGGTTGCCGCCGGCCATCGATCGGTTGACACAGTCGCAGAGTCAGTACCATCTGGCGGTTTCGCTGCATGCGCCCAACGACGCCCTGCGCAACGAACTGGTGCCCGTGAACAAGAAGATCGGTTTGCAGAAGATTTTGGAGGCGGCCGATCGATACTTCGAAGCCTCGGGACGGCGGCTGACCTTCGAGTACGTGCTGTTGGCCGGCATCAACGACCAGCCGGAGCATGCGCGCCAGTTGGCGGCGGTGCTGCGCGGCCGCCCGGCGCTGCTGAACGTCATCCCCTACAACCCGGTGACCGATCTGCCGTACCAGACGCCGGCGCCGGCGGCTCAAAAAAGATTTCGCGAGATCCTGGAGCAGGCCGGAATCAACGTCCAGTTTCGCGAGCGAAAAGGCGACAAAATCTCGGCCGCCTGCGGGCAATTGCGGCGGGTGACTCCGGGATGACCAGACGCCGAGCCCCAGGGTACGCCAGAGTACGCCTGGGGCATATTTGCCGGCAGTCTGCGCTCGTGGCGGCTCGCGTCAGGCCGGCGCGCCGGCTTTGTGCTTCGCCCAATAATCGGGCATCAATTCCCGAACTTGGGCCTCTAGCTCTTCGTCGCTGATGGACGTAATGCGGCCGTGGACTTCGTACTGGTCCATGACCCAACGGGCGACTTTGTGGCACTTGATCTTGTTGATCCGCTCGTCGCCCTTGAGCCCGAAGAACTCGTTGATCCACAGCACCACGCCGTCGGAGCCGGTCTTGTCGGTCAACGAAACCCGGGGCGGACGGTTCAGCAGCTTGGTCGTGTCGAAGATGTTGTAGATCCGTTCATCTTGCCGCAGTCCGCCGGCGTGGATCCCGGCGCTGGTGGTATTGAACTGCTTGCCCACAAACGGATAGTTGACGGGAATCGGGAAGTCGATCGACTGCATATAGTTGGCGATTTCCGTGATCATCTCGGTGCGGATGCCGCACAGATCGTGCTTCAGCGAGATGTACTCGATGATGGCGCCTTCCAGCGGCGGATTGCCGGTGCGTTCGCCAAAGCCGAACAGCGTTCCGTTCAGCGCGTCGCAGCCGTACAGCCAAGCGGTCGCTCCGTTGGCATGGACGCGGTGGAAATCGTTGTGTCCGTGCCATTCCAGGCGGTGGCTGGGCACGCCGCACTCGCGATTCAGCTTGTAGATCATCTTCGGCACGCTCCGCGGCAATTCCGCGCCCGGATAGTGCAGGCCGAAGCCCATCGTGTCGCAGATCCGGATCTTGACGGCCTTGTCCTCGGGCACTTGTTCGCTCATCCGCATCAAGCGGTCCACAAACGGCAGCACGAAGCCGTCCCAGTCGGCGCGGGTGGCGTCCTCCAGGTGGCATCGCGGCCGAATCCCGGCCTCGAACGCCGCATCGACCACTTCGCAATACGAGTCCATGCACTCCTGGCGGCTCTTGAACTTCAGTTTATTGAAGATGTGATAGTCCGAACTGCTGGTCAACATGCCCGTCTCTTGCAAGCCGGCTTCTTTGACCAGGCGAAAATCGCCTTTGACCGCGCGGATCCAGCCGGTGCATTCCGGGTATTGGTGCCCCAGCGCCCGACAACGATCGAGCGTCTCGCGATCGTTCTTGGTGTACAGGAAGAATTCGGTCTGCCGAATGACTCCGCGCGGACCGCCCAGCTGGGCCAGCAAATCGTACAGATGAACCATCTGCTCGATGCTGTACGGCGGGCGAGCCTGTTGGCCGTCGCGGAAGGTGGTATCCGTGATCACGATGTCACGGCTGCGGACCGATGCCGGATCGAATTCGACGATTTGGCCGTCGATTTTTTCCAGCAGCGGACCGTCGAAACAAATCTTCGGAGGCAGATCGTAATCAAACGTTTCTTCCAGCAGATTCGGGGACGTCGAATCGACGAGCAGATGCTCTTTTCGCGCGGTATCAGCGGTCATAATCGGAACTCCTTGCAAGAGGATGATGGAGGGGGCCGGCGCCGCGTTCGGATTCGAATGGGCGGGCCTGTAGAAGGGAAACGAAGGGACTAGACGGCGACGCCTTGCTCTTTGCAGACGCCTTCGATGAACTCGGCGGCGGTGCCGACGCTCTGCACGGACAGCGCCGCATCCTCGTCCATCTCGATGCCGAATTCCTCTTCGAACATGGCCACCAGTTCGATCGACTGGACGCTTTCGGCGCCCAGGTCGGCCGTAAAATTATGCTCCGGCTTGATGTCGGCCGGATCCAGTTGCAGCACGCGGGCCGTGACTTGAATCACGCGATCCAAAACATTTGCCATGATGGATTCTCCTAATGCGGGTCGCTGCCCGCAGTCCAAGGTAGAGTGAGTCGAGGTACGAAACTCACCCGCATCTTACCACACCCAGGGTGCGGCAGGCCTCGTACCTCGACCTGCCCTGCAATATCGATGAAGCCGGGGCGATGAAAGTGTCAGCCGGTTTGCTGGCGAAGTGCGCGGCGGCCTTTCTTGACCGCTTCCATGCGCGGCCCCTCGGTCAAGCGAAAGACTTCGTCCCACATGGCCTGTTGAGCGGGGGTCCAGACGCGTTTTCGCCGCCCCATGGCCGTCTGGGCGGTCTCGTACAGCTTCCGCTTGCCGAAGCCCTTGGTTACGACGCCTTCCAGAAACCAGGCGAAGGATGGAATGAACTTCGGCAGCGGCTTGCCGGTCGCAGCGATCAGCGCCATCGCTCCGACGCAGGCGCCCGTATTCAGCAGCGTGCCGATCGACGTCTTGACGTGATCGCCGATCAACGCTCCGACTTTGGTCGAGCCGGTGTCGATCGACTTCTTGCCATCCAGCGACACTTCGACCGTCGTGTAATCGTTCTTCAGGTCGCTGTTGGTCGTCAGGGCCCCCAGGTTGACCCATTCCCCGACGTAAGCGTGCCCCAGGAAGCCGTCGTGATACTTGTTCGAGTAGCCTTGAATGATCGACTCTTCGATTTCGCCGCCGAGGCGGCACATCGGTCCGATCGAATTTCCCTCGCGGCACTTGGCGCCCAGCAGAATGCTCTTTGGACCGATATAGCAGGGCCCTTCGATCCGCGTAAAGGGATGGATTTCGGCGCCCTCGTCGATGTATACCGGCCCGTGTTCCGCATCGATCACGACCATCGGATGCAGCCGAGCGCCGGCGGCGATGAAAACGTCCTTGGAACCGCCCCGCAGAGCCGTCGGTTCCTCCACGATTCCTTCGATCCCGCTGCGTCCCGCCGCCGCAAAATCTTTCACCAGTTGTGCGGGGTTCGCCAGAATCAGATCCCACGTATAGTTCCACAAGGCGACTTCGCCGGCCGCCGCGGGCAACGTCTGACGAGCACCGGCCAGAAACGTTTCCAGCGACTCGGCGTTCAACTTGCCGGCGTCCTCCCGCGCAATCTTCGCGAACAGACAGTTGCCGTCCGCGTCGAATGCCGCTTGGCTCGGGCCGATGGGCGATACGTCAAACTCGTCCGCTTTGACGCGCGCGTTTACCAACAGCAAGTCGTCGCCCTGGAGGACGGACACCTGATTGATCGGCCAAGCCGCCGTCTCGCGGGTCACGTCCGACATGTATTCAGGCACGAATCCAGCCACATCGCGGGCTCCCAACTTGGCGATCAGTTTTTCGCCGAGCGTAGTCATGCCGCAGCGCAGTTCCCAAATCGGACGGCTGAGGGCCAGCGGATAGAAGTTCTGCCGCGCAGGGGTCGGACAGTCCAGCAGAATCAGACGCATGAAACAAGCTCCCAAGGGAAATCAGATGTTCGTCCGAGACGCTCCGGCGACGTCTCTGCGGAAGATTGTGACCGCTGGCCGAAGGGGAAGCAAGTAGTGGAGAGGTGATTCTGACGAGGCGCGCCGCCGCCGCACGGCACGGTGGATTGACGGTGGGAAGCTTGACGATCTTGCCGAGCTACAGCTAATTCGATAGACTGCCCGTCCCCGTGGTGAACAATGTACGAGGTAGTATTTTGAATCGAGCCCCCGCATTAACTTGTTCTTGTCGGCCTACGGTCTTTTCTGCTGTGCTGCACGGACTGGCATCCTTGAGACTGGCGGTGGTGCTGCTGGTGTTCCTGGCCGCCGTGCTCGCCTGGGCAACGCTGCTGGAGGCGAGAAACGGCCGGGAATACGCCGTTTGGTACATTTACGCCAGTCCGTGGTTCATCACCATGTTGGCGCTGCTGGGCGCGAACATCTTGGCTGCCACCTTGATCCGTTTTCCCTGGAAAAAGCACCAACTGGGATTCGTGCTCACGCATGCTGGAATCCTGGTTCTGTTGGCCGGTGCGATTCAGACGCTGGGGCGAGGCGTCGAAGGTCAGATGGTGCTGCAGCAAGGTCAACGAATCGCCCAGTTCCAGGTGACTTCGCGAAGTATGATCAATGTGGCTGCGAACTTCGACGGGCAGCGTCTTGCGACAGACTTTCTTTTCAGTCCCGGTCCTGCCGACTGGCCGGAACATCGGTCGCTGGATTTCGGCAACACCGACGGGATGGGCCTGAAGATCCTGCGGTTCTATCGTCATGCCCGCCACCAGACGGATTGGATCGCCGACGACCGCGATTTTGACGGGCCGGCGCTGCAATTACAGTTGTTCGGGCCCGGCGGCAATGCCATCGCGGAAGACTGGCTGTCGGCGAACCTGTTCGGCGGCGAAGCGATCGTGGGCCCCACGCGACACGAGCTGTTGCCGCTGCCCGTCGCCTCGATGACGGAGGACTTCCTGCATCCTCCCGAGACGCTCGGCAAATCCGGCGTCCTGTCCATCCATTACGCGGATCGCATGCAGCGAATCGAAGTCGACGGGAATCTCGAGCGGCGGATCGAACTGGGCGCCGAAGGGGTCGCCGTGGAAATCACGTCCTACCTTCCCGATGCCAAACCGACGCCCAAGGGCGAATTCGTGTCCGTCAGCGCCAACCCGCGGAACCCGCTCCTGGAACTGAAAGTATATCTGCCGGGCCGCGAACAGCCGATGCGTCAGCTGGCGTTCGCCCGCCGTCCGCTGCTGAATCTCGACGCGGTGCAAGGAGAAACGTGTCCGGTCCGATTCTGGTATCACCATACGGGTCTGAAGCCCGTTCCCGGTGTGCTGTTCGCGCAGACGCCGGACGGCAGACTGCTCTGCCGGGCCGAGGCGGAGGGGGCGTACGGTCCGCCGCGCGAAGTTCAGCAGGGCGACCGCATCGCGTTGGGGGGGCAGTTCAGCGTCATGGTTCAGCAGTACTTGCCTCGGGCCCGCCAGGAGGTCACCTTCCAGCCGCTGGAGGCCGCGCCCGGCCAGGCCGAGCAGCCCGAAGCCGCCGCGCTGGTCGAGCTGAGCATCGATGGCCGGCGCCGCACGGTCTGGCTGCAGCGCGGCGATTCCCCGTACAGCGCGCAAACGATCCTCATGGATCGCGGGCCAGTGTTCCTGACCTTGGGATACGAGTCCCAGTCCTTGGGTTACTCGCTCGAATTGCGGGATGTGATTCGCCGTTTCAATCCGGGACGGGCGGGCGACGCGGCTTATTCCAGCACCGTCCAGTTGAAGGATGATGCCGCGGGGCTGGATGAACTGCGTGAGATTTCCCCGAACCGGCCGTTGGTGCATGGGCGGTTTACGCTGTACCAGTCCGGATTTCGGGATCCCACGCACGGCAAGAAGGTATCCATTCTGACCGCCGCCCACGACCCGGGGCGCAGCCTGAAATACGTCGGCAGCGCGATGATCTGTGTAGGCATCTTGGCGATGTTTTATTTGCGTTCGGACATGCTCCGGAGCGTGCCCGCGCTGGATGGCCGCGGGCGTCCCGCCCGCGAATCCTCAATGTCGCCTAGCGATGTCACGGCACCGCCGAATCCGACCGTATCCTCGCCGAAGATGTTGCTCCTGGCCGGATTGGTGCTGGGGCTCGTTCCGGCGACGGCCTGGTGTGGCGACGATCGAGCGTTCGACTGGGACCAATGGCGCTACTTGCCGGTTCAGGACGGCGGACGTTCCAAGCCCCTGGACACCTTGGCTTGGGAGACGTTCCGCACCTTGTCCAACCGAACCGAAACGACGGAGCCGGAGACGGGCCAGCGAATCAATGCCCCCACCCTGTATCTGGTAATGTTGTTCGACTGGCAAGGCTGGGATGCGTCCATGCACCCGCACCTCAAGGAGGCTTCGCGAGCGGCGGGCAGCTATTTCCAGTCGCATCAACCCGATCAATGGGACCGAACACCGCTGCTGCGTGTGGACGATCTGGCGTTGCGTCCAGCGATCGGCTTGTCGAAGGACGAGAAATATATTGCGCCCTTGGTTCTCAGCCAAGCCATGCTCAAGCTGCCCGAAGCCACGGCCGAGCGTCCGTTTGTGAACTGGGCCGAGGGCCTGCTCCGCCGACGGGACGAGGGCCTGACGGCGTTCGAGAACAAGGCACTGGACCTGGCCGTAAAATTTTGGTCGTACCAGGAGCATCGCCAAGGCAAACGTTTGGCCATCCTGCCGATCCAAGGCGACGAGGACCAGCAGTGGATCTCGTTGGCCGATCTGGTGCAGACCGGCTGGGACGAGAAATCGGACCCGACCGGTCTGGTGCGGCAAACGCGGCAGCAATTCCTGGCGGCTCGCGCGGCTTATTTCGCCGGTTCCGCCGACGAGTTCAATCAAGCGTCCGCGGGCTTCCTGGACGCCGTCCGTCAACTCGGTCCGCAGCTGGGTGCGTATCCCCCGGCGTCACAGATCCGTCTGGAAGTGATCTACAACCGCTTCGCTCCGTTTCGCTGGGCATGGGTCGCGACCGCAACGGCATTCCTGTGCGTCAGTTTGAGCATCGGAACGCGGTGGCAAGGCTTCCGAGTCGTCGGCTACGTCGCGTTTTGCGCCGGATTGATCGCCATGCTCATCGGTTTCAGCATTCGGCTGGCGTTGGCCGGCCGTGCGCCGGTGACGAACATGTACGAGTCGGTGGTTTACGTTGCCTTGGGGACTGCTGTCTTGGGATTGATCTTTGCATGGATCTATCGGAACCAATTCATCCTGGCGACGGCCGCCGCGTTGACGACCGTCGCGCTGATTCTAGCCGACAACTGTCCGGCCGTCCTGGACGCCGGCTTGCACCCGCTGCAGCCGGTGCTGCGGAGCAATTTTTGGCTGGTCACCCACGTGCTGACGATCACGCTCAGCTATGCCGCTTTGGCACTGGCAATGGGGATCGGCAACATCACGTTGGGATATTACCTGCGGGGTGACATCGTGCCACCGGAGATTTGCAGCTTGACCGGCTTGACATACCGCGCGCTTCAACTGGGCGTGTTGTTGCTGGCCGCAGGGACAATCCTGGGCGGTGTCTGGGCCGACTATTCTTGGGGCCGCTTTTGGGGCTGGGATCCGAAGGAAGTCTGGGCGCTGGTCGCGCTGTTAGCCTATCTGGCCGTGCTGCACGCCCGGTTTGCCGGATGGATCCGCGATTTCGGTTTGGCCGCTCTATCGGTCCTCGGTTTCTCGCTGGTCATGATGGCCTGGTACGGCGTGAACTTTGTCCTGGGCGCGGGCCTGCACAGCTACGGCTTTGGCAACGGCGGAGCCCCCTTCGTGGCTGGAGCCATCGTGGTGCAGGGGCTGTACGTCGCCGCCGCGGCCGTCCGCTACGTCACCAGCGGCGCGGCGGCGGAAGCCGAACGCGCCGCTAGGTTGGCTGATGGGCAAGGCTTATTGTGAACCGGAGCAGGAAAAAGAAAAAAGAAGCACTTGGTGATCGCCGCAAGCTGCCACCGGAGCATATGATTGATATGGTGTAGCCGTTCGCCTCGCTCGACACGCTGACGCCCCCGTTGACGCCCCCCGCGTTGACGCCTCCTTGCAGCACGGTCATAATCGAATCAAGTTCTATCCTACGGAGCAAACGCAGTGAGTATTGCGATCCAGGTCGAAACGCCCCCGATCCGCGAAGACGAGTCCGGCGTGTTGCGCGTCGGCCGATCCCGCCTCTCGTTGGAAACGGTGATCCATGACTTCCAGGAAGGCGCTTCTCCCGAAGCAATCGTGCAGCATTATCCGACCTTGTCTTTGTCGGACGTGTATGGCGTCGTAGCCTACTATCTTCGCCACCGCGACGAGGTTGAACGTTACCTTGCACAACGCGAGCAACTGGCGCGCGAAGTCCAGCAGCGAGTCGAAGCTCAGCAGCCCGACTTAGCCGCGATCCGTCTGCGTTTACGATCGCGATGTCAATCTCAGAGCTAAACGATGCTGCGCTTGCTTATCGACGAAGATTTCCACGGGCACATTGTCCGCGGCAAGATGCGCAGCCAACCGATGATTGAATTAGTACGAGTTCAGGACGCGGGATTGTTAGGCGCGCCTGATCCTGAAGTGTTGGCGTGGGCAGCCCGTCAAGGCCGGATTGTTGTTACCCATGACCGAGCCACGATGCCGAGTTTTGCCGCAGAACGAGTCAACTCGAAAGAGCCAATGCCCGGTTTGTTCGTCGTGCCAAGAACCACGAGGATCCGTCAAGCGATCGAGGAACTGCTGCTGCTTGCGATGAACACGGACCCGAACGAGTGGACGGACATTGTGTTGTACCTGCCTCTCTGATGGCGCGGTGGACAGACCGGTCGCTGACGCTAAACAAGAGCCTTCAATCGCTTGCTCGCGATTGATCCAGATCGCCGCCTCGACTATATTCGGACCTGCGGGCGAACAAACAAAAACCATCTTGAACGTGAACTGGAGGATTGTCGCCGATGTACGAACCGATTTCTCGTCGAGAGTGGATGCGGCTGTTGGGAATTACCGGAGCCGCGGCGGGACTGGGAGGACTGGTCCCGCCGTCGCACGCCGGGGCGGCCGAGTTGCCGAGCGAGTCGGGGTTCCAGGGCAGCGTCATCGATCCCAACGCGATTCAGTCCGCCGCCACCTGTCCCAAGTTGATCGACGGCCGCATCATCCAGCCGCAGCGCGAACTGCCGGTCCTGCACCAGACGGACGTGCTGGTGATCGGCGGCGGTACGGCCGGCGTGACGGCGGCCTTGGCTGCCCAGCGCACCGGTGCGGACGTGACGCTGGTCGAACGCTACGGACATCTCGGCGGTTTGTGGACCGGCGGATTGGTATTGATCGTCATCGGCCACATCGTCACGGGCGGCAAGCAGGTGTGTCAGGGCATCGGCGAAGAAATGATGCAGCGTTTGGACAAGCTCGATCGCGGGATCGTCAATCGCCGTCCCGGCGTGAATCCGACAGTTGACGCCGAGGCATTAAAATACGTCATGGTCGACATGATTGCCGAAGCCAAGATCAAGACGTTTTTGCACTGTTGGGGCGTGGATGCCATTCTGGACGGCAACACAGTCCGCGGAGCGGTGTTCGAGAGCAAGTCGGGCCGCCAGGCGATCTTGGCCAAGATGGTCATCGACGCGACCGGGGACGGCGATGTGTTCGCCGCCGCCGGCGCCGAGTTCCAGCATTGTAAGTACAGCTTGGGGCTGGTTTCGCGATTGGGGAACTTGGACAAGATCGACAAGGCCAAAGCCGATCCCGTCAAGAAGCCGCGCGGCCTGGGTTCGATCACGCCGCTGGCCGGCGTCAACTGGGTGAATATGACCGGTCCCGAAGCGGACGGGCTGGACGTGGCCGAGCTGTCGCGGCTGGAAATGAACCACCGCCGGCAGATCTGGCAAAGCGTCCAGCGGATCCGCGAGACGCCCGGATACGAACCGGTTTCGTTGCTGGAGACCGCTCCGCAGTTGGGCGTGCGAGTTACTCGGCTGCTGCAGGGTCTTGGCACCGTGACCTACGCGGACATCCAGGCCGGCACGCGTTATCCGGACGTCGTGGCGGTCGGCGGAGCGTGGAGCGGCAACCGCGCCGAATGGCAGATTCCCTACGGCGCACTGGTGCCCAAGACCAGCGTCGAAAACGTACTGGCTTCCGGGCGCTGCATCTCGGCCGATTTGCGTGCCGCCGATGCGATCCGTGTCATTCCGATCTGCTGGATCACCGGTCACGCCGCCGGCGTGGCGGCGGCGGTGGCGATTCAGGACAACTGCCCGGTGCGCGCGGTCGAGGTGGTCAAAGTGCAGAAGATCCTCAAAGAGCAGGACGCGTATTTGGGGTAGGGCGGAAATCGTTTGACTGGAATGCGTGCGACCACCGATATGAACGACGCTTCAGCGTCCGCCGCCCGTCCGTGGCGGCGGTGGGCGGTGCGATTCGCTTGTCTGACGATCGCCTGTGTGCTGCTCGTGCCGCCGTGGCCTTGGGATGCGGCCGTGCTGGCCGTGCCGGCACTCAGTCCGTTTGTCGCGGCGGGGGCGGCGTTCGCTACGCGGACGGTCGGACTCGCGTCGCTGTTTGCCTTGCCCGTGTTGCTGATCGTGCTGGTGCGGCGGCGCTGGTTCTGCCGCTACGCGTGTCCGACAGGGCTGTTGGCGGAACTTGTCGGGCGGGTGCGCGGACCGGGCGCGCCTCGCGGTTCCCGGCTGCCCCTGATCGGTCAGTGGCTGGTCTTTTTGACGCTGGGCGGCGCGGCGGTCGGCTATCCGCTGTTTCTATGGCTGGATCCGCTGGCGATCTTCGCCGGCTTTGTGCATGCCTGGGGACGGGAACTGGGACTGGTCGCCTGGCTGAGCGCTGCGGGCTTGCCGCTGGTCCTCTTGATCAGCCTGTTGGTGCCGGGCGTCTGGTGTGCGCGTCTGTGCCCGCTGGGCGCGACGCAAGATCTGCTGGCGTGGCCGTTGCGCATGCTCCGCCGCCGCGGGCCCGACAAGGCAGCGGCGACGGATGCCTGGCCGCTGACGCGGCGCGCGATCGTAGCCGGCGGACTGGGCGTGCTCGGCGGACTGCAGATGTTTCGCATCTCGAACCGTTCATCCGCCGCGCCGTTGCGGCCGCCCGGAGCGGCCGACGGCGACCGGTTCATCGGGTTATGCGTCCGCTGCGGAAGCTGCGCCCGCGTCTGTCCTTCGCGGATCCTTCATGCCGACTTGGGCGAGTTTGGCGCGGATTCCTTCCTGACGCCTGTGATCCGTTTTCAGGACGAATACTGCCTGGAGACTTGCCAGCGATGTACGAACGTCTGTCCCAGCGGCGCGTTGCGGCCGCTGTCGCCGGAGGAAAAGCCGCAGGCCGTCATCGGCTTGCCGCGCGTCGATATGGACGTGTGCCTGTTGGGCGACGATCGCGAATGCGCCATCTGCTGTAACGCTTGCCCCTACGCCGCGATCCGGCTGGTATTCTCCGAAGAGACCTACTTGAACACCCCCACGATCGATCCGCAACGCTGCAACGGCTGTGGCGCGTGCCAAGTCCGTTGCCCGACGACACCGGTCAAGGCGATTGTGGTCTATCCGCCAAGTGGCGACGTGATGGGCGACTCCCAGCAACGCCGCTGATCAAGCCTTGCACACCCAGGCTGGGATTCAGTCCGAGGCGTTGGCAAACCGGCCAGGGCAAGACGCTGGCATCCGCCCCCGTGTCGGGAATCACTCGATCTAGAATAACGCTGGGCGATCCGCTGGACTGCCGGAACTCGACGGCGATCATCGGCAAGGATTCACCGGGGTAACTGGCGTCGTAGGGGAAGGCGGCGCGTCGGATGCGACAGGGTTCCTCTTCCCTCCCGACGCAGATGAAGAACGGATGCAACCCCGACGCTTCCGCGGCGTGGAGCACGGTCACGGGACTGGTGCCCGCGGCGATCACTCGGCCCTCGGCAAAGCCAATCCATTGGTCCCGATACTCTTCGAGGAGTTGCTCGCGGACGGACCAGTAATCGGCCTCGTTTTTCCGCCGGTCGGGGTGGATTTGCCGGGCGATCTCGGGGGGCAGTTGGTCGGCAATGCTCATCATCGGTCACCTCAGTCACATCGACAGGCATGTCGCCATTTTACCGCCACGCGGTGCGTCGGTCCAGCCCTGGGGGCAAGCGGAGCGTGTGCTTCAGCGTCTCCGCGGCCGCCGCCGACAGGCACAACCGAGCGTGCCCCCGCTGAGGTCACCAGTTGTTTCCCGCCGTGTTGCGTGCTCAGGTGCATGCCTTCGGCAGACCCTAGTTTATCCTCCTAATTCCGTAGTTTCCGTTGACGACCTTCAGGGTCTGTATTTCAACTCCGTTATTCGTCAGAGTGAAGCTGTCACCCTGGTACACCCCGTCCGGATCGGACGAGTACGCGAAATAGATGTCGTACTTTCCGTCGGGAACCTCTACGGATTTGGTGTTGTTTGGGGGCACAGCGAAGTCACGCCCCCTGCCGGACGCCCGCAGCCAGCGCGCACTTCGAAGACGTTTGGGTTCTTGATTCGAACCTCATTCGTGCCGAGGAGTTCGCCAGAGTACAGTGGCCATTTCGGAGGCGTCGCAGCTTGGCTGGCGGGCTTTGGGGGTGGACAGGCGACCGGGTGCTGATTTGCGAAGCCTGTACCCATCATTCGATCGGAGACGACATCGGCCGCGTAAAGCTCCCCCGCTGGCTGCGTAAGTACGTCGGCGGGGACCTGGACCGGTCTTTGCCGCGTAGCGGCTGCTGATCGTAGCCGTGGGTTTCAACCCACGGAGGTCTAATCCCAAGAATCGGAACGAGTCGCGTAGCGACGATTGAACCTACGCCTTGACGCGTTCGCCGAGGTTAGCCGACAGATCAGACCGAAGCCAACG
>Ga0351863_10024_pt1 | contig 65209 bp, 48 predicted proteins | sample TotcelHFGM3001L8_FD_206777 | JGI IMG/M metagenome (GOLD analysis project Ga0351863, IMG submission 206777) | Enriched cells from coal bed in the Powder River Basin, Montana, United States - Total cells FGM rep2 HSBNCT.FGM.300.1.L8 ... | reverse complement strand
GCATCGGTCGCCAGCTGGGCAGAGTCGATACGCTGTGAAGGAATCGGTTTGGCGGTCACATTGGCGGGGCTGGTCGCAGGGACATACGGGCGCTGTGTTCGCCGAGAAGAGACGCGATGCCCCAAATCATCGTCCTCGTCGGACGACGGCGGAGCTTGTGGCGACGTCGAGCCGATTAGCGGGGTCTCGGCAGCTGTATCTGTCATGGCAGGCGGCCGCCCGGAAACGGCCGGCGGCACCGTCGCGCTTGCCGCCGGCGATGGCGGCAGCGATGGCGGCGGCGATGGCGGCGGCGAAGTGTCCGCGACGGAAGCCGATGGCGCCGGAGGGGGCGGCATTGCGGCGGGCGGCACCGGAGCAGACGGCGACCGATCCGATGACGGCGCCGAATTCCGCTTCAAAACCGACCGCAAACCAGCGGACGCCGCCCCTTGATCGGACGCCAGCATCGTAGTCGGATTCTGATGTGCTGTCAGGCTGAACGGCGATCGGTCGACGTAGCCAGAAGCGCTGCTGGTTGCCTCAGCCGCATAGGACGCGGTGACGGCTTGCCCCACAGATCTATATTGATCCGCCAGTTGCGAATCGCGGGCGGACGCGTCGGAGCGAACGCCCGTGACCGCAGTCCGTAACCGCGTTGCGTCTTGAGCCTGGACCAAAGCCGCCACCAGGCAGCCAATCGAAATTATCGAGACCGTACCAGCGATCAGGCGGAACCGAGACATGGCATATTCCTGCGAAATGTCGAGGACGCCGAAATAACGGCAGAATTCAAGGCACGACCGGACTTGATCCGGTCCAAACGATCCGCGCCGGTCGGAGATCCCACTCCGATCCCGCGCATGAAATCTGGCAAATTCTGACGGTAATATCGGTCCGCTTGACTTTCAGGATTAAATTAAATTGCTCGGATTTTCCGTTTAGTAAGGCTGCGCAACCTGGATGGGATGCGTAGACTTCGTGCGAATGGTCTGGTCCATTCGCCAAACGACGACTTGACCGCTTCGCGGGGACGTTGAGAAATGGGACCAAATCCATTTAGGGCTTTGACCGGGGTACAAGCTGAACACACCCGCCCCGCCCGTTATTCTGGGGCGCATTGCGTGAGATCGCCCACTCCACAGCATTAAACGAGGCGACTTTTCGCCGAAGACAGGGTTTCTTCTAAGGTCTGGGGCGGGTATGGTATCGTTCTAAGGGCTCGTAAATAATCCGGACCAGGAGCGGTCGATCATGCTGAGTGTCGTCATCCCGGTATTCAACGAAGCGGAGAGCCTCGGCGAGTTGCATGCCGAGTTGGCGGATGTCGCGCGCGAGCAGCGGTACGATTTGGATTTGGTGTTCGTGGACGATGGCTCGACGGACGGTTCGTGGCAGGAGATCGAACGTTTGGCTGCATTGGACGCGCGCGTGCAAGGCATCCGTTTTCGCCGTAATTTCGGCAAAGCGGCGGCACTGAGTGCCGGGTTCGAAGCGGCTCGCGGCGAGATCGTCTTTACGCTGGACGCCGACTTGCAGGACGATCCTCACGAAATGCCCCGTTTCCTGGAGCAGATGGACGCGGGACTGGAAGTGGTCAGCGGTTGGAAGCAGGTCCGCCACGATCCGTGGCACAAAGTCGGGCCGTCGCGGGTGTTCAATGGGCTGGTCGGCTGGCTGACCGATGTCCGGTTACACGATCACAACTGCGGATTCAAGTGCTACCGGCGAGAGATCTTTGACGAGGTGCGTTTGTACGGCGAACTGCATCGTTTCGTACCCGTGCTGGCGGCCGCCCGCGGCTGGCGAGTGGGCGAAATTGCCGTGAACCATCGCCCGCGGAAGTTCGGCCGCTCGAAATACGGCGTGCGCCGGTTTATCAAGGGCTTTCTGGATCTGTTGACGGTTTACCTGTTGACGGGTTACAGCCAGCGGCCGCAGCATTTGCTGGGCTCGGTGGGGCTGGTCAGCTTCCTGGCGGGCGGACTGGGCGTGTGGTGTCTGACCTTGTGGTGGTTCCTGTCGCGATTGGTTACCGAACTGACGCCTGTGCATTTGCACGAACGGGCCATCTTCTACTACTCGATGGCCGCCATGCTGCTGGGAGCACAGTTCATCACGGTCGGCTTTCTCGCCGAGATGCTGACTGCGTCGCACACGGACAAGACGGCTTCGTACTCGATCAAACAGCGGGTGGGACGAGGATGAACGGATCGCGATCGCACGCATCTTCCCAACTCCGCGGGATTGTCTACGGACTGCTACTGGTGACCAGCGTTGGGGCCATGACGGGCCGGATCTGGACGGTCAAATCATCACTGGGCAAGACGCCGCTGTTGAGTGCCAACGACCGCAGCCGTTGGGCGACGATTCGCGCTCTGGTGGATCACGGGACGTTTGCCCTGGACGACGTGATTTTCTTGGATCGTGCGCAGACGAAGCGGGATCGGGAGTGGTATTCGATCGACATGGTGCGCCACAAAGGGCCGGACGGCGCGGTGCATTTCTATTCCAGCAAACCACCGCTGCCGACGGTGCTGTTGGCGTCCGCGTATTGGTGCCTGCGACAACTCACCGGCGCAACCCTGGCCGACCGGCCGTTCTACGTCGTGCGGGTCTTATTGCTGGCGGCCAACGTGCTGCCGTTGGCGATCTACCTGGGGCTGATGTTCCGGCTGATCGAACGTTACGGCCGGACGGATTGGGGCCGGCTGTTCATCGCCGCCGGCGCGGCCTATGGGACGTTTTTAACGACCTTCGCCGTGACGTTGAACAATCATGTCTGGGCGGCGGTCAGTGCGACCGTTGCGCTGTATGCGGTGCTGGCCGTGTGGTGCGAAGGCCGGCGTGAGTTGCGATATTTCGTGCTGGCCGGTTTGTTTTCGGCTTTTGCCGTGGTGAACGAGTTGCCGGCACTGTCTTTTTTCGGCGTGTTCGGAGCGGGCTTGCTGGTTCGTTTTCCGGGCCGTTTCCTGGCAGGGTTCGTGCCGGCGGCGGCCGTGGTAGCCGCGGCCTTTTTCGGCACGAACTACTGGGCTCACGGCTGTTGGCGGCCGCCTTACGCGCATCGCAGCGACGGGCCGCGCGTGGCGGCGGTCGAGGGAGATTTTCGGGAGCAGATCCGAGCCGGCGAGATCCCGCAGGAGTTGCACGAGCCGCTGGCCAAGGCAGGACTCAAACTGTCGGCTCAGGCCGTGCTGCAACCCCGCTGGTCGGGACAAGGCTGGATGATTTGGGATCCGGAGGGTCAGGATCATTGGGCCATGTCGGCGGACGAGCGGTCCGTCCAGGTCTTTGTCTGGGATCACTGGTACGAGTATGAAGACAGCTATTGGCTGGAGGGCCGCAAGCGGGGCGTGGACCTGGGCGAGCCATCGCGATTGGCCTATGCCTTTCACGTGCTGGTGGGGCATCACGGAATTTTTTCGCTGACGCCGATCTGGCTGCTCAGCGTTCTGGGCGCCGGACTCTGGCTCGCCCGCGGCGAACGGAACGTGCGCGGCGTCACCGCCGGGATCGCGTTGGTGACGCTCGTCTGTCTGGCCTTTTACCTGGCCCGTCCCTTGGCCGATCGCAATTACGGCGGCGTCTCCTGCGGGTTTCGCTGGATGTTTTGGTTCGCCCCGATGTGGTTGCTGGTCATGGTGCCGGGGGCGGACGCGATCTCCTCGCGGCGAGCTTGGCGATATGCCGCCTTGATCCTGCTGCTGGTCAGCGCCATGTCCGCCAGTTACGCTTCGCTGAATCCCTGGTCGCACCCGTGGCTGTACGAATACTGGACTTTCTTGGGCTGGATTCCGTGAGCCGGCAAGCGCACCGCACGTTCTGGCTGTGGGTCCGCCTGCTGGTCTTGGCGAGCGTCATCCGCGGCGGCTGGCTGGCGGCGCACCGCGAAACGCTGCGGGACGATCCGGACGCGTATCGTCAGCTGGCCCGGAATCTGCTTGCAGACGGCACGTTCGGCGATCGCGTTCCCGATCCCGTCACGGGCGAGTTGCAGTTGCAGCCTACCGCCTATCGGCCGCCCTTGTATCCGCTGCTGCTGGCGGCGGCCGGCTGGCCCGATGACGTGGGCTCGATCAGTGTCGCGATGCTTCATGGGGCTCTCGGCGTGGCAACGGTCCTGCTTGTTTATCAGTTATCCCAAACTTGGGGCTTGGGCCGCTGGGGATGGTGCGCCGCGGTGCTCGTCGCGTGCGACCCGATCCTGCTGAACCAGTCGTCGCTGGTGATGACGGAGACGCTGGCCACGATGCTGGCGGTGGTGGGCTTGCTGAGTCTCACGCGCATGACGCATCGGGCGACGACGGCGTCTGCGCTGGAGGCCGGCGCGACGGTGGCCCTGGCCGCATTATGCCGCCCGACGTTTCTCGTCTGGGGCGCCGCCGCGGGACTCGCGCTGATTCTTCCGCCCTGGAGGACGCGCTCGAACGGTCGTCGCGAAACCGGCGCGGAGCCCCTTCCCTCGTTTCATGGTCCGGACGAGCGCGGTCAGCAATCGCCCGCCGCGCGCCTGTGGCTGGCCGGCTCGTTTCTCGTGTCGGCGGCGATCGTCTTGAGCCCTTGGACGCTGCGGAACGCCTGCGTCCTGGATCGGGCGATCCTGACAACGACGCACGGCGGCTACACCTTGTGGTTGGGGAACAATCCCGAGTTCTACCGGTTTCTCGACCAGGCGCGCTGGGGCGACGTCTGGGATTCGCGGCACCTGGATGAACAATACCTCGGCATCCGCCAACAGACCGGCCAGGACGAACTGGCGGCAGATCGTTGGGCTCACGCCCAAGCGATGACGAGCATTCGGCGCCAGCCCGCAAGTTTTGCGCGGTCTTGTGTTTGGCGGATCAGCAGCTTGTGGGGCCTGGTGCCGCATCGAGTCGCCGCAGACGAATCCGCCAACCGGCGGCTGGCGAGGTACGCCGTCGGCGTCTGGTATCTTGCGGTTTTCGGATTGGCCCTGGCAGGCGCGCAAGCGTTGGGATACCGGCTATGCCGCCCGCCGTGGTGCTGGGGCCTGCTGCTCTGCCTGGCCTTCACCGCGATGCACGCCGTGTACTGGAGCAATTTGCGGATGCGCGCGCCGCTGATGCCCGTCGTCTGCTTGGCGGCGGCGGCCGGCGTCAAGCGGATTGCGGATTGCGGACGGAGACCGCGCTCCGGGGCAATGCCGTCCAGGACCAAATGCGTACGGACGAGTACGGGGGTTTGACGCCGCTCAAGGCGCCGCCAGGAACTGGGTGTAGGACCGCGTATCAATATGGTTGGGCAGTTGTTTTCCGGTGTCCTCGTTCTGGACGAAGATGTGTCCGTAGTGGAACCACGCCCCGTTGTTCGTGCCGTCGCGGCGGACGATCATCGGGATCGCGTCGCCCTGGGTACGGTCGGTGGCGTGGATCTCGCGTGCCCAGCCGTCGGCCAGGGAGGTGAACAGGTGCAGACTGTACCGCTGGGCGTCGGAAAAGACCACGTCCAGATGCCCGTCCCGGTCGATGTCAACCAGCCGCAGGCCCGCGTCCCGGCCGGCGTCATCAACGATCGCCGTTGCTGCGGGCAGCACAAAAGGCAGCTTGGCCCATGCGCCGCGCTCGGCGGACCAGCGGAAAACGCCGTGCTGGCGCGGATTGCCGACGATCAACTCGCAGATGCCGTCCAAGTCCAGGTCGCGAAATCGGACGCCCTCGTCGCGGCCGGCGCGGGCCGTTAACACGGGGCCTTCGAGTTCCAAGCCGGCTAAGCCATCGGCCGCCGCCGTCCAACCGCGCCCGTCGAAATGCCACACGCCCGAGGTTTGTTCGTTGCGCACCAAGATGCTGGCCTGGCCGCTTTTCTGCAGCACACCAAAGCGAACGCCGGCTTGCCGGCGCTGACCGTCCGCGGCAGTGCTGACGATCGGCACGGGGAATTCGCTGACGGTCCATGCCTGCGCCTCGGGCGACCACAACCGCGTCTGGCGGACGGTATCGTTGCCGATGACGACGTCCATGTAGCCGTCGCCGTTCACGTCCAGCACGCGCACGCCGTTGTCGCCGCCGTCGTCGGCTCGCAACGGCTGGCCGCCCAACAGGTGGGTGGTCAGCCGCTGATGGACCTCATGAAAATTCAGGAACAGGACTTTGTCGCCGTAACGCGCCGTCGCGTGATCGATCAACTCGATCACCTGGTCGTTGCGGATCCAGCGGTCGGGATGGAAGGTGAGCGTAAAGACGCCTTGCTTCAGCACCACCGCGTCGATGGCGGCTTTCATGTCGCGCACGGTCGCTGGATTGTGGTTGCCTTGCAGGTTGATCCCCAACCAATCGTCGGGGATCGCCGAAGGCATTTCCCAGCACAAGCGGTCGATCACATAGGGATAAGGATAATTCTCGACATAGTTCACAAAGTTGCGATCGCGGGGGATATATTTCGTAAACCGCGGCCGGCCTTCTTCGTCGGTGGTCAGCGCAGCGGACAGCGCCGGATCGTCGGCGGTAAAGGCCATGAACACGGACGAGTCGAGCCGCAGGAAGTTGCCGGCCGGCGTGGTCTTGCCGAACAACTCGGTGAAGAACCGCGGGCCGACCGAGTTCATCGAATCGCAGCAAGGCATGCGAAAGGCCGTCACGTGGCTGTTGGGGACTTGGACCAACAGGTCGATGGCGCCGTCGTAGGTCTGCTTGGCCTTGGCCAAATCGCCGCCCTGCAGGCAAGGGCACGGGTGCGTGACCGTGTGAGCTTCGACCGTAACGCCTTCGGCCAGCCACCGCTGCAGTTGCGGGTCGGCGAGTTCCACATGATTGGTCATGATGCTGACCGGCCCGCGGCCATCGATCTGTTTGAGCCGCTCGATGATCGGGCGCAGGCACCGTTCGTAAGGCGCCGAGCTGCGCATGTCGTCGATCGACAGCACGATCACCGCTTCGACGCCTGCTTGGCCGACCCACTGCGGCGTCACGAGCCTGGGTGCGTCATTGCCGACGTAATACGGGTTGCAGGGATCGTCGACCCAAGCCAGCCGATTGCCCACGTCGGCCGCTGAGGCCGAAAACGCGCCGATCGCCCACAACAACATTGCCGCAATTCGTTTTTGCATTCTCAGACTCCTCTGGAAAAATCGCCCTGGATAATCTTGCCGTTTCGGAAACTGGCAAGACCGTGTAAGTATAAGAGGCGGGTTCGGACGGGTCCAGCCACCGCGCGCGACGGCGGTTTCACCGCTATCCTGATGGACGCCGCGGGCCATTGGAAGACACCGTGGCGGCACTCGCGGCGGAAGGCATCCTCGATTTGGGGGTTAAACATCCGGGCGCGTACCGTAAATTGAACTGAGAATCGAACGACGCCTACCGGCCAAGGAGCGAACCATGTCCCCGTTTCATGAACATGGCGTGCATATGACCCGCCGCCACTTCTTTGCTCAAGGCTCCCACGCGCTGGGGTGGGCCGCCCTCGCCTCGCTGGCCGGCCCCGACCGCATGGCGAGCGGTGCGCACGCATCCACCGGATCCGCTCCGCCAAGCTTGGCCCATTTTCCGGGCAAAGCCAAGCACATCATTTATCTGCACATGGTCGGCGGCCCGCCGCAGATGGACTTGTACGATTACAAGCCGGTCATGCAGGAGTACTATGACAAAGACCTGCCCGAGTCGATCCGCATGGGCCAGCGGCTGACGACGATGACTTCGGGCCAGAAGCGGTTCCCGATCGCCCCCTCAAAATATCAATTCGCCCAGCACGGCCAATCCGGCATGTGGGTCAGCGAGTTGCTGCCGTGGACCGCCAAGATGGTCGACGACATGTGCTTTGTCCGCAGCATGCATACCGAAGCGATCAACCACGAGCCGGCGATCACCTATATTCAAACCGGCAACATGAACACCGGCCGGCCTTGCCTGGGTTCGTGGATGTCCTACGGCCTGGGTTCGCTGAACGAAAACCTGCCGACGTTCGTCGTGCTGGTGGCCAAGCCGACCAACACGGAACAGGTCCAGGCGATCTCCGCACGGCTGTGGTCGTCCGGCTACTTGCCGGGCGAACATGCCGGCGTATCGTTCCGCTCCAGCGGCGATCCGATCCTGTACATCAGCAACCCGCCCGGCGTGCCGCCCGAGATCCGCCGCAAAACGCTGGACGGCCTGAATGCTTTGAACGAGATCAACTACCGGAATCTGCACGATCCCGAGACGCAAACGCGGATCGCCCAGTATGAACTGGCGTTCCGGATGCAGTCCAGCGTACCGGACTTGGCCAACATCGCCTCCGAATCCGAAGCGACGTTCGGACTGTACGGCGACGCGGCCAAGACGCCCGGCACGTTCGCCAATACGGCCCTGCTGTGCCGCCGTCTGGTCGAGCGGGGCGTGCGGTTCGTGCAAGTCTATCACAACAACTGGGACACGCACTCGAACGTCGCCGGCCGACTGCCCGACCAATGCCGGGACGTCGATCAAGCTTGTTACGGCCTGATCCAAGATCTCAAACAGCGCGGCCTGCTCGATTCCACGCTGGTCATCTGGGGCGGCGAGTTCGGCCGCACGATCTATTCCCAAGGCGGCCTGTCCAAACAGAACTACGGCCGCGACCATCATCCCCGCTGTTTCACGATCTGGATGGCCGGCGGCGGCATTCGAGGCGGCACGATTTACGGCGAAACCGACGATTTCTCGTACAACATCGTCGCCGATCCGGTGCATCTGCGCGACTTCCACGCCACCATCCTGCACCTGCTGGGCTTTGACCATCAGCGGTTTGCCGTCCGTTACCAGGGCCTGGACCAGCGTCTGACCGGCGTCGAGCCCGCGCGGGTCATCCGGGAATTACTGGCGTAAAGCAGGACGGGGCCGCTGGGCCGAAGTCCGACTTGTTGCGGCGCCGTAAGGGGACATTTCTATCGCGCACGACAACACTCGAAGGCGCCCCATCTTGACAGCCCGTGCTGCGCCGGTTGAACTCGTGTTAGCGTTTGCCCCCCACTGTCTGGAGATGATCCATGAGCGCAATCAGAATCGCGGTGTTGGTGATCGTAGTTGGCCTGGGACGATTGGCAGGTGCCGAGCCTGTGGACTTGAGCAAACCGTTTCAGACAGACAAGGACACGATTTGCCTCTTTCACCTCGATGACGCGGACGGTGGAGAGGTGAAGGACTCCGTGCCCGGAGGAAAATCGGGGAAGTTGAAAGAGGCGACAACTGTGGAAGGGAAGTTCGGCGGGGCACTTGACTGTGACGGAAGCGCAGGCTGGGCGGACGTGACCGACTTGCCCGAGATGGAAGGAATCGGGACTCTCACCGTCGAATGCTGGGTGAAGTTTCGCGGCCGCGCTGTCGGAGACGTGGTGTGCCGGGGCGGCCAGTACATGATCCGCGTTTCCAACTCGGTGATCGCCTCGTTCTGGATTGACGGGGCATGGAGATACGTGCACGGTACCAGGTCCGTGACCGTGGACCGCTGGACGCACTTGGCGATCACTTGGGACCAGGCCACAAAGCGGGCGAGCATCTACGTGGATGGACGGCTGGATGTGGCGGAGATCTCGGAAGGCATCGGCGCCGGGGTGCTCGGCGGTGGGCTGCACACGCTGCGACTGGGCGGACACACGTGGCAATCGCCGGCGCCCAACCTCAACGGGCTCCTGGACGAGGTACGCGTCTCGGCGGTCGTTCGCGAGTACCGGCCGCTGCCGGGATCGGAGAAAGAGGTTCCGAGCGGAACGGCACTCGAACCGCGACGAACGGAACAAGCGGGCGAGAACGAGGCCCCGCCGGCGGTGTCGGTGTTTGTTTTCCCTTGGGGCCCGGACACAGACCCGACGGACGCGCCCAAGTCGCACGTGCAGACGATCACGGAGCCAGCGCAAGAGTACCAAGTCGTCCAGGGCGGGACGATGGATGGCCGCAACTGCCGTACGCCGATGGGAGTCGGAATGAACTCGGAAGGTGCGTTTTTCCAGACCTGGGAGTCGAACCGGTCGGTGCGGATGGAGAACGTGGGCGATACCGGCGTGGTGAATCCGTGGCTGTCCAACGGCCGAAACAACTTCCGCAACGTGGCCGAGATCGTGCAATCGGCGATCACTCCCGACATGACCGACGCGGAGAAGGCGTTTGCCATCTGGTTCCAGGAGATCCAGCATCGGCACCACTCGGGCGGCGACAACAATGAACTCGGAGACCCCGTCAAAGTCTTCAACGTCTACGGCTTCAATACATGCGGCAACGACTCCATCTGTCTGGGAACGCTGTGGAAGCAGGCCGGCTTCAAGACCGCGCCCGCTCGGGCGCTCGGACACTGCATCTCCCAAGTCTTCTACGACGGTGCGTGGCATTTCCTGGACGGCGACCTGCACTCTGTCTATCTCTTGCGCGACAACGAGACCGTGGCCAACGACGTGCAACTCGCCCGCGACCACGACCTGGTCAAACGCACGCACTCCAACGGAATTCTGCTGGTCGACACGCAATGGGACGGTCAGGGCACTGCGGCGCTCTACTTCACCGAGTGCGAAATCACGGGCCAGCGTTCGGGCAAGGCGGACACCACGATGAACATGGTCCTGCGGCCCGGCGAGGCAATCGTCTGGCGGTGGGGACAATGGAAGCCGCTGAAGTACCACACGGCGCTTTACACGACGCCGACGTACAAGGACACGATCTACAACGGCCTATGGGAGTATCGGCCCGACCTGACCAAACCGGCTTGGCGGCAGGGAGCGACTACGGTGGAAAACATCCGCAGCGATTCGTCTGGGCTGACGGCCGAGGACGGCAAGACCGGGTCGATCGTGTGGACGATGCATAGCCCGTATGTGTTCGTGGGCGGGCGAATCGAGACCGAAGATCGCGGTGCGCGGTTCTTCATCTGTCAGGACCGAAAACGGTGGCAGGAAGTGTCTGGCGGCAGCCTGGACCGGTTCTTCTCGAACGTGGGACCGCCATGCTACGAGTATCAGGTGAAATGCGAACTGGGCGCGGGCGCGTCCTTGCGGCAGCTCGCCATGATCAACGACCTGCAGATGGCGCCGCTGGCCTTGCCGGAGATGGCGGTGGGGGAGAACCGTTTCATCTACACCGATGAGACGCCGGGAACACGCCAAGTCCGCATCACGCACGAATGGGTCGAGCGTTCCGCGACGCGGCCGCCCGCCGCACCCGAAGCCGTCTACCCCGTAGACGGCGGCGACTCGGACGGGACCGATATCGTGTTCCAGTGGACGATTCCCGCAGATCCCGTGGGGGACGGGATGAGCGATTATCAGTTCGAGTTGTCGCGGCGGGCGGACATGCGGTTTCCGCTGTCGATGAGCTTCTATAAGCTGAGTTCACGGACCCTGGATGCCAAGCGGACCTGGACCGGGCACGGATTCAAGTTCTCGGAGGTCAAGCCGCAGTACACGCTGAGCGAACCCGGCCTGCTGGCGCCGGATACCGAGTATTTTTGGCACGTGCGGGCCATGGATGCCAACGGCGTGTGGGGATCCTGGAGCAAGCCGTTCCGCTTCACCGCGCGGGGACCGGCCTATCCGCTGGACGTGACGCTGGATTGGGACGAGGCGAACGGTGTGGGGACGCTCAAATGGCAGGCGAATCCGCTGGGATGCAGGCCCGCGAAGTACCGGATTTACGGGAGCGATGAAAAAGGCTTTACGGTGATGGACAAGCCTCGCCAGCTTAGTCTGGGCACGACCAAGAACGAAATGGCGGATTGGAACCCGTGGGCTCCCCCGAACTTCATCGCCGAAACAACGGACACCCAGCTTGTCGTCCTGGCACGCCATGCCGCGCCAGCCGGCAACAAGACCTATTACCGAGTGGTCGCCGTGGACGAACGAGACAAACGCAGCGGACCGTCCGACTATGCTGTCGCACCTCGCCCCGTCATCTACACCGAACCTCCGGCGACGGCCAGGGTCGGCGAGCAGTACAAATACCAGGTGCGGGCCAACCGCTCGCTGGGCGACCTGAGTGCACGGGCGCAGGGCGGCAATCAGATCAGCGGGTACTTCGATATCGAGAAGCCCAAGTTCAGCTTGGTCCAGGGGCCGGCGTGGCTCAAAATCGACGAGATCTCCGGTCTCCTCTCTGGCACTCCAGCTGAGCCTGGCAAACTGGAAGTGGCGGTCACCGCCACCATCGATCGGCAAGTGCGGACGCTGGACGAAAAGGCATTGGTATGGGGCCGGGAAGAGGTGCTTTCGACGACCACCGAGCGCGTCGGCACTGCCACGCAGAAGTTTGTCATTGATGTGCAATAGCCAATGGTCTCGCGCCCAGCCGTGCTCAGGCTGTGCGGCACCCGCGCGGGCGGGGGCCGAGTGACGGCGGGCGGCCGCAGCAGTATCGGGCCGCCGCACTCCACGCCAAGCAATAACGAATTTAACCGGTTGGCAAATGTTTGCGTCGTTGGTAGGATTTGACGCTTGCGGATACGGAACGTGAGTTCAAGTCGAGGGAATCATGGTGCAAACGATCGAAGAATTCGTCAACAGGCTTCAGACCGACGGCGTCGAGGCGGGCCAGAAGGATGCCGAGAAGATCCGGGTCGAGGCGGAGAAGCAAGCACAACAACGAAAGTCGGAGGCCGAGGAGCAAGCCAGGCAGATTATCGCTCAAGCGGAGGCAGAACGCGAAACGATCCGCGTCCGTGCGGAAACCGAGTTGAAACTGGCTGCTCGCGATACGGTCGTACGATTGCAGGAAGCGTTGAATCGCGCACTGCAAGCGGTGTTGTTCGACGCGGTGCGCGAGAAACTGGAGGACGCCGATTTTCTGGCCGGCTTGGTCCAGGACGTAGTTCAGCGTTATGTCCAGGCGGATGCCGCGGGCAGCGGGGCGATTGCGGTCAACGTTTCCCCTGAAATGCGGCAGCGGTTGCTGAGCCGGACGGTCGGGGCGCTGCGTCCAGACGGCTCCGCAGGCAAACCGGTCGATGTACGCGGCACGCTCGCCGAGGCGGGATTCGCGGTCGAGATCGCCGGGGGGACGGTGGAAGTGACCGCCGATTCCGTCGTAGAAGTGCTGTCGGAAATGGTCGGTTCCGAGTTACGAAAGCGGGTTCTCGACGCGGCGGGACTGTAGCGGCGGGCCTGGCGGCAAGAATCGGGATGATTTCGGGCTCGGTCTGGTCTCCCAACGCCTTGCCTAGCAGCATCCCTTCAATTAGAATCGGACCGCAAATCCATGCCGCTGAGACCTGTTGCGTCCCGCGGCTGCTTCCACCCCTTGACCACCACCTACCGGCAGGAAAGATCTGCGCGATGCTAGACCGCTACTACTACCTGGCCTCGCTGCCTGCGCTGGGCGAGCTGGGGTCCGAGCCTCCCATGGGGTTCAGCGAGCTGTTGGAGCATTTGTCCGACAGCCGCCAGCGGTATGAGTTGGTGGGCGTTTTGTTTCTGCTGGATGACCTGTTGCAGCGAGAAGCGTTTTTGGCGGGCGAGTTGGACGAGGTGGATCCGACCGTGTTCAGCATCCAGCAGGCTCGCAATGAAAGCCCGCTGCCGGAGTATTTGGCGGGGAATTCGCCGACGGATGCGAAAAGCACGTTGGGCGTCGCAGCGGATCGGTTGTGGGATGCCTATTTCCACTATGCGTTGGAAGTGGCGCGGCGGCTGAACAACCGGTTTCTGGAAGCGTGGGTTATTTTCGAGGTGACGCTGCGCAACGCGCTGGTGACGGCGCGGGCCAAGCGGCTGGGATTGGACGAGAAAGACTACGTGGTCGCCACGGACTTGGCCGGCTCGGGCGAGGAGTTGGCGGCTTTGGTCAGCGAGTGGTCGGCGGCGGCGACGCCCTTGGCGGGGCAACAGGTGTTGTTGCGCGGGCGTTGGGCGTGGCTGATTGAGCACGACGCTTGGTTTAGTTTTCGCGACGACGAGCTGGCGGCGTATGCCGCGCGGCTGATGCTGCTGCGGCAATGGGAGCGGATTGCGGCCTCAGAGGCCGGGCGCTAGGCGGTCGCAGCGCGGCCTTGATTCATCTTTGGGAAGGGTGGCTGGCGTGAAAGGCAAAATTGTCCGGGTTGACGGAAGTCTTGTGGTCGCCGAGATGCAAGACCGCGTGGTGCAGAACTCCGTGGGACATTGCGTCCGGAGCGACGGCATGCGGTTATTGAGCGAGGTGATCCGGGTGCGCGGTCAATTGGCCGACTTGCAGGTCTTCGAGGAAACCCGCGGATTGCGGATTGGCGACGGCGTCGAGTTTCAAGAGGATATGCTCTCGGTGGTCTTGGGCCCGGGGCTGCTGGGGCAAATCTACGACGGGCTGCAGAATCCCTTGCCGGAACTGGCGCAGCAAGTCGGTTATTTCCTCAAGCCCGGCGTGTACATTCACGGGTTGTCGACGCAGACCCAATGGGCGTTTACGCCCAAGGTCAAGGCCGGCGATACCGTGGCTGCCGGCGAGACATTAGGCACGGTTCCCGAAGGCATTTTTGAGCATCACATCATGGTGCCTTTCGGCTGGCGAGGCAGCTACACGATCCAGCAGATCGCGGGCGAGGGTTCCTACACTATCGAGGACGAGATCGCCGTGCTGGAGGGGGCAGCAGGCACGCCGCAGCGTGTGACGATGCAGCAGACATGGCCGGTCAAAATGCCGCTGAGCGTGGCGCGACGCCGGCTGATGCCCGCCGACCCGCTGGTCACCCGCGTGCGGATCATCGATTCCATGTTCCCCATCGTTCGGGGCGGGACGTATTGCATTCCGGGTCCATTCGGGGCGGGCAAGACGGTTCTGCAGCAGATCACTTCGCGGTACGCCGAGATCGACATCGTGGTGATTGCCGCTTGCGGCGAGCGGGCGGGCGAAGTGGTGGAAACGCTGCGCGATTTCCCGGAATTGATCGATCCGAGAACAGGCAAAAGCTTGATGGAGCGGACGATCATCATCTGCAATACGTCGGCGATGCCCGTGGCCGCCCGCGAAGCTTCGGTGTACACGGGGGCGACGCTGGCCGAATACTATCGACAGATGGGTTTGAACGTGCTGTTGCTGGCCGACTCGACCTCGCGCTGGGCCCAAGCCATGCGCGAGATCTCCGGGCGATTGGAAGAGATTCCCGGCGAAGAAGCGTTTCCGGCTTATTTGGAGAGCCGGATCGCAGCGTTCTACGAACGGGCGGGGGCGCTCGAGTTGCCGGACGGACGCTTTGGCTCGTTGACCATCGGGGGGACGGTCAGTCCTGCGGGCGGCAATTTCGAGGAGCCGGTGACGCAGGGGACGCTCAAAGTCGTGGGCGCGTTCCTCGGCTTGTCGCGGGCCCGCAGCGATGCCCGCCGGTATCCGTCGATCGACCCGCTGGATTCTTGGAGCAAGTACACGGGCATCATCGCGCCCGCCAAAGTCATCCGGATGCGCCGGCTGCTGGCGCAGGGCAACGAAGTTCGCCAGATGATGACCGTGGTGGGCGAAGAGGGGACGTCGACGGAGGATTTTACCGTCGCTCTGAAAGCCGATTTCTTCGACAATTGTTATCTGCAACAGAATGCTTACGACGACGTTGACGGGGCGACCCCGTCCGAGCGCCAGCAGTTTGTGTTTGACAAGGTCTTGGAAGTCATCGAATTGGACTTGGAGTTGAAGGACAAGAACGAGGTTCGCAAAGCAATCGTGCGCGCCACGGACTTGTTCCGCAACTGGAATTACGCGGCTGGCGGCAGCGAAGAATACGCCCGCTGGCTGGGAGAAATCGACGGGTTTATTGCCGCGAAAGGGCGGGAATGAGAAAATATTTTGACGCGATCCAGCGGATTGCCGGCAACGTGGTCACCGTCGATGCGGCGGGTGTCGGCTACGACGAGTTGGCGACCATCACGTCGGGGCGAGGCGAATCCTTGGCCCAGGTCATCCGTTTGGACGGCCAGCAGGTCAGCCTGCAGGTGTTTGCCGGGGCGCAAGGCGTTTCGAACAACGACCGCGTCCGGTTCCTGCACCACCCGATGCAGGTACCATTCTCGGAGAGTCTGTTGGGGCGCGTGTTCGACGGTTCCGCGCGGCCCCGAGACGGCCGCGGCCCCGTCTCTGGCGAGCCGCTGGACCTCGGTTCGCCCGTCGTCAATCCCGTGCGGCGGCGGATGCCGGACCAGATGGTTGAAACGGGCATTCCGATGATCGACGTCTTCAACTCGCTGGTCGAATCCCAGAAGCTGCCGATCTTCTCGGTCGCGGGCGAGCCGTACAACGAGTTGCTGGCGCGGATCGGGTTGCAAGCCAACGCCGACATTATCATCCTGGGCGGGATGGGCTTGCGGCATGACGATTACCTGAAATTCCGCCAGGCCTTCGAAGAAGGCGGCGTGCTGGGCCGCGCGATCATGTTCATCCACACCGCCGCGGATCCCGTCGTGGAATGCCTGCTGATTCCCGACTTGTGCCTGGCGGTCGGCGAACAATTCGCCCTGCAGGGAAAACGCGTGCTGGTGCTGCTGACCGATATGACGGCCTTTTCCGACGCGCTCAAGGAAATCGCCATCATTATGGAGCAGATCCCGTCCAACCGCGGTTATCCGGGCGATTTGTACACGCAGCTGGCCAAGCGTTACGAGAAAGCGGTCGATTTTGACGAAGCCGGTTCGATGACCCTGCTGACGTGCGTCACGATGCCCGGCGACGACGTGACGCATCCCGTGCCCGACAACACGGGCTACATCACCGAAGGCCAGTTCTACCTGCGAAACGGGCGGATCGAGCCGTTCGGATCGCTGTCGCGGCTGAAACAGCAGGTCAACGGCACGACGCGGGACGATCATCGTTCGATCATGGACGCCTGCATCCAGCTGTATGCTCTGTGTCGCGAGAGCCGCGAAAAACGCGACATGGGATTCGAGATGTCGGATTGGGACCGGAAACTATTGCGGTACGGCGTGATGTTCGAAGAACGGATCATGGATCTGTCGTTGAACGTTCGCCTGTTCGATGCCCTGGACCGTTGTTGGGCGATCCTGGCGGAATGTTTTGAACCGGCGGAAACCGGCATTCGACGAGCCATTGTGGAGAAACATTGGCCGCGACCGCTGGATTGATGCGGCCTAGGGGGATCTGGGATCTGAAGTTTGAAGTTTGAAGTTTGAAGTTTTCGTCTGCCTCCAACCGCTCAACCGTTTTGCATTCAACTTGGCAACAGCCCCCGGGGGCTGAAAAGACATGGCCCAGAAAATCAAACTCACGCGACCGGAACTGAAACGCCGCCGGGACCGGCTGGCGCGGTTCGAGCGTTATCTGCCGATGCTGAAGCTGAAACAGCAGCAGCTGCAGATGACGTTGCGCGAATTGGCGGCCCAGGTGCGTCGCGCCCAGGACGAACTGGATGAGGTCGCCGCCAGGCTGGGCCGCTATCGGCCGGTGCTGGTGGACCTGGCCGGTGTTCCGTTGCAACAATGGTCTCGGCCCGAGCGCATACGCACCTCGCACCGGAACGTGGCAGGCGTGGAAGTCCCGGTGTTCGAGGAGGTCGAATTTCCCGCGGTCCGTTACAGCTTGTTCGGCACGCCGCCCTGGGTCGACGAGGCTCTGGCCGATTTGCGCCAGCAGAGCCGGCGACAGGCCGCCGTCGACGTGCTCCGCGAGGGCGAAACCCTGCTGCAGCGCGAGTTGTCGCGCGTCATTCAGCGCGTGAATCTGTTCGAGAAAATCATGATCCCGCAGGATCGCGAGGCGATTCGCCGAATCCGCATCAAGCTTGGCGACGAGATGGCCGCGGCCGTCGGCCGGGCCAAGATCGCCAAGGGCAAGTTGGCCAAGGTCCTCGAACAGTCGTCTCAGGATGCGGCCGATACTGACGCGTGGGAGGCCAGTCGATGATCGTGCCGATGGTCAAGATTTACGTCGCCGCCCGTTCGGCCGACCGAGAACGCCTGCTCGAGGCGATTCGCGAACTGGGCGTCATCCATCTGGTTCCCGCCGATCCCGCGCAAGCCGCGGGCGACGGAAAGACGGCCGATCAGATCCACGCGTTGCAGCGCGCCGTGCAGGTGCTGTATGGAATCTCGCCGCAGAAAGACCGGCCGGAGTTGGCTGCGGTCGAGGCCGCTCGGGAAGTCTTGGACGTCGAACGGCACATTGTCGAATACGATAACCGGCTGGCCCTTTTTCACCATGAACTGGACCAGCTGGATCTGTGGGGCAACGTCGAATTGCAGCAGATCGAAAGGCTTCGCCAAGCGGGGATCGACGTGCGGTTCTATGCGGTGGCCGACCGCGACGTCGCGAGCGTGCGCGCGGACTGCCTGGCCATCGTGGGCGAATCGCCTGACGGACGGCGCGTCGTGGCCGTTGCGGTTCGAGACGGAAGCCTTGAGCTGCCCGAAGGTGCGACGCAACTGCCGCTGCCGCCGCGCGACGCACCGTCGATTCGAGCCGAGGCGGCCAAGATCGACGTCGCGCTAAAAGCAGCCCACCGGCGCTTGACCGAACTGGCCCACCTGGCCCCCGAGATGCGCGTCGAGCTGGCTCGGCTGGAAGAACAAGCGGAATTCATCAAGGCCCGCCGCGGAGGCGTGGCCAACGAACAATTGTTCGCCGTCCAAGGCTGGTTGCCGGCAGACCAGGCGCCGACGTTGTCCGCAGCTTTGGCGCGAATCGGCATTCCCGCCGCCACGCATGCGATGGCGCCGCGCGAAGATGAACAGCCGCCGACGCTGATCCGCAGCCCGGCTTGGGCGCGACCTGTCGAGGGACTGTTCCGGGTCTTGGGAACCGTTGCCGGTTATCGCGAATTCGACGTTTCCGTCCCGTTTCTGATCGCTCTGCCAATCTTTTCGGCGATGCTGATCGGCGACGGCGGCTACGGCGCGGTCTTGCTGTTGGCGCTCACCGTGGGCTACCGCCAAGCCGCTTCGATGCTGGGAAAGAACTTCACGCACCTGCTGCTGATTGTCGCGGTGGCGACGCTGGCTTGGGGTTTCGTCTGCGCGACATTCTTCGGCGTCACGCTGTATACGCCGCTGATCGCCGTCGACATGAGCGAAGCCTCGCGAATGTTCATGATGCGGCTCTGTTTCTGGATGGGGGCGATCCATCTGAGCATCGCTCAGCTGTGGCCCGCTGTCGGACTGTTCCCCAACCTGCGGTTCCTGAACCGGGTCGGCTGGGCACTGTTCATCTGGGGCATGTTGGGCGTCGTACAGATGTTTGTGCTCAAATCGCCGATGGGTTGGCACACGCCGTGGCCGTATCTGCTGTTGAGCGGAGGGGCGTTGGCCATCGTTTTTGCACAGCCCAGCCGGAACGTCTTCAAGATGGTCTTGCTGGGGGCGGCCAATTTCCCCCTCTCGATGCTTTCGGCGTTCTCCGACGTGATCAGCTATGTGCGGCTGATGGCCGTCGGCTTGGCGAGCAGTGTGCTGGCAGTCAGTTTCAACAACATGGCCCGCGACATGGATGCTTGGCCGCTGGCCGTTCTGGTGCTGATCCTCGGGCACAGCTTGAATCTGGGACTGGCAATGATCGCCATGTTTGCGCATGGCGTGCGTCTGAATATGCTGGAATTTTGTAACAACCTCGGCATGCAGTGGACGGGATATCGGTACGCTCCGTTCTCTGACCGAACGACTCAGGAGTAGGAACCATGACAGTGGATGCGGTGATCAGTGGATTCTCGATGCTTGGCTTGGCGGCAGCGGGCAGCGAATTCTGGCAATTTCTGGGCCAGATGGGCGACGTTTTGGCCTTGGGAATGGCTGCTTTGGGAAGTGCGATCGGGATCGGCTTGGCCGGCCAGGCAGCAGCCGGCGCGTGGGCCAAGGAAGCTCGCGCCGGGAGGAACCTGAGCTTTACCTATATCATCCTGGTCGGCATGCCCATCAGCCAGACGCTGTACGCCATGATCGTGATGAACAACATGCGCGCCGTGTATTCCAACATGACCGTGTCCATCAACGAAGCCGGTTTGCTACTGGGTATTGGAATCGCAACCGGGCTAGGCGAATTGATGTCCGCCTGGATGCAGGGCATGATCGGAGCCGCCGGCATTCGCGCCTTGAGCGACGGCGAGGGAAAAGGGTTCGCCTTTGTGATTATCGCGATGGGGATCGTCGAGACCGTGGGAATTTTTGCGATGGTCTTCCTGCTGGGCATGATCCCGTCCGCCTGAACACAATGTGATATTGAGTCGGCTGGGCAAGCCGGGCCAGATGCCCGGTCTCGCACGCCGACCGAAGTGCTAGCGATCGCCACAACAGCCCGAGGCGTCGGCGCGTGGGAGTTCAGCCCTCTGGTTGCGCTTCGGGGTTCTGCGTTTTCCGGCTCGCCGGTACGTGATGGAGCTATCTTTGAAGCAAAATGACTGTCGTTAAACGGGCGTCCGCGTCTGCTCTTCTCTTGACGGTTTCACGCTAACGCCCTTATACTTGCCGTTCGTTCCCGGATTCGGCGACAAGGGGCTGGCAAGAACAGCACCGGCGGTAGGGTATTGTCCCCCTTTCGCGAAAACATGGCATGAGTGGCAAGCATGAAAACTCAACGGCGGCACGAATTGCAGACGAATAAACTGGCGGACCAAATCGGCGTGTACTTGCAGATGGTCCGTCCGTACCAAAAACAGATCCTGTACGGTGTGGTGGCGGTCGCCGTGGCGGGAGCGGCCGTGTTGTATCTCAGCGGCCAGCAGCAGGCGCGAGCCGGGGCGAGTTGGGCGGACTATTTTGTTGCCATGGTCGAACAACGGCCGGAAGCGTTGGACGAAGTCGCTCGGTTGCACAGCGGCTCGCCGGCCGCCTTGTGGGCTCGCCAAGCCGCCGGCGACATGAAGCTGATGACTGGCGCTAGTCTGTTGTATCGAGATCGAAAAGAAGCTTTCAAGAACCTGCGGGACGCAGAGAAGGACCTGTTGGCCGTCGAGCGAGAAGCCGCGGGTTATCCGATGTTGCTGCAGCGCGCCCGTTACGGTTTGGCGCAAACGTACGAGTCGCTGTGCGAGGTCGAAAAGGCTCGCGATTATTTCAAAAAAGTGGCGTCCGCGGAGCCGAATTCGGCGCTGGGCAATTTGGCTCAACGACGGCACGACCAGCTCGCCGGTCGGGAGACGGAGCGTTGGTTTGCTTGGTTTGAGAAGCAGGAGCCCAAACCGCCGGCCGGTGCAATGCCTGCGGACGGCCGAGAGCCCCAGGTGCCCTTCGACTTGGGCGATTTGCCGGACCGTCCAGATTCGTCGTTTCCACAGCCCCCGGTGCCGGCCGGCGAATCCAGCGCCATGCCTGTGGAGCTGACGCCTCCCGCCACGACGGCACCCGAGGAGCCGGCGACGGAGCCCCAGGCCAAGCCCACGGCAGAGCCCCAGGCCAAGCCCACGGCAGAGCCCGAAGCCAAGCCGGCGGCGGAGCCCGAGGCCAAGCCGGCGGCGGAGCCCGAAGCAAAGCCGGCGGCCGAGCCCGAGGCCAAGCCCGTGGCGGAGCCCGAGGCCAAGCCAGCGGCGGAGCCCGAAGCCAAGCCGGCGGCCGAGCCCGAGGCCAAGCCCGTGGCGGAGCCGGAAGCCAAGCCAGCGGCGGAGCCCGAAGCCAAGCCGGCGGCGGAGCCCGAGGCCAAGCCCGTGGCGGAGCCGGAAGCGGTGCCCTCGCCGAGCGAGCCTGCGCCGGTTGCGGAAGAACCCAAGCAGTAGGCTTATGGCTGCTGACGAACTGTTCGATGCGCCGGTCGAATTGATCGTAGACGCGGCCGGCGCCGGTCAGCGGCTGGATGCTTTTCTGGCCGAGCGTTTTGCCCGCCACAGCCGCGTTCAGCTGCGGCGCGCGATCGGCGCGGGTGGCGTGACAGTGGGCGGCAAGCTGCTGAAACCCGCTTATCGGCTGCGGCTGGGCGAGCGGATCACGATCTGCGTCCCAGACGTGCCGCGGGAGTCTCCCAAAGCTGAGTTCATTCCGCTGGACATCCTGTACGAAGACGAATGCTTGATCGTCGTCAACAAGACGCCGGGCATGGTCGTGCATCCCGCCCGAGGCCATTGGAGCGGAACGCTCGCCTCGGCGCTGGCCCACTATTGCGACCAGCTCAGTACTGTCGGCGGCCCGGCCCGCCCCGGCATCGTTCACCGCTTGGACCGCGACACCAGCGGCGTCATCGTCGTGGCCAAGAACGACCGCGCGCATTTGGACTTGGCATCGCAATTCGAGCGTCGCACGACGGAGAAGGAGTATCTGGCGATCACCATCGGAACGCCGGATCGGGACCGCGATATCATCACCCAGCCCATCGGCGCCCACCCGTACCAGCGCGAAAAGATGGCGATTCGGGCGGACCATACGACCACGCGCCAGGCCGAGACGTTCTATGAAGTCCAGCAGCGATTTCGCGGCTTCGCCTCGATTCTCGCCAAACCGAAGACGGGCCGCACGCACCAGATTCGCCTGCACTTGGCCCATGTCGGCTGCCCCGTCCTGTGCGACCGTCTGTACGGCGGCCGCGCGCAAATTACGCTGGGCGAGATCCTCACGGGCCGGGAAGATGACCGTGTGCTGCTGGGCCGGCAAGCTCTCCACGCTTGCCGCATCAAACTGGTGCATCCCCAGACCCGTCGCGAAATGGAGTTCGCCGCGCCCTTGCCCGCGGACATGACGGAAGTTCTGCGGGTTCTAGACCAGCACCGTTCGGCTTAGTTTTTCGGGTACGGCTACGGCATCGTAACCCGAAGCGTGAGCGAGGACGAGTCGCAGATGGCAAAAAAAGGGGTGGTAAGCCGTCGTGAATCATACGATCACGGGCTTCAACACGCGGCAGCCGATGGATTGCAGGTCTTTCTTGAGTTGGGCGAACATCGCTTCGCCTTGGTACACGCCGATGATCGCACCGCCGGAGCCTGCGAATTTGGCGCTGGCACCAGCGCGGCGGGCGGTCTCGACCATTTGCACATGGGCCGGCTGCAATTCGCAGATTCGGCGCCGCGTGTCGAAATTCTCGTCCATCAGGCGGCTCAACAGGCCGGCATCGCCGGCCTGCAGGGCCGTCTTGGCATCGGCGGCCAGTCGCGCGAACGTTCGCATCGCCGCCACAACTTCGGGGTCGCCGCGGTCGTAGCGGACTCGCAACGGCTGATGGGTGACTTCCGTCGGCTCGCCTTCTTCTTCGCTGTATGCCAGGTAAACCGGTGGCAGCAATGCCGGGTCCAACGGCTCGTACCGGCCAAACTGATAGCCGGCCTGCTCCTGCATGACTTCCGGGGCGAAATCCATATAAACCAGCCCGCCGTACACTTGGATGACTCGATCCTGCAAACCGCCGACGATCCCCAACTCCTTCGTTTCTACGCTCAGCGCCAACGACGGCTGCAGGGGGAGAGGAAGTTGCACGCCGTAAAAGTCCATGAGAGCGCGCAGCGTGGCGACAATAATGGCGCTGGATCCCGCCAAACCGACTTGGCGCGGAATGTTGCTTTCGTAACGGATCGAAAAGTTGCGGTCGTGCAGGGGTAGGTTCTGCTTTTGACAGTAATCCACGAACTTGCCGATGGTCGCCTTGACCAATCGCACGCCGCCATAGTACCCGTGCAACCGCACGTCGCGGACCAGTTCGTGGACGGAGCTGAACCGGCTGCGGTCCTCTTGGCTGAGGATCAATTCCAAGTCTTCCCATTCGTACAGGATCACGTCCGCGTGGAAATCTCTGACCAAGAAGGAAATCGTCTTTCCGTGGTAGCCGTCCGACGGATTTCCGATCAGGCCCGCGCGGGCGAATCCCAGCTGGCGAATTATTTGCATGGCGAAACCAGTCTTTGGGCGAATTCCCGCAGTCCCGGGCCGAGCTTGGGATCGGCGAGAGCAAACTCGAAGAAGGCCCGGAAATAGCTTTCAAAGTTGCCGATATCGAACCGCCGCTCGTGAGGGTGCAGCCGCAAGCCCAATCCTTTACCGCCGCTTTCCAAGACCATTTGAATCGCGTCGGTCAGCTGGATTTCGCCGCCCTTGCCGGGCTTGGTTTCGGCTAGTTTGTCGAAGATCTTGGGACTGAACACGTAGCGGGCCGCGACAGCCAAGTTGCTGGGAGCTTCGGCGATGTCCGGTTTCTCAATCACCCGCGCCAATTCGAACACGTCGCCGACGGCGCCGCGCGGCTGGGCGATGCCGTAGCGGAAGACCTCTTCGACCGGAACCTCCTCGAACGCCACCACCACGTCCGCGCGGCTGCTCTCGAACGTGGCGATCATGCGGCGGACGATGTCCGATTCGGCATTGATCCCGATGATCGAGTCGCCCAGGGCCACGACGAACGGCTGATCGCCCACCAGCGGCCGAGCACACAACACGGCATGACCCAAACCCAGTTGGCGGCGTTGGCGGGTGTAGAAAAACTCGAGGTCCTGCCGCTCGAAGTCCAATTCGGCCAGCTCGCCTTCCCGGCCCGTTTCGCGGAGATAGGTGATCAATTCGCCGTCGATATCGAAATGGTTCTCGATCGAGTGCTTGCCCTTGCCCGTGATGAACAACAGGCGGCGGATTCCGGATTGAGCCAATTCGTCGACCACGTGCTGAGCGACCGGCTTGCGGCCCACGGGCAACATCTCTTTGGGCTGGCTCTTGGTCGCCGGCAGCAACCGCGTTCCCAGTCCAGCCACCGGTACCACGGCGATGTCGATTGTCATCGTATCAGGTCCTCGTTTCAAAGTTGGCCGCCGGGAACGAAACGGAGTCTCGTGCCATCCGCCCCCCCACGAAGCTAGAGAGAACGACACGTCAGGTATGCGCCAAAATTGCGGATTGTCTGCCGCCGATGGGCTTCCTGAAACGGTTCCCCAGGCCATTATTCTAATCCAATGTGAGGGCAGTAGGAAAGGGCGACGCAACGAAGGGTGAATGGCGGCTCTGAACCTATTGTCGTCCTTGCACTTGCGCGGCTGCAGACACGTTGACCGGCGATGCTTGGACCGCTAGAATTTCAACCGGACCGCCGACGGGCGGGTTGGCTTCCTGTTTCCAAAGGGGCTCGTGTGGATCCGCTTCGTCTATGCATCGCGCTGTGTCCGCTGGCAGCGTATGTGATGTTGCTGGGAGTGATCAATCTCTCGTCGCGGCCGTTGGTCACCAGCGGCGGGCGGGATTTGGCGGCGTTGGCTTTGGGGATCAGCGGTTTGATGCTGGTGGGGCCGATGGAATTATTTTTTCCGGAGGTCGCGGTTGAGCGTTTCGGCGGGTACGTGTGGTTGCTGTTGTTGGGATTGTACGCCCTGTTGATCGTACTGCTGATGTTGATTCTGAGGCCGCGTCTGGTGCTGTACAACATGACTGCCGAGCAGCTTCGCCCGGCGCTGGCGGGCGTGGTGTCCGAACTCGATCCGGACGCGCGCTGGGCGGGTGAATGCTTGGTGTTTCCGCGGTTGGGCGTACAGCTGCACATCGAGCCCTTTTTCGCCATGCGGAACGTGCAACTGGTCTCGTCCGGGCCGCATCAGAGCTTCGCCGGTTGGCGGCGTCTGGAGCGGGCGTTGGTCCAAGCCTTGAAAGGTGCGTCCAGTTCGCCGAATCCGTATGGGTTCAGCCTGGTATTCTTTGGGCTGTTGATGGTCGCGCTCGTCACGTTTTCGGTGATCAGTGATACGGACGCCGTGGCCCAGGCATTGGCGGAGATGTTGCGTCGGTAGGGAGCTGGGCGTCGTTAAGAAAGGATGCGCAGATGGCCGAAGTCGTCGTTCACGCGGTCGCTTCGCGATTGCAGAGGAAACAGTTTTTTCAGCTGCCGTGGCAGCTGTACCGCGGCGATCCGAATTGGATCCCGCCGTTGCGGCAGAACCAGCTGGAATTGCTGAATTTCAAGCCGCATCCGTTCTACGACAACGCGGAAATCCAGGCGTTCTTGGCGTTGCGCGGCGGCGAACCATGTGGCCGTGTGGCGGCGATCGTCAATCACGTATACAACGAGCGACATAAAGAGAAACGCGGTTTCTTCGGATTTTTCGAGTCGGTGGACGATCCCCAGGTGGCGGAGGCCCTGTTCGGCGCCGCCCGCCAATGGCTCGCCGACCGCGGACTCACCGTCCTGCGCGGCCCGGCCAATCCGTCGATGAACTACGAATGCGGGTTGCTGATCGACGGCTTCGACAGCCCGCCCACGTTTATGATGACTTACAATCCCCCGTACTATGCCAAATTGATCGAGGGCTGCGGGTTCAGCAAGTCCCAAGACATGTATGCCTACTGGGGCCATGTCAACATGCTGCAGGAGCTCGACAAGAAGCTGCAGTTCATCGTCGATGAAGCGAAACGGCGATTTAACGTCAAGCTCCGCAATTTGGACGGCTCGCGCTTCTATGAAGATGTCCGCATGTTCCTGGACATCTACAACCGCTCGCTGGTCGGCAGTTGGGGGTTTTCCCCCATGTCCGAAGGCGAGATCGATCATGCCGGCAAGGCGCTCAAGTACCTGATCGTACCCGAACTAACGGCGGCTGCCGAAGTGGACGGCAAGATGGTCGGCGCCGTCTTCGGTTTGCTCGACTACAACCCTCGCGTCAAACGGATCGACGGGCGCCTGTTGCCATTCGGTTTTATCCGGTTGTTGCGGAACAAGCGGGCCATTCCGCGGATCCGTCTGGTCAGCACGAACGTGGTGCCCGAGTACCAGAAATGGGGACTGGGGCTCGTGTTATTGAACAAATTGTTGCCGGACTCGCTGGCCTATGGCATCCAGGAGGCCGAGTTCTCCTGGGTCTTGGAGACGAACCACTTGTCCAAAGCGTCGCTGGAGCGAGGCGGAGCCAAGCTGGTCAAGAGCTGGCGGATGTACGACGGCGACGTGGCCTGAGGCGGGCCGTGGTTGATCGAAGAATAGAACGGATCGCCAATCCGTCTTACGAGGACGGTAGGACGCTGTGTCGCACTGGTTCTTGCAGCCCATCTTGAACAGCTATGCCTTGGTGGCGGCCATCGTCGCCGCGCTGGTGTTGCTGCTGGCGATCGGTCCCGTATTTCGCCTGCTGACCAAGCCCCAGCGGTTGCTGTTGACCGCCTTGCGGTTGTCGGTGATCGCCCTGGTCGCGCTGGCCATGCTACGTCCGACGCACATCAGCACCACGCGGCGACAGCAGACCGCGGTGCTGGTCCTGCTGTTCGATCAAAGCCGCAGTATGCTGTTGCCGCAGGCGTCGAGCGGAGACAGCCGTTGGTCTGTCCAGCAGGACGTGTTGCGGCAAGCGGAACCGGTGCTGCGCGCGTTGCCCAGCAACTTGGAAGTCCGGATCTACGGCTTCGATGCCGGCCTCCATCCCGTCGAATTGACCGCCGAACCACTCGCCTTGCCGGAAACGCCGGACGGTCAGCAGACGGACATCGGCACGAATCTGCACGCCGCGTTGCAGCGGGAATTGGGTAAGCGTTTGGCCGGCGTGGTGTTGTTGGGCGACGGCGTGCAAACCGCATTTCGGCCGGCGGTCGAGATTCCCGAAGCGGCACGCGAACTGGCGCGGTTGGGCTATCCGCTGTACGCGGTCCCGTTCGGCCAGCCTCTGGACGCCGTGCAAGCACGGGACGTCGCCGTTGAGAACCTGCAAGACCAATACACCGTGTTTGTCAAGAACGAACTGCCGGTCACCGCCACGATAGCAATTCGCGGCTGGACCAACCAAGCGATTCCCGTCCGGCTGCTGGTGGAGAAACCGGGGGGCGAAGTGGACGTCGTGGGGCCGGTCAATGTCGTGGCTCGTGCGGACGAGGAACAGGTAACTGTCGAGTTGCGATACGTTCCGGAGCAACCGGGAAACTACAAGCTGACGATGGAGGCCGACGAGCAGCCGGGCGAGTTGGTGACGAAGAACAACCGCTTGAGCGCTTTTCTCCGGGTGCTGGAGGGCGGCTTGAAACTCCTGTACCTCGAAGGCGAATTGCGCGAAGAGCAGCTGTTCTTGCGGCGCGTGTTGGAAGCGTCGCCGGACATGGAACTGGATTTCCTTTGGATCGATTCGCGCCAGCGGGGCAAGTGGCCGGCAGACGTCGCCGGCTCGCTGCGCGACGCCAAGTACGATGCTTTTATTCTGGGTGACCTGGACGCCGGCGCATTGGGCAAGGACCAGTTGCAGTTGCTGGCCGACGCCGTCGGGCGCGGCAAGGGCTTGGCGCTGTTGGGCGGCTATCACAGTTTTGGCGCCGGCGGTTATCGCGACACGCCGCTGGCGGATGTGCTGCCGATCACGATGGACCGCTTGGAACGCCAGGATTTTGCAGCTCCGATCCGCCCCGATTTGCACTTGTCCGGTCCCCAGCGGATGCGTCCGACGGGCGTCCATCCGTTGACCAGCCTGTCGTCCGGCGCGGAGAACGCCGAGGCCTGGAATCGTCTGCCGCCGCTGGCCGGGGCCAATCGGTTCATGGGCGTCAAAGACGCGGCCGGAGTCCGAGTGGTTGCCGAAAACGAAGCCGGGCAGCCGTTGCTGGTCGTCGGCGAATACGGACAGGGCAGGGTCGCGACGCTGGCGGGCGACTCGACGTACCGCTGGGCGATGCGCGGATTTGAGGCGGAACATCGGCGGTTCTGGCGGCAACTCATCCTGTGGCTGGTCGGCCGCGAGGACCGGGAACAGGATCAGGTGTGGGTCAAATTGGATCAGCGGCGATTCCAGCCCGATTCGCGGGTGAGTTTCACCGCCGGGGTCAATTCGCCCACGGGCGAACCGATCGGCGAGGCGAGCTTGCGCTGCGACGTGATCTTGCCCGACGGCCAGCGCCGCGATCTGCGGCTGACGCAAGACGGCACGACGTGGCTGGGCAGCGTCGAGACCGTGACCGCGCCGGGTGACTATGCCTTGGAAGTCACGGCCAGCCGGGACGGAGAAATTTTGGGGACGGGGCGCGGCGAGTTCATGGTGTTTGATCGCGACGTGGAACTGAGTTCGTCGGCAGCGGACCACGAGCAACTGGCCCGCCTGGCCGCCACGACCAGCGAGTTCGGCGGCCGCGTGGTCGCCCCGGAACAGCTGTCGTCTTTGCTGGAGGACATCCGCGACCGGCCGCCCGAGATGGAAATCGAAGTGCAGACCAAGTGGCAGCTGGCCGACACGGCCCGCGATGCTTGGGCGGTTTTCCTGCTGTTTATCGCGCTGTTGACGACGGAATGGTTTTTGAGGAAAAAGTGGGGACTGGTGTAGTTTGAATACGAGGTATTGAGGATGCCGATTTACGAATTCTACTGTAGCGAATGTCACCGGGTTTTCAATTTCTTTGCACGCCGCGTCCAAACCACGGCTCAACCCGCTTGTCCGCGCTGCGGCCGGCCGCGATTGGACCGGAAGATCTCGCGGTTTGCCGTCGCGCGGGGCGCGCGGCCCAAAGCGGATTCGCCGGGTCTCGAGAGCGATTTGCCGCCGGGTTTCGACGAGGCGAAGATGGACCAGATGCTGGAGGAGTTGGGCCGGGAAGCGGATGGTTTGGACGACGACGACCCCCGCCAGGCGGCCCGTTTGATGCGGGCCCTGTACGAGCGAACGGGGATGCCGCTGACGGGCAAGATGGAGGAAGCCATGCGGCGCATGGAAGCGGGCGAAGATCCCGATGCCATCGAGGCGGAAATGGGCGATCTGCTGGACGAAGAGCCGGCGCTCGAAGACGGCGACAGCGGAGGACGGCTGCGCGGGTGGGCTCGAAAAATGCGCCCGCCGGAGGTCGATGAAACGCTGTACGACTTTCCCGCGTAGGTTATGCAAGAACGACGCGAAACACGAAAACGCTGGGTCCAGCGCGGTCACTACGCGGTGGAGGTGGAAGTCGAGGTCGTTTACCCCGCAGATTGCCCCTCCGAAGCCTGTCTCGAACCGGCCACTGTGCGCTGGCTGGACGAAGTAGCTCGACGCGCCGAAGCAGGCGATATCGAGTACCTCCGGAAGGCCGGCCGCGTCTTCCAGGCAGTCGTGGGTTGATCGCCCGACAGAGCGAACGCGGGAATGCGCGAGCCAGGCCACGCCCGTCACGGAGCAGGGCCACGCCCGTAATCAGCAAACCGCGGAGCGGTCGCAGAGATTAGCCGGCGGTCAAGCGCGGCGCCTACCGCCGGAATCCAGGATCGAGAGTCGCATCCCACTAGCCGACACGCGCCCAGCGCCTGCGATCCGGCTCTGCATCCAACGCGGATCGTTCGGGCGAGGCCGACCCATAGAAAACCCGAAAGCGGATTCTTCCCAGCTTCAGCATGTCTCCAGACGTCAGTGGTGCGTCCCGGACGGCCGCGCCATTGACGAACGTTCCTTTCGCCGACCCCAGATCGCGGACCCGTAACATGCCGTCTGATTCATACAGTTCACAATGCCTGCGGCTGACCCCCATGTCAGCCAAGGCGAACCGGGCCTCGCTCGCGACTCCGATCGTGAAGGGAGCATCTCGAAAGACCAAAGGACCAGGTTCCACTTTTTCGTCAAGGCAAACAAGTTCCACGAACATTTCTGCCTACCTTTCCTCCGACAGGAATTCGTTTTCGCCACATTTGCTTTGGTTCATCGCGAGTTCTCGGCGCGCGTTACCTTCCCGTGTTTTGACGCCACGCCTTTCCCAGGCTGTTTCGAACGTGCTGCTATTGCGGTGTTGCGTCCCAACCAGGATTCCGCGCCAGCTGGATAGCGGAATCCCGATCCCCGGTAATGTTGAAAATCAGGTCCATTTTCAATCTACCCAATGTTTGGCCGAGCCAAGGGGGAGCCGAATGCAGGATAAGCTCGCCTCCATGCTGAAACATGCGCTTCTGACGCTTCACCAGCCAGCAAAGCCCGCTGGAGTCGATCATTTGCAGCTCGCTCAAGTCCAACAGAATTTTGCGGCCATACAATCCGTTGCCCAAAACACTTTCCAGTGCGTCGCCGTCACGAAATACATCATCCAGACGAAAGGGGCCAGAAATCGCTACGCAAGCAACCTCTCCGTCATCTGACTGCAAGCTGAACATGAGATCCTGACGCATTGCCCTGATTACTGAGATTGATGAGAACCGGAAAACCGTTGGCAAACGCCATGCCACGCTAATGATTCCGTAAAAGATAATCCCAACTCGTGCGCGGACAAAGATTTCGGCGCAGAGTTCGGAATCTAGCACGGCGGGGGCCATACACAAGCGCCTTGAAATGAGTCGGTATGACCATTGGCAGAGCGCCTTACAATTGTGCGCTTCGCAAAACGTAGTCAGTCCTTCGCCTCGGAAGACGTGTATCGCAGCGAGTTGGACATCACTGTTGCAAATGGCCGGGCCGTTGGTCCTCACGGTTTGTATTGCTCGGTTACCCAGCCCGTCGGGCTGGGCTAGGCAAACCGCTGGGCCTTCGGCCCGGCAAACGGTTACATGGTTCCTCGGCCCGGAAGGGTTTAAGAACCAGCGCCCTCCCACGGCAGCAGGGCGAACAGGGTGGTTGGATCGGCAATCGCGCGCGCTCGACGGATCCCCTCTCGATCCATAACTGTACCACGTAGATCCCCGTGTTCACTTGGTCAGGCGGTCGATCAGATAGTCCGTGGAGTTCTTGTGCGTTGGATGCGGCCGCTCCGGATGGACGAGTACCACGTCGACGTCCACGGCTTTGAGCCGCTCTTCCAGCTTGACGCCCATCACGCCCGAATGCGTCGGATCCTTTGGAGAAGAGCCGACGACGGGAACCTCGCCGCCGTAGAACATCGCGATCGGCGGATCGTCTTTGGAGACGTGCTCGATCGGCGAATACTCCTTGATCCATGCCAGGACGGTCTCACGATTGTCGATCAGGCTTTGAAAGCTGGGCAAACCAAAGGCGTGGGCGCCGTAGCCGTAGTTCAGCATCCACTCGCGCAACTCCTTCGGATCGAGCGACACCTGCGCTCCGTTGACGGCGGCACAGTACAGCCGAGTCGATTCGCGGGCGATGGGATCGTCGCTGTGCGGGTCGGCCAAATCGTCGTGAAAGGCGAGCCAGAGCGAAGTGCAAGCGCCGGCCGAGCCTCCGGTGGCACCGATCCGCGTCTTGTCAAGGTTCCACTCGGCAGCCTTGGAACGTACGAATTGCAGCGCGCGGGCGGCGTCCCCCAGCGACGCTTTCACGGGCGGCTCGACCTTGTCTTCGACGCCGTTCCGCACGTAGCGATAGTTGATGGCGACGACGGAGATGCCTTTGTCAAGAAACGCTTTCGGATTGGTTTTCTTGTCGCCACCCTGCCAGCCGCCGCCGTGGATGTAGAATACGACCGGGGTCGGCTTGTCCGACGGCGCTTGGTAGAAATCGAGAACCTGTCGCGGATGAGTGCCGTACGGCACGTCGACCAGTTGCTTAGGTTCAGCAGCGCGGGTCTGCTGCGCGACGAGGATTAGCACGATGCACGGAACGATTCGCTTCATGATGTCGGCTCCTTGAGATTGTTCCTCACCTTAGAGAAGATCTGTGATCCTTAGCTCAACGCAAGGTCCATTCTACGGGCTCAGGAACTGGGATCCAACAGGACCTTCCACGCCAAACACTATGCTTTCAATCCTCGCAGATCGACTTCGAATTTCTTGTTCTCCGCGATCAATTCGTCCATGGTCAGCCACGTTTTTCGCGCCATCGCTTCGCGGCCGAGCATGGCCGTCAGGTGGCTGTCCACCGAACGATGAGCCGTTGCGTTGTCAAACCGGCCGACCATGACGCAACGATAGAATTCGGCGATGTTGGCCTGGGCGCCCTCCGTATACATGCCGCCGGACGCGGCATTGGAGTAATGCTTGGGGCCGCCGCGAACGAAGACGTTGCCCGTATAGGCGATATGTCCCGTGGCTTGCAGGCCCATCAGGTCGGCGGCCAAGTTGTACATGACCGCATTGTTCTGCAGCAGTTGGGTCATGTGCGTCCAACAGGTTCCGTCCGGCAGCTGAAATACGACCCCGCCACAGTCCGAGCGGTCGCCATGGGGATCCGGACGGACGATCCGCGAATACCCGGTTGCGGCCGCCGCTCGTTGGCCGGTGACCCAGGTGACGCCGTCGATGATGTGAATGTCATACAGCAGCAGCAAATCGCCGCCGAGCGAGACGTGCGAGTACCATGCCCGCCGAAACAAGTTCTCGATCGTCGGCCCCACCTTGGGATCCGGCAAGGCGCCGCAGGTACCGCCGGAATAGATATGCGCCAAACCGCCCAGCGCTCCTTCGCCGATGCGCTGCCGAACCTCCTGGTTCGCGGCGTCCGTGGGCAACTGATAGTCGACCAACAGACACAGGTTTTTCTCCGTCGCCTTCTTGGCCAGGGACTGCATGGCGAAGACGCCCGGCACATCCACGGCAAAAGGTTTGGCCACGTACACATGACAGCCGGCCTCGATGGCAGCCGCGGCTTGCTCGGGATAAAAGTACGGAATCCCTTCGAGCACCAGCGCTTCGACGCCGCTGTCGAGTGCCCGTTTGTAGCCCGACAGGCCGCTGAATCGCTTATCCGCCGGCACCCCCAGCCGTTCGCCAATCTTGTTGGCGGTGTCCTCAAAGTAATCGACCGCCGCGACGATCTCATATCCCGGGGCCTGCTTGAACAAGTTGGCGATCCAGCTTCCCCGGCTGCCCAATCCCACGATCCCGATTCGAAGCTTGCGCTCGACGCCTTCGGCGGATGCGGCGTGGGCGCGCGGTTCTTCGCCCCCTGCGGCAGGGCCCGCGGCCAGCAGCGGAATGGCGGCCGCCGCCGCAGTCTGCTCCACAAATGTTCGGCGAGTCATGGATCGCCCGGCCATCGTTTCTCGCTGCGTCACCATCGAATGCGTTCCTTCAAATTGGACCTCCGGGAGAAAAAACGAATGCCCCGTCCGATCCGTTAAACCGCATCACCTAGTTTGAAATGAGAACCCACTATTCTTCTTTTTGCGACCACGTCAGGCATGGGCGTGCAATCGAGCATGAACCGCTTGAAGCGCGGGGTACAAGGACTCGAACGTGGCGAACCACTCGCGATATGCGGCGTTGCGAGTTGCATCCGGCTCGTAGACAATTCCGGAGCGATGGACCTGGGCATAAGCGTCATGCACGTCGCGATACACGCCGACGCCGATGCCGGCCAGCAGCGCCGCGCCTAAGACCACGGCTTCTTCAATCTCGGGGACTTCGATGGGCTTGCCGACGACGTCGGCCTTGTTCTGCATCCAGAACTGGTTGTGGATCGCGCCCCCGATCGCGACGATCACATCCGGTTGGACGCCGAGGCCGCGTTCCAAACCGCGGACGACTTGCAGGAACTGATAGTCTAATCCCTCGATGATCGCCCGCAACATGTCACCCTTGGTCGTGATGTTGCGCAGGCCGGCAAAGGCGCCCAGCGAACGATGATCGACCACCGGGCAATGGCTGCCGGACATGTGCGGCAGGAACTGGCATCCGTGGGCGCCGGGGGGCGATTCGGCGGCCGCCTGCATCAGGTAGTCCCAATCGACGCCGCCCTCGCGTTCGGCCCGCAGTCGTTCCGCTTGGCCGTATTCGCGACGAAACCATTCCAGTTGTTCGGCGGCTACGGTTGCTCCCATCACCGCCCAGAGGCCGGGAGCCACGTGCGAGTCGACCAGGATTCCCATTTCCCGCACGGCGGACGTCAAGACCGGTTCCTGAATCGCCGCCACAACCATCTCCCAGGTTCCGGTCACGTCGCAAACCACACCCGGCCGGAAAGCGCCCGTGGGCAGTGCTCCGCACAAGTAATCGTGGCCGCCCAAGACGACGGGCGTACCGATGGCTAGTCCCGTTGCCTGGGCCGCCGCCGCGTGGACCTCGCCCAGCACCGTGCCGCTGGGCTGCGGATCACACAACAAATCGCGGCGGATTCCCGACGTAGCGATCAACTCGTCCGACCACGCCTGGCGCCGCTGGTCGAACAGCAGCGTGGTCGACGCCATGCTGTAATCCGTCGCCAACGCGCCGCACAGCATGAAGTTGACGAAATCTTCGATCAGCACCCACTTGTGCGTCCGCGCCAAGATCTGCGGCTCGTTCTCCATCATCCACAGGATCCGCAGCACAGTGTTGAAGACCCAGATCTGATTGCCCCCGATGGCAAACTGCCGCTCGGCGCCGACCTGTTCGAGCCACCACTTGTGTTGTGGCTCGGTCCGTGGGCAGTGCCAGGAGATGAACGGGTACAGCCAGCGGCCTTGCTCGTCCAACGGCACGCCGTCCATGCCCATGCCGGTCACCGCCACGCCGCGAATCCGCCGCGGATCGTCCAGCTGGCTGACCGCTTCGCGCAGCGACTCCGCCACGCCCTCCCAAATCTGCTCCGGCTTCCAGATCGCCCATTGCGGCCGGTCAGGATCGGGATTGAACCGCTGCGTGGGCCGGCTGGCCCGGGCCACCACGCGCCCCGTGCTATCGTAGACGATCGCTTTCAAATTGGTCGAGCCAAGATCGATGCCGACAAGGTAATCCATGAGACGACTCCGAAAACCAAGATTCTTGCGTTTCACGCGAACGTATTCCCCGTGTCGCCGCCCCAGGTGTCGAGCGAGATCGGGTACTTGCCGTACATCCGGATGGCGTTCCACATGGCCAGGTAGTTTCCGGGTTTGACCGACGAGTGAATGCTGTTGCTGGACGACAGGATCAACCCGCCTCCACCGGCGGCTTTGCGGATCACTTCCTTGGTCTCGCGGACCGCGTCTTGTTCGTTGCCAAAGGTCAGCGTATGGGCACAATCGACGTTGCCCTTGAGCGCCACGCGATGGCCATAATCCCGTTTCATCAGTTCGATGTCCATTCCCGCAACGGGATCGATGGGATCGAGACAGTCGATTCCCGAATCGAGGATCATGTCCAACAGCGGCATGATGTTCCCGTCCGTGTGTTTGATCACCGCCAGCCCCTGGTCTTTGAACGCCGCGATCACGCGTTTCAACGGTTCGGCGAACAATTGGCGGAACATGGCGGGCGACATCAGCGGGCCGGTCGTCGACGCATAGTCGTCGCCCGTGAACACGAAATCCGCGCCGCGGCGCGCTACTTCCAGGGCCATTTCTTGGTTGATATCGACGGACAACGCGACGAGCTTACGGACTAGGTCCTGGTCGGCGGCCAGGGCCATCAGCAGGCCCTCGTAGCCGATCAGATACCGGGGGATCGAAAACACGTCGTTCAGATGCACGCCGATCGCCAGCTTGCCTTTGTATTTGCTGACCAGCCGATCCAAGCTGGCGTATCGGCCCGGGGCGTGCGGGTCAGGCGGCGCGTAGTGCTGAAAATCCTCCAGCGTGGCGATCGGCGCCTCGAGTGGATAACTGTGCTCTTCGTTGGTGTACTGGCTGACCACGCCCCACTCGTTCCGGTAGCGGTTGTCGCCGATCTCCTGCTTGCGGAAATCCGGACCGGTCAGGATGGCGTCCAAGCCCATCCGCACCGTGAATTCCTCCATGCTGCAGCCGGGGATGATCGCCTCGCGAACCCGGTGGTCGATAATCCACTCGAAATGTGGAATGCGATCCGGCTCTTCATTGCGCAGCACCCGCATTACCCGTTCGACAGAAGTCAGTTCGGCCATGTTGTTGTCTCTCCCGTTTCCTTAAACCGCCGTATGTTCCGTGCGTGCAATAATCTCGTCCTGCAGTTCCCGGGACAAGTCACAGAAATAGTCGCTGTAACCCGCCACGCGAACGATTAAATCGCGATGCGACTCCGGCCGGGTCTGCGCCCGGCGCAGCGTTTCGGCCGTCACCACGTTGAACTGGACGTGGTGTCCGTCCAGCTTGAAATAGGTGCGCACCAGTTGAGTCAGCCGGTCGATGCCGGGCTCGTCCTGAAGTAAGGCCGGTGCGAACTTCATGTTCAACAGCGTCCCGCCGGTCTTCAGGTGATCCATCTTCGCAGCGGACTTGATCACCGCCGTCGGGCCGCGGCGATCGGCACCCTGGACCGGCGAAATGCCTTCGGACAGGGCCGCACCGGCGCGGCGGCCGTCCGGCATCGCGCCGGTAACCGAACCGAAATAGACGTGGCAGGTCGTTGGCAACATTTCGACTTGGTAACACCCGCCTTTGGTGTTCGGCCGGCCGTCGACCTCCTCCACCACGGCATTGAACGCTCGGACCATCAGTTCGTCCGCATACTCGTCGTCGTTGCCGTACTTGTGCATGCGATGCAGCAGCCGTTGCCGCAACGGTTCGCGCCCGGCGAAATCCGTGTCCAAGATAGCGACCATCTCCTCCAAACTCAACGCGCCTTCGTCGAAGACCAACTGCCGGACGGCCGAAAGGCTGTCAGTCAGACTGCCGATGCCGACAAATTGAATGAAGGTGTGATTGTAGCGTGCGCCGCCGGCGTTGTAGTCCTGGCCTTTGCGAATGCAATCGTCGGTGATCACCGACAAAAACGGAGCGGGCATCAGGGCGGCGTACATCCGTTCGATGATCTGGTTGCCGGCGATCTTGATTTCCAAAAAGTGCCGCAGCTGCCGGCGAAACGCGGCGAATACATCGTCGAAGGCGTGCAGACTGCCGGCCTCGCCCGTTGCCGGTCCCAGTTGCTTTCCCGTTCTCGGATCGACGCCGTCGTGCAGGGCCAACTCCAGGATTTTCACCAGGTTGAAGTAGCCCGTCAGGATATACGCCTCTTTGCCGAACGCGCCGGTTTCGACGCAGCCGCTGCAACCGCCGGCTCGCGCGTCTTCCAGCGTTTTGCCTTGCCGCACCTGCTCCTCGATCACCGCATCGGCGTTGAAAATCGAAGGAAATCCGTACCCCTTGCGGATCACCCGCAGCGCATGTTTCAGGACCGCATCGGGCGTCTTGCGCGACAATTGCAGATTGCTGCTGGGCTGTAACAAATGCAAATCGTCGATCACATCCAGCAGCAGGTAGGTGACTTCGTTCGAACCGTCGCGGCCGTCGGACAGCAAACCGGCCAGGTTGATATTGGCAAAGTCCGTGTACGTGCCGCTTTCCGCCGCCGTCACGCCAACTTTGGGCGGCGCCGGGTGGTTGTTGAACTTGATGAAAAAAGCCTCCAGCAGTTCGCGGGCCCGCTGGGGCGTCAGCGTGCCGTCGGCCAGGCCTTGGCGGTAGAACGGAATCAAGTGCTGGTCCAGGTGCCCGGGGCTGAACGAATCCCAACCGTTCAGTTCCGTGATCACGGCCAGGTGGCAGAACCAATAGGCTTGCAGCGCTTCGTGAAAATCCTGCGGCGTCTCTGCGGGCACGCGGCGGCAGACCTCCGCGATTTTCTCCAATTCCGCGCGGCGTCCCCGATCGGCCGCGCGCGAGGCCAGCTCGTCCGCCCGCTGCGCATGACGCTCGGCAAACAGGATCACCGCATCACAAGCGATATCCATGGCGGTCAACTGTTCCCGCCGGGCGTAAGCTTCCGCGTCATGCACGAAATCCAGCGCTGCAATCGCTGTGGCAATCTCGTGTTTGAAGTTTCTCAGGCCGCGGCGATAGATTTTGTCGTCCAAGACCGTGTGCCCGGGCGCTCGCTGCTCCATAAACTCCGTGAATACGCCGGCTTCGTAGGCCTCGATCCACGGCTCGGACATGGCCGCAAAAATTTTGTCCCTCATGCTGCGGCCTTGCCAATATGGGATAATCCGTTTAGCGTAGATTTCCAGCGTCTCGTCGGCGACGATGTAATTCGTCTTGGGGCGGGAATTCAGAATCCGCAGGTCTTCCACCGAATGGCACGTCAGTTCGGGATACGTCGGGACCGCTTTCGGTTCCGGACCGCGTTCGCCGACGATCAGTTCGTCGTCGCCCAAGTAGATCGTCTTGCGCTCGCACAGATGCAGGAACGACCGGGCACGCATCACGGGAATCGAATACTTGCCCTCGCAAGTCCGATAGAACTCCGTCAGCAGGAAAGCGCGTTCGTGGGAGATTTTCGGCTGGGCCGCCAAGCTGGTCTGCCGCAGTCGCGTCGTTCGCTCGCTCATCCGCTCAACCGCCAATTTGGACCGTGAGACCATAAGCCCGCACGCGTTTGGCGAGGGCTTCCATTTGCTCTTGCGGCGGCGGCCCGGCCGACAACGGCCGCACGGCTCCCACGCGCTCGGCTTTGTGAATTCCCCAGGCATGATAGGGCAACAAATGCAGTTGCCGCACGCCGCCCAGCGCCGCCACCCAGGCGGCCGTTGCTTCGATATCGTCAGCGGCATCGTTGAAGCCGTGAATCACCGGCACGCGAACCCAGACCTCCGCCCCGGCATCGCGCAACGCCGCTAGGTTCTCCAAGATAACGACGTTCGAGACCCCCGTATACCGGCGATGCCGATCATCATCCAGAATTTTCACATCGTACAGAAAGAGGTTCGTCCACGCAGCCAATGCCAGCAGGTCCTCGCGGCGGCCGAATCCGCAAGTATCGACGGCCGTGTGGAGTCCTTCTTGCTGGCAAGCTGCCAGCAGCAAGCGGGAAAACTCCGCCTGCATCAGCGGCTCGCCTCCCGACAGCGTCATCCCTCCGCGAGACTCGTCATAGAACAGGCGATCCTGCAGGATTTCCGCCAGCAACTCGGAAACCGTCCGCCGACGACCGACCAGTTCCCGCGCACCGGTCGCACAGACGGCGGCGCACCGGCCACATCGGACGCACCGCAGTCGGTCGATTTCCGCCGTGGCGGTCCGATCTGCGGGAGCTTGCTGGCAAACTTCCCAGCACTGGCCGCACCTGATGCATCGGGCCTCGGACCATGAAATCTCCGGTTCCCCAGCGCCGCTCTCTGGATTGTGGCACCATGCGCAGCGCAGCGGACAGCCTTTCAGGAACACCGTCGTGCGGATTCCCGGCCCGTCGTGAATCGAGTACTTTTGAACGTTGAAGACCAGGCCCGTGACCATCAGTTCCCCGAGCCGGTGAGGCCGTCGAACGCCGAACGCATGGTCGACCGAAGGCTGGCGGCGGCCGAGTCGACGATCAGCGTCTCTTTGTTGGCTTTGATCAGCGCCACGGCCAGCGACCGATGTTGTTCCCAGTCCGAGGGGCCGAACTCGCGAATGTCCACGTACGCTTCATCGAAAGTCGTGGCGCTCTTGGGCACAAAATGAAACCCATCCGCCGCCCGGACCGTGTGGTACTTGAGCGCGCCGAACACGAGCGCGGCACCGATGATCATCCCCAGCAACAGACTTCCCAGTCGCCCCATGTTTCCTCTCTCCTGTATTGGCAAAACTCGCGGATGCGTGCATCCGAACTTTAGCCGGAAAGAGGCGTCCGACGCAAGGCGAAATGACAAAGTTGGTCGGCGGCCGATTTGCGATCGTTTTGCGACTACAGCTGCCGCAAGTATTGCACCAAGTCGGCTTTTTCTTCCGGCGCGAGTTTCAGTTCCAGAACCAGATTGAAAAACTCGACCGTATCCTCGAGCGTCAAGCACTTGCCATCGTGCATGTAGGGCGGACTTTCTTTGATTCCGCGCAAGGTAAACGCCTTGATCGGCCCCACGGGCGCTTCCGCAATAAACCGTTCGACTTTGAGATCGTGCATTCGATTGTCGAGGAAGAACGGAGCGGGATGACAATCGTTGCATCGCCCCTTGCCGAAGAATATCTGTTCGCCGCGCAGCTCGCTGTCAGTGGCCAAAGCGGGACGCAAACGGCCGAACTGGTCGAGCTTCGGCGCGGGCGGGAAATCGAACATGTTCTGCATCTGCGCCATGTGGCTGACCTGAACGCGATCGAGAATAGCCATGCCTTTCTTGATCGCATGAATTTGGTCGCCGTTGAAGTAAGCGGTTCGCTGTTCGAATTCGGTAAAATCTTCGACCGACCGCAGACTGCGTTTCGAACCGTGAATCTGTTGGTTGAACATGCCGCGCAAACTGGTTGTGTCCAGACGAAGTCGCCGGTGCTGCGGTCGATTATCCGGATTCAGATGAAACTGGCCTGTCGTATGGCCGTTGACATGGCAATCCAAGCACGTGACGCCCAAACTCGGCTCGGCCGACTTGCGATCGTCGGTGGGATTGAACTCCTCTTGCGGCAGCGGCGTCAACAGCAGCCGCAGACCGTCAAGTTGCACCGGCGTCACAAGATCCTTGAACAGCCGATAGAAATTATTGATCGATACCACTTCGCCACGCGACACGTCGCCTAATTCGGGCCGGCTTTGCAGAAAAATGGCAGGCGGAAATTCCGGCAGAAAGGCATCCGGAATATCGAAATCCACGTCGAATCGCTCCAGACGCGGGAACATGAGGATCTGCATCCGAGGAAACACCTGCCCGCCGGTCGCTTGTTTGGGATGCGGCAATTCCGGGTACGGAAACACGCCTTTTTGGCGAATTTCATCAGGACTCATTTCCGCCAGCTTTTCCCACGTCAAGCCGTCGGCCAATCGTGCGGTGGGGCCCACCGGCAGAGGTTTCCCGCGCGTCATGGTCGCCTCCGGATCCAGCCGCGGGGTCAAGTCGTATCGCGACTCCAACAACGCCAACTGCGCGGCCTTAAGGTTAGGTCTGGCAGCCACGTCGGCGTCGTAGATTTCTTGGAACGTCTGAAACGGCTTCATCGCATTCAAGGGATCACGGACGAAATCAAAGCCCAGCATTTGCCCTTGATCCGGCTGGCGTTGGAACGCGTCTGAGCTGAAGGCCGCGCGAGAAGCTTTGAAGGCATCCGAAAGGTCGTGCTTGTTCTTTTTCTGCTCCGGACGATCCAGAGGGACCTCGCGCGGAATTTGAGCCTGTTGGATCGCGTCCGGTGGCTTTTTCGCCGTGGGCTTTTTCGCCGTTGGCGCATCCTGTCCAACAACGCTCCCATACATAACTGCCGCCGCTACGATAGTGATGACAAACAGCCGCCCGAGACCCTTGGATCGTTTCATTACCGTTCTCCCCTTTGTCAATGGACGAAGACGTACCCGACCGCAACGGCGGCCAACTGCAAATCAGATGCCACCGCTAGTCACAAGAGGACTCTGATCCATCGGAGCTTTAGGCGGGGTGTATCACCCGCAGCAGCGATCGGCGCCGCAAACAATGTGAAACGCAACAGGAAGGTTTGTGGCACGAAAGTTGCCATTTCCTCTAGTTGACCGTGTTGCATCCCGTCGGATGGCTCCGCGCCCGAGTCCATCCTTATCCAGCAAATGCCGGCCATGTGGAACGATGTAGGCGAGTGGGCAGAATTCCTGTTTGGCGGAGACGCGCCTGTCCATCCTTTGTCTGTCAGCCAAGTGGCTGCCCGCGCATTTGTCATGTTCTTGGCCGGAGTGATGATCGTCCGCTTGGGCAAGAGCCGGTTGTTGAGCCGGGCCACCGGATTGGATGTGGTTCTCGCAGTTGTTGTGGGCTCGCTGATTAGCCGTGGAATCAACGGGGATGCCTCCGTGTCGGGGACCGTCGTGGCCTGCGCGGTGCTCGTCAGTCTGCACTGGATCATGACGCGACTGGCCTTTCACTGGCACGGGCTTGGAAATCTGATCAAGGGGCGCTATTCTCTTTTGATTGAGAATGGCCGCATCGATTGGGACGCGATGCGACGGTCTCACATTTCCGAGCAAGACCTCTTGGAAGAATTGCGTCTCAACGCAGGCGTCGATGATCCGTCGTGCATTGAAAAAGCTTATCAAGAACGCAGCGGGGAGATCAGCGGCCTGCGCCGAAAATCCAACATGCACGTGCTCGAAGTCGCCGTCGAACACGGCGTGCAGACCGTCCGCTTCGAAATGCAACGGGACTGAGCGACAGCCTTCTGTAGCCCGACGCGCCAGCGAGAGGACTTCTGTAGCCCGATGCGCAAGCGAGAGGCCTTATGTGCCCGACGCGCGCAAGCGAGCGACCTTCTGTAGCCCGACGCGCAAGTTTTGAAGTTGCGCATTTTTGGGGCCGGAATTCTGGCCGAAGGCCACATTCACCGTAGCCTGGGGCAACGCCCTAGGGACACGGGCGTGCATCCGTTGTTTGGCCGAAGGCCATATTCACCGTGCTGCGTAGGGCAAGGTGAGTATGGCCTTCGGCCAAATAGGCCGGACGACACCGTGCCCCTAGGGCGTTGCCCCAGGCTACCATGGGAGCAGGCCTTCGGCCAAACACGACCGGACCGCCGAATACGCAACTTCAAAACGCGCAAGCGAGGGGGGGCCTTCTCCGCCAGTCCCTCGCCGACGCTTGCCGGGGCCGCTTTACGTACAGCCGCGAAGCACATACAGCAGCAATAGAATGGGAATCGGGACGCCGATCAACCACAAGAAGATCCAACCGATCTTTCCGGAACGGTGAATTTGCGATTTGTTTTTCATTACGCGTCTGCCTCCGTCGTTAATCGCGAACATGAATTTTTGGCACGACCATTCGCCGTTTTCTGTTCGCAAATGCTATGCCACGAAAACTCGCTGCAGCATCCCGTTTCTGTCTCGTGATTGGGACTGAAGGTTTCGCGACGGACGGCTGCGTTCAGCCAGATGCCACCGAGTGTCACTCGACGGAGTGCCTGGCAAACGGTGCCGAGCAAACGCGACCGCCAACAAGCCTGCATCGGCCAAAGAGCCGTCGGTGCTTAGCGAGCGACCGCGCTGGTCGGCTCCTGATCATCCCAAGTGATGTAGAGCGATGAAAAAATCACAGTGAATACATGATGGGGACGGTCCTCCCAAACCGCATCCACCATGCCACGCCGCTTCGCGATCATCCTTTTCGATGGACGACGATAATCCTTCTCCGCGGCATGGAAGTTGCCAACGGAAATCGGAAACGGGGTCGCTCCATCTCGAAGTTAGAAAAACGCCTGACAGCGGCCTAGCGGACCGCACGGAGTTTTCGCTCATGTCGACGATGATTGCCAGAGAAGATCCGAGAACGGTGTATTTTCAACCGCCCATGCCCGAACAGACGCAGGAATTGCCCGGCTCGACGGCGGCGATGAAGCCGGCGCCCGATCATGGCGAGAAGAGCTATCGGGGCAGCGAGCGGCTAAAGGACTGCGCGGCGCTGATCACCGGCGGAGACAGCGGAATCGGCCGAGCCGTCGCGATCGCCTTCGCCCGCGAAGGAGCGGACGTCCTCGTCTCGCACTGGAAGGAAGATGAAGACGCGCTGGATACCGTGAGCTGGATCGAACAGGCGGGCCGCAGGGGGCTGGCCGTCGCCGGAGACATCGCTGACGAATCGCATTGCGAACAGCTCGTCGATCGCATGTTCCAGGAGTTCGGCCGGCTCGACATCCTGGTGAACAACGCATCCTTTCACGTGCCCCACGAACAAATCGAAGAGTGGTCTTCCGACCAGTTTGAACGGACGTTCCGCGTAAATTTGTTCTCGATGTTCTACCTGTGCAAGGCCGCGCTGCCCCGCATGAAGCCTGGGTCGGCCATCATCAATACCACGTCGATTCAGGCGTATCAGCCCCGGGGGACGCTGCTGGATTATGCCACGACGAAATCGGCTACCGTCGGCTTTACCAAGGCGCTGTCGGAACTGGCAATCGAGTCGGGCGTACGCGTCAACGCCGTCGCGCCCGGGCCGGTTTGGACGCCCTTGATCCCCGCGTCTTACGGCCCGGAGAAAGTGAAAGAGTTTGGCGGCTCCAAGCCATTGGGACGTCCCGCCCAACCGGCGGAACTGGCTCCCGTCTATGTCCTGCTCGCATCTGCGGAAGCCAGCTACATCACGGGCGAGGTGTATGGGGTCACTGGCGGAACGATGCCGTTTTGACATCACGTCCCAACCTCCCCGCCTGGCTGGAGAAGTACGTCGCTTTGCTTCAAAATGGCAGGAGCACGACGCGGATCGGCCCGCACGCCGGCGCGCCCGGGAGGTTCCAGATTTAAGGAGACAGCCAATAAGTCTTCCGAAGCATCGAATCACCCGTTGCCGGATTGCGGTTCGCTCAAGGTCCGCCGTAATAGACTAGATGGTCGTAGGTGCGTTTGTCCGCCCGTTTTTGCTGGTCCGGCGCCAGGGGGCCGTGGTACTCGCAATGGAAGAAGCGGCTGTCGAGTGTGGCGGGCGGCAAGACGGATGACTTGCCAGCCAGAACGGCCGCCAAGTGCAACAGTGCCAAGGGAACCTCGTCCCCTGTCCGTGCATACGTGCGGCCCGGCCGCGGAAACAGGCCGCTGGGCGTCTGCAACTTCGTCACATTCTCCCCGACGCGCCGAACCAATTGCAGAAATTGGCGGTCGCCCGTGGCACGGTGCAGTTCCAGCAAGGCGTAGATCACGTGCCAACCGGCTTGGTCCGTCTCGTGACGCAACGCCCGCGCGCCGTTTCGTTCGCCGATGTCGCCCAAGTCCAGCGACTTGGCAATCGCCCGCGCCATCCGCCAGTGGACTTCCTCGTCGCCCAGCCGGCAGGCCGTGGCATAGGTCCAGAGCAGAGCGCCGTCCGGCGCCAGCGGTGCGAACGACTCGGGAACGTAGTACCCGGTCTTTGCTTCCTGCCAGCGCAGGGGCGTGCCGTCGGTCATCAGCGCAAGGAACGTTCCCGAGGCCGGATCGTAGCTGCGCCGGGCGTAGATGGTCAGGTCAACCAACGCCCAGCGGATGAACTCGCGGCCCGGCTCTGCCCGCTCGCCGCCCGCCGCGATCAACGCTTCGCCGGCTTGCATCTGGGCCAGCGGCAGATGGTGGTAACGTGAGGTCTGGTGATAGCTGGCCACAATCTTGGCTTCGTTGATGGCCGGATGCACGTGCCCCAACGCATCCCGGGCGCGGTCTTCGGCCCGATAACTCAACTGGCCGCCGCACAGGCCCGTGCGAGGATCCTTGCCCTGTTGCCAGCGGTACAACAACCGCCGCGTCCATGTCAGGGCTTCGCCGTCGTCCCCCAGCACGGCGAGCATGGTTCCCGCGCGCAGCAGCGGCGGAGTGACGTTGGCAAAGGACAAGTGTCCGCCTTCGGCCGGGAACGGAACCTCGATGTTCTCCTGGAAGGCAGCGTTCCACCGCGGACGGACGGACTTTTTGGCGTTGGCGTGCCGGTTATAGTCCAGGCGGGCCCAGTCGAGCACATGGCCGGCCCAGATGGTCTCCATCAGTTTCCCAGCGGCCTGGGGATCCACCCGCCACATCAGTTCGAAGTACGGTTGATGCGTCTTCAGTTCGTGCGTGTCCGCCCCTTGCCCGACCGGCTTCTCCGTCTCCAGATCCCAGGCCAGATGGCCGCCCCAGTACAACAGTCCGTTGGGAGTCCGGAGGTGCTTCAAAGCATACCGCGCCGCCTCCTCGGCAGCTTGCCGATATCGCGATTCCCCCGTCAGCCCGGTCAGGCCGTCCAACAGGCGAAACAGCGGTTGCTGGCTGGCGAAGTTGGACAGGACCCAGGTCTGCCCGCTGTTCTGCCAGCGGGCCGGCTCCAGCGATTCGACTTCCAGCCCGTCCACAAACAGCGGCGTCTTCTGCGGGCCGTAGCAATCTCGGCCGTGTGTCAGCACCGTGTCGGCAAAGGCCCGCACGGCGGACACAAACGGCTCACCGGAATGGTCGGCCGCCGCGGCGCTCGCGGCGGCAAGGCAGATCGAAATCGCCGTAAACGCCACGGAGTTGGCCACTCGCAAGATCCCATGCATCGCAAGCTCCCTTTTTTTCACGTTCGGATGGTAAGCGACCGCGCAGAAATAAGTTGAACAAATTGTAGCAGGCACACTCCGTGTGCCGTCCGCAGTTTACAGCACACGGAGTGTGCCTGCTACTTTGGCTGAAGGCCCGGTAGGCTTTTCGCCCTCTCTGCGGCCGTGACATCTCTGCGGTGGTCATTCCCGGCGGCAGTGCAGAAGTACACCGCAGTGACGTCGCGGCCGCAGAGAAGATGTTTGTCAAAACACGTTCTTGCCGGTCAGCAGGTACTCCAGCCGGTCGCATTCGATCGCCAGGCGGCGTTCGATCTCGTTCCAGTACGCCAGGTCCAGCCCTTGGCGGTCCTGGACGAACAACGCGGCAACGTCGTGCCGGCCGCTGCAGAACCACGTGCGGATCTTGTTGAACCCGACTTGGGCAGCCTCGTCGATGTATTGCTGCCACAGCGGCTCCGTGGCGGTGACATAGCGATAGCCCGTGTCGCCCAAATGCAGGAACCACTGGCCGTCGTCGTAGGCAAACTGCCGCGGATCCTGCGGATGCTTGCGCAGCTTGCCAGGCAACTCGGACGGCCGCACCTCGAACTCACCGCTCTTGGCATCCAGAGCCGGCCGGTTTGCCACGCTCCGCCATTTCCAACGGCCCACCTGGGCGCAGTAGGCGCGGCCAGCCCACCGGTCGCCTCCCTGGAAAAAACCGTCCGACTTGACCTCCGAGCCGTCGGGCAGGGTGAAGACAAAATGCACCTCGACATCGAAAAACGGATTGCCCCGGGGATCGTCCAGCGGTAGCGAGAGTGCCAAGAGGAGACTTGCTTTCTTCATGATCACGCCCGTCACTGCCTTTCCGAGTCATCGTGACTCGATCAGGAGGTTTTCCAGCAGGTCCACGTGGTTCCTGCCGCGATTGGCATTATCCGGGCGCGGCCGCCACAGCTTGCTGATGATGTCCAGATCGCCGTCGCCGTCCACGTCCGCCGCGACGGCCAGATGACCGCCCAGATTCGCGTCCAGGATGACGTGCTCGACGAAGCGTTTCTCTTTCCCGTCGGCATTCTCCCACAGGAACCAGCGGGGCGGCAAGTCGCCGGGGATCCCCTCCATTTCGCAGGAAAAGATGTCCATGTCGCCGTCGTTGTCAAAATCGGCCACGATCAGCGAGTGATAGGCTCCGCGTGTTGCGTCGTCGCCCTGGGGCAGCTCGTGCAGTTTCCACGCGCCGCCTTTGCCGTCCACGTTTTCCAGCCAGCCGATGCGCCCGCCTTTGATTTCGTTCTCGGTCATCACCAGATCGTTGTCGCCGTCCCCGTCCAGATCCACAACGGCGCAGTGCGTAGCCAGCGGGTAAGGTTGATTCGGATTGCCGAACGGGATGTTCTTATGCACCACCCATTTCGATCCCTTGCCATCGGCGTTCTCGAACCACAGGTTCGATCGTACTACGTCGAGATCCCCGTCACCGTCGATGTCCCCGACTCCAATCCCGGCATGGACTGCCGGACCGATATCGTGCCGCTGCCACGGTTGACGAGGGTTCTGCGGGACGCGATACCACCGCAGGTCGTTCTTGTCCGACATGGTCAGAACATCGGTCCGGCCGTCGCCGTCCAGGTCCGCCAGCACGACATCGTGGACGCTGGCCAGCTCGGCGTCGTACACGATCCGTTCGAACGGCTCCTCGCGTGGTTTGCCGGTATTGCGATACCAGACTCCGCCGGTGATGAAATCTATCCAGCCGTCACCATCCACATCCAGCGCTGCGCCGCCGACGTCAGACGCCGATTGTTCGCCCAGCTTGTAACGTTCCCAGCGGTCAATCGTCTCTTGGCGATACCACCAGATCTCGCCTCGACTGCGGCCTGTGATATAGTCGAGCTTGCCGTCACGGTCCACGTCCGCGATGGCGGTTTGCCCCCAGGATGAACCCGGCAAATGGTCGTCGACATCGTGGTGCCGGAACTTGAATTCCGCGCCGGTCGCGAGCAGCGGAAGCAGCCACAAAGCCCAAGCACCGCCCCCCATGCAAAATGGCTTTCGAGTCATGATAATCTCTCCGTCTGGGAATACTCTCCGTCTGGGAATACATCGTATCGTAGTTGCTGTCCGGAACGATCACAGCGGCTTGCCCAGCAGGAGCACCGCCGGACCACGGAACGGCGCCTGCAGACTGCGCTTGCCGGCGCCCGCGGTCGGTTTGCCCGCGTGGCTCGTTCCGGCAACGGGAGCGATCCACTCGACCGCCAGCGGCTCGGTAGCGGCGGAAAGATCGATTTCGACCTGACCGCCCTCGGGCAGGTAGACCACGTACCGACGACCGGGATCGGCCAGGCAGTACCCGGTCGATGCCAGGTCCTCGCGAGGCGTCATGGCGGCCAGATCCAAACGCTGGGCCAGCCGCCGCGTATGCCCCAGGCTCTCGCGGACGGGATTCCAAGACTCCGGCGCCGACTTGCCCAACACGCGGTTATCGTAGGGGTCCATGAAGATCGGGTGGTGGCCGCGCACGAAGCTCTTCCAGACCCAATCGGGATTGCCGCCGATGCCCCACAGGTGATCCGTGTCGGAGAGGATCACCTTGGAACCGTCGGCCGGCGGCGGGTTGGTGCGGTAGTTATACCCGCCGGGCGCATCGGGATTGGGCGAAATCCAATCGGCTGGGCTGGCGAACAGTAGCGCGTTCGCGCCCCGCTGTTTCGCGTCGCGCGAATAGGGAAACGTCATGCCCACGGGGTGCTGTTGCGGCTTGCCCTGCTCGTGCGCCTTGGCGAACCGAATCAGATGATACTGCCACTCGATCGAGTAGGCGCCGCTCTCGTTGATGATCTCGTACAGCACGTTGTCCAAGTCGTTCACGGAATCGATCAAGTGGCGAACATAGGCTTCTTGCAGACGCGTCACGGCAGGCAACTGCAAGCTATGCGTCAACAGGCCGCGCCCGTCTCCGCCGGCGTCCCCGTCGAGGCCCTGGACGTTGTTGGACGGATGAAAGGGGTGCGATTTCCAAGCTTCGGGCAGATGCTGCAGTCCCCAACCTTCGAACAGCATAATCCCCACGTAGATGCCGCGGTCTTGCGCCGCACGCACCCGCTGCCGGAGTCGATCGAAGTACGCCGGATCGAATTGGTGGAGGTCGAACTTCGGTTGGCCGTCCAAGGCCGAGCCGGGTCCCGTGCGCTTCCAGGGATGCGGCGCCACGGCGTACTTGTCGGTCTTGGGCGTGTATTGGGACGTGGCCCCGGCATCCCAGCGAGTCACTTCCCACCGCCAAAGCCGAATGAAGTTATGATGATGCCGCTGGAGGAAGTCAAGATACCCGGAGAAATCGAGCGCCGCAGGAGGGTCGCCGACACCGATGTCGGAAAGGTTGTTCCAGGTGTGGGCGCCGGTCAGATAGACGGCACGGCCCGCCGCGTCGGCGAAATAGCGGCCGTTCTGAGGATGCACCCGCAACGGACCGGCCGTCGCAGCCCGCGCAGAAGTCTCGGCCCCGAAGGCCATCGGCAACAATCCCCATCCGGACGTCCAGGCGGCGCCGGCCGCCCAGAACCCGGTTTGCTGAAGAAACAGACGTCGGTTCATGGTTGCTCTCCCAACCCGGGCTTGCGCCCGAAAACTTCGAATCTCGGATCTGAGCTTTGGTCGCGGTCGCCATCCTGCGTCAGGCAAGGGTATGCCGCGAGTCAATAAGTATGTCACAAAAGCTGCGGCAAAGGTATCAGGAAGTGTTTTTGGCGTAACGGGAACGGTTTCGCACGTGGTCACGGTGGGCGTCGCCGTGGGCAACACGGCACATCCTGGTCCGACAAGATGGCCTGCCGCGTGAGTCCGGAAAGCACGCTTCGCTCCCAAACCCGCCCCAAAAACGCAATAACGGTTCCTGACGCTCTTTCTCAGCTCGGACTCTGGCGGGATTGACCTGGGTCACGGGGCCGGCATACTGCCGATGACCAAGTGACTGCCGCGCAAAGCATGACGATGGCCGACGATCTTGGTGGCACTTACAGCGAATCCGATCTCGAAGCCGCCATCCTGCGAGAACTGGAAAACTTACTCCTCGAACTGGGAGTCGGTTTTGCCTTCGTCGCCCGGCAGTTCCGCATCATCGTCGATGGCGAGGATTTCTACCACGATCTGCTGTTCTACCATCGCCCGTTGCGGCAACTCGTCGCGGCCAAATGCCCACCGTCGCCCCGGACGATTTTTTCGGTTATCCTGGCAGTCGTTCGGGAAACAGGGGAGACAGCCAATGAGTGGTGGACAGCCGGCCATCCGGGATTCTTGGTTCAGACCTTGATCGCGCTGCTCGAGGCGATGAAGGACAAGCCGCCTTGGACCAGCGTCACTTGGCCAGCGGGTCGGTACACGGCCAGACGCTGGCCCGCGACGGACTGGCCGAACTGCTCTGCCGTTGGATTTCGCACAGCGGCGGAGGCGCGCGTCGTCCGCTTGTTCGTCGCCTGCCCCAAGGACGCCCAGGCCGAGCGCGACGTGCGGGACGAGGTCGTCGCCTCGATCAACCGCACCGAGGGTGATGCGCATCAACACTTGGTTGTCTCGGTCCCGCGAGCAGCGGGCGGGCCGGGCGACCGCGGATCGGACCGTCGTGCTGTTGCAGGAACTGGCCCTGGCCATGCAGGACGATGTGGAAGGCCGCAAGACGCAGGTATCCAAACGCTGGGGGGCCGAAAAGATCGCCGCCGAGTTGGGCGGCGGGCAGATCACCAAGGACACCGCCGCCGCTGCCGAGCGGTTTCTGGACGACGAGGAGGTGGACAGCGGGATCCATCCGGGACAGGTCGCTCGCATGGAAGCCATCATGCCGGAAACCCATCGGCCGCATCGGATTGGCAGCCGAGCAGCCGGGCGCCGAAGTCGCCTGAGAAGCCGTAGCTTTGGAAGCACGGCGGCTAAAGCCCGGACTGCAGAGTTACTTCTGTCAGAATTTTTGTACTTGCTGCGGCTCGTCGTCGATCGCGGGAAACCGGTTGTGGATACTTAGCAAGGATGCCTTTCAGTTCGGCAACCACGCCCTGTTTGCCGGCGGCCAAATTGCGCGTTTTCAGCGGATCGGATTCGTAGTCGTACAGCTCGTATTCGGCCGTGTCTTCCGGCGCATCGATCGCCTGCCACTGAACCAGCCGATAGCGCTGCGTGCGGATGGCTCGGCCGAGCTTCTGTTTGGGATAGACATGATAGGCGTGATCGCGGACGCGCGCCTCCGAGTCTTTGAGCACCGGAACAAGACTCCGGCCATCGATCGGCTGCGGCACCTCGGGAGCTGGCAGGCCGGCCAGCTCCGCCAGTGTCGGGAAGATGTCGACGGTTTCGGCAAGTTGCGTGGTGGAAGAACCGGGCTGGGTGACGCCGGGGGCCGCGATCAACAGCGGAATACGATTGGCTTGCTCGTAGTTGGTATGCTTGTTCCAGATGCCCAAATCGCCCGGGTGAAAGCCGTGATCGCCCCACAGCACGACGATCGTGTTGCCGGTCAGTTCCAGCCGATCGAGTTCATCGAGCACCTTGCCGGTTTGGGCATCCACAAAACTGGTGCTGGCGTAATAGCCGTGGATCAACGTCCGCTTGAGTTCTTCTGAGTAAGTGGCGTTTGGGTCTTCGGGAACCGGTTTGTAATTACTGATCTCACCGCCGCGTTTTCCGGCGACCTGGGGAGCGCCGGCGGGCAGTTCGTCGAACTCGGGCATCGGCAGCGAGGCCGGATCATAAAGATCCCAGTATTTCTTCGGGGCGCTGAACGGCAGGTGGGGGCGAGCAAATCCGGCGGCGATGAAGAACGGCGTCCCCTCCGCTTCACGACGTTCTTTAGCAGCCCGCAATCGACGGATCGTCTCGACGGCCACGCGGCCGTCGGCATAGTCCGTGTCGGCAACGTCGGGTGATTCGTAAGCGGCGCCACGCGGCAACGAGCGGATTTGGCCGAGTTTCTGGTTGGTGAAGTAGGCTTCTTCGCGAGTCAGCTTGCCGCCGTCCGTGCTGTCGGGATCGAGGTATTCAATCACCTTGTCATGAAAGTGCTCGACGCTGAACGATGGCGGATTGCCGTTATTGCCGTGCCCGATGTGAAAGATCTTCCCCAGTGACTCGGTGCGATACCCGCCCACCTTCGCAAAGACAATGAATCTCTGTAACACGCCAGTTACCTTTGCTGTGCCCAAGTGCTGCGTGGCTCCATGCGAGCAACACGGCTAAAACGCGAACTCAAACATCACTTCTCAAGTGGAATCGCCAGCTTGTCTTCGTGCGGTTCGATGTCGGCTTCGTGGGCCTTTATCATGGCCAACAGCCGCTCGACGATCTCCGGATGCTGGTCCGCCACATCATACACTTCGGCGATGTCTCATCCCAGGTGATACAACTCCGGTTTCTCCAGCACGATCTCTTTACGCGGGATGAGGCCGGTTCCCAGCAGTACGGAGCGAATTATCAGATACTGTCGTGACGACGCGTTCGGTCGCACGCTGTTTGGCTGTCGAAGAAGATGTGGTCGCACGATAGTCCCGGCTGGATGCCAATGGTAAAACAAGCAATCCGCTTTCGCACCGTTAAAGGAGCTGGTCATGGAAACCGACAAGCAACTGTACAAGTTGTTCACAGCCGCACCTGCGCAGTTGTACCGGTTACTGGGGCTCCCTGTTCCCCAGCCCGTTCGAGCCCGTGCAGAGACTTTTAAAGCCGTCCAGACTGACTCGGATCTGGTGCTGGAACCGGTCGGCGAAGTCGAACCGGCGCGGCTGGTCGAATTCCAGGCTTACCGGGACAAGCGGTTTGTTCCCAAGGTGATGCTGCGATGTGCGTTATATCGGCTGCAGCATCCGGCGCGGGCGTTTCGAGCCCACATCATTTACCTGGACCGCGAGTTCGAATCGGTTCCCGTAGACGACGGAGGACTGTTTCAACCGACGGTCCATTACTTGCCGGAACTCATTCGGCAGTTGACAATACAGTATCCGGACTCGCCGCTGTTGAGCGTCCTGCGTCCGCTGGTGGCGGAGAGCGACGGGGACTTGATTGCTACGGCGATGGCCGACCACGAGAAAATCCGTCAAGCTGCCGGATTGACCGACGAGCAGCGTCAAGCTTGGCTGGACGTGTTTCATTGCTGGCTGATGATCCGTCTGCCGTTTAAGTTAGAGGAGATACGAAAGATGATCGCGAGACTTCCCGAAGTCGAAGAGACCCCCTGGGGCAAGGAACTGAAGGAACGTTGGACCGCCGAGGCCCGCGCCAAAGCAGACGAGGCCCGCGCCAAAGCAGACGAGGCCCGCGCCAAAGCAGACGCGGCCCGCGCCAAAGCAGACGCGGCCCGCGCCGACGACTTGCGTCAGATGATCCAGCGCCGGGACGAGGACCTGAAACACTTCGAGGATCTGTTACGCAACGGCCTTGTCTCGGAGGCCGCCTTTCGCGATTTGACGACCCGAGCCGAACGGGAGTTGCAGCAGTACCGTGCAAACCTGCAGAGTATCGAGCATCGGTCGGCTTGATCCAATTTCCCCCCTCTTCCTGTCCCGAGGCACTTGGGAAAGCGCCACGCCCTCTTTACCGGGGCGGCTGCAGGACCACCCGTAGCGACTGGCCGCTTTCCATCAACTCCAGGGCCGCGTGGAATCGGTCCAGCGGCAGGACATGGGTCGCCAGTTTGGCGGCGGGAACCGTTCCGGCAGCCAGCAACTCGACGGCTTTCTCGACATGCCACGGCGCCGAATCGCTGGTGCCTACGATCCGCAACTCGCCATAGTGGATCGGCCGGCTGTCGATCGTCAAATGGCTGGCGCCCGAGGGCAGGGACGCAAACAGCACCACCGTGCCGCGTTTGCGCACCAGGTGGACCGCTTGCTCCTGAGGCGCGGCCGCGGGCGCGGCAACGATGGCCACGTCCGCGCCGAAACCGCCGGTCTCGCCCATCACGCGCGCCGCAAGGTCCTCCTGGGCCGGGTTGATCAGCACGTCGCAGCCGAACGCTTCGGCTTGTTTCAAACGCACCTCGTTCACCTCGGACAAGAGGATCTTTCCGGCGCCGAAGCTGCGCGCCACACAAGCGTTCATCAGCCCCATCGGTCCGGCGCCCAGCACGAGCACCGTGTCGCCCGGTTGCAGGTCGCACTGTTGCAGGGAATTCACGGCACAGCTGACCGGTTCGGCCAGCGCCGCGTGCTCCGGCGGCAGATTCTGCGGCGTCTTGACGACGTGGCCGTTCCGCAAGGCCAATGCGGGAATCACCACGTATTGGGCCATGCCGCCGGCGAAACTGAACCCCATCGGGGCCAGGTCGATACATAGATTCGGCCAGCGCCGGCGGCAGTAGAAACACGTGCCGCAGGAAATGCTGGTCGCCATCACGATCCGGTCACCGACAGCGAACCCGCCCGCGGCGCGCGCGCCGGCTTCGACGACGACGCCCGTGAACTCGTGCCCCATGGTCAGCGGCGCCTTGATCCGCGGATTGCCGTGCTTGAAACTTTTCCAGTCCGTTCCGCACACGGCGCACGCGTCCACCCGGACCAGCAGTTCGTCCGCCCCGCAGTTCGGCATCGGCAGATCTTCCACGCGAATATCGCCCGGGGCGTAATAGACAACGGCTTTCATGGGTGGAGTCTTTCCCGTGCCTCTTGAACGTAGGTCGAATGCGTTCTGCCAGAGCGGACCGAAGTCCGCTCCTCGAAAACGCAACTGCCGTTGCGATCAAATCTGCTCTTCGATCACGTACGGCTTGCGGTATTCCCGCCGGAACATCTTCATGGCATCTTCATTACCGACGACCTTTTCCGTCTGGCGGTCGATGACCAGTTTTTGGCCGCCCAGGCGGTAGCTCATCGTCGCATAGTGGGCCCACAACACGCTGCGGTGGCCCTCTTCGATGTCGGCCGCCGGCAGTTGCCGCGAGCGGATGCACTGGAGGAAGTTCTCTTTGTGTTCCGGATCGGGGAACAGCCCTTTCTGCTGATCCTTGACGACGCCTTCCTGCAAGCCAGGCCTCACGAACACCTGCCAGCCGCCGCCGTGCCGGCCCAGGCACATCATCCCGTCGCTGCCGTAGATTTCGATCCGTGTTGCGCATTGCGGCCAGTACGGGTACTTGTCCGGTGCTTGGCGGATCAGGGGCGAGATCTTCAGGACGTACGGGGTGTACAGCGTCAGCTCGAAGGTCACCGTCATATCGTCGAAATCGTACACCGCGACCTGGGTATCCGGCGATTCCGCAGCCCCCGGTTCGTACCTCGCTCCGGTGCAATAGACGCCGTTGGGATAGTCCACGCCGAGCACAAAACGGGCGAGGTCGATTTGATGAATCCCGTCGTTAATGATGTCGCCGCTGGAGTATCGCCAGAAATGGTGCCAGTTGCGGTGCAGCGTGGCGTTGTACTTGGCTTCCGGCGCGGGGCCGTTCCAGCGGTCCCAATCGAAGCCGGCGGCCGGCTCGCTGTCGGGCTGCATCGGGAAATTGTTCCAGCCTTTCTGATTATAGATGCGGCAGAAATGCACTTTGCCCAACTTGCCGTCGGCAAGGTACTTGCGGGCGGCGATATTGTACTCGGCGCTGCGATTTTGCGTGCCGACCTGGACGATCCGTTCGTATTTCCGCGCCGCTTCGACCATCTTGCGGCCTTCCCAGCAGTTGTGGCTTGGCGGCTTTTCGACGTACACGTCCTTGCCTGCTTGACAGCTGTGGATCGTGGCCAGGGCGTGCCAATGGTCCGGCGTGGCCACGATCACGGCATCGATCGACTTGTCGTCCAGCAGCGTGCGGTAATCTTTGGCGCCTTGCGGCGCCGATCCGCCGTGCCGCTCCGCCAACGCTTTGCACAGCGCCGCTTGGCGGTTGTCATCGGGGTCCGCGATGCCCGCGAACTGGACGTCGCCTCGCGCGGCAAAATCCGCGGCCAAGTTGCTGCCTCGTCCGCCGGCGCCGATCAGCCCCAGCACGACTTTGTCGGCGGCCGGCGCACCCCGCGCGGACCCTGCGTTTTGCAGGATCGTCCACCCCGTGGCGAGCCCCAAACCCGTGTTGCGGGATTGAGCCAGAAACTGACGACGATGAATCTGCGTCATAAACGTAGTCCTCCAGGGAAAGGGGAAACGTGGCTTGCTCGATACACCTTAACGTGAAACACTCCTCAACAAAAGACTCCCGACATTATTCCGGCCTCCGTTTGGTTCATTCCTGCGTCGATCCGGCGGAGGCGGCGACGGGCGATCCGGCCTTCGGCTCGTCGGACGCCACCCCGCCACGCCCCTGGGCGAACGCGAGGAGCGCTTCGACAACCAGCCACAGCGCCATCAGCAACACGACCACCGAGACGCCCAGCAGCGGCCACTGCTGTTGAGCCCAAAACCTCGGCAGACTCAATCCCATCGCGGTCATCGAGGTGACGAGCATCAGCACCATCGGCACCAGCGTATACACCACCGGCCGGCCCAGCTTGTGCAGGAATACGCTGACGATCAGCAGCGTCAGCCCGGCCAGCAACTGGTTGGTCGTGCCGAACAGCGTCCACAGCGTCTTGCCGGCCGGCACCAGGGCAAAAAACGAAATTCCCGCGACGGCGACGGCGGAGGCGAAGTAGCGATTGGCCAGGAAACCGAGCCGTAGCGAGCGGCAGATTTCTTCCACATTGAACCGCAGCAGACGGGTCGCCGAATCCAGCGTGGTGAGGGCAAAGGCGACGATCGTCACGGCCAGCAGCGTCCGGCCGACCGCGATCGGGATGTGCAGGTGGCCGAGGAAGTTGGCCCCGCCCTGGACCACGGCGCTCAACTGGACGGCCAGCCCGCCGCCTTGAATGCCGCCCCATGAGGAATAGATCCCGCCGGCTTGCCATTGCGACGCATTCAGTCCCGCCACGCAGGCCAAAATAACCAAGACGGCCAACGCGGCTTCGGTCAGCATCGCTCCGTAGCTGATCGGAAACGCGTCCGTCTCGCGATTCAACTGTTTGACGGTCGTGCCGCTGGAGACCAGCGAATGAAACCCGCTGACAGCCCCACAGGCGATGGTTACGAATAGAAACGGGAACAGCGGCGGAGCGTCAGCCACCTGGCGGATCGGTTCCGCCGCGATGCGGTTCTCCGGCGCTCCCAGAAAGCCCGCGATCATCATCCCCAACAGCATCGTCGCCAGCGCGAAATAGAGCTGAAAGCTATTGATGTAGTCCCGCGGCTGCAGCAACAACCACACCGGCAGCACGGACGCGACAAAGGCGTAACCCAACAGCACCGCGATCCACCCATACGTCGTTTTCCAGACGACCGAGCCGGGTTGCTTGAACGAGCCGATCTCGGCCGCCGCCTGGACATTGCCGGTCTGCTGTAAGTAGCGGATCGCGTCGGCCGCGCCGTAAGGCGACTGAAACGGCTCGACGCCTTCCGGGGCCGGCGCGGACTTCGCGGCGTCCAGGGCGGTGCGGGTCTCGGCACTGGCGAACCATTCGTAGGTCGGCACGGGATTTTCCACACCCCACAGAATCAAACCCGCGAACAAGCCCAGGGCAACGACGGTCGTCGGCCCCAAAGGAAATTTCAGCTTGTACAGACACAGCCCGAAGATCACCGCTACGACCATCAAGCCCACCGACGGAATGACGGCGTCGGGATTGAAGTTGATGAACAAGTCGGCCAGCGCATTGCAGAACGCGCCCATGGCGACGGACATCAGAAAGAAGATAATCAGCAGCGCCAGCAGCCGAGCCCGCATTCCGATGACGTGCCGGCAGACGTCGCCGATCGAGCGGCCTTGATAACGCATGCTCAAGTACAAGGCGCTCAAATCATGCACGGCTCCGATGAAGATCGAACCGAACAGCACCCACACGATGGCGGGCAGCCAGCCCCAGGTGACGGCAATCGCCGGCCCCAGGATCGGCCCCAATCCGGCGATGGATGCAAAATGGTGTCCGAACAAGATCGGCTTCTGCGTGGGCACGTAATCCACACCGTCATACAAATCGTGAGCCGGGGTCGGGCGGTTCGCATCGAACCGGCACAACCGCCGGACGATGAAACGGCCGTAGGTGAGGTAGCCGACGATCAGCACTGCGAACGATCCGAGGGCGATGACAGCTGCGTTATCGAGCAATTCTGTGTTCTCCCATCGCCGCCTGCGGCTTGCCGTTAACGGCGGGTTATAAATGACGGGTTATAAATGGGGAAGGAAAAACCAAGTCACATCCTGTCGTTATCGCACGGACACGTTGGCTTTGGTATAGACCTTGCCGTTATCGCGGAGGACGACCCAACCGGCGACGCTGTAAACCTCGGCGCCTCGTTCCTTGGCGTTGTGCCGCTGCATGTCGTAGCGGTCGCCGGCCTGAACGACTTCGAGGCGGTTGTTCAGCCCAGCTTGGTCCAGCAGGGCATGAGCCCATTGGATCAGCGGGGCCAGCAGGCGCGAGTTTCCGTCCGGTTGCCACAGGTAAAAAGCTTCGCCCAGTTCCTTCAGCAACTTCGGCTTGCGCTCCTGATCCGCCGCGCGAAAGGCCAGCAGGTACCCGAGCATGCCGATCGCATCGGCTTCGTTGGCGTAGACCTCCGACAATAACGCTCCGCTGAACGCGCTCAGCCCCGGGTTGGATTTCAGCTGATCGCCGAACATGATCTGACTCCAGTTTCCGCCAGCCCCGCCGGTCGCGGGAATCGCACCGGCACGAGCCGGTTGCGGCGCTGCGGCGGGAGGCGCCGGCTGTGCCACGGCAGCGGCGGTGACGATCGGGACCGGGAACGCGGCCATCGGTGAAGCCATCGGCGGCTTCGCGGCGTCGGGCGTATGGGCTGGGGGCGCGGCAGCCATCGGAGGCAGCTGCACGGGCATGGCCGCGGGCGGTTCCGCGCGAGGTTCGTCCGCCGGGCGGTGTTCTGGCGCCGCGTCGGGGGTTCTGTTCGCCGGAATGCTGCGCTGCCCGGCGGCGGCCGAAGGCCCGGCTCCCAAGTGTTCGGCCAATGCGTCCAGCGTAACGCGAATGGCCGTGAATCCCTCTTCGATCTTTTCGACCTGCGGCCGGAGCACCTCGATGACTTGGGCCAGAGTCAGCGCGGACGCATCGCCGGTTTGCCTAGCGTTTTCGGAATTCATGCCTTCTCCCGCTGCGTTGCGTTTTCCTAGGCACCTTTCCTGATGGTGCCTACCGACCGATTTCGATATTGTCCAGACCGCCGGTGTCCAGGAAGTAACTCTCGTCGGCCAATGTCCGCCAATTGAAAAACACGTTTTCGTCCAGCACGGCCGCCTGGCCGGCGACGGTGCCGGTGACGGAATCCAACTCCAAATGCTCTTCGGTGTCTTCGGTGGCCGGCACGCGGCGGATGCGCACGCTCACCTCGGTCGGCCCGATCCGATCCTGAGTGTCCATCTTCAGCACGTAAATCGGCGTCGCTTGAGCGTACTCGTCGCTGGTCATCTTGCGGCCGATCAGCGTCCGCAACGCGATCGTGGTGAACTCCGTCCATTCGTCCTTGGTATTGACATCCTCGAGCGGCTGGAACAACACGCGCTCTTCGCGGATCGTCGACGTCGACTCGGTCATCACGCCCCACAAGTACGTGTTGTCCTTGTCCTTGCCCTGCATCGAAAACTTGAACTGGGACAACATGCCGTTGCGGGCCATGAACTCGATCGCCGCCCCCACGACCACGGCACTCTTGGGATCGACGATTAAGCCGGGCTTGTTGCCTTTGACATCCTGGTACGGATACCAATTCCCGGCGTAGTGATGAAACATGGGGATAATCCGCGTGGGCGGCAGCGGCAGGTACTTTCGAACGAGTTGCTGCAGGTATGCCAGCTTGGTCGGCTGGCCGGCCAACAGCAGCACGTCCGCCTGATACTCGGCCATCCGCGTACAGAAGTCGAACAGCAGGTCGTCAAAGACTTCGTGGACCACCTCTTCAAAGACGGCCTTTTCGTAGCTCAAGCCAAGCTCTTGATTGAAATCGTAGTATCCGGGACCGCGGAGCTTCGTGCAGACTTGGTCGACCGACTCGAGGACTGCCGGATCGACGATCTCGGGATTGGTGTGGCTGATCTCGTCCAGGTCGCCGCCGCCTCGCTCCGCCTGGTCGACCTCCTCGACCGCGCACTGCAAGTACGCTTCGGCCAGCGGGACGAACATGCGATTGATCCAGTCGATGCGCTGGGAACTGAAACCGCGGTTCTTGGGTACGCGCGGTCCGAACAACAGCTGGACATCCTCTTCTTCCATCCCGATGGTCCGAGCGAAATGCGGGACGATGATCTTTTCCAGCAGGCGTTTGACCAGCTGGTCGCCGGCGATGGAAACGCCGTCCTGGTGCAGGATTTTACCGTGGATATAGTCATCGATCCCGGGTTGATACACATAGCTGGCGATCATCAAGTCGGTCGTGCCGCCGCCCACGTCGATACACGCGATGCGCAGCTCTTTTCGCTTGCTCTCCTCCTGCGCTTCGTCCTCCGCCGATTTCCCGCCGCGGCCGGGCCGAGCCGGCCGGGTGGGCCGCACCGCCCCGCGCCGGCGGCCCGCCGGAACCGCGCCGAGCGTTTCGCCCTGCTCGTCCTCGCCAGCGGCCGCCGAGCCAACTCCCTTGGATCCCGAATGGTCGCGAGCCAAGGCGGAAAACCACAATCGCGGATCTTGGCCCAGCATGCGCAACTCGGCCCAGATGTACGTCAGATGCACGGCGCTCGCTTCGTCGATACTGAACGTCAGCGTCGGCTTGACGCGCTGGTGCTTGCCCAGCGTGCGGGCAAAGATATTGATCGCTTTCTGGCACTGCTTGACGTAACGTTCTTTTTCCGGCTGGAACATGCCGCTGGGAAAGGTCATCGTCAGGCTGTGGATCTCGCGGGTCCGGGCCGGGTCCTCGGTGCGGCTGCGATAGCCGATCGAGTTCACGTAGGTGTGGGCCTGGCACAGCATTTCGTAGATCGCAGTGGACATCAAGCAGCGGGGCGCGTGAATCGGTTTGACGGGCACCATCTGGGCAAACATGTCATCCGGCGGATCTTCTTTGTCGATCAGAAAATCGCGATCGTTTTCGTGGATGAACTTGAGCAGCGGCCCATGCAGCTTGGCGGCGAACTCGTTGGTGCCGTCTCGGTCGTGCGGATCGGCCATGTACCAGAACGCGCCTTCGAGCCAGCTGTCGTCGTCGGCCCACAGGTACCGTTTGGGCGAACTGACGCCCATTCGAAAATCACCTTTGGCCCGCATGATTTGGCAGATTTCGTCCACTTCGCGGCCCAGCCGGACCATCGACCAATCGTCGAACAGATTGGGTTTGACGTAGGTCTCCCGTTCGCGAGCAACTTGTTTCTTGCCAAAGATGCCTTTCTTGGTCTCGCGATAAAACTCCTTCTTGGCCATCGCGGGCGGTTCGAGATACGGCACGTTGGCCCACCGGGTCTTGGACGAGAACCAGCGGGCCGCGGGCCGGCTGATCTGTTCGCCTTCATCGTTGAAATAATCCAGGCTGTACCGGTTGCCCAATTCGAACGGCATCATTTCCGCCGACTGCGAAACCTCGCCGGCCATTTCGATCAGCAGCGCGCCGGTGCGGCTGTTGCCAAAATCGACGACCATGTGCACCGGCTTGGCCTCGCCGGCGGTCGCCGACGCAGCTCGCAGGCACAACTCGATCGGCGGCATGCCCAGCAACGGCTGTCCCGAGCGGTCCAACACGTTTTTCAAAGCTAAATGGAAATCGCCCGCCAAGGTCGTCGGGTCGGCAAAGTAACCGATATCGGGATCGCCCAAACTGGTATCGACCGCCAAAAACAGCTTGCTGACGTTGGATTGAATGATCTGCCATTGGATGTACGGGTAGACGACCGCTTCCAGGCTATCTTCGTCGTCATCCCGCCGGCGGCCGTCGTCATCGCTCTCGGCCTCCGCCTGACAGCGGCACGACTGCCAGCCATAGCCGATCTGAGCCGTCGTGTAGCGGCGTCCCGACTGGAGCGGGATGCAGACGATCTGGACTCCCGTATTGGCAAACAAAATGTGCATCGAGTTCTTTCCATTACTCACGTGGCGTATCGTTCGATGAGCTTCGCTAATTCCGGGTTGCCGGCCGGCACGCGAATTTCAGCGCCGGCGCCGGCGGCCAGGAATTCGGGCAATCGGCTGGCCCAGCGGTTGACGAACGAGGACATCAAGCCGAACTCTTCGACGCCGACCTCGTTTTCGATCGCCTCGATCCGCTCGTCACTGGGGCCGGGATTCGTCACAAAGTCGTTGAGCATGATGCCGACGTATTTTCGCCGCGCGCGGCGCTTGGCCGACTCGTCCCGCAGCTTCAAGTTGACCACCTTCAGCAGCTGATCGTTGATCTGATTAAAGTTCTGGCCGGCGCACAGCGCGTCGCGGATAAATCGCGTGAATTGGCCGAAATCCTCGCTGCCCAGCCACGGTCCGCCGTGCGGATTTTTCTTGGTGTTCTCTTCCCAGCGCTGGACCGTCGTCACCGTCGCCCATTCATGCCAGAACTCCTGCAGTTTCCTCGTAAACCGCTTCTCCATCGGCTCGGGCCGGCCCACCGAAGTCCGCGCGGGAATATCGGCAAAGTCCGACAGCAACCATTGATCGCCGTCGTCGAAGCCGAGCGTTTTCTGCAGTGTTTGCACGCGGTCATACACCGCCTGGGGATTGGAACGCAGCCAGTCGACCATCCGTTCGGCGCACAGTTTCCGTTGCTCGCGATCGACGTTCGAGTCGGCATTCACATACCAACTCTGCGCCAACTGCATCAGCCGGCTGCGGACTTCGTGAATGCTGTTCTCCAACTGCTCCTGCTTCTTGTGCGCGGTCGTGATTTCTCGCCAGCCCTCGCTGATCAGCGACAAACCGCCGTCATTATCGGTGATCGCCCGCTCCCATTTGAGATCGGGATTGGCGACGTATTTCTGGACGGCGGCGGACTTGAGGAACGCCTCGCCCGCCTTGACCCACTTCTCGGCCCCCTCTTCCTCCTGTGCTTGTGCGCTGGCATCCCAGGTGCCCGGGTAACGGATCGGATAGACGTTCATGAACGGCTGGTTCTCGCCGCCAAAGTCGGCCATCACCTCGCCCAAGGCGTCCGCCAGCTGGTTCAGACGCGTGTTGTACAGCATCGGGTTGGCGAACTCGTCGCGATTGCGGAATTCTTCGTCGATGCCCGTGATCCCCAGAAACAGTGCCGGCAACTTGTCGCGAACCTTCTTGGGCCAGACTTCGTCGCCGTACCGCGCCCGTCCCCATTTGTCGATGTGGTACTTCATCTGCGAGGTGACTTCCAAGTTGCCGCCGCGAGCCAGCAGCAGCAGCGTCTGGATGAGCATCTCCTCCGTGTACCGCTCGAATAGATAAGCCACCTTGCCGCGTTTGACGATTTCCATCTGCTCTTCGATCGTGTCGGCCGTCTGCCGCTTGCCCTGCTCCGCCCCCTGACGGCCGGCCCGCATCCCGGGGATGTCCAGGATGTCGATCGATTCGATCACCTTCCGCCAGCTTTCGTTCAAGCGGTGAGGCAGCACGGGCATCACCATCTCGAGCATCGACGCTTGGATCGTCTCCAGCTGTTCGTTGCCGCCGCCCCGGCCCTCTTCGAACTCCAGCACGTGCCAGCCGTTACGTTCCACCAAGCGGATATCCGACCATTTCACGAACTTGAAGCACCGCGAGTTGCGACGTTCGTGCTGCTTGGCCCGCTGGCTGTCGAGCAGGAACCGCACACCCGCCCAATGGGTCAGAATCGCCGGATCATGTTCTTCGCTGGAAATGCTGGTCAAGAAATTGTTGATCCGCATAAACAAGCTGGTCAGCGATGGCCAGTTGTTCCAGAACATGTTCGCGGCCAGGGCGATGTAGCCGTCCTCGGTCAGGGGATAGCGGTTCAACAGCCCGTTCAGGACAGACTCTTTGGACTGGAAGCCGCGGCGGTCGACGATCCGCATGTAGGCATAGGCATCGATCAAATCCAACCGCCAGCGACGATCGACTTCGGTGGACGAGTACCGCGTGGCAACCTCGTCGAACATGTCTTCCAACTGGTCTTGCATCCAGTTCTTGTCCGGCGTGACGCATTCCACTTGAAATCCTCGAGCCAGCACGCGCAACCACTGGGCCCGCGTCAGCGCCCGGACCATGACGGGATACTCCGGCGACATATTGGCCGCGATGCGGTCCTTGGTGGTAAACCGCGTCACCAAGGCCGTCGCCTCGTTGGAACCGCTCTGCGGATTCAAGTCGGTATCGAAGGACAAATACTGGAAATAGGCCGGCGGTCCGTGCTGCTCGTCGCGGCCCAGCGGGCTGAAGTCGTCGCTGCTGGCTTGGAGCATGCGGCCGACGAACAGGCTCTTGCCCACCTGGGATGGGCCGTACACGGCGGCCGCCACGGGCACCTTGGCCGAACTGTACAAGTTGGCGGCCAAGCGGCGCAAACGCGTCAATTCGAATTCATCGCTGGGAGGTACCGGCAGCAGTTCCTGTTGAACCCGCCGATGGTTGAACTCGCTCACCCAATTCGCCATGTCGGTGGCAAGATTCTCGGTTTCCTCCGCCTGGCGGATGATACGGCGATCACGATCGTCTGGAAAACCCACGTTTCGTCAGACTCCCTTACAAGAGGTGGAGAAATTACCTGCGCGTCCGGCTGGCTCAATCCCAAACGCAATATACTAAACAATCTCGCAGAACGAGAGTACAGCCCCGGCAACAAAAAAGAAAGATGCCCTGACCGATATGCCCCGACAGATCGCGGCGTTGGCCTACTCGTTCCTCTGCCGGTTCAGGTCCTTGAGCGCGTCGAGAAGGCCCGATTTCTTCTCGTCTTCGCCGGACGCCGCTCGCTTCGGAGGAGGCGTTTTGCCGGTCGTGACGACGCCTCCGGTCACCCGGGCCGTCGGGCCGGCGGGACCGCCCGCGCGAGTCGCCG
>Ga0351863_10019_pt1 | contig 68198 bp, 45 predicted proteins | sample TotcelHFGM3001L8_FD_206777 | JGI IMG/M metagenome (GOLD analysis project Ga0351863, IMG submission 206777) | Enriched cells from coal bed in the Powder River Basin, Montana, United States - Total cells FGM rep2 HSBNCT.FGM.300.1.L8 ... | reverse complement strand
CAGCAGGTTTGCCGCCACCAGTACCGGATTCACCGTCCAATTCGACCGCGACTTGGCGCTGTCGCAACTGAACTTGTACGAGCAAGGCGGCGCGTTGGGGCCGGCGGACGTGATCCTAACTGGGCCAGGCGACGCGATGGTTTGCGGCTCGCTGGTCGTGGCTTCTGATGGGCGGAAAGTGACGTTTATCAAGACGGACGGCTTGTTGCCAGCGGGCATGTACACGGTCACGCTGCGCAGCGGCGCGGCGGCTTTTCAGGATGCGTCCGGAACGGCTCTGGACGGCGACGCCGATGGCGTGCCCGGCGGTGACTATGCGACCTCATTCGAAGTCTCGGCGCCGGAAACCGAGCCGCTGATCATCAGCCTGCCGAACGTAACGCGGGGCTACAGCCAGCCGGTCAATCTTCCGGCCGACGACTTGACGGCCGGGCTGCCGTTGCAGCTGAGCGACGGCCGGGGCCTGTCGGGTCTGGATCTCGAGTTGTTTTACGACACGGCGCTGCTAGAGATCACGGGATTCACCTTGGACCGTGGCGTTGTCGAGCGCGGCGGCGAGGCTCAGTTGACGTTTCCGTCGACGGGCGTGGCCCGGTTGACCGTGGACACGACGGGCAGCCTGGGTGCCGCTTCGGGGCTGCTCACCCTGGGCTCGTTCACCGCGCGCGTGCCGGACAATGCGGCCTATGCAGCCAAGCACCTCTTGGACATTTCCGAGGTGCATGTCTACGACAACGGGCCCTTGTTGCAAGAAGTGCCGTCGATCGACGACGATGCGATCCACATCGCGGCGTTCTTGGGCGACACCAACGGCGACGGCTGGTACAACTCGCCGGACGCCACGTTGACGCGGCGGGTCATCGGGCAAGTCAACACAGGGTTTGCGGCGTACCAGCTGGCCGATCCCGTGCTGATCGCCGACATCACGTTGAATGGACTGATTCAGTCCAGCGACACGACGGGAATCCGCCGAGCGATCGGGCTGATGGCGGTGCCCAATATCCCGCCGCTGCCCAGCGAGCTAGTCATTCCGGCCGCCAATGGGGCGGACCCGCACGTCTTCATTCCTCGCGATCTGCGAGGCGCTCCGGGCGAAACGATCACGCTTCCTGTCGTGATCGAGGTGACGGAGCCGGCCGGGGTCACGCTCGGCGGGTTTGATCTTGTGCTCGAGTTCGATCCCGGCCGATTCACGGTGATCGGGACGCAGCTTGGGGATTGGTTCGAGGGGACGGATCTGGTCGTAGCGATGAGGCAACCGACGCCGGGCCAGGTGATCTTTGCCGCCGCCAGTTCGTTCGCGGGTACGGGGCACCTGCCTTGGGGTACAACGGGCAACTTGATGACGATGACGGTAGCGATCGCGGCCGACGCGGCGCCGGGTCCGTCGGCGTTCAATCTGTTAGCCACCTTGCGTACCGGCCGCACGGGCGTGTACAGCGCCGACTTGCAGGAATTGGTCCTTGCTCCGCCACCGACCAACGAGCCCGACGATGCGGTGGACGGCATTCTGACAGTCGAGGCCGAGCGATGGTCCCCGGATCGCTTCTTCCGCGATCTCGGCACGCAGTGGCAAGCGTTTGATGACCTGCTGTCCGATTTGGTGGACGAGTTCGTGTAAGACGCCGCTGCGTAGCGAGGCCGAGTTGCCAGGAAAGTCGTTTGCGGACAGACCGTTTTCCATGTGGTTCCGGATTGGCACAGGAAAGTATTCTCTGTTTTTTTCCGCGGTTTGCTTGCCTCGACGATTGGATTCGCTAACCTGTAAGCGATAAGCGGTTTGCCTGTCACTTCAATCCTCTTGCCCTGCTTGTCCATATTCTCCTATCCAGGAGTTCCTCGATATGTCTCGCACTCGTTCGACATCTGAGGTTGAATTCCATTCTTCAGGCTACAGAGAATCCTCCCGGGCGGCGAAAGGCCGGAAACCGTCGCGGCGACGTAGACTGTGGTTCGAGGCGTTGGAAGATCGGCGAATGCTGGCATTCTCGCTCGCGGGGATCGAGCCCATCTCAAGTCTATTCCCTGTGGATGTCTACAACCCCATCCCATCCCTGGTGGAGCGAGCGGCCCAAGGTGAGACGCTTCGGGTGATCGTCGAAGTGCAAGCGCAGGCCGAGCAGACGGCGGTGTCGGATCGGGCGCGCGAGCATGGGGCGACGATCCTCCACCACTTGGAGCGATTCCCTCTGGTGGTCATGGAGGTGCAAGCGAATGCCTTGCAGGCTCTGCTGGGTTCGCCGTGGGTTGTTTCACTGGTCGAGGATGTCGCCGATCCGCCCGCCCTGAATAACAGTCTGCCGGTGATCAAGGCGGACCAAGTTCACAGCTTGGGCTGGGACGGCAGCGGAGTGGCCGTGGCGATTCTGGATACGGGCATCGACCGCGATCACCCGTTCTTCGCCGGACGCGTGGTCGAGGAAGCTTGCTATTCGAGTCCGGGTACCAATCGAACGTCGCTATGCCCCAACGGAGGCACGACGCAAACGGGGGCGGGTTCTGCGAGTATCAACGTCGCCGCCTGTCTGAACGGCAGCACCCACCTATGTACCCATGGACCGCACGTGGCCGGAATCGCTGCCGGCGACGGGACGGGGGTGACCGGCGCGCCGGCGGCCGGCGTGGCGCCCGGAGCCGATATCATCGCCATCCAGGTGTTTACCCGGTTCAACACCGAGGACGTTTGCGGCGTGGGCAGCGCGCCTTGCGTTCGCAGCTATGTGTCCGATCAAATCCGGGGACTGGAACGCGTGTTGGTACTGAGTGGAAGCCACAACATTGCGGCCGCGAACATGAGTCTGGGCGGTGGCAGTTACACGAGTTACTGCGACGAAAGCCAAGCAGCTACCAAGACAGCCATCGACAACCTGCGTGCCGCGAACATCGCCACGGTAATCGCCTCGGGCAACGGCTATCAATCGAACGCTATCAGCGCCCCGGCTTGCATCTCGACCGCCATCGCCGTCGGCAGCACAAACAACTCGGACAGCGTGTCCAGTTTCGGCAACCGTGGTTCGTTGCTCGATCTGTTTGCACCTGGAGAGAACATCCGCTCGGCAGTGGCCAACAACGCCTATGGTGATAAGATCGGAACCTCGATGGCCGCTCCGCACGTCGCGGGCGCCTGGGCAGTGCTCCGTCAACTGAACCCGGCCCTGTCGGTGTCCGAGGTCCTGACGCTGTTGCAGGACAACGGCAAGCCGATCACGTACTCCAGTGATGGGACGAATGTCACCACACCGCGGATCGATCTACTGGCTGCGGTGCAGGCTGTACAGGCTGAGGTGGACGACTTCCACTGGGAACCTGTTGCAGACCAGGTTGCGGGGATGCCGTTTACGGTCACCCTCACGGCCCGAGACAGCAGCGGCTCGACCGTGACGGACTTTACCGGCACGGTTCATCTCAGCGGTTGGTCGGGGATCTCGACGCCGGTCTCCATCTTGATTGCGCCCACGGTCACCGGCAGTTTTGTGGATGGAGTCTGGACGGGCAACGTGACCGTCAACGAACCGGCCGCCGACGTCTTTCTGCGCGCCGATCTGGGCAGCGATCGGACGGGCGACAGCAATCCGTTCGAGGTGACGAGAGGCGACCTTGTCGTCACGACGTTTGCGGATGTGATCGACGCGAACGACGGAGTCCTCTCGCTTCGCGAGGCGATCCTCTATGCCAATGCAACTCCCGAGCACCAGGCGATCGTCCTGCCGCCCGGCACCTACGTTCTCGCCATCTCGGGAAGCGATGAGGACCAGGCGTCCAGCGGTGACTTGGACATCCTGCCGGGAGGCGGGATTACCCTGACCGGCGCTGGCCTTGGCCAGACGGTGATCGATGCCAGCGGTTTGGGGGACCGGGTGTTTCATGTCCTGGCTGGTGCGGAGTTGAACGTTCTGGGGCTGACCGTCACCGGCGGGCAAGTGGCGGGCGATGGAGGCGGCCTATTCAACGCCGGGCAAGTGCAACTGGAGTATGTTGCCGTCACGAACAATACCGCGAATTATGGCGGCGGCATCCGGAACTTCGGACAACTCACCATTCTGGACAGCACGATTTCCGGGAATACGATTTCGCAAACTGGCGGCGGGATTTCGAACGTCGGCGGCGAGGTGACGATCCTTCGCAGCACGGTCTCGGGGAATACTGCCGACCACGGTGGAGGACTCTGGTCGAATTCGATCGCGACGGTCATCGACAGCACGTTCTCGGGCAACAGCGCCCTGCTCTCCGGCGGTGGCGTGTTCAATTCGGGTACACTTACCCTTGACTCGAGCACGTTGTTCGGAAATCGAGCCGACGCGGCCGGAAGCAATGCAGGAACGGGCGGTGGCATCCGCAGCAACCCCGCCGGGACCATCACGGTTCATAATACGATCGTGGCCGGCAATGTCCGCGGCACCGGCAGCATGCCGGACGACATCAGCGGCTCGATTCAGGGAATCAGCTCGTTCAACTTAATCGGCGATGCCACGACGGCCGGAGGACTGACCGACGGTACCAACGGCAACATGGTCGGGGATGGCGGGGCGGGCACGATCGTTGCAGCCTCGATCCTCGATACAACGCTGGCCGACAACGGCGGGCCGACGTTCACCCACGCGCTGGTGGCGGGCAGCCCCGCGATCGATGCCGGAGATCCCGCCTTCCAGCCCGGCGAACACGACCCGCCGCGGACGACCGACCAGCGAGGTCAAGACCGCGTCGTTGACGGACTGGCCAACGAGGTGCCGCGGATCGACGTCGGGGCGTATGAATTGCAGCAGCCATTTCTGCTCTCACAGATCGTAGTGACGACATTCGCCGACATCATCAATCCGAACGACGGGATGATTTCGCTGCGTGAAGCGGTCCTGTTGGCCAACCAGAGCGACAATGACGTGACGATCCTGCTGCCGGCCGGGAGCTATTTGCTTTCGCTCCAAGGCAGAGATGAAGATGCGAGCTGGATCGGCGATCTGGACATCGCCGCCGGTAGCACGGTGACGATCCTCGGGGCCGGATCCGCCCAGACCGTGATCGATGCCCACGGCCTGGGCGATCGTATCCTCGATGTACTGGGCGGAGCCGTGGTGAATCTCGAAGGACTGACCATCACCCGCGGCCACATGCCCAACAACGGTGGTGGTATCCGAAACGCCGGAACACTTGAACTGCACGACGTGGTGGTCACCGACAACTCGGGTTACAACGGCGGCGGAATCCGCAATACGGGTCAACTGACGATTTCCGCAAGCGTGATTTCAGAAAACACGGGCTCGAATACGGGGGGAGGGATCTCGAACTTTGGCGGTCAGTTGACCGTCTCAGGCAGCACGTTATCACACAACTCGGCCCCGTTCGGTGGAGGGCTCTGGACGGACGCTGAAGCAACTGTCGTGGACAGCACGTTCTTGGATAATTTCGCCCACACCAATGGCGGAGCGATTGTCCAGGCAACCGGTGGTACGCTTGTCCTGACCCGCAGCACGCTATCAGGCAACGAGGGCAACTTCGGCGGGGGACTGCTCAACTCTGGAACGTCCTTCGTGGTGAATAGCACGTTCTCCGGCAACCAGGCGCGAACCGGTGGGGGGGGGATATCGAGTTCCGGCACGCTTTCGGTCAGCCACAGCACGTTTGTTGGGAATCGAGCCGATGCGAATGAGAACGGTACGGGAAGCGGCGGCGGAATCAGGCGTGGCGGTGGTACGATCTCGCTCCATGGCACGATTCTGGCCGGCAACGTTCGCGGCGCCGCAAGAATTGCCGACGACATTGCTGGTACGCTGGAGTCTGTCAGTTCCTTCAACCTGATCAGCGACGCGTCGTCCTCCGGGGGACTTGCGCACGGCGTCAACGGCAACATCGTCGGCAACGGTGGGGCGGGCGCGATCGATGCGGCCACAATCCTCCATACGACGCTGACCGACAATGGCGGGCCGACGATGACCCACGCTTTGGTCTTCGGCAGTCCGGCGATCGATGCCGGCGATCCCGATTTCGATCCCGGCGCCTTCGCCCCTCCGCTGACGACCGACCAGCGAGGATTGCCCAGACTGGTCGACAGCCGGGACGACGGCACGGCGCGGATCGACATCGGGGCCTACGAAGTGCAGGGGCCCTTGGATTTGCCGTGGATCCAGGTCACCACCTTCGACGACGTGATCCATCCCGACGACGGGTTGATCTCGCTGCGCGAAGCGGTCATCCGCGCCAACAGCCTGGAGATCGACGTGACGATCCTGTTGTCGGCTGGTACCTACACGCTGTCGATTCAGGGAATCGACGACGATCAGGCTTTGACCGGTGACCTGGACGTCCTGGCTGGCGGCAGTGTGACGATTGTGGGTGCTCGAACCGCTCCGACCGTAATCGACGCCACGGGGCTGGGCGATCGGGTCTTCCATGTCCTTCCGGGCGCGTCGCTCCAGCTCGACGGAGTGACGATCACCGGCGGCACGATTCCCGCGTCGGGCGAACAGCGACTGGGCGGAGGCATCCTGAACGAGGGGCAGCTTGGGTTGACCGACAGCGTATTGCAGGGGAACGCTGCGCCCGGACCGGAGGCGGTGTACCAGGGCGGCGGATTGGCCAATCTGGCTTCGGCCGTCGCCACGGTCACCGGTTCGACGATCGCCGGCAACCAGGCCGGAATGGGCGGAGGGGTGCTGAACCTTGGCACCATGACGATCACCGATTCGCAGATCTCCGGGAACACCGCTGTCTCGCTCGGCGGCGGCATTTACCAATTCGGCACGGACGCCTGGTTGTCCATCGAGAATAGCTCGATCACGGACAATGCCGGCGCCTCGGGCGGCGGTATCGCGGCGTTCGGTGGACAATTGACTGTCGTCGCCAGCCAGTTGCGAGAGAACGTCGCAACCGACCCGACCAGCGGAGGCGGAGGCGGTGTTTATCTCGCGCAAGCGGCCACCGGGAGGATATCCACCAGCACGATCGCGGGCAACGAGGCACTGCTCGGAGCGGGGATTCTGCTGTTTGGCTCCCTGCAGGTGGCCGACAGCACGATCTCGGGTAACGCGGCTGGACTGTTCGCCGGGGGGATTGGGTCGGGCGGGACTCTTTCGGTGCTCAACAGCACTGTGTCCGCCAACAGCTCGGCGCAAGGCGGTGGGGGCATCGCCATCGACGGCGGCAATGCGCAGGTGCAGCACAGCACGTTGTTTGGCAACCGAGCCGATTCGGATGGCAGCGGCATCGGCACCGGCGGCGGCATCCTGGTCAACAGCGGCAGCATGACGCTGGGGCATACAATCGTGGCGGGCAACCTGCGGGGCAGCGGCGAGGCCGTGGCGGACGATATCGCGAGCATCGTTGACACATCCAGCGGGTACAACCTGATCGGCGACGTGGATTCCGCGGGGGGACTAGCCCACGGTGTCGGCGGAAATATCGTCGGAGTCGACTGGACCACCGTGCTCGATCCGGACCTGAAAGACAACGGCGGCACAACGCTGACCCACGCGCTGATCCCTGGAAGTCCCGCCATCGACGCCGGCAACCCCGACTTTGATCCCGCCGCGTTCGACCCACCGCTGCTGGCCGATCAGCGCGGGCTTCCGCGTGTGATGAGCAGCTTGGGGACGGTTCGAGTGGATATCGGGGCGGTGGAGATCGCTGAACAGATCGTTGTCACCACGTTCGACGATGTGATCGATCCCGACGATGGCTGGATGTCGCTGCGCGAGGCGATCCGTCTGGCCAACCAGTTGACCAGCGACGTGACGATTCATCTGCCACCGGGAACGTACCACCTGACGATTCAGGGAGCCAATGAAGACGAAGCGCTGACGGGCGATCTGGACATCTTGCCCGGCGGTTCGATCACGATCATCGGCGCCGCTTCCGGACAGACGGTCATCGACGCCAGCGCTCTGAACGACAGGGGCTTGCACGTGTTCAGCGGCGCCGATCTCCGGATCGAAGGCGTGACGATCACCGGCGGCGCGGCGCCCGAATCGGGTACCAATTTGCAGAGGAGCGGTGGAGCGATTCTGAACTCGGGCACACTCGCGCTCACTCATAGTACCCTCGACGGCAATTCGGCTTATCGCGGTGGTGGCCTCGCGAATTCTGGCGGAATCGCTGCCATCACCCACAGCGTGATCTCGAACAACACAGGGGTAACTTTTCGCCCCAGCGGCGGTGGCATCTACAACGACAACGGTGGCATGGTCTCGGTAAGCGACAGCACCATCGCCGACAACACGGCTTTTACGGGCGCGGGCATTCTCAACGACAGCGGCAGCACCCTGACGGCCGTACGGATTTCCGTCACGGGGAATTCAGCCACCGGAAGCAGCGCCGCGATTGTAAACTCCGGGACGTTGACGGTTGCGGCCAGCACGATCTCGGGCAACACCAGCAGTGGCATCTCCAATGACGGGACTCTTGTCGTCAGCAATAGCACGATCGCGAACAATTCGGCCCTCGCCATGGGGCAAATCGGGGGAGGCATTCGAACGAGGAGTGCTGTCACGACGATTATCAACAGCACGATCTCGGGGAATTCAGCGCACGGAGACGGCGGGGGAATCTATGCCGTTGGGGGTAACCTGACCCTTGTCAACAGCACGGTGGTCGGCAATCGGGCGAACTCAGACAGTACGGGCAGCTTCGCCGCCGGCGGCATCTACGTATCCTTAGGCTCGATGACGCTGCAGAACACGATCGTAGCCGGCAATCGTCAAGGCGCCGTGTCCAGCGACCAGCCGAGCGACATCATGGCGTACGACAGCGAACTTGCCGGTACGTTCAGCCTGATCGGCGGCGCCGACACGGCTGGCGGTCTGATCCACGGTCAGAACGGCAACATCGTCGGAGTGGACTGGGCAACGGTCCTCGACATGGATCTGACCGACAACGGCGGCTCGACGCTGACCCACGCCTTGATCCCGGGCAGTCCGGCAATCGATGCGGGCGATCCAAGCTTCGATCCCGACGCGTTTGATCCGCCCCTGGCGTACGACCAGCGCGGCGAGGGGTTCCCCCGCGTTCACGGAGGCGGCGTCGACATCGGGGCCTTCGAGTTCCCGTCGCCGCAGGTCGAGACCACGACGATCGTGGCCTCCAACGCCAATCCCTCGATCTACGGTGACGCCATCTTCTTTACCGCCACGGTCAGCGCCGCGACTGGAACCCCAATCGGAACGGTTCAATTCATCGTCGGCGGCAACAACCTGGGAACCCCAGTGCCGCTGGTCAATGGCGTCGCTCAGAGCCCGACCATTTCGGCACGGAACGCGGGAACGCATACCGTGACGGCGGAATACGTCGCAGAACCAGACGCGGCCTTCGACAGCAGCAGTGGCCAACTACCTGGGGGCCAGATGGTGAACCCCAAGGGTTTGACCGTCACGGCGGATGCGCGGAGCAAGATCTACGGCACGGCCGATCCGGCGTTGACGTACCAAATCACGGCGAGCGCACTGGTAGGCGACGATCAACTGAGCGGCGCGTTGATTCGCGCCGCGGGCGAGAACGTGGGCACGTATGCCATCGGGCAGGGTACGCTGACGGCCGGGGGCAACTACGACCTGACGTTTGTGGGTGCAAGTCTGACCATCACCCAGGCCGCCTTGACGGTCACGGGCATCACCGCCGCGGACAAGGTCTACGACGGAACGACCGAAGCTACGCTGAATGTTAGCGGATCCGCGCTGGTGGGGCTGATCGGCAGCGACGTCGTGATGCTGGACACATCCGGTATTGACGGGCAGTTCGAAGATGAGAACGTGGGCCAGGACAAGATGGTATTCATCTCGGGCCTGATAATCAGCGGGGCCGACGCAGGCAACTATGCACTGATCCAGCCGACGACGACGGCCAGTATCCTGCCGATTCCCCTTAGCTTCATCGTCACCAGCTTGACCCCGGCCAGCAACGGGTTTCGCGTTCAATTCAGCCAGGATTTGGACGCCAGCGTGCTAAATCTGTACGATCAAGGCGAGATGTTCGGGCCGGCCGACCTGACGCTGATCGGCGCCGTTGTGGGCGAGGTCCGCGGCTCGCTGGTGATCGGTCCGACGCTACGGGAAGCGACCTTTATCCGGACCGAAGGGTTGCTGGCAGCGGACGACTACACCGTGACGCTGAAGAGTTCTGCCACGGCGTTTCGCGATACCGGCGGCAACTTGCTGGACGGCGATGCCGACGGCACGCCGGGCGGCGACTACGTGACGGAGTTCACCGTCGTCGCGCCGCCCGTCGTCGCGGTGGCGGTCAGCCTGCCGAACTTTACGCGTGGTTACGGCCAGCCGGTCAATCTGCCCGCCGACAACTTGACAGCCGGGTTGCCGCTGAGCGTCAGCAACGGCCAGGGCGTGGGGCGGATAGAACTCGAAGTTCGCTATGATCCCGGTTTGCTGACGATCACGGCGTTTACGTTCGCCGAAACGGTCGTATTGCCCGACGCCCAATTCGACCTGGACACCTCCGTTGAGGGCCTCGCCCGACTGACGATCACGGCTCCATCCGGTCTGGCGGATGCGGCCGGAGCCCTGATTGTCGGTTCGTTCACCGCGCACGTGCCGCACGACGCCCCGTACGGCGGCAACCACGTGTTGGACATCGCGGCGTTGCGGGTGTTTGATACCGCCCAGACGCCGGGGGAATTGCCGCCGCTCGACGTTGACGCGATCCATATCGCTGCATTTTTCGGCGACGCTAACGGTGACGGCAGCTACAATTCGCCGGATGCGACGTTGACGCGGCGGATCATCGGCCACCTGAACACCGGGCTGGGGGCGTACCCGTTGGCCGATCCCCGGCTGATCGTAGATATCGATGGCAACGGTGCCATCCAGTCCAACGACACGACCAGCATCCGCCGGGCGATCGGTTTGATACCCGTGCCAAACATCCCCGCGCTGCCGGAGGAGCTGGTCATGTCGGCGGCCTCGGGTCCGGACCCGAGGGCCTACGTCCCGCAGGACTTGGCAGGCGCGGCCGGCCAGACAGTGACGGTGCCGGTGATGTTAGCCGCGGTGGATGCCGGCGGCACGGGCGTCTCCAGCGCCGACTTGCAGGAATTGGACCTGGCTCCGCGGCCGACCAACGCAGCCGACGATGCGGCGGACGGCATGTTGACAGTCGAGGCCCAGCGTTGGTTGCCGGATCGCTTTTTCCGAGATCTCGGTACGCAGTGGCAAGCGTTGGATGAGCTGCTGTCCGATCTGGTGGACCAGCTCGTGTAGGGCTCTGATGCGTCGCGAGGCATTCGGGTGCGGGGCGCGGGGCGGCGCGGAGTAGCTCAAGCCGATACGCGTTAATCAACACGGGCGTCCTCCCGTCGACGCGGGTTGCTCCGGGAAACACCGGTTCCCCACGGATGGCACGGCCATACCACGGAGGATTCCGAGCTGCGGGCGCGGCTGCCTCCTCTCCTTTGACAGCCGCGACCTTCCGCGGTTTCACTTCGTCCAGATCGACTTCAATTCGTAGACTTCCAGCAAGTTGACCTTCACCGGCGCTTCGCTGGCGAATACCTGGATACTTTCGATCTCGTTGTCACTGCGAAAGGCCCGCGTCTGGTACACCCGGCCGTCGTTGCCGCAGATCTCCAGCGAGGGACGGTCGACCAGGATCTGCAAACGAATCTTGCCGGCATCGGGTTTCAGCGGCATGCCCATCAGGTCCGCCTTGCCGGCGTCGTAGAGGATCTTCGTATCGCCGATCTGCAGTCCGAAAACTTTCGCCTGGCCAACCTCGAACTCCGCGCGAATGTCGAACAGGCGGCCGGACGTGGCCACCGATACCGAGGCTCCGGGTTCGATTTGCATCGCGTTCAAAGCGTGCCGCTGTTGGTGCAAGATCTCGATTTCCTGTACCGGCGCCGCCAACATGCGAATTCCCTCTTCCGTATTGCGCAACGTCAACTGACACGGGAAGGTCATCATTTGATTAAAAGGCATACCGTCCATATTGATCCGGCCCCAGCCGATTTGGATCCGGCGGCCGTCGGGGGTTCCCGAAAAGGTCTGCGAGGCGTAGTACGCCCCCCAGTGAACCTGATGCGTGCCTTCGTGCTCGGGCGTGAATGTCTTGCCATCAAAGCGGCCGATGGCGTACTTGGCGTCGGCGGCAAACACCACCCAGCGGGTATTGGCTGCGTCGCCATCGACCGGCAATTCGAAGATCTCCGGACATTCGAAATAGCCGTCCAAGCGGCTTTGGTACTCCCAATCCTTGAGATTCGGCGAGGTATAGAAGGCAATCGCTCGCGCGTTCTCCTGCTCGGTGTAAACCGCCATCACCCAATGCTCGCCCGGCTCGTACCAGATGATTTTCGGATCCCGGCCCTTGTGCTTTACCACCGGGTTGCCTTCGTAGTAGGTGAACGTGCGTCCGCGGTCGTTGCTGTACGCCAGGGCTTCGCCACAGCCGGTATCGGTAAAGGCCGCCACGATCACCTGCTCGTCGCCCGCTTGAAACCCGGCCGTGTTTTGCGCATCGACAACGGCGCTGCCCGAAAAACAGTGGGCAACGGCCTGTGTCCAGGGATACAAAGCGATCGGCAACTCCTCCCAATGCACCAAATCCTGACTCACCGCGTGTCCCCAGTGCATATTGTCCCAGCCCCATCCGTATGGGTTATGTTGGAAGTACAGATGGTATTCGCCGTCGTGGTAGACCATGCCGTTGGGGTCGTTATTCCAGCCGCGTTTCTGGCTGAAGTGGAACTGCGGCCGGAGCGGCTCGTCGTACAGCGTTGACGTTCCCTTGATCTGGTCGGTCTGATCGATGATCTTCAGCCCGCCGCTTCCGGGCGTCAGGGCGTTGACCTTCAACATCGCTTCCTGGCCCCGGAACGGCCGAATATCGATGGCGGCCCACCAGTCCGGTTCCCGTGGCGCCAGTTCGATGTCGAACGCCCGCACCGCGGTACCCTCGATCCGCAGTTCCATCCGCCGTTTGGGCGCACCGTTCTTGACGGGCAGGTTGAGGTAGTTCTTTTCCAACACGAGCGAACGCACCAGTTCCTCCGGCGGCACGATCATGCTGCGATCGCTCTGGACAAGGTGGTCGATGTTGACGTGCCCCCAGCCGCCGCTGCGCTGATCGACGATCTGAATCACCGCTTGCTTGCCGACCAGATCACCGACGTCCCAGGACTGCCAGGCAAGTTCCTCGCTGCCGCCGGGCCGAGTGTTGGGCCCCGTGGCCGTACGGACCACTTCGCCGTCCAGCAGCAGGTTCATGCAGGTCTCGCCTGCGTAGCCCCCGCCGCCGATGAGGAAATTGATGAACTTGCGTTGGATGGTCAGCGGCGGCGAGGTCAATGTTCCGGTCGTTCCGTCACCTTGGAAAAAGCTGTTGACCAACCTCTGGCCCTCGAAGCCGCTGACGGCCATCTGGCCCGGCAACGTCCCCTTCGCCGGTCCGAGGCCAAACGCCTCGCCGGTCACGGTCCAGTCGCCGTAATCGTCGCCTTCGAAATCGGCGATCAGGATATCCGGTTCGGCGGCTTGAAGCGAGAGTCCGCCCAGCAGAACGAGCATCGCAAGAGACCAACAGCATCGCATGGTTTTTCCTCATTTCGGTAACGGCGGGCAAAAAAAAGCCTCGCCGCAAAACGGCGAGGCATTGTCTGTCACCGCGTGCCGCGAGGGCCGGGGCACGCGATCTGCCGCGACTCGCCTACACCTTGTCGGTGTACGAAATCAGCGCTTTCATGTAATTGGACCGTTCCAGTTCGCTGGGGTCCGAACAGTGGATGCGGCTCATGCTGCCTTTCAGCTGCTCGACGGATTCGTACTCCTTTTCCTCCAGCCAGCTTTGCATTTCCTGCAGCATTTGCTTCAGATAACTGGGCCCCCGCTGCAGCAGTACGGAAGCCATCATCACGGCGTCGGCGCCGACCAGCAGGGCCTTGATCACGTCCTCGGTAAAGTGGACGCCGCTGGTGGCGGCCAGCGAGGCGTCGACCTGGTCGCGGAGGATGGCGATCCAGCGGAGCGGCAGACGCAACTCGTTCCGCGTGCTCAACTGCAGGGTGGGCCGGAACTCCAACGCCTCCAGATCCACGTCGGGTTCCAGGAACCGATTGAACAGGACCAGGCCCTCGACACCCGCGTTGACCAACTGGGTGGCGAATCGCGGCAGGCCGCTGAAGTACGGTCCCATCTTGACCGCCAGCGGAATGGACAGCGATTCCTTGACGGACGCGACCAGTTCCAAATACTGATCCTCGACGTCCGCACCACTCATCTCCGGGTCGGTGGGGATGAAGTAGATGTTCAGTTCCAGGGCGTCGGCGCCGGCGTCCTGGATCATCTTGGCATATCGCACCCAGCCGCCTTTGGAGGCCCCGTTCAAGCTGCCGATCAGCGGAATGGAGAGCTTTTTCTTCGCCTCTTCCATCTGTTCCAAATAGAGTCCCGGCCCGATCCGGTAATCGTCCAGCGCGGGCAGGAAGCTCAGCGATTCGGCGAACGAGTCCGTGGCCTGGTCGTACAGCCGAGCGACCTCCATCGCCTCGTGCTCGATCTGCTCCTCGAACAGCGAAGGCCAGACGGCGGCGGACGCCCCCGCTTCCTCCAACTGCTGCAAGGTCTCGAGCTTGCCGGTCAACGGGCTGGCCGAAGCGACCAGCGGATTCTTCAGTTTCAAACCACAATAGGTAGTGCTTAGATCAACGCTCACGATTGAACTCCTTCCTTCTTGCCTGCTTGTTCCGAGACCTCACGCTGGACGCCCGACAGCTGCTCGTAGTAGTGCCACTGGTCGTCGATGTCTCGCTGTGCCATCTCGAACAGCTTCTCGGCCGCCGCCGGATTGGTCCGGGCGAGCATGGCGAAGCGGGCCTCGCTGGCGGCGAGTTCCTTGAACGACATATTCGGTTTGCGGCTGTCCAATTGGAACGGCCGGCCGCCGTCGTGGGACAGTCGCGGATCGTAACGGTACAACGGCCAGAAGCCGGAGCGGACAACGTCCTTCTGATGGCTCATCGCCGTGGACATCTCGATGCCGTGCGCGATACAGTGGCTGTACGCCAGGATCAGCGACGGCCCGCGATAGGATTCCGCTTCCAGGAAGACCTTGATGGTCTGCGCCGGGTTGGCTCCCATCGCGATCTGGCCGACATACACGCCGCCGTACGAGGCGGCGATCATGCCCAAATCCTTCTTGCGGTTCGGCTTGCCCGCCGCCGCGAATTTGGCCACCGCCCCTCGAGGCGTCGCTTTGGACGCCTGGCCGCCGGTGTTCGAATACACGCCGGTATCCATGACCAGCACGTTCACGTCACGGCCCGAGGCCAGCACATGGTCCAAGCCGCCGAAGCCGATGTCATAGGCCCAGCCGTCGCCGCCCAGGATCCACACGCTCCTGCGGACCAGGGCTTCGGCCACGCCGGCTAGCAAGCGAGCCTGCGGCGAATCGACGCCGGCCAGCCGCTCACCCAACGCTTTGACACGCGCTCGCTGGGCTCGAATCTCGTCCTCCGTGTACTGCTGCGGCGCGTTGGCGATCAGTTCGCCGACCAGATCGTCGCCGATCTGGGAGGCCAACTCGCGGCACAGATTCGCGGCCAGCGCTTGCTTCTCGTCGAACGCCAGCCGGAAGCCCAAACCAAATTCGGCCGTGTCCTCGAACAGCGAATTGGACCACGTGGGACCGTAGCCCGCCGCGTTCGTCGTGTAGGGCGTGGTCGGCAGATTGCCACCGTAGATCGACGAGCACCCCGTGGCATTGCCGATGATCAAGCGGTCGCCGAACAGCTGACTCATCAGTTTGACATACGGCGTCTCGCCGCAGCCCGCACAAGCCCCCGAGTACTCGAACAGCGGCTCCAACAGCTGCGAGCCCTTGACCGTGTTCATCTTGGCAAGGCTGCGATCCAACTCGGCGATCTTGAGGAAATAGTCGAAATTCTCCTGCTCCGCCTTGAGGTGGTCCAGCTTCGGCTCCATGTTGATGGCCTTGTGCTTGACCTGCTCCTTGCTCTTCGCCGGGCAGACGTCCACGCACACGCCGCAGCCGGTGCAATCGTCCGGCGCGACCTGGATCGTGAACAGGTGGGCCTCCAGTTCTTTGCCCTTGTAATCCATGGCCTGGAAGGTCTCCGGCCGACCCGTCAACGCCTGTTGGGGATACGCCTTGGAGCGGATCGCGGCGTGCGGGCAAACCAACGCGCACAAACCGCATTGGATGCAAATCTTGGGATCCCAGATGGGAATCTCCAACGCAATGCTCCGCTTCTCGTATTTCGCCGTCCCGGTCGGAAACGTTCCATCGACAGGCAGCGCGCTGACCGGCAGCAAATCGCCCTTGCCAGCAATGATCATCCCGGTCACCCGCTCGACAAAATCGGGTACGTCGCCCCAAACCGCCGGCAGCCGCTTGAAGGTGCTGGTGATGTGGTCCGGGTACTTGACCTCGTGCAGGTGCTCGATCGACGCGTCCACGGCGGCAAAGTTCTTCTGGACGACCGCATCGCCCCGCTTGCCGTACGTCTTCTTGATCGCGTACTTGATCTGCTCGATCGCTTCCTCGCGCGGCAAGACATTGGCCAACGCAAAGAAGCAGGTCTGCATGACCGTGTTCACGCGGCCCCCCATGCCGGCGACCTTGGCGACGCCGTAGCCGTCGATCACGTAGAACTTCAACTTCTTCCGGATGATCGTTTCCTGAACTTCCTGGGGCAGCCGGTCCCAGACCTCGTCCGGGCCGAAAGGACTGTTCAGCAGGAACGTGGCGCCGACCTCGGCTTTGTCCAGCACATCGACCCGTTCCAGGAAGACGAACTGGTGGCAGGCTACAAAACTCGCCCGCTCGATCAGGTAGGTCGAATTGATCGGCCGCGGGCTGAACCGCAGGTGCGACACAGTGATCGCCCCGGCCTTCTTCGAGTCGTACACAAAGTAGCCCTGAGCGTACAGATTCGTGTTCTCGCCGATGATCTTCACCGAGTTCTTATTGGCCCCCACGGTGCCATCGGCCCCCAGGCCGTAGAACAGCGAACAACGCACGTCCGGTTCGTCGGTGTGGAACTCGGGATCATACTTCAAACTGGTATGGGTCACGTCGTCGATGATGCCGACCGTAAAGTGGTTCTTGGGCTTGGCCGCATTCAACTCGTCCAACACCGCCTTGACCATCGCCGGCGTGAATTCCTTGGACGACAAGCCGTAGCGACCCCCGATGACCAACGGCAACTTGGCGCCGGCACCGGCTCGCTCCTCCCAGCCTTCGATCAAGGCCGTCAAAATATCCTGGTACAGCGGTTCGCCCGCCCCGCCGGGTTCTTTGGTGCGATCGAGCACAGCGATGCCCTTGACCGACGCAGGGATCGCGGCCAGACAGGCGGTGACGTCGAACGGGCGGAACAGCCGCACTTTGAGGACACCCACCTTCTCGCCCATCCGATTCAATTTCAGCACCGTCTCCTCGACGGCTCCGACGCCGGAGCCCATCAGCACGACGATGCGGTCGGCATCAGCCGCCCCCACGTAGTCGAACAGATGATACTGCCGCCCAACCAGTTTGGCGAAACGGTCCATCGTCTCCTGGACGATCGCCGGCGTCGCATTGTAGAACGGGTTGCAGGCTTCGCGGGCCTGGAAGAATACGTCGGGATTCTGCGCCGTGCCCCGCAACACGGGCCGATCCGGGTTCATCGAGCGGTCGCGGTGATCCTGGATCAATTGTTGGTCGATCATCGCCAGGATATCGTCGTCGCTCAACAACTCGATCTTGTTCACCTCGTGCGACGTGCGGAAGCCGTCGAAGAAGTGCAGGAAAGGCACGCGCGATTTGAGCGTCGCCGCCTGGGAAATCAGCGCCATATCGTGGGCTTCGCCCACCGAACACGAGGACAGCATGGCCCAGCCCGTACTGCGGACCGACATCACGTCGCTGTGATCGCCAAAAATGGACAACGCGTGGGAGGCCAGCGCCCGAGCGGCGATGTGGAACACCGCCGGCGACAACTCGCCGGCAATCTTGAACATGTTGGGGATCATCAGCAGCAGGCCCTGCGAAGCCGTGAACGTGGTCGTCAGGGCCCCTGCCTGGATCGCCCCGTGACACGCGCCCGCCGCGCCACCTTCGCTCTGCATTTCGATCACGTCCGGCACGACGCCGAACACATTCTTGCGGCCTTGCGAGGACCATTCGTCGGAGAACTCGCCCATATTCGACGACGGAGTGATCGGATAGATCGCGATCACCTCGTTCGTCTTGTGGGCGATGTATGACGCCGCTTCGTTACCATCGACCGTTACCCATTTACGCTCGCTCACATGCATCTCCTCAATCGAACATTACGACTATCGTGATTCATCTGCCTGCGGCAGCAAGACTGCCGCAGTCCCGTGGCCCGCTTCGCCCTCGAAGCTCGCCCCCTGCTTTTCGGCTCAGCTCGTCCCCCGCCGCGATCGTCACTTCCCCCCACCGGGCAGTCAGTTCTTTGTCGGCAAACCGGCCTCAGCTCCACCGTCCGGCGGCGATCGTGCGTTTACTTCGGGACCATCGCCTCCCTGCCAAGCCGAAACGTCGGCGCAGGACACTCGAATAATCCGTATAACCGATATGATACAGCTGTTTGCCTGCGGCTCAACTGGACTAAACGAGATATTTAATCGTCAAACAGCCGCGAAGACCGGCTGCGGCAGCCGGAGGCGAAAAGAGACGGGTGGAACTTTATGGACTGTTTTCGGAGTTTTTTTGACCCGCCTTGAGTGCGATCGACAAAAGGTTCCGAATGTTGCGGAAAGCCCCCTTGTGTATGCCCGCCCGCTGTGCGTATAAATAGCAACGTCAGCTGGCGGTCGGCCTGCGTGTCGGGCTGCCCCCTCCAGCGCTGTTGCGGCCGTGGCGGAACTGGCAGACGCGCTAGGCTCAGGACCTAGTTCCCGTAATAGGGAGTGGAGGTTCAAATCCTCTCGGCCGCACCTTACAGGATAAGGACTTACGTCAAATCGACGTGAGTCTTTTTTTTGTCGATCCCCCGATTCTTCTGCAATTCTTCTGCAATTATTTCGTTGACGCTGTCCCTACATTGGTGAAATCAGCATGACTCCGCAACTCAGTACTGAACTCCTGCAAGCACTGGCCCGGCAGCCTGATCGGCCGCTCCAGGTGGAAGACCCGCTCACGCATGCCCAATACGTGCTGGTCCGGCTTGAGGCCTACGAGCAGTTACGGCAGGGGGTGGATTACGACACGAGTGATCCGGATCCGCGAGCGTTCTACCCGGCATTCGCCGCGGCCGTGCAAGGCGATCTGGACGCTTCCGGTAGGGAAGCCTACGATGTGGACGGCATTCCCCAGGAGCCGTCATGACGGTTCAGCGCGGCGATGTCGTTCTGCTCCAAGCTCCCCTTTGCCAGTCGCACGGGTGCTAAAACGCGCCCCATGCTCGTTGTTCAAAACGACCGAAATAACGCCCGGATGAAGAACACGATCCTCGTCTTCATCACATCCAACGTGTCGCGCGCCGCCGAACCAACCCAGGTTCTCGTGGACATTCAGTCGCCCGAGGCTGCGCAATCCGGCCTCAAGCAGACGTCCGTCATTTCCTGCGAAAACATCCTCACCGTCGTCCAGGGCGACATCCTGCGCACGATCGGCCATTTGCCGGACACGCTGATGCGACGGGTCGATTTGGCGTTGAAAGAATCACTGGCGTTGACGTAATCTCGGCCGGCAATTGTCCGAGGCGCGGGTTTCTTCAAGGTGGCAGTCCGATAGCAATTCTGTGCTACAGTATCGGCGTGGCTTGCGAATCTTCAAATCAGCCAGACGATGTGACCGGCCCGTCGTCTCCGAACATTATCACCTGGCAGGGCGAACGAGAGACGCTGTGGTACGTCGTGAATTCAGCCGCTCCCGAGGCGGAGCAACCGGCCGTGCTGCGGACGTTTTCCAGTCGTTCGGCGACGCGCGAAGACGTGCAGCGCTTCCTGGAGCACGCAGGCGACCTACCAAGTGCAACTTGATTTGTCGGAGACGGGGGTTCGTCATTGCTGGCCAGCAGAAGGCGCGTAACATCCTTGGGCCGTCAAGGTCGCTCCGGGGGAACCGGCGCAAGAAGTTTGGGGCGCCGGGGCGCTGGCGAACTTGCCCGATTCCGTGCTCCGCTCCCCTTCTCTCCATTGAATGGATGGTCGCCGTCTGCGTCTCACGCCGCCAAACCGCTTCCTCGGCATTCTCCCAGAGGAGTACACACGGTGTCTCCCCAAAGTAACTATGCCGAATCTGCACCAAGCCAGGTTGGCTGGCGACGCAATCGCGGCGACGATGCCGATTTCGTATGCCTGCAGTTTGAAGCGGCGTACATCGTTACAGGTGACGCGAGGATGCCGGCCTGGTCAGTAACGCTATCTGGGGTCGAGCCGATGATGGCGTCGGCTTCGTCTGGCGATATGCCCAGAGGCAGGGATGCCACGGTGGCCTCGAACTGCGAGATCGGTCGCGACGATTCGATGCGCGAGTATCTGGAAGAAGCTTACTGCCAAGAGTCGATCCGCCTAGTGCGGACCCGCATACTCTCGTGGTGTGGGAGGGGCTCCGGGGCAACCCGGACCCCTATCCCGATCGTTGGTTCGGGCACTACAGTTGGGCCACGAGTCGATCGTATTCGGCGTGAGACCCGATCCAGTACCAAACGATTGTATTGCTGTCGCGAACGCCTACTGCTCGAAAACCGATACCGACCCTGGCCGAAAAGATCGGTGGATCCTCATGCACACGCTTGAAGTGAAGCCCCGGATGCCGCGGGTTGTCGCGAAATAGCCGATACGCTTCCCGTGCCTGCTGCCTAACGTGCCTCGGCAGGGCAGCCAGCAATTCGCGGAACTGACGCGTGGTACGAGAATTCATAGGCAGTCTGGGTCCAATTCCTCGGTCAAACCGGCCTCATGCTCGGCCAATGCTTGGCGAGCAAGGATCGCCAGCTTATCCGACGTCGCGGCAATTGCTCGATCGAAATCGTCTTCGTCAGCCAACTCCGCCAAGAGACGAGACGCCAGGACGTCCTGTTCGTCCGTCGGCAACGTCGCCGCTTTCGCGAATGCGTGTTCAAGTAATGTGGTCATGGCTATCGCCTCCTCCCGCACATTCTAACCAACCCACGAGACCTTGGCGAAGGCCGCTGGGCAAAACTACGCGGGCATCATCGCCGGCCCGAACGAATTCGGATAACGAGGCGGCGGCCCTGACGCCAAACACTGGCAACCGACATCAACCGCCGCTCTCGTTCATTCGTTGGTTCGGAACTATGTCAGGCCGGCTCGCAGTCCGAGTCCATGACGTAGCCAATTGCCTTGATCACATCTCGAAACGCCATGTCGTCGAGCATCCCCAGCGGTCCGTCCGACAGGTCGAGTTGAGACAAGTCGATGGACAGAAGGTTTTCGCACTGTGCCACGCAGTCGGCCGTAAAACCGAAATCACCGCCTCGAAATGGAACACAATTGGGGAGTTGGCTTCGAAACGAAAACCGGGCCGATGTGCATACCACGACCAATGCGTATCGCCCGCGATTCAACTCCTCCCGTGACAGCACGATCACCGGGTGCGGCCCCGCTTCCGCAAAATCGGCCATGTAGACTTCGCCGGGACGAATCATGGCATATCACCCAACCGGCCAATGGCGTTTCTCAGGGCCACTTTGCGGATGCTCCGTTGTTGTCGCTCGTCTTCGAGGACATCCCGAACCGCTTCGTACTCGGCCTCGCTGACCAGGACATACGACGCGTTGTTTCGAGGATCAACGACGCGTGGACCTCCGGGTTCCCCGCCATCCAGCACGTGCAACTGTTGTGGGGTCAGTTCGATGGTCATCGTGAATTCCTCCGCCCACAGTCTAACGCGCCCAGCCGCCGAAGCAAACACCCGTCTGGATACTGACGTCGGCACTCCCGCAGTTCCGAACGACCATGTTCAATCGGCGGCGACAGAGCGATCAACCAGACCGCGAGGCGCAATCGCCGCTCGATTGCAACACATTGTTCGTGCGGTTGCCGAAGGCCGACCGTCGCCGTTGCTGGCGGCTGTGATTCTACCGCAGTGGCCGCGGGCCGGGCAAGCTTTTTTTCGATTCCGAAAATGCGATAGCGGGTCCGCGCTCAACGAAGTCGCGCGGCCCAGCGAACCGAGCGACGTTCCAGCGGGATCATTCATCCGCGGCGGCGAACAAGCCCCGAATCGTAGTCCGCGAAGTTGGCCTTTCGAGCGTCGGCCGTTTTTGGCCGAAGGCCTCTTTCCACCGTAGCCTGGGGCAACGCCCCAGGACCGCATTGCCATCCGGTCTTTTTGGCCGAAGGCCATATTCACCCAGGCGAACAGGGCACGGTGAATATGGCCTTCGGCCAAAGAACCGATGTTTCCATTTCTTCCTGGGGCGTTGCCCCAGGCTACGGTGAATGTGGCCTTCGGCCAGAATTTCGGACCGCAAATCCGCAAGTCGCAAGACATCAGACGGCTGGCGTCGAAGGATGCGATAGCGGGATGACGTTGCCAAGGGAAAGGACGTCAGCCAGCCAGCCCGCTGGCCAACGCAATCGCCCCGCACAGCCGGCCGGCTGGTCTTCTGTCCGCACGAACGAAAGTAATTATCCCGGAGTGACTCCGCGATAACCCGTTTACCTCCGGGATTATCAGGGAAATCTGATGACATTATCGCTGGCCGTCGAGGATTTGCAATACAGGATGCTGCCCCTGTGATAATGGGCAAAAGCCGTTCTGGGTGAAAGCTGGGAATACCTGCGATAAAGGGAAAGCTGAAGAATCGGGGGGTATTTGATCTTGGGTCGAGGCCGCCACATGACGTTCCAGGGCCAGATGGCTGATGAACTTCCGGAGGAAGCGGACGACCTCGGGTTCGCCCATTCGGTTCGGATGCTGCTTGTCGTGAAACAGGACGAACCGGCGGATCCAGAGAACATCCGGACGATGCACGCCGCGGTCCAGGTGGACCGCGCCGTGCCCCCCGGCTCTGCGATTCAGGATGGGCACGTCTCTGGCATCTGCCCCGTTGCCCGATCCGGGCAGAATCCTGTACGCTGCCGTTTATGAACATTCATCTTGCCATCACCCCTTCCGGCCGAATCGTGGCGGTCGAATCCGCGCCGCCGACGGACGAGCTGGCGGACCTGGCCCCGGATGCGGGAGGCGATCAGCGGTTGGAGAACAAATTCGCCCAACATTTCGCGGCGGGCCAGGCGGAGGGCCTGTTTGCGCTGGCGACCGAGCGGATGGAGCGGCCGCCGAATCCGTCGATCGCTTATTGGCGGGATTTCGCGGCGCGGTACCTGACGGAACTCTGCCATACGCCGGAGACGACCGGGCCCAAGATGGAAGAGATCCCGCCACCCGCCTCGGCTGATCTCGCGGCCTTGCTGTGGAACGTTCCGCCGATGCAAGGCGCCGAATATCTGACCGAGGGTGTACTGGGCGAGATTTGGACGGACCTGGACGCTTGGGTCGGGCGCGAGGTGAGCAGATACACCGACGGCCTGGCGGGGTTCTTGAAAGAGCGGGCTGCGCTGTGGCACCAGGTGGGACGAGTATGCTTTCATCTGGCCGAGAACCGCCGCGACCCGGACTATCCGTTTGCCTTCCTGGCGACCTACGCATCGGGGCTGACGGGGGCGGCCCGCATCCAGTACCTGCCGCTGAGCAAAGCGTTGCGCGAGTACGCCGGTGCCAAGGACAAAAAGACGCTCATCAAACTGCTCTCGCCGGTCCAGCTGGCCGCGGAGAAGAGCAAGCTGGCCGCGGAATTGGTCGAGTCGGGCGATCTGTACCAGCCGCTGGCTTGGACGCCCCGCGAGGCGTATCGCTTCCTGCAAGACATCCCCGTCTTCGAGGACAGCGGCATCTTGGTGCGCGTCCCCGATTGGTGGAAAAAGCGGCCTCGGCCCCGCGTGGGCGTGACCATCGGCGAGACGCGGCAGAAGAAGTTCAACGCCGACGCGATGTTGGACTTTCGCGTGCAACTGGCATTGGGCGACCAGGAACTGACGCCAGCGGAATGGCGCGACCTGATGGCCGCCGACGAGGGGCTGGTGTTTCTCAAGGGGCAGTGGGTCGAAGTCGATCGCGACCAGCTGGCCGAGGCGTTGGAGCATTGGAAGCGGGTCGAGCGAGCCGCGCAGGACGGACTGTCGTTCGTCGAGGGCATGCGACTGCTGGCCGGCGCTCCGCGGGATCTGGCGAGCCGTGACGGCGATGACCAGCAGCAGGAATGGTCGTTCGTCAAGGCCGGACAGTGGCTCGGCCAGGTGCTCGAAGACTTGCGCGACCCGGAACGATTGCAGGAAGTTCAGCCGGGCACCGACTTGAAAGCGACGTTGCGCAAGTACCAGGAAACCGGTGTGAACTGGCTGTGGTTCCTGTCGCGGTTGGGGTTGGGCGCGTGCCTGGCCGACGACATGGGCTTGGGCAAGACGATCCAGGTCTTGGCCTTGCTGGCAGCGTTGAAGAAAAAGCCGCACGCCAAACCGTCGCTGCTGGTCGTACCGGCGTCGTTGTTGGGCAACTGGAAAGCCGAAATGCAGCGGTTCACGCCGACGCTGCGCGGCAAGTTCGTGCATCCGTCCGAGACGCCCAAGGAGGAACTCGCACGGATGGCCAAACAGCCCGACGCGATGCTGCAGCAAACGGACGTGGTGTTCACGACCTATGCGATGCTGCAGCGGCAGACCTGGCTGCTGGATATCCCCTGGCAACTGGCCGTGATCGACGAGGCTCAGGCCATCAAGAATCCGGCGGCGGGACAGACCAAAGCGGTCAAGCAACTGAAGGCCGAGGCGCGGATCGCCTTGACAGGCACGCCGGTCGAAAACCGGCTGTCGGACCTCTGGTCGCTGTTCGATTTCCTCTGCCCCGGCCTGCTGGGCTCGCAGCACAAGTTCAAGGAATTCGTCAAGGTGCTCAGCGCCGGCGAGCAGCAGCGTTATGCCCCGTTGCGGCGGCTGATTCAGCCGTACATCCTGCGGCGGTTGAAGACCGACAAGCGGATTATTGCCGATCTGCCTGACAAGACGGAGGTCCGCGCGTTCTGCGGACTCAGCAAACGCCAGGCGGTCCTGTACGCCAAGCTGGTGGACGAGATGGCGCGCGCCTTGAAGAACTTGGACGGAATACAGCGGCGCGGCCTGGTGCTGGCCTATCTGATGCGGTTCAAGCAGTTGTGCAATCATCCCAGCCAACTGCTGGGCGACGGGCAATTCCAGCCGAACGACAGCGGCAAGTTTTCCCGACTGACGGAGATTTGCGAAGAGATTGCGTCGCGGCAGGAAAAGGCCCTGGTCTTTACGCAATTCCGGGAGATGACCGAGCCGCTGGCGGGCTTTCTGAGTGCCCTCTTCGGACGCCCCGGCCTGGTCCTGCACGGCAGTACCGCCGTGACGCGCCGCAAGCATCTGGTCGACCAGTTCCAGCGCGACGACGGACCGCCGTTTTTCGTGCTGTCGCTCAAGGCCGGCGGAACGGGGCTCAACCTGACTCAGGCCTCGCACGTCCTGCACTTCGACCGTTGGTGGAACCCGGCGGTCGAGAACCAGGCGACCGACCGGGCGTTCCGGATCGGCCAACACCGCAACGTACTGGTTCACAAGTTTGTCTGCCGCGGCACGATCGAAGAGCGCATCGATGCCTTGATCGAGGAGAAGACGCAACTGGCGACGGACGTGCTGGAGGGCGGGGCGGAGAAGATGTTGACCGAGATGAGTGATGCGGATTTGATCCGGCTGGTTGCTCTCGACATCGATCGGGCCGGTGTGCAATAATGGGCGAAACGTTAACCTACGGCAAGGAGGAAGTCTGCGATGGCTTACGGATCTTACAACGGTTATGGTTGGCGGCCTTACGTTTCGGTGGGGCAACGCCGCGCACAAGCTCGGACGGAGATGAACGCGTTGCGCACCAAGGGGGTTGATGTTCAGCCCGTGGTGATCGACGGCCGCAAGATCGCCAAAACGTTCTGGGGCGAAGCCTGGTGCGATCATCTGGAATCGTTCAGCGATTATGCCAACCGCTTGCCGCGCGGTCGGACCTACGTCCGCAACGGCTCGGTCTGCCATCTGGAGATCAAGCAAGGCGAAATCCTGGCCAAGGTCTCCGGGTCGGACCTGTACAACATCCACATCCAGATCAAGACACTGCCGCCCAAGAAATGGAAGGACATCAAAACGCGGTGCGCCGGTCAGGTGGGCTCGCTGCTGGAGCTGCTGCAGGGCAAGCTGTCCGGCCATGTCATGCAGGTCGTCACGAACCGCAACGAGGGTCTGTTCCCGCTGCCCGGCGAGATTTCGCTCGACTGCGACTGTCCAGATTGGGCCGTCATGTGCAAGCACGTGGCGGCCGTGCTGTACGGCGTCGGGGCGCGGCTGGATCAGCAGCCGGAACTGCTGTTCAAGCTGCGGGGCGTCGATCACGAGGAGCTGATTGCGGCAGACGCCGAAGCGGCCGTGTCGGCGGCCACCTCGCGCGGCAAGTCGAAACGACTTGCGGGCGATGACTTGTCGGACGTGTTTGGCATCGACCTGGAGACCTCGGACGACGCGAAGACGACGAAAAAGCCGCGGAAAAAAGCAGCCAAAGGCGTTGCGACCAACTCGCGGCCAGTCAAAACACCGGGAAAGGCGGTGGCAAAGACGGCGGCAAAGGTGTCAGCAAAGACGTCAGCAAAGACGGCGGCAAAAAAGACGTCAGCAAAGGCGGCGGGAAAGATGGCGGAGGCGACAGAACCGGGCGCGAAAAAGGTGACTGTCAAGAAGGCTGTCAAGAAAGCGGCCCAGCCCACAGCTGCGGCGAAGAAACGAGCTGTTGCGCCAAGGTGAACTGGGGAACTGGGGAAGGGCTCAGACGTACAGAATTCAATTCTCGCGGGCGAAAGTTCAACTGCTGGGGAGGCGTGTTTTCCGCGAGAATTGAATTCTGTACGTCTGAGCCACGAGCGACGAACTGTTACGCCGGCCGATAGGGATGCTCGTACGGCGGACGGTAATCGCGTTTCAGCAACGCCGCGGCGGCCGGGTTGTCTGCGATCTGCTCGGCGGCTTCGTCCCAGCGGACGACCGAGTTGGATTCGTAGGCGATCATGCCCAGCTGGACGGTTGTCGTCGAACGGTGCGCTTCTTCGACCGAACAGGCCGGTGGCCGGCGCGTTCGGACGCAATCCAAAAAGTCAGCCATGTGTAGCGTGCCCAGGTCGCTGGCGGCGGCATGCTCTTCCCGCTTGGCCGGCTGGTCCTTGGGGATAACCACCCACCGTTGGTCGGCGGCAAACACCGTCGCTTCTTCGCCATAGAACAGGATGCCGTTGCTGATCGCCGGATCCCACTCGGTGGCTCCCCACAACCGATGGCGCCACACGACCGGCAGTTGGTCGAACTCGAAGTGGACGGTCAACGTGTCCGGAGTGGTGATCTTGCCTTGCAGATGGTACAGCCCGCCCGCGGCCGTAATCTGCTTGGGCGTGGCCAGGCCCAGCATCATGCGCAGGGTGTCGATGTTGTGGATACCCCAGTCCACCAGGTGCCCGTGGCCGCTGGTCTTCTCCAGCCTCCAGTTCCGGTGGCCCACCTGGGGACTGTACGGGATTTTCGGCCCGGGGCCGCACCACAAATCCCAGTCCAGCGTCGCGGGCGGTTCTTGGGGCGTGGGGTCCACGGTACCGGCGCGATAGTGGATCTGCACGTCGGCCTGGACGATCTTTCCGGCCTTGCCCGCCCGGATGAATTCCGCCGCCTGGCGAAACGCCTGGCTTTGCCGCCGCTGAAACCCGACGGCGACGATGCGGTCGGCATGTTTGCGAGTGGCTTCGACCAAGGCCCGGCCTTCGCGCACGTCATACGCCAGGGGCTTCTCGGCGTACACGTCCACGCCGCGTTCCAGGCAGGCGATCAGCTGCAACGCGTGCCACTGCGGCGGCGAGCCGATGACCACCACGTCCAGGTCGGCTTGCTCGAGCATCTCCGTGTACCGCTTGAACGTCTGCGGCTTCCGGCCCTGCAGCTTGTCGAGCTCGGCGACGCTTTGCTCCAAGTGCGCGCTGTCCACATCGCAGACCGCGGTCACCTCGACGCCGCCCACTTTGAGCGCCGCTTTGGCGTCGACCATTCCGTACCAGCCGACTCCGATCACGCCCATTCTCAGGGGCTTGTTCTCGCCTGCGGCCAGGCCACGATGCACGGGCCCGGCTAGGGCCAGCACCCCAGAGGCCACCGTGCCGCTTAAAAACGTCCGGCGATTCGTCTTCATGATGGCTGACTCCTGTGGTCTTGTTTCATGCACCCATCAAATGTCCCAGCACGAGCAATTCCAATTCCTCGTAGTCGCGGGCGGCGATCATCTGGTCGGCCACGGCTTGGGGGAACGTGCGGACCTTGTCGACCAGCCGCAGGAAGATCGCACGGCTGTTGGTCAAATGTTTGTGGGCGACGTCGGCCTTTTGCGTGCGCATCGCCTTGACGTCCAAACCGACATAGCGGCCGGTGGCCGGGTAATCCGCCAGCTCCAGCACCCGCACCTGGTTGAACGCGACGCGCAAGTTGGCGGCGCCGAACGACTTGTCCTGGTCGTACTTCAATCCGTTCTGGTCGTTCAGGTGGACGCTGAACAGCTTGCCCATCGACAGCGCAAAGGCCATATCGTCCGAGGGGTCCAGACCGGCCAGCAGGGCGTGCGCGGTTTCGATCAAGCCGCCGACTCGTTTCGGGTCGGCGGTCTGCTGGGCCAGCGCCAGGGCGTGGCCGATGGTGGGCAGGTAGGCCATGTCGGTCGGCTCGTTGGGTTTGGGCTCGATCGCGATTTCGATGTCGGAATCGTACTCGAGCATCGTATTGATGGCTTCCAACAGCCAACCGTGCGCCTGAATCGCATTCTTGGATTCGCGGATGTACGTGCCTTCGCGGGCCAGCCAGAGCACGATCAGCTTGGTGCCCAAGGCCTTGGCCACGTCGATGGTCCGCTTGGCCCGCTCGATGGCCCACTTGCGGCAGGCCGGATCGTTGGCGGTAAAGCCGCCGTCGATGCCGCTGGGATGTTCCCACAGCCGCGGGGCGACGAATTCGGCGATCAAGCCTTCGCCTTGCAGCGTCTTCTTCATCGCGGCTGCCTCTTTGCGGATCGCCGCGGGCGTCAGTTTCTCCAAGCTCGGGACGGCGTCATCGTCGTGGAACTGGACGGCGTCGAAACCCAACTTTTTGTACATCTTCAGTTTCTTGGCGAACGAAACCTTGGGACGCACCGCCGGACCAAACGGGTCGGCGCCTTCGTGAATGTTCCAGGGACCAAACGAGAAACGATAGTCGCCAGCCATGATCGAGCTCTCCGTGATTACAGTGTCGAATTACAGTGTCTAGAAAGTGGGAGCGCGAGGCGTGTGCCCCGCGCGGGTCTTTCGAGCGTACGTCCGCCCTTCCAGGCTGACCGGGCCAGCCTGGAAAACCAAACGTGCGCTCGAACTCAAACGCCGTCCTCCAGCCCCGCCAGTCGCGCTGTCTGGGCAAGGTCGCGGAGGCCGGCCGTGGCGCCGTAGCCGGTCACACAACAGGCGCCCGTCGCCGCCGCCAACCGCCCGGCTTGTTCCGCAGGCATCCCGCGCAAGAGGCCCGTCAGCAGGCCGGCATAGTAGGAGTCGCCCGCACCGGTTGTGTCCACGACGGCCCCCGGCGCCGGGACGACGGGGATCTTAATGTACTGGCCCGCGGCCGGACTGAGCAAGGCGCCTTCGCTGCCAAGTTTCACGCCCAGCAATCCCGGCGCGCCACAGGCCCGAAAAACGTCGACGATCCGCCGCGGATCCTGCTCGCCCGTCTGGTGCTCGGCCTCCGCTCGGCTCGGCACATAGACGTCCAAGTGCGGCAAGATCCGATCCAACGGCTGCATCGTTCCGCCGCTGCCCGCCGCGTCCAACGCCGTCTTGCATCCGGTCTGGCGGATCGCGGCGAGGATCTCCGGCAGATCCGGTTCCAGCCGCGGCATCAGCGAATAATAGCCGATCAACGTCATGCGGCTGGCTGCGAACACGTCCAAGTGGTTCAGAAAATGAGCCTTGTCCATCAGGCGGGGCGCTCCGACACAGTGGGCAAAGCTCCGCTCGCCGCTGGGGTCGATCAACACCGCGGTCGTGCTGGTGGCGCCCGTGGGGTGCGGCAGCAGCCACTGCGTATCGACGCCCTCCTTTTCCAGATTGCGACGAATGACGGCCGCCCAATCGTCGTTGCCCGTATAACTGAACGCGGCGGTCTGCAAGCCCAGTCGGGCCATCGCGATGCCCGCGTTGGAGACGATGCCGCCGGTCGTGACTTCGAGCGGCTGCGTCTCCAGCAGTTTGCCGCCCCCGATCGGCACGTCCAGTGGCACGGGCCGGACGAGGATGTCCACCACGCAAGAACCGCACAGCACGCAATCGAAAGTCTTGTTCGTGTCCATGGGAAAACAGTGTAGCAAACGCCGTTAGCCCGCAACACCGGGTGACCCGATACATTCCGCGAAAGGCGAATTTTAGAGCCGCGGGGCTTGTCACCGCTTTGGATTTTGCTCTCTACGCATTCCGCCACGCGGATGCTACACTTGCTGGTTGTGCGACGTGTACGGCGATCTCTTTCCTCCTGACCAACACCCAACGAGCCGTGGTAGAGAAATCCCTCGACCGAAAACTGGCGCGAATTCTGGCTGATCGTTCCTGCCGAGACTTTGTCCTGGCCGATGCCAAGGACGCCGACATGGGGTTCGGCCTGTCGGCGCCTGGACGCAGCCCCGAACACTACGCCCAGGAAGCCCATTTCCGGACGCTGGACGAATACCGCCAGTCGATCCGCGAAACCATCGCCCAAGGCTTGGTCGATATCGTGCTGATGAGCGCCAGCAGCAACGAAGCCCTCACGATCCGCGAACGCCTGTTCGAGACCAGCCACATCACGCCGGCCGTGCGGGCCAACGACACCACCGACATCTGGCTGGCCGCCGGCAGCGGGCGGTACGGCGTTCAGCCGTCGCAGCCGTTCCGCACGGCGACGCTGGACCATATCATGTGCGGCAAGCTCGACTGCTCGCCCGACGAGCGGCGGTTGGGGGCCGACCTGGGCCTGTACTCGGTGACCTTCAACAATGACGCCGCGCTGGATCTGCGCACGCTCGAAGCGTACAAAGCGTTTCGCTTGGAAGCCGAAGCGAAAGGCTTCCGGCATTTCCTCGAGGTCTTTGACCCCAACGCCTGTGGCGACCATCCGCCGACGGACATCGCCCAGTTTGTGAACGACCACATCGTGCGGACGCTGGCCGGCGTAACCAGTCGCGGCCGGCCGATCTTCCTGAAAATCCCGTATCACGGTCCGGCCGCCATGGAGGCATTGGTGCGGTACGACAGCTCGCTCGTCGTGGGCGTTCTGGGCGGTTCCGCCGGAACCTGTTTCGACGCCTTCCACATGCTGTGGGAAGCCAAGAAATACGGCGCACGCGTGGCCTTGTACGGACGCAAGATCAACCACGCCGAGCACCAGCTGACCTTTATCCGCTATCTGCGGCTGATCGCCGACGACGAAATCGAGCCGGCAGCCGCCGTCCGCGCGTACCATGCCGACTTGGCCAAGCTGGGCATCCGTCCCCATCGGTCGCTGGACGAAGATCTGCAGCGGACCGACGGGCCCACCAGCTATGGGGTCACCAGCTACGGGGGCACTCACGGCGCCCCGAGGCCGGTGGCTTCCCCCCACGACGCTGCCGCTCGGCGAACGTTCCAACCCACCGCCGAGCCCGACTTTGGCAAGATGACCCCGGCGGAGAAAGTCCAGTGGAACCTGGAACGTTGGAAGCGGATTATCGGCTAGCTCATTTTCGGCCAGCCCATTATCGGCCAGCTCTGTGGGAGAGCTCTTAGTGGTAGATCTTGACGGCATACCAGCCGTCGGCCCCTCGCACGACACTCGAGCCGGCAACGCGGCGTTGCCCGGTAAAGCAGCAGATATTCAAAGCATGTTGCGCCGAAGAAGTGCTGAATCCCACGCCTTCCGCATTGGCTCCCCCAAATCCGCCGCCGAGATGCCCTTTGATCCGCAAGGAAGCTGCTCGTTGCGCTTTGGCTTCCGCTACCGCCTGAGGGCCACCCGAAAAAACCGTCTTCGTGCTCGACGTTCGGTTCGACGATGACCGACGGGGCCACGCCTCCGCGCTCGAAGCACACAAAACCACCAACAACGCTGCCAAAGCAATCCGTACCATCAATCCGTTACTCCTTCCAAAGAATCCTCGTTCCCGAACTCAGATGGCACGAAAATGCCCCACTTTCGGCTAACGATCCGTCATAAATAACCGTTGCGTATCGCCCGCACACTCGAATCGTCGTGCGGTCCACGCGGCCGTAGAGTTTATCCAATCGGCAAAGGTTTACAACCGCCGAACGAACCTGCGGGCCGAAATTTTCAGCGTTGGGGCTGCGGATACAGGGGCTAAGGGTAGGCGGTTCAATAACTTAAAACGCGCAACGTCGCCGTCACGCGGCGGCCACGATTTTGCCGATGGGCCAGTTGTCCAGGCCGTGGTCGGTCAGCATCCGCTGGATACTGTCGGCGTAATAGGGGCTGACCACAAGCACCAGGCCGATGCCCATGTTAAAGACCCGTTCCATTTCGGCGTCGTCGATTTCCCCCAGTTGCTGCAGCCAGGCGAAGACGGGGGGCACGCGCCAGCTGTCCGGGTCGATCCGGGCTTGGACGCCGGCGGGCAAGATCCGTTCGAGATTGTCGCGCAGGCCGCCGCCGGTGATGTGGGCCAAACCGTGGACGACGTTCTTGACTCGATAATGCCGCAGGATCTTCCGGACCGGCTGGGCATAGATTCGCGTCGGCGTCAGCAGGGCCTGGCCGACGGTTGTGCCCAGGCATTCCACATGGTCGCTGACCGTCAGCGCCGATAACTCGAACACGACTTTGCGCACCAGACTGTAGCCGTTGGAGTGCAGTCCGCTGGAGGCCACGCCCAGGAGCGCATCGCCGGGAGCGATCGCCTTGCCGTCGATCACCTGGCCGCGTTCGACCACCCCTACGCAGAAGCCGGCCAGATCGTAGTCGCCGCGTTGATACAAGTCCGGCATGATGGCTGTTTCGCCGCCCAGCAACGCACAGTCGGCTTGCATGCATCCGTCGCTGACGCCTTGGACCAGCTGCTCCAGGACCGGCGGGTCGTCATGCGACATGGCCACGTAATCCAGGAACAGCAGTGGCTCGGCTCCGCAACACAGCGCGTCGTTGACGCTCATCGCCACCAGGTCGATGCCGACGGTATCGTGTTTTCCACATAATTGCGCGACTTTCAGTTTGGTGCCCACACCGTCGGTACAGGCGACCAGGACCGGGTCCCGATAATTGCGGGCGAACAGCCGACTGGAAAAATCCAGTTGGAACAAGCCGGCGAACCCGCCGTCCAGCTTCAGCACGCGCGGCGAGAAGGTGCGATGCATCAGCCGCGGCAGTCGCGTCATCGCTTCGTCGTAAACTTCCAGATCCACGCCTGCGTCTTTGTAAGTGACTTTGCTCATCGCCTGTATCTTATAGCAGATCGATCGCGCACTCGGCCTGGGTCAGAAACGGCTGCCAGACGTGATAGCGCGGGTTACCGAAGGTGAGTTTCAATACGGGATTATGTTTCGGCTTGGCCGGCCGTTGCGTCAAATGCATGCCCGCCTCCAACGGCGTGCGGTCGCCTTTGCGAGCATTGCAGGGCAGGCAACACGTGACGACGTTTTCCCAACAAGTTTCGCCGCCGCGGCTGCGCGGCGTGACGTGATCGAAACTTAGCTGGTGGAGGGGATAGGTTTTGCCGCAATACTGACACTGGTGGCCGTCGCGGGCGAACAGCGTCTTGCGATTCAGCCGGATGGTGAGCCGCGGCGTCTGGTCGAACCGCAGCAAGCGGATGATGCGGGGCGCCTGGATGCGGAAACGAACGGCGCGGATCCAGTCCACGTGGTTCGAGCCGGCCAGCAGCAGCGGATCTTCGGTCCAAACTTGACTCAATTCGCACCAGGTCTGAAAGTCGTAATTGGCATAAGCCCCGTTTTCCACATGGATGACTTCCGCCGAATCGCGGTACAGCATCACAAACGCTCGGCGGACGTTCACCACGCGCACGGCCGCATACGAGCGATTCAGCACCAACACGCTGGCCGCCAAGGCGGAAACGCCATCCGAGCTTTTCATGCTCAAACCTCCCGCTTCGCCCCAACGAGACGGCGTATCCGATCAGGCGCCGTCGCCGTCAGTTCCGGAAACGAAAACGTGCCATGCTCGACCGCAAGCGGTGTCTTTTCCGTATCGGTTTACCCACGAAAAAGCTTCCGCCAGCCCAACTAGCCTACTGGACAAACGCAGCTGTGGCAATGTAGGGTTCTGAGGTATGAGTCCGTATCTGCAACAATTGACGTTACGCTTGGCGGCCGGCGTGCTGCGACTGCCGGAAGCGGTTCGCCAGAACCACGCGGATTACCTCCGCTCGTGGCAACGGTCGGATGGCGGTTTTCCCGGCCGCGAGGGTGACAGCGACCTGTACTATACCGGCTTCGCCCTGCGCAGCCTGTTCCTGCTGGGGGAACTGTCCGGGCCGGCGGCGGATCGTGCGGCCGGCTTCTTGCGGAGCCGGTTTGAACCGAGCCAATACGTGCTGGAGCTGTTGTCGCTGGTCTACGGCGCCACGCTGCTGGAATGGTCCGCCGGCATGGACGTCTTCGAGACGGAGGACGCATCCTGGCAGGATGCGGTCGCCGCGTCCCTGGAACGGCTGCGTCGCGACGACGGCGGCTACGCCAAGACCCATGAGGGGGCGGCAAGCAGCACCTATCACAGCTTTCTCGTGGCCCTTTGCTTGCAGCTGATGGACCGCCCGCTGCCGCAGCCGGAGCGGTTGGTCGCGTTTATCTTGTCGCAGCAATGCGAGGGGGGCGGGTTCCGCGACATCCGTGCGGCGAAACGAGCCGGCACGAACCCGACGGCGGCGGCCATCGGCGTGCTGAAACTGCTCGATGCCCTGGACCACCGCGTGGCCGACGATACGATCGGCTTCTTGAGCGAAATGCAAACCGCCGAAGGGGGGCTGTTGGCGAACACGCGGATTCCCGTGGCGGACCTGCTCAGCACCTTTACCGGCGTGGTGACGTTGGCCGACCTGGCCGGCTTGGATGCCATCGACACGTCGGCCGCCCTGCGGTTTGCGCGGTCCTTGGAATGCCCGCAGGGCGGGTTCCGCGGTGCGGTCTGGGATCCGGATACCGATGTCGAATACACGTTCTACGGCCTGGGGTGCTTGGCGCTGCTCGGTCCCGAAGCAGCGCCGTCCGAAAGTACGCCGGCGGACAGGAGGCACACCCCATGAGCGGTTTGGTTGTCACCAACGTCAGCAAAGAATTCCCCACTCGCGGCGAAGGGCTGACGGTCCTGCGCAGCGTGTCGTTGCAGTGCCAGCCCGGCGAGAATGTGGCGATCCTGGGGCCCAGCGGCAGCGGCAAGAGCACGCTGTTGCACATCCTGGGAACGCTGGATCGACCGAGCGCCGGCACGGTCACGCTGGACGGCGAAGATCCGTTTCAACTCGGCGAAGCCGACGTCGCTCGATTTCGCAACCGGCACCTGGGGTTTGTCTTTCAGGATCATCATTTGTTGCCCCAATTGTCGGTCTTGGAAAATGTCCTCATCCCCTTGCTGGCCGACGGGCGTCCGGACGCGGCGGCGGTCGCGCGGGCCAAAGAGCTGCTGGCCCGCGTCGGACTCAGCGAGCGACTGGAGCACCGGCCGGGCGAGCTGTCCGGCGGCGAACGCCAACGCGTCGGCGTGGCCCGCGCGCTGATCCGCCAGCCGAAACTGATCCTGGCCGACGAACCGACCGGGAACCTGGACCGCACCAACGCGCTGGCCATCGGCCGCTTGCTGGTGGACTTGCAGCGCGAAGAGCAAGCCATGCTGGTCGTCGTGACGCACAGCGCCGACCTGGCTCAACTGCTGCAGAAACGCTGCGAATTGGATGACGGCGTCCTGCGAGCCTGTTCCTAGGACGGATTGGCAATAAGAAAGAAAAAGCGTGACCGAGGCGTGATGCGGCTACGGACTCGTCCCTCGCTGACGCTTCGCGTTACGCGTGGATACGGCCGTTTTTTCCGGTCGCCCTGGCACGCGGCGTCAAAAGCCATCCAGCAACTCCTGGTACGGCGCAAAGACGGCCATTGCCATGCGGAAGATCAGGGCGATCAGCAGCCCGGCCACCAGCACCCAGACGGCGAACGACGCGGCGACCGTCAAGGCTTTGGCCGCCGTCTGCGCCCGCTGCCGGTACTCGCTCGCCAGCCGTTGCAGCGATTCACCGTGCGTCCCGGAAATCTCGGCGGTCTCCAATAACTGCAGAAACTCGTCGGGAAACAGACCGGTAGCCCGCAGCGCGACGTGAAACTCTTGGCCTTCGAGCAGCGCCGCATCGACCACCTCCAGCCGCGATGTGTAATAGGCGTTTTCGGTGCTTCGCAACGCCAGTTCCATCGACCGGCGGGCGTCCATCCCGGAATCCAGGGTCAGGGCCAGCGTCCACGCCAGCCGCGACAAAGCGGCTGTCCGGAGGCAATTGCCCAGGACGGGAATCCGCATGGCGATCTCCAGCGGCGCCGGGCCAAAGGCACCCCGCAACAAGCCTATCACCACGACGGCCAGGCCGCCGAACGTGGTTCCGACCAAGGCCAGATAGACCAGCAGGCCGGGCGTGCCCACCAGGCCGAACCCCAGCGGATCGAGTTGCGAGCCGGTCATCGAGCCGACGACGCCCATGACCCAAATCAGCAAGCCGACGACGCCGATCGCGGCGAACAGCTGAATGGCGGGCCAGGCGATGCCGATCAAAAAGGTCCGCCGCAGTCCCAACAGGCTCTCGTAATGCTCTGCCAATCCGCGCAGAATCTCGTCCAAGCGGCCGGCCTTCTCCCCTACCTCGACCAGCGTGCAAACCAGCGGCGGAAAATAGCCGCGACAGGCTTGCAAGCCATCCGCCATGCTCCCGCCGTCGGTAATCGCCTGGCCGACTTGCGCCATCATGGCACGGTGCGAAACGGAACCGTAGTTGGCCTCCTTTTCCCAGGTGGTGCGCGCATCCAGGCCCGCATGCAGCGACGCACCGACCCGCCGTAGCAACTGTGCCAATTTGCCCAAGCCGATTCGTCCCACCCCACTCCTCCGTTTCGGAGCCGTTCCCCCGCTCCCACGATCAACCAAGGTTCGCTTCTTGCTGCCACGACTGCAGCATCTCGGCCAGCAGTTCCAGCGGCAGGCCGACGACATTCGACTCGCTGCCCTCCAAGATCTGCAGCCAATCGTGGCCGTCCTGGTATCCAAACGCCCCCGCTTTGCCCTGCCATTGGCCGCTGTCCAGGTACCCCGCCAGCTGCCTGTCCGAAATCGAGTCCATTATCAGCCGAGTGATCGCAACCCGAACGCGAGGCTGACCGTCGGGAACGGGCCACAGACACAAACCGCTGTACACGAAATGCTCTTGTCCTCGCAACCGTTCCAACATCTGCCGCGCATGCGTGCGATCCTCGGGTTTGCCGAGGATCTGCCCCCGGCACTCGACGACCGTATCGCAACCGAGAACCAACCCTGCGTCGCAGCGTGCGGCCACCTCGGCGGCCTTTTGACGTGCCAGTCTCGCCACCAATGCCGCCGCCGGCTCGCCGGGCCGCGGCCCGCATTCGGCCGATTCGTGAGGCGGCACGACGACGAAGTCGTAACCCGCCTCCGCCAACAGCTCGCGGCGGCGGGGAGAGGCACTGGCCAACACGATTCTCGGTCGGATATCGGACATGCTCGACGCCACCTAGGAGAACAAACGGCTGCATTGTAGAACTATCTGCCGGTTTCCACCACGTAGGGCCCGATTATTCTCTGTTTCCCGCCACACCGATTCGTCGACCGAGCTGCTCATGCCCTCCAGTCCGCTGACCATCCTGTTCGAAGACAACCATCTGCTGGCCGTACTCAAGCCGGCGGGCGTGCCCACGATGGGCGTCGAGGCGGGCCACACGAGTGTCGTCACCTTGCTGAAGGACTATTTGAAGGAGCGATACCGCAAGCCGGGAAACGTCTACTTGGGGGTCGTCAGCCGCCTGGACGCCTCGGCATCCGGCGTGCTCATCTTCGCCCGCACCTCGAAAGCCGCCGCGCGGCTGACCGACCAATTCCGCAGCGGCGCGGTCGAGAAAACGTACTGGACCCTGGTCCAAGGCCACCCCAATCCGACCGAAGCCGACTGCGTCGATTGGCTCGTCAAAGACGAGCGGCAGATGAAAATGGTGGTCTGCGGCGCGGAGCGGACGGGATCGCAACAAGCTCGGCTAAGTTACCGCACGCTACGCAGATTACCAACCGCCACGTGGCTCGAAATCCGGCTTGAAACGGGGCGGAAACATCAAATCCGCGTCCAACTGGCCCATCGCGGGCATCCGATCCTGGGCGATCGCAAGTACGGCGCTTCGACACCGTTTCCGCACGGCATCGCCCTGCACGCGCGGCAGCTGGAACTGGAACACCCCGTCCGCAAAACGCCGTTGCGGCTGGAAGCCCCGCCGCCCGCCGCTTGGCGGAGATTCGGGATCGGCTCGTAAAAAAACCGCTCTAGGGTACCCGGCAGACGGATGTTAGAATCCCGCGTCGAATACGGGATGCGCATCGAATTGCTGCAGGAGGGAACCATGAGCCGTCATGCGTTGGTCGTCGTCGCTGTCATTCTCGGGGGCTTGCTGCAAGCGGAGCTAGCACAGGCTCAGCCCCTGGCGGCCAATTCGGCGCCCACGGCCAACTTGCCGCCGGCCGCCAACGCACCGCCTCAAGTCGGGACGGCTCCGTTTCCGCCGATGAGCCCGCAAGAGCAGAAGTTTCTGGACGACGTGCTGAACTACTGGCAGCAGCGCAGCCAGGCCGTCGAGCGTTATCGCTGTACGTTTCGCCGCTGGGACTATGATCCTGTTTTCGGCCCGGCCAATACGTTCAAGACGTACAGCGAAGGCAGCATCAAGTATTCGGCGCCGGACAAGGGCATGTACAAGATCGAAAAAACCCTGCACTGGACCGCTCCCACGCAGGCGGGCGGAAAGCCGACCTTCGTCCAGCGGCCGGACGACGTGGGCGAGCACTGGATCTGCGATGGCCAGTCCGTGTTCGAACACGACGCAAAGAACAAGCAGCTGATCCAGCGCGAGTTGCCGCCGGACATGCGAGGCAAGGCCATCGCCGAAGGCCCGCTGCCGTTCTTGTTCGGCGCCGACGCGGCCAAGATCAAGCACCGCTATTGGATCCACCCGCTGCCTGTGCCGCCGGACGTCAAAGGCGAATACTGGCTCGAGGCATACCCCAAGACGCGGCAGGACGCGGTGAACTATCAAAAAGTCCACGTGATCATCGCCCAGGATGATTTTCTGCCCAAAGGCCTAGTGATCTTCGACCGGAATTTCGATTCCGTCCGCAATCCGGCGCGCTCGACGTTCACGTTCGAGAATCGCGAAGTCAACTGGAGCGTCGCGCTGCAACAGTTGAATCTGTTCAACCGCGAGTTCTACGAGCCCAAACCGCCGTTTGGTTGGAAAAAGGTGGTCGAAAAGTACGACGTGCCGCCGGACGTTCAGGATGTCGCTCCCGCAGCGGCCGGCGGCATCAATCAAGCGCGCCTGCCGATCGACAGCCCGCCGCGACGCTGAGGCACGAATCCCAGCGATTCGCGTTATGTAACGTCGGGCACGGATGTCGCTCGCTCGTAAATCAGGAAACTGATCGGAAAATCGTTCTTCTCGTCGGCGGCATGGTCCGTCCGCTGGGCCAATCGCCATTGCTCCGGCGGAAGTTCCGGAAAATCGGTGTCGCCGGGGACCGTGGCGTGAACCAGCGTCAGGTAGATCCGTTCGACCCGCGCCAGCGTTTGGCGGTACACCTCGCCGCCGCCGATGAAAAACACTTGGCTGTCGCCAGTGGCCAGGCGTTCGGCGTCATCCAGCGAGGCCGCAACGCGGACCCCCGGCGGCTGGTAATCCTGCTGTCGCGAGATCACGATCGAGTTCCGTCCCGGCAACGGCCTGCCGATCGACTCGAAAGTCTTGCGGCCCATGACGATTGTGTGGCCCATCGTCAGCTGTTGGAAACGCCGCAAATCGGCGCTCAAATGCCACGGCAACCGGCCCGCCCGGCCGATGACGCGATTCTCCGACATGGCGACGATCAAGGAATGGGGCATGGGCGCGCTCCTGCTCAAACTGCCACCGGCGCGGCAATCCGCGGATGCGGGTCGTAGTTCTCCAAACGAAAATCCTCGTAACGAAACTCGAACAGCGACCGCACGTCCGAGTTCATGTGCAGAGCCGGCAGCGGACGTGGCGGACGCTGCAATTGGGTCCGAGCCTGCTGCAGATGGTTCGCATATAAGTGGGCGTCGCCGAACGTATGGATGAACTCGCCAGGCAGCAACCCGGTCACTTGAGCGACCATCAGGGTCAACAGCGAATAAGAGGCGATGTTGAACGGCACGCCCAGGAACACGTCGGCACTGCGCTGGTACAGCTGACACGACAGCCGGCCTTGCGAGACGTAAAACTGGAACAGAACGTGACAGGGCGGCAGGGCCATGCGGGGCAGATCGCCGACATTCCAAGCGCTGACGATCAGCCGCCGCGAATCGGGGTCCGTCCGGATCAGGTCCACGACGTTTTGGATCTGGTCGATCGTGCTCCCGTCGGCTGCCGTCCAGCTGCGCCATTGACGGCCGTAGATCGGCCCCAATTCGCCATTCTCATTCGCCCATTCATCCCAGATGGAAACGCCGTGTTCTCGCAGGGATCGCACGTTGGTTTCGCCCTGTAGAAACCACAACAGCTCGTGAATGATCGATTTGACGTGCAACCGCTTGGTCGTCACCAACGGAAAACCGGCACCCAGGTCGAAACGCATCTGATAGCCGAAAACGCTCCGCGTCCCCGTGCCGGTTCGGTCGCGTTTGTCGATCCCGTTATCCAGAATGTGCTGCAGAAAATCCAAGTAAACTCGCATTCGGGGTCTTTTACACTGGCAGCGACCGCTTCGCAAGGGACGACAAGGTAATTAGAATCGAGAGTCGCATGTCGAACGAAGGCAAACGGACCTCCAGCAAACAGTTGATACAGGCTATGGACAAAACAAGGGTTGCAATCGTCGGTTTTGGCACGGTGGGAACGGGCGTGGCCCGATTGCTGTTGGATCATGGCGACCGAACGGCTCGTCACGCGGGCCGTACGCTGTGGCTGGAGGCTGTCGTGGACGTCGACGTGACCCGACCTCGCGATGTGGAATTGCCCACGGGGTTGCTGACGGACGACCTGACGAAGATCACCGGGAATCCTGAGATTCAAGTCGTCGCGCACGTGGTCGGCGGGGTGGAACCCGCTCGGACGATCATGCTCAAGCTGCTGGAAAGCGGCAAAGACGTGGTGACGTCCAACAAGGCGTTGCTGGCCGAACATGGCCCGGAGTTGTTCGATCGGGCCCGCGAACTGGGCCGCTCGATAGCCTTCGAGGCGGCGGTGGCGGGCGGTATTCCAATCATCGCCAACATCAGCCAGTGCCTGTCGGCCAACCAGATCACGTCGCTCCGCGGCATCCTGAACGGGACCAGCAACTTTATCGTGTCACAGATGGAAGAGCAGGGAACGGCTTACGGCAGCGCGGTGAAGGAAGCCCAACAGCTCGGGTTTGCGGAGCTTGACCCGACCCTGGACGTAGACGGTACCGACGCCGCGCAAAAGCTGGCGATCCTGGCCCATCTGGCCTTCGGCGTCCGGGTCCACTGGAGCCAGATCCCGCGCGTGGGCATCGACAAGCTGGATCCGGCGGACCTGCGTTACGCCCGAGAACTGGGGTATCGCATCAAGCTGCTGGCGGTCGCCAAACTGGCGGAGGAAGGCCTGGAGTTGCACGTCTCGCCGACACTGGTGCGGGTGGGCCGGCCGTTGGCCGAGGTGCGGGAAGCGTACAACGCGATCAGCGTGGTCGGCGATGCGGTCGGTCAACTGTTCTATCATGGCCTGGGCGCCGGCCAGATGCCCACGGCGTCGGCGGTTGTGGCCGATATGATCGACACCGCCGTCGGCCGAACGAAACTCACCTTCGAGACCCTGGAACTGTGGTCCAATCGCCAGTCGCGGTACTCGATGCGGGACTTTTCGAAGCTGCCGTCCCGGTATTACTTGCGGTTTGCCGTCGAGGACCGACCGGGCGTGCTAGCGCAAATCGCCGGCGTCTTGGGCAACCACCATATCTCGATCGCGTCGGTGATCCAGCACGGTTCCGCGCTGAACGGCGCAACCGATACCGTTCCCCTGGTGATCATGACTCACGCCGCGACCGAAGGCGACGCCGCCGTCGCGACGCAAGAGATCGACCGCTTGCCCTGTATCCACGGCGGCAGCGTGCGGATGCGCGTGCTGGACGACTGATCCTGCCTCGAGCACGATCCGCGGAGGCCGCAGAGGCACGCAGATTGAGCGACAACCAGCACGAGAATCTGCGGCAGTCTGTGCCATTTGCGGACTGCGTGGCGTTACCAATACGCACGGCCGATCGTCGGCCGCCGGCTCACCCGCGCCGTCATCTTCGGCGCAATCGTCAAGGTTTCTCTACCCGTGTCGGCTTTTGGCAACAGCTGCTGTTGCCAAGAAGCAACATGGGGCCATTTTGCATGGTAGGTTACCGAAGGAAATCGTCGAGAACCTATCACGAATGGGGCGATCTGTGGGTGGGAACCGGTCGAGCAAGAGCCTGTGTTGGTCGCTGCTGCTGTTGACAGCCGCGGCCCTGCTGGGCTCGGGCTGTGCGCCGCTCAAGCTGCCTAGGATCGATCCGACCGGCGAACGGATTTTTCTGCCCCACGGCAACTACACGGAACTGGTCCCGCCCCAGGCGGTGCCTTGCGTTCCCACGCCGGCTTTTACCGCGCCGCCTCCCGTACCGCCGTGTCCGCCTTCGGAAACACCGCCTTTCCCCAGCGGGCCTTCGTGCGGCGCGGTGCCCGAACCCTCGTGCGGTGCGGCGCCTGGGCCCTCGTGCGGCGCAGCCCCGCCCCCGAGTGTGGCAGCGCCGCCGGTGCCGGTGCAATCGGCGGGCGTGGGCCTGCATCGCGAGAAACTGGGCCGGTTGGTCTTGGCGCCCGCCGTGATGATGTCGCCGGTCGGGTCCGAAGTCGTGATTCTGTCGGGATTGGCCGATGCCCAGGGCGCGTACATCCCACGGCAGCCTCTGGAATGGACCTTGGCGCCCGACAGCGTCGGGCATATCGTCGAGGCGGGCGACGAACGCGACTGCTTCCGGCCGCTGTTCCGCGAAGCGGCCAGCAAGCGCGACGGCAATTATGCCGTCACCCGCTCGCTGACCCAGAATCGCCTGTTGACGCGCGGCACTCCCGATCCGTCAGATGATGTCGCGGTCCAACGCGGCCAGAGTTGGGTTAGCATCACGTCGCCGACCGAGGGGGCCAGCCGCGTTTCGGTCTTGGCGCCCGAAGCCGAGATTTGGGACCAGCGGCGGCAGACCGCGACGATCTACTGGGTCGATGTCCAATGGGTTCTGCCATCGCCCGCCGTCGTGCTGGCGGCTCAACCGCACACGCTGACCACCGCCGTCCGCCGCCGCTCGGGTAAGCCCCTGACCGGCTGGATCGTGCGTTACGAAATCCTCGACCCCAACGTCACCTCGTTCGGCCCCAACCAACTGAACGTCTCCGACGTCAAGACGGACGAGAACGGGATGGCCAGTGTCAACCTGGTGCCGGCCAACAAGAGTGGCAGCACGCAGGTGCGGATCAGCATCGTGCGACCGTCGCTGCCCTACGACGAATTGCCGCCGATGGTGCTGGGGCAGGGCTTTGCGTCGGTCACCTGGAGCGCCCCGGATCCCAAAGTCACGCTGTACGGCCCCGAATCGGCGGGCGTGGGCTCGACCGTGACCTACCGGGCGGAAATCAGCAACGCCGGCGATATTGTGGCGCGGCGGATCGTCGCCAGTGCCACCGTCCCGGCCAACATGACGTTTTTGAACAGCAATCCGCCCGCCAAGATCGTTGGCAATACGCTGCGCTGGGACCTGAACGATCTGCCTCCCAAGGCCATGCGGGATTTAACCATCTCGTGCCGGCCCGAACAGAACGGCTCGGTTCGTTTCTGCGTCCGCTTGGACGGTAGTGATACAGTCGCCGGTCCGAAAGCGGCCGTCGAGGCGTGTGTCGCGACCCGCGTGTTTTCGTCCAGTTTGAGTTTGCGGATGAGGGGGCCGGAAACGGTCCAAATCGGACAGCAGGCGGATTTTGAGATCGAAATCACCAACACGGGGCTCGAGCCACTGAACCGCGTGGTGCTCCGCGATCGGCTGCCCGCCGGGCTGGAGCATCCCTCGGAACGCGGAAGCATCATCGAACGCGCCTTGGGTGAACCTCTGCCGCCCGGCGCCAGCCGCAAAATTGCCGTCAGCTTGCTGGCGAAACAAGTTGGACGTCTGTGCCACACGGCGGAGGCCGTCGCCGATGGCGGCCATTCGGCCACGGCCAGTGCGTGTGTCAACGTCGTCGAACCACCGCGCCCGGAGCCCAAGCCGGCGGTCGAGGCGACCATCGAGTGTCCGGCACAAGCTGAAGTCGGCGAGCGGATCACGGTGACGATGCGCGTGGCCAACACGGGCAATGTCCCGCTGACGAACGTGCGCGTGATCGGCTTTTACGATCGCAGCTTGTATCCTCGCGAAGCCAGCACGGGCTACGATCCCCAGGCGTTGACCCGTGGAGAACTGCTGTGGGTCACGCCGCGGCTGATGCCGGGCGAAAGCCTCACGCGGCAAGCTCGACTGGACGGTGTCAAGGAGTCCACCACCGCCTGGTGCCGCGTGTTTGTCGAGGCGGCCGAGAACGTACGGGCGGTGCAGGAGTCCAAACTGACCATCCGGCCCGCGGCCGCCGCCAAGCAGCCGACCGGCCCGATCGAGCCGCCGCCCAAGATCCAGGAGCCCCGCGAGCCGCCGGCCGAAAAGATCGTCGGCGAATTGAAAGTCTCCATCGCGGGCCGCCAGAACCCGGTGACCGTCAACTCGTCGGTCTCGTATATTGTCGTCGTCGAGAACGGCCGCAACGTCGGGGACAAGAACGTGCGGATCACGCTGCTGTTGCCGGCGGGCATGGAATACGTCAAGGTGAACGGTCCGGTCAGCGCTCGAGCGATCAGTCCCGACGGGCGGACGATCGAAATCGAAACGATCAAGGAAATGCGGCCGGGCGAAATGCTGAACCCGTTTTATGTCGAGGTCAAGGCGACGCGAATCGGCGTGTATAGCGTCAAGGTACAAGTGGACAGCTTCCGTTCGTCCGCGCCGGTCGAGTCCGAAGCCAGCACGACGGTCAATATCGCCGGATGAGCCGATGCCCCGCTTTGCCATCCTCCGCCACGAAACGCCGCTGGACAACTCGCGGCCGCTGCACTGGGATTTCTTCCTGGAGGACGGCGCCACGCTGCTGACGTGGGCTTTGGCCGAGCCGCCTGCCGCCGGGCAATCCATTGCGGCCCAGGCTTTGCCGAACCATCGTACTGCCTATCTTGACTACGAAGGCCCCGTTTCCGGCAATCGCGGTACAGTCACCCGCTGGGACACCGGCCTATTCCAATGGCGGCGCCGCACGGATGGCGAGATCGCCGTTCGGCTCGACGGCCGCATACTGCGGGGCGAAGCGACCCTGACGCGGGTGCAAGACGGGTCGCCGGAGTGGCGGTTTTTGTGCAGCCTCTGACACGCCCCCGTCGAGCTTTGCCAAGAACACGCACGGCTGCCATCCCGACTTGCCGGTTGCCGTGGCTGGACGGCCTGCAGTCGCTCGCCTAAAATGCCCATGCGGAAATGTGCAATCGCGGCGTCGCCTTGTCCCTGTCCCCCGCGTTGCTTCCGTGGTCCGTATTGGGGGGTGATCGAAGTCGGGGAGTCTACTGGGAGGATCCGCTCATGCAGTGTGCGATTTTGTGTGCAGGCTTTGCCACGCGTCTGTACCCGTTGACCGAGACCATTCCGAAGCATTTGCTGCCGGTCGCCGGCCGCCCGGTGCTGGATTACGTTGTCGAGCGTCTGTCGGCTGTCGGCATCGAACGCGGCGTTCTGGTCAGCAACCGTACGTTCATCGACCAGTTTCACCGCTGGGCGGCAAACCAGCCGTTGGCCGCGAACCTGCAGATTCTGGACGACGGCGCCACCTCGAACGAAAACCGTTTAGGTTCGATCGGCGATTTGCAGTTCGCTTTGACGCAAGGCGACATGCAGGAGGATTTCCTGGTGGTCAACGGCGACAACCTGTTCACGTTCGCCTTGGACGGCGTCTTGGAGACGTTTCGCCGCCGGGGCAACACGATTGGGTTGTACGACGTCGGTTCCGAGGCGGAGACAGCCAAGATGGGCGTGGCCGACTGCGATCCGGCGGGCCGCGTTGTCGGGTTTCGAGAAAAGCCGCCGGTTCCGCAGACGACGGTGGCGTCCATCGGCATCTATGTGTACCGGGCCGAAGTGCGTTCGCTGGTGGAACGGTACCTGGCGGAAGGGAATTCGGCGGACAAAACCGGCTCGTTCGTCGAATGGCTGCATCAGCAGGTGCCCGTCTTCGGCCACCGCATCCGAGCGGATGAAGGGCTGTGGTTTGATATCGGATCCCACGAACAGTACGACGAAGCGAACCGGGCACTGGAGCGTTGGCGGCAACAGCAAGAGCATTCCGCGACCCAGGAGCAGATGTCTTGACCTGCGCCGAGAGTAAACCTCGAGACCTGCTCCGCGATCCGCTGTGGCGGCCGGAGGATCTGGGCCAGTCGCTGCCGCAGTCGGTTCACGCCAATTCCGTCTGCCTGCCGACGTGGGCGGACGTGATCGCTTATGAAGAGGCGGACCCGCGCGTGCTCGGGCAACTGCGAACCGGCTATCCGCGGTTCTTTATGCACCCGGTGACGGAGCGTTTGCTTCAGGAGTGCCGTCGCCGTTTTGCTCGCGGCGACGAATTGTGCCACGTCTATCCGTCGCGAGCGTCGGCCGAACGCAGTCGGGAATCCCTGCAGCGTTGGAGCGGTCATGCTGGCCGCCTCGACGCCTGGTCGGACGACGGCCCCTTTGTCGTCTGCTATCCCCCCACCTCCCATGAAGCGGCGCGCAAGCACTGGCGTCACAGCGGCGAGGGCATTTCTTCGCGGCGAGCGGAATCGCTGTTGCAAGGCAAGCCCGTGCCGGACAGTCAGACTGCCAAACAGGCCGTTCGCCAGCGGATCGGCCAATGGACCGGCGCGCCGGCCGACAGCGTCTATCTGTTCAGTTCCGGCATGGGCGCTGTCTATGCCGTCTACCGAGCGATTTGCAGGCTGTGGCCGGACCGCATGAGCGTCCAGTTCGGGTTTCCCTACGTCGACACGCTCAAGATCCAGCAAGACATGGGCTTGGGGGCACATTTCCTGCCGCGCGGCGACGCGACGGATCTGCGACAACTGGGCGAATTGGTCGCCGCGGAGCCCCTTTCTGCGATCTTCTGCGAGTTCCCTTCCAATCCGTTGCTGGTCAGTCCGAACCTAACGGCCTTGAGCGAACTGGCGCGGCGTCAGCAGATCCCCTTGATCGTCGACGAGACGCTCGGAACCTACGTCAACACCGACGTCCTGCGCGTGGCCGACGTCGCGATCACGAGCCTGACAAAGTATTTTACCGGGGCGGGCGACGTGCTAGCCGGCGCGGCGATCATCAATCCACACAGCCCGCTGGCCGAGGTTTTGCGCCAGGCGATAGACGGCACGTACGAGGACCTGTTGTGGGACGACGATGCGCTCTTGCTCGCCGAGTACTCCAACGACTTTCCGGAACGTGTGCGGCGGATCAACCGCACGGCCGAGCAGGTTTGCGATTTCTGCCGGTCGCACCCGGCGATTGCGCAAGTCTACTATCCGAAGTATCGCACGTCGGCCAACTACGAAGCGTTTCGACGCCCCGATGGCGGCTACGGCGGTTTGTTTTCGATTCTGCTCAACAACAAACACCCCGAGCGTACCACCGCACGGTTCTTCGACGCGTTGGAGTTGTGCAAAGGCCCCAATCTGGGCGTCAACTTCAGCCTCTGCTGTCCCTTTACCCTGCTGGCCCACTACCGCGAACTCGACTTTGTGGAACGTTGCGGCGTCAGCCGCTACCTCGTTCGGATCTCCGTGGGGCTTGAGGAACCAGAGGTTTTGATCGAACGCCTGGACCGTGCGCTGCAGGCGTCGCAACGACCGTAAGAGAGACCAGTTATCTACGCTATTCTTGTCCTTATATCATTTTATCGCATCCAAGGAAAAGACCCGAGGAAAACTGCCCTTGTCGCCCCCTCTGCTGCCTGCTATCATCCCGCCCCCGTGTATTTCCTCGGTTGGCGGTATTGCAACGTTGCCCTTGTTCGCGAGCAGGAGAAGGTCGCCATGCGCAGGCTGCTGAAACGCGTGGCCGTGTGGGTCATTGGGCTGATGGTGCTCACCGGCTGCAATCCCAGCCCCTATCTGCCGGCTCCGCCGACGGCATCCGCTTGGCAGCAGACACCCGCAGCGCAGCCGCCCAATTCCGCCGAGGTTTTCGACCTGAACCGACGCGTGACGGCCTTGGATGCCAACAATCGGGATCTGCACGCCCAATTGGCTCAATCGCGTCAGCAGGTACAGCTGTTGCAGCAGCAGCTCGCCCTGGTACAGAAACAACTTAGCGAAACCGCCCAGCGTCTGCAGCAAACGCAATTGGCCAAGGACGAAGGCGAGCGAAAGTACCAGGAGTTGCAGGCCGCCACAACGCGTCGCGGCGGTGCGGTCATCACGGCTAACACCAGCACTCGACAGGCGTTACGGTTGATCGAGATCCCCGGCCTGCAAACGCGTCAAGATGGCGATACGATCCGCATCACCGTGCCCTCGGATCAGTTGTTTGCCATCGGCACCGCCCAACTTCTCGGCACGGCGTTCCCCGTGGTCGACTCCCTGGCCGCGGAATTGGCTCGCAATTATCCGCGGCAGTTGATTGCCATCGAAGGCCACACGGACAATACGCCCGTGGCCGGGGGAATCAGCAGCCACCAACTGGCCGCCGCTCAATCGGTCGCCATGTTCGACACCCTCACTCGCCGAAATCGCCTGCCCGCTCAGAATTTCTTCGTGATCGCACAAGGTCCCAACCGGCCGCTGGCCCCCAATTCAACACAAGCGGGCCAAACGTCCAACCGACGCGTCGAGTTGGTCGTTTATCCGGATACCGTCGGCACTCCCTGACGCTGGTCCTCTTCCAAACCCCCATTTCCAATTTGACAATCCGTTCAACGGACGCGAAACTTTAAGCATGGGGTGGGTGAAAGAAAGGGACTTCGGACCAACAGCGTCAGGATCTGGAATTGAAAGACGAAGCACGGCTGATTGAGCGATCGCTGAGCGGCGATTCCCAAGCATTTGGGGATTTGGTCTGCCGGTATCAGGACCGTCTGTACAACGCCGTCGTGCATATCATCCGCTGTCGGACGGAAGCCGAGGACGTGGTACAGGAGGCGTTTGTCCAGGCTTACGTCAAGCTGCAGACGTTCAAATTCAACAGCCAATTCTACACCTGGCTGTATCGTATCGCCGTGAACGTCTCGATCAGCCATCGCCGCCGCAGAAAGGTGGAACTTTCGGTCGAGCAGAACCGCGATGCGACGGGAGACGAGCCGTTGGATACCTTTACGTCGCCCAGCGAACCGTTGGAACGCGCCGAACGCAAGGTGAAACTCCAACGTGCGATGGCGCAGCTGACCGAAGAGCACCGGACGATTATCGTCCTGCGCCACATGGAGGAGTTCAGCTACGAAGAGATCGCCAACATCCTGGAGATCTCCGTGGGCACCGTCCGCAGTCGTCTGCACCGGGCCCGAGCCCAACTGCTGACGCATCTCAGGAAGCTGATGCCGGATGAGGCGCTCGAATTCGACCCCTGACTTGCGTCCGCTTCTCCCGAAGCAGCCCAGAAAAATGACGCAAGAAGAAGCATGCTGGAGTCCTCGGCGTTGCTCATGATGGCGGCCTGGGGAAATGACGGCAGTGCTGGCATCGGCCCCCAATGCCCCCCGTCACAGGATGGCAGCCTTTTCTTGGGGACATCTCCGTTTTTCGTAGCGAAGCTGGGAGTTTTGTAGCGATTATGCTCAATTGCATGGTTTTTCCGCAGAATCCTGCCGAATTGACACAGTGGGGCTTGTCCATACCAGCAGGTCGTTCTCTGAGGTTGACTGAGCATGAGTTTGCATCGGATCGGCAGTTTTGCCATATACTCCTTTGGCATCCTTCTGACGTCTCTCGCAACGTTTGCCACGGCGATTGCCGAACCGCCGAGCCCTCACCGTTGCGAGGCTCCGCCCGCTGGTTTCCACTGTCCAAGTGCTGGTGGTTGCTCGGAGAATCTCCCGGCGTTCGCAACAAGTACAGATGCGTCATGGCCTCGTTCCCTGCCGCCAATCGACGCCGGCGCGGCGGACGAGTACGTCGAGCAACCCGTCACCTATCTACACGAAGCGATGGCGACGGAACTGTACGAATCCCCGCGAGGCCTGGACTTTTCTTGCCTGGACGAGTTGCGCGAAGAGATAAAGCGGCGAGATGCCGCGGCCAGCAGCAGCTCGAACTATGGCCGTGGAATGACCCTCGTTCTGGACGAAAAAGGCAAGAAGTACATCCGCTTTCTCACCTGGGCTCAGGTCTGGACGGCCTTTACGGATAACAACCCCGGAACGGTGGATGCGTATGGCGATCTAAAAGACGATTCCCTTGACATCGGCCTTCGTCGCACGCGTTTCTTGACCTACTCGCAGCTCACCGAGAAATACCTGATCCTGCTGCACGTGGGGATCAACAATCAGACGTTCACCAACGGAGGCGGCTCGGGAACGGCGGGAATCGGGCCCTATGGCGCCGGCAAAAAGCCGCAGATCTTTGTGCATGATGTGTGGAACGAGTACGCGGTGCTTCCTCAATCCGAGGGCAGCGACTTCAGCCTCGCGCTTGGCGCCGGCCTGCATTACTGGAACGGAATATCGCGAAAATCCAGTTCCAGTACGATGGGCTATATGACCGTCGATGCCCCGATCTTCTGCTGGCCGAACATCGAGTTCAGCGACGAATTCGCCCGCCAGTTGGGATGGTACGCCAAAGGCAAATTCCACAAGCTCGACTATCGCTTCGCCGTGAACCATCCGTTCAATGCGGACGATCGGCCCACGTTGAATACCGAGCGAGCGGTCAATATCGCCACGCATTCGCTGGCCTTTGCCGGCTATTTCGACTGGCAGTTCTGGGACCAGGAAAGCAACTTGCTGCCCTACAAGACGAGCACATGGCTGGGGGAAAAAAGCGTCTTCAATATCGGAGCCGGATTCTATGTGCATCCCGATGCCAGCGGCATCCTGGACGCAGGCGGTCAACTGCAGAAGCAAGACCAGTTGGCCTTGGGATTCGATTGCTACCTGGACAAACCCATCGGGGATTGCGGTGCGGCACTCACCATGTACAGCGCCTATTACATTTTCGACTATGGTGACAATTACTTCCGTAACATCGGGATCATGAACACGGGCCAATTGGGCTCGAAGGATTTTCTGGCGGCGGAAGGGATCACACCCACCATCAGCGGTGCCGGCAATGCTCAACCCTTCCTGGGAACCGGGGAGATCTTGTACCTGGAAGGCGGCTATGTGCTGCCGTCGTGGGTGCTGGGCGAATCGCACGGCAAACTTCAACCGTTCGGCGCCTTTACCCACAAGAACCTGGCTTGGCTGGACGACGCGGCCTTCAACTGGGACATGGGCGTCAACTATCTGCTCGACGGCCACCGCGCAAAACTGACGTTCCAGTATTCCCTGCGTCCCAAGTTCATCGAGCAGACCGAGGCAGATACCGTCCGCCGGGTCGCGGACGGCAGTGTCGGCGAATTCATCATCCAAGCACAGATCGCGCTGTAAGATCCCGGGGACAGGCACCATAACCAATCGCGGTTTGGCGTGCGGGCAGATACAACGTGTTGTATCGCGCCTCGGGTTTCGCCCCCTCTTGCCGTCACCCGGTCGCCGCGGCCACTCGGACTTGCCCGTATTGGCCCGTGTACTGGGCATTGGCGCCGATTTCGTCGAAGAACCGCGGGTACATCCCGACGATCACCGCATCGCTGGGCTTGATGCCGGCGAACGCGAGTCGGAATGCTTCCCGCACCGTCTCCTGGTTGCGGCACATCCGGCCGCCGCCGAGAATCTTGAAGCACAGGCAGGGTTGCTTGACTTGCCGCACGACGCGGATCATCACCTGCGGGTCGCTGCGGTAGAACGGATACGCCGCGATCTCCAGCGTCTCCGGATCGGCGTGGCCGGGAAACATTTTGCGGGTCACGAAGTAAAAACACGTCATAAAGAAATCGGCTTCCCAACCCTCGTCCGCGGCGCGTTGGATGCAGTCGGGGTTGTGAGCCGATACGCCGGCCAACAGCCCAGAATCGTGAACGGCTTTGAGATAGTCGCGGACCTCGCCGTGCTTGCCTTCGCTGAACAGCCGGTCGGTCACGCCGCCGTGATGGGCCAGCGCCATGGGCGCCGTGCGTTGGACCATTTGTTGGATCCCGTCGCGCCCGGAGTGCAAGCAGATAAAGTTCATCTTGCAGCCTTGCTCGCGGGCCAGCCGCAACATGGCTTCGGCTTTGTCGCCCGGCGAGAACTGATGCGTGTTCATCCCGGCCCGCTCGCAATCCAACAGGAACTCGGCCGCCTTCTCGGGTGTAAAGTACTCGCGCATGTGCTGGTCCATGTGCGGGCCCTGGTACGAGTGGCCGCCGATCGGGTTCCAGCCGGCGACCAGCCGCGAGACCCGGTACGATCCCAAAGAAACGGTTGGCAGGGGGGCGGTCGCGGCGGGCTGCGGCGCGTCGGCCGCCTGGGCGGAGGCACCGGCGCCGAGGGCGGCCAAGGCCGACAGCTGGGTCAGGAACTGGCGGCGCTGCAAGCGGATGTTATCGCTGGAGCGAGCATTCATGAGAGGAAACCTTTCAGGCTGGCGAAAGAAACTCGAACCGCGGGCTGTGTGCGCATCCGTGGCTCTGACGTACAGAATTCAATTTTGCGGGGGAGAGTCTGTACCAAGAAGAAAGCGGATCGCCCGGCAAAATTGAATTCTGTACGTCAGAGCCCTCCCATCACGCCCGTGCATTATGACGCCGGCCGCGGCGCACGACAAGCGTGTTTTCCTGGCCCAGGCAGCATCACGTCGCGAACGGCGGCGGGGAAATCTGGCATCGGCATCTCGCATTCTTTTTGCCTCTTGCCCACAATGGGCGCATCCGGCGACTCCACCTCCAGAATTGCCCGTCACCGTTTCGATTGTTGTTCGACCAGGAGAGACGTTTCGCATGGCCATCGAATTCCGTTGTCCGAATTGCTCCGCTTTGCTGCGGACGCCCGACGAGAGTGTGGGCAAGAAGGCCAAGTGTCCGCAGTGCGGTACGATTGCCGACATCCCCGCCCGGTCGGAGCCGGCCACCGGCGCCGTCGCCCCTCCGATGCCGTTTGGCGAAGCGTTGCCTTCGGCCATGCCGTCGGACAACCCGTTCGGTGATCGGGCGGGGCACGCCGCACCGCCGCAAGGAGCGTTCGAAGCTGCGAACCCGTATGCATCGCCGCCGCTGGACGAAGCGATCTTCGGCGGCACAGCGTCCGGACGAGGCCCGTTGCAGGCCACGCGGATCCAATTCGAGGAACTGTTTCGCCGCACGTGGCAGGTCTTCTCCCCGAACTTCGGCCCGTGCGCCCTGGTGGGCCTGGTCATGATCGGCCTCCTGCTCGGATTCCAGGTTGTCTCGATGGCCATGGGATTCGCCGCTCAAGCCAGCGGCGAGCCGGTCACGATTATCGCGTTTCAGGTCTTGAATCAGGTGTTCAGCTTCCTGCTGCAAACCTGGCTCAACCTGGGAATCGCCTACGTCGGCATCCAGCTCGTCCGCACCGGGCGGGTTCAGGTGAGCGATTTTTTCGCGATCGGCCCGTATTATTGGCGCGGCTTGGGCATGATGTTTCTGATCGGCCTGATCGCGTTCGGCGTCGTCGCGATTTGTCTCCTGCCGACCTTGGGGGTCTTGCTCGCTCAAGGCGGTCCCGACGGAATCCAAGCCAACCCGGTGCCGATGATTATCGCAGCCGTGGTCGGAGTCCTGACGGCCGTCGTCGCCGTGACGTGGGTCATGTTGCGCGCTTACCTGGGCTACCCGTTCATTCTGGATCGGAACATGGGGGTGTTCGACGCACTGCGTCATTCGGACATGTACATGAGCGGCAACAAGCTGGTGATGTTGGCCGTCTTGCTGATTGTGGGGCTGGCGTCCGGCCTGTTCACGTGCGCGACCTGCTACGTCGGGATCATCTTTGTCTATCCTTACGGCGGCGTGCTGACCGCCGTCGCCTACCTGACCGCGACCGGACAGTTTCGAACCTCGCCCAAAGGTGGCTTCCCAGCTGGTCTTGAATGACAACGAACAACGGACAGCGAACGACGAACGTCCAGCGACCCATGATTGAATTCACCGACGTCCGTTTTGCCTATCCGCACAGCGAGTTCGAGTTGTGCGTGCCGCAGTGGCGTGTGGCCGCCGAAGAGCATCTGGCCGTCATCGGGCCCAGCGGCTCGGGCAAGACGACGCTGTTGTATCTGGCCGCCGGCATCGTCGGTCCCTTGTCCGGCACGGTGCGAGTCGGCGGTTCGGAGATCTCGCGGTTGACCGAAGCCGAACGCCGTAGTTTTCGCATCCGCAATATCGGCTTGGTGTTTCAAGAGTTCGAGCTATTGGAATATCTGACGGTTCGCGACAACATCCTGTTACCGTATCGGATCAACCCGGCGTTGCGGCTGGATTGCGACGTCGGCCGACGTGTCGCAGCGGTGGCCGAGGCGGTGGGGTTAGCCGCAACGCTCGATCGCTATCCGCAGCGTTTGTCTCACGGCGAACGGCAGCGGGTGGCGTTGAGCCGAGCGTTGATCACGCGGCCGCGGCTGATCCTGGCGGACGAACCGACCGGGAACCTGGACCCCGGTACCAGCCGGACGATCGTCTCGCTGTTGCTGGATCAAGCCGCACAGACCAAGGCCACCGTACTGATGGTCACGCACGACCACTCGCTGCTGGAGCGGTTCGGCTGCGTGCTGGATCTGGAACAACTGGTTCAACGTCGCGTCAGAACGTCCGCCAACGCCACGCATTTGCGCTGAGCCCGACTGGCGCGAATCGTCGCGCCCCGTTTCTGCAAGGCTGTCTCGACGAGAAACCCGCGTGGACGTATCATGGCGATGATCCCTCGTCGACTCGGAATACGCGGTTGGCCATCTGCTTGACGCCGCGGAGATCGAGTTTTCCGGTCCCCAGGACGGGGATCTCCTCGACCTGATGAAAGCTGTCTTCGGACGGGATGAAGAGATTGGGAAAACCGAGTTCGCTGAGTCCTTTTCGCAACTCTTCTGCGCTCTTCGAAATCGCCGTGTGCAAGACGACGATCCGCTCGCCCTTCCGCTCGTCCACCACGGCGGTGACGACGGCCCGAAATCCTTCCTCGTCGTCGATGCCGATGACCTGGGCCAGGGCTTCCTCGATCAACAGGTGCGGCACCATTTCGCCGCCGATTTTCGAAAAGCGGCTTTGCCGTCCGGTGATCTGAATGAATCCGTCCTCGTCGATCACGGCGATGTCGCCGGTCATGTACCAGCCATCCTTGATGACTTCGGCGGTCAGATCGTCGCGGCCCAAGTAGCCTTTCATCACGTTGGGCCCTTTGACCCAGAGCATGCCCGAGCGGCCGGCGCCCAACTCGCGACCGGTGTCCAGGTCGGTAATCTTGGCGCTGATCCCAGGCGCCGGCCGGCCGACGGTGCCCTCTTTGCAGTCGCTGGCCGACTTGGACGGGGACCGGCTGGCCGGGATATTCGCGGAGACCAGCGGCGACAATTCGGTCGTGCCGTAACCCTCGACCGGACGGATGCCGAATTTCGCTTCGAAGGCGTCGCACAGTTCCCGGGGCAACTTCTCCGCGCCGGCGACAACCGCGTCCAGCGTCGCCAATTCGTCCACGTCGCAGCGGCGCAGGTACGTGCGCAGGAACGTCGGCGTGGCCAACAGCACCGTGCCGCCGTGTTTCTTGACCAGCTTGCCCACCAGCTTGGCTTCCAACGGATTGAAGTGATAGACGCCTTTGACGTCGATGCTCATCGCGGCCCACAAGCAGACCGTGTAGCCGAACGAGTGAAAGAACGGCAGCACGCCCACCAGCACGTCCGAACGATGCAGATGGATAATCTGTTCGATGGCGTCCACGTTCGAGCCGATGTTGGTCTGCGTCAACATCACGCCTTTGGGAACGCCCGTGGAACCGGACGTAAAGATGATCGTCGCCAAATCCTCGCCGCTGACGCGGTGCAAACCGAGCGACCGCTCGAGCATTCCCGCGGGCACGGCGTACGCCGCCACCGCACAGGCCAGTTTGTCCCAGACGCCGGCTTTGCTGCGGAAATCTTCCAAGTACACCAGCTCTACATCCACGTCCAGCTTGACCCGCTCCATGAACTGGCGGCTGGTGATCACGTGCCGAATCCCGGCCTGCCGGATGCACTCGTTGATCACCTCCGCGGTGACCGTATAGTTCAAGTTGACCGGCACCCTCCGCGCCAGCGTACAAGCCATGTTGGCCACGACGCCGGCTACCGAGGGCGGCATCAGCAGGCCCACAAACGGCTCGTCGTCGGCCAATACATGCCGCACCAGCAGCCGCCGCAAGATCAGGGAGCGGGTCAGCAGCCCGCCGCCGGACAGTTCGTTGCCCAGCGAATCCCCGACCTTCGAGCCGCGTTTTCGCTTCTTACAGGTCCGCACAAAATATCGTCCCAGGCCGCTGGCCCGGCTCGCTCGTTGTTCCACCGCCGTTGCTCCCAACGCTTGAACCGCCTGCCGCACCTGATGCATGTCCACCGGGTTGTCGACAGGACGGCCGAAGAAGATCGAAATCGGATACGGCCACCGCTGAGGCCGCTTCCAGAAAAACTTGCCTCCCTGAAAACTAAAGATACTCCCCCACAGCTCGTCCAGGTAGACGGGGACCACCGGGACGCCCGTTCCCCGTAAAATCCTCAACAGTCCCGGACGAAACGCCTGCATCTGCCCGGAACGCGTAATCGACCCTTCCGGAAAGATGCAGACCAGTTCGCCATTCCGCAAGGCTTGCCGCGCGGTCCGCATCGCGACCATCACCGCCTTGGGCTGCGGCGAGATCAAAATCACGCCGAACAGATCGGCCATGCGGCGCGCCCAACGGTTCTGGAAATTGCCCGCAAAGGCCAGCACCCGCACCGGGCGGGAACTGGTCAACAACATCAACGGGCCGTCCAGCCACGAGACATGATTGGCCACCAACAACGCGCCGCCACGCTCCGGCAAGTTCTCGTGCCCGTAGACGCGAATCCGGTACACGGTCTTGCTGGCTAACCAAACGAAAAAGCGAATGCTGGCTTGCGGAATCAACCAAATAATGTAGAGGAACACCGGAACGGTCAACAGGCCGCTGAGCAAAAATATCTGCCGCGATGTCAACAACGGCTCCGCGCCGCGCAAAGGCGCCCGCATGCCCGCAAACAGCACGGCTGCGCCCAGAATGCCGCTAAAGGTCAGCAGATTGCTGGCGGCCAGCACCGAGCCCCGCGACTGGGGCGGGCTGTGATGCTGCAGATAGGACTCCAGCGGTACGTCGAACAGCCCGGCACTAACCCCCAGTGCGAACAGCAGGAATGCGGTCCAGCCGTAGTAGCCAAGCCACGCCGCACCCGCCGTCATGACGCCCTCGGGAACGAAAAACAGCAGCACCGCGTTCAGCACCAGACCGGCGGCCCCCAAGGGCAGGATGCCTAACTCGACACGGCCGGCAGACCAGTAGCCCGCCAACACGCTGCCAAGTCCGACGCCCGCGACCAGGGCCAGCAGCAGCGGCACGATCTGCGTCTGCCGCGTGGCCCCGCTCTCGAAAGCAAACTGGTCGATGTTCAGTTGGGCCAGGGCGCCCACCGACCAGAAGAACACGATCCCCAAGGCCACTCGCAACAGCGGGCGATTGGATGCCAGCTCGCGCAGGTCCGCGGCCATCTTCGGCAACGGGTTGGCCGGAAAGGCCAGCAGGGGATCCGCCGGCGGCAGCCGCGTGATCAACAGGCTCGCCAGCCAGCCCAGAATCGCACAACCGATCAGCGCGACGGCCGACGCCGCAATGCCCGCTGCAAACTGGTCCCGCACCAGGTCCGCCAGCACGTTGCCCAGCGCCATCCCGATGACCGTCGCCATGACGGTTGTCAAGCCCATCAGGCCGTTGGCGGCGGAAATCTTCTCGACAGGCAGCAGTTCCGGGATGCTGCCCAGTCGCGACGGCGAGAACAGGGCAGACTGCATGCCGAACATGCCCACGACGGCCAACAGGAAGACCACGTTGCCCGTCAGCATGGCGACGACGCCTAACGTGGCCAGGACGATCTCGGCGACTTTGCAGCACACGATGACCGAGCGTTTACTGAAGCGATCCGCCAGATACCCGGCCGGAGCGGCCAGCACCAAATACGGCAGCACAAAGCAGGCGGTGCCCGCCATCAAGATCAAGCCGATGTGCTCTTGATCGCCGGATTCCTCCAGGACCTGCTTGCCCAGTCCAATGGCCAGCCAGCGAAACGTGTTGTCGTTGATCGCGGTCAACAACTGCGTCAACAACAAGCCGCCGAAACTGGCAGACCCCAGCCCGCGATTCGGGGCGGTACCGCATTTCGAAACCGTATCCTCCACCGTCGAACCATCCATCGGATCATTGCCCTTATGAACTATCGGCCTGCGTTTTATGCTGCGGAGATCGACCGCACCATCTCGCTCTCCGTTGAGGATGATTTAGAGGATCTGGAAGTGCATTCGTTGCCCAACTAAACGTAACCACCGGCGCAGGAACATCAAGCCCCCTTGCCGACCCCCTTGCCGATCGGAGTTCCTGATCGGAGCCAGCCCCATCGTCGGCCCCATCGTCGGCGACGACTTGCCGCCGCATTCGTTATCGCCGACAATCCACAGGCGGCGAAACGGATTCCCAGCGATGACAAATCATCGCCGTCCCAATGCTCCGTGTCGTGTGCCTCTCGAACAAGGAACCTGCCATGTCCTGCCTTTCCAACTCGCATCGCCAGCCCGCTCCCTCGCGCCGTGATTTTCTCAAACAATCGAGCCTGCTGCTGGGCTCCGCGACCGCCCTGGGCTTGCCGCTTGCCCGCAGCGTCCATGCCGCGGGCAGCGACACGTTGCGAGTCGGCCTGATCGGCTGCGGCGGGCGGGGCGCGGGGGCCGCGGTGAACGCCCTGAACGCCGATCCGCACGCACAGCTGGTCGCGCTGGCGGATGTGTTTCCCGATATGCTCCGCGCGACCCGCGCGAACCTGCAGGCGGCCAAACCTCAGCAGATGGCCGTCGACGACGAGCATTGCTTCGTGGGGTTCGAGGCGTATCGCGATGTGATCGCCTGCGCCGATGTCGTGCTGCTGGCCCTGCCGACCTATTTCCATCCGATCTACCTGAAAGCTTGCATCGACGCGGGCAAGCATGTGTTCTGCGAGAAAATCCACGCCTTGGATGCGCCCGGCGTCAAGCTTGTCTTGGAGGCCGGCGAAGTGGCGCGGCAAAAGGGACTGAGTATCGTGTCCGGCCTGGCCTGGCGCTATCACACGGGGGTCCAGGAGACGATGAAGCGGGTGCTGGACGGCGCGATCGGCCGAGTGACGACCATCGAGGAGACCTGCAACACGGGCTCGCTGCGCTCCCGTCCCCGGCAGCCGGGGTGGAGTGAAATGGAGTACCAGCTGCGCGACTGGTACAACTTCGGTTGGCTGGCCGGCGACTTGCCGGGGCTGAACCTGGTCCACAATCTGGACAAAGCCGCCTGGGCGATGCGCGAGGAGCCGCCGCTGCACGCCTGGGGCATGGCCGGCCGCCAGACGCGGGTCGGTCCTCAGTACGGAGATGCCTGGGACCACTTTGCCGTGGTCTTCGAGTACGCCAACGGCACGAAAATGTACGCCTACTGCCGCCAGCAGGACGGCTGTCTGCCGAGCATCGCCGACCGCTTCATCGGCACCAAGGGAACCTGCGATCTGCTGGCCTGCCGCATCGACGGCGAGAACCCCTGGCGATACGCCGGCCCGGACTGCAACCGATTCGACTTGGAACACGTCGCCCTGTTCCGCGCGATCCGCAGCGGCGAGCCGGTGAACAACACGCTGTACATGGCGCGGAGCAGCATGTTGGCGATCATGACCACCTGGGCCGGCTACAGCGGCCGGCTGATCACGTGGGACCAGGCGATGACCAGCCCGTACGCGATCGCGCCGCAGTGTCTGGCCCTCGACGCCGAACCGCCGACCAAGCCCGACGCCGAGGGGAATTATCCGCTGCCGACTCCGGGCGTCAGCAAGTACTTCTAACCGCTCCGAGGCGGTGAAACAATGGGACTGGCTCTGAACAGACACCGCGAAAACACGAGGAATCTGCTTAGTCGTGAGGTGCGTGTCGGCTGGGGGTGCTTTTTCATTCTCTGCGGAACCGCCGGCCGACCCGTTGACGCCGGTGCCCCGAACGGATGGGTCGCCGACGTTTCGCTTCAACACGCCTTTCTACGAAGATTTGCGTCGTTTCGGCGGCCGAGCAGACTCCCTTCGTCCCGACGGTGGTGCCCGCTAGTCGCAAGCACACCGAAAGGTTTACGTCGCCAAGTTCCGCGGTTGGGAGGGGCGCTGCGCCAGTAAATCGGAAGCGTGGAAATCTGAGGAAAAAAGTCCTGACCCCGTTTCTTGCTCCGGTCTTCAGCGCCAAGTGCCGGACGCGGCAGCGATGACGCACCTGGTCCAACAGCTTGGGCTTGCGGGGTTCCGGCACCGAGACATCCGTCGCTTCTGTCATCACCGATCCTCCTGGATCAAAGCGGAATCCAAGGGTCTGCAGATCGCTCGGGGACCACCTCGAGCAGATCCAGCAAACCCGTTCCGCAACCCGAAAATTTATTCGTGCGTACATTAACTGTACAGGACAATAGTTATCAAGCGCCGGTGGCCGTGTTTTTTCGCCGGAACCGTGTTCTCCCGCCGCACTTGTCCGGGATTGTCCCTGGGGCCAGCGACGATCCCGAACCGCAACCCCGGACAGGCCAACAGCTTGCGGGCTTGGCATGCCCGATGCCTGTCCCGTGTTCTCTGGACGGAGCCGGCCAGATAACACGGTTGCCGCTTTTTGCGACCATCGCTAATCCGTCCCGCCAGCCGTGTTCTCTGGCCAACGACGGCGGCTTTCGGCCTCGGCCCCAGACCGCCCCAAACGGCGCAACCCTCGTTGTGCCAATCGCTTCCGCCGCGTCGCCCGCGGGCAAGTCAGTCGTGTTATCCCGCCGGAACCGGCGGCAATCCACGTCCGACACCAGAAACCCGCCCCCGCAGCCTCCCGAGCATCGCTTCTTTCCGGCAATATCCGATTCCGATAAAATTCAGATAATGCCGAAAAAAATGAAAAAAAGCTTGCAATTGCCGCCGGAAATAATATAAGCTACCCCATTATCTGTCGGGCATTATCAACCAAAACGGCCAGAGAACACCGCCGGAGCGTAGACAACCCGGCGGGATAATTACAAGTTCGGGGTATCTGCAACCCGTATTATCAGCGGAGCCCCCTTGCAAAGCGACGTGGACAATGGTATACGAAGCAGACTTCGCGACTGCTCAATTCGTATTGGAGCAGATCGCGAAGTCTGCTTCGTATGCAGCATTGTCTTTTCCCGCTTCGCAGGGGGCGCATGTCGCTGAGGAATCCTGGTCGAGCCCCCCGAACTAATCGCTGGATCGGACGGCGGCTTGCGGCTCCCGCGGTGTGGATGCTCCGTGTGTCCGCCGCCGATCAGCTTTGTCGTTCTGCCTTAACGTGGCAACCCAAACACATGAAGAGATTCCTTCGTTACAGCCTGAGAACACTCTTTCTTGTCACGTTGCTCGTTGCCGTTGCTCTCTCGTTCTTTCTGGCGCGACATCGGCGCATGCGGGCGGCGATAATTGCTATCGAATCTGCTGGTGGGACACACGGTGCATATCGTGAAGGCCCGGAATGGTTGCGTGAAATCGTGGGTGATGAACGCTATTTCATGAATGCCGAACGAGTAACACTTGGACCTAGCAGTGGTGACTATGATTTCGACGGTCGGTTCGACGACAACAGGCTGCGCGACTTGATTCCCCACCTGAATGCATTTTCGAAATTCAAAATCCTCGAGATTCCGGGTGCGGACATAACCGACGACGGTTTAGCTTACCTGCGCGACTTGGATCGACTACAGTGGCTGACGATTCATTCGCCCAAGATTACGGATAAAGGAATTCAACACCTTCACAAGATCCCGTCGTTGCGAAAGCTTAGCGTTCACTGCGATTCGGTTACTCCTGACGCACTTGCAGAACTTCAGCGTGCCTTGCCCGGTCTAGAGGTCAACCCGTAGAACAAGGCAGAACAAAATGTTGGACCGAAGCCGCGATCCAGTCCGGCGGAATGGTCGCGTTGACTCGTCGCGGCTCGGTCAACATCGTCGTTCGGCCACTGGAGATTGTGTGACCGGTATCAACGAATTCGCGACGATGCTTGGATTCACGCCAGCCTGGTTCGCACTCGGCGTGGTCGACCATACACTACTCGCCCGCCAGCGCGCTGAGTGGGACAAGGGCGAGGACGAAAACACCGAACACTACCGATACAGGGCGTTCCGCGAGTTTCTGGCATCACAAGATCAACTCACGCCCGAACTCGCTACGGCGCTTTTTGAGTTGGGGGCGAATGACCCAGATCCGGCGATGGGCGGTTCAATCATGGCGGACATCGTCCGACTTCCGAAGTGCCCGCCCAATGTGCTCGATGCAGCCGTCGCATCAGGTCGTCAACACCTTATCCGGATCGTGCAGAGCCGCAAAGCCGAACCAGGGGATGCACGCGAGCGGCGGTGATCGCGTAAACTGAAATCCGGATCAACGGCCGCCGCCGCGTGATCCCTGTCGTTGAACTAAGCCGCCTCGCGGGAAGACCTCCGGCGCGATGCCTGTCCGCAGTGGCAGCCGTTTTCTCGCCAGCCACGTTTGCGGGTTTGCCTGCCCGTTCGCCGTCGAGTCCGGGCGACGTCTTCGCCTTTTCCCAGTTGAAGAGTTTTCACTCGATTCCCCGCCGCCCCCCCGCCCCGACCGCAGCGGCCTGAGAGCCGACTGCAATCGGGCCGGGGGGGCGGCGGCGTGTTCTCCTCCCACTGCGGACACCGCAGACAACACTCCCCGACACGTCCGGCGGGTTCGGTAGAGACGATCCGGCGCTCGCGGTCGACACCGGCAGCTGCGGATGACTCCCCCGCTGGCCGATCGTAACGATCATTCCGATTATCCGGTCTTGCTAGCTGAACACCGAGCAAGCATGCTGGGATCTGAGCACGGCGACTTTCGCTTCGTGCCTGAGTTTCTTTCTCTTGTTCCAGGAGCCCTGAGTATGCCCACGTCCCATCGGAAACGTACCCTGTCCCTGATCGGCCAACGGATGGCCGAAGATATGCTGGTCCGCAACATGGCCTCGCGGACCATCGACACCTACACCTATCACGTCGAGCGGTTCAGCAAACACTTCGGCCGACCGCTGGACGAACTCGGGCCGGAGGAGATCCGCCAGTTTCAGCTGTATTTGATCGAGGACCGGAAAGCGTCCTGGAGTTCCTTCAATCAGGCTGTCTGTGGGCTACGCTTCCTCTACCACATCACGCTGCCTCGGCCCTGGGCCGTGCAGCAGATTCCCTTTGGCAAGCGGCCCAAGAAGCTGCCGGCCGTCCTGGGACCCGAGGAAGTCACCCGGCTGATCGCATGTGTACCCACACTCAAACATCGCACCATCCTGCTGACTCAGTATGCGGCCGGCCTGCGACTGAGCGAAGCCACTTACCTGCAGGTGAGCGACATCGACAGCAGTCGCATGCAGATCAACATCCGCCAGGGCAAGGGCAGCAAGCAGCGTCTGGTCCCGCTCTCGCCACGCTTGCTCAGCGAACTCCGCGAGTACTGGAAACAAACGCGGCCTACAGGGATCTACCTCTTTTCCGGCAAGACGCCGGACGTGCCCTTGGCCAACGACACGGTCCAGAAAGCCTGCAAGCTGGCGGCGACCTTGGCCCGGATCCCCAAACACGTCACGCCGCATACGCTCCAGAAGGTGTGCTCATACTGCTGTAGCTCCTAGAGAATGCGTGATTAGAAGGGAAATTCCGTTTGTTGGGAATCGGCACGCGACAGTTGGCGGCCGGTGCGGACGGCTTCGGTGGCCGATTGTACGTCACCAAGCAGCAGCGACTCACGGGCGATGATCCACGGCGTGGTCTCGAGGACCTGCGTTGCCGGCAACGTGCCCTCGCGGATCAGGCGTCGAATTACCGTGTGACTGACGCCGAGTTGTTCCGCCGCTTGTTCGACCGTCACCCAGCCGTTCTGCTTGCGGTAGTTTGTGAGTCGATGAATGTGTCGCGCATTATGCACGCTGTGCAAACGCCACGTCTTTCCGGCACCCGTCTTGAAACCCAACCGATTCAGCGTCGCCGCAATGGCCGGGTCGCTGCAGACCTTCGACAACTCCTCGATCAACTCCAGTGCTGTTGCACTCGTGTCGCAGTGTTTTTTGCCGGGGGCGATACGAGCGACCGAAAGCGAGGTATGCGCGCCGCCCTTCCAGTGCAGCACTAACAGATGGTGGCTGCGGGACTCGTCGTCCCCGATCATGACCTCCTCAAGCACGGTCCGCAGAATGCGTTTCTTCAGCTCGGCACTCGCGGCCGCGTGATTCCACAGCGCCGGCAAGTCGCGCCCCAGTTCCAGCAAACGAACCTGCTCCTGCTCGCTCAACTCGCATCGTTCGGTGGCTGTGGCGTCAAGCTGTTGTTCCAACTCAACCGCTCGCTCCAACGCCCTGTTCCAGCGTGCTTCCAATTCCGAGGCAACAAGCCGATTCACCGGGTCGACTTCGTCGTATTGCCGTCGCGCTCGATCGACTTCGTAGCGGGCCTTCTCCAGCGACAATTCCAGCAAGCAGCGACGCTCATCATGCTCGCCGTTCAACTGCCTCATCGCTTCGATCGCGGCCCCGATTCCCGCCGGCCGAATGGCTTCCAGCACGGCCTCTGACACCGCACGATCAACACCGACGCCGCCCAACGACTGGCAAGACGCGCTGCCGCGCGATTCGCGGCCGCCGTGACACAAGTAACGCGGCTGCGTCTTGTTCTTGCCGTAGCCAACATGCAGCTTTCGCCCACAGTGGCTGCATCGGAGCAAGCCGCCCAACAGGGCCGAGCCTTGTTTCGCCGCACCGCCCGCCGTCGGTTCGCGCGCCGCCGCATTCGATTCCAACATCCGCAAGTTCTCCTGAAACGCCTGCCACGAAATATAGCCGTCGTGGTTGTTCAGCAACAGTACCTTCCACGCCTCTTGTGGCTTGCGGTGCCGCGTGTTGCTCTTGCGTGCCCGCCCCCCGTGGACGACCACCTTGGCCTCGGTGCGTCCGTAAGCCAACGCGCCAGCGTAACACGGATTCCTCAAAATCTGGCGGATGCGTGTTTCCGTCGGCAATCGCCAGGCGATCTTCCGGCCCCGCGTGCCGCGAACAACTTCCGGCAACGGCGTCTTGTTGTCGCGAAACCACAAGGCGGTCTGCCGTGCCGAACCCAACTCGCGGACCTTGCGGAACACGCTGTCGATGGCGGCTTGCACTTGCCGATCAGCGATCTTCTCTACGCGGTCTTGTTCGTCGCGCGTAAACCCTACCGGCACTTCCCACATCGCATGCCCCGCGGCCACCTTCATCTCGAACGCTTCGCGTGCCCGTTGTCGCAACAGACTAAGTTCGAATTCCGACATCGTTCCCTTCAGCCCCAACAGGAGCCGGTCGTTGACTTGCCGCGGATCGTAGATTCCTTCGCCGTCCACGATCAGCGTGTCGGTGAGGGCGCACAAATCGATCAAGTGGTGCCAGTCGCGGTTGTTGCGAGCCAGTCGCGAGGCTTCCAACGCGAAGACCGCGCCGACCTGCCCGCTGCACACCGCCGACAGCAACGTGGCAAAGCCGGGTCGTTCGACCATGCCGCTGCCGGTCTTGCCTTGATCGTCATCGATCACCTCGACGCGCGCGAACCCGAGTTCGCGAGCCCGAGCGGCGAGGTCGTACTGCCGCTGACGGCCTTGGTGATGATGCCGCACTTGATGGCCGGACGATTGCCGCACATAGACATACGCGTCCCGTTCGAGATGTTTCTTGGTGAGCCGGTCATTCATGGTCAAGGTTCTCCTGGGTTGTGATAACTTGCTGGAGCAGAGCCGCGATCGCATCGCGGCACGCCTGGCGGTCCGCCGTGGGCAACTGGTCCCACCGACACGGGTCCGCGAAGTCAAGCGTCTGCTGTCGCGGCGTCAGTGTTTGCAGAAGTTGGTGGAGTTGGTTTTCGAGTCCGGGTTTCATGGCGATCTCCTTTCACCACCATGAAACCCGATGCCTCGTGGCCTTGACCAGCGGCGTTGGCGAATTGGTCGACGAGTTGCCGCAGGCGCGTTAGCGCGGTCAGCTCAATCCGCGGCTGGTCGCACAGGGCTTGGCGAGCCGTGGCTGCTTCATCGAGCATCCAGCAGGGAACCACGATCCGCAGTTCCGAATCGTCGGAGTCCCCATCCCGATGCTCAATCCGGACCAGGCACCCCGCTTCCGCCCCGTAGCGAGTGCGGCGCAAGACCGTCACCTCGTGGTTGAAGAACGGGTGAAAGCGATAAACAATCCTCGCCGAACCGAGTTGGCAGGCAGTGTGTGGATACGTTACGCCACAGCTACGCGACTGGCTTGCTGGAGGCGGGAGTCGATCTGTTGACCATCAGCCGCCTGCTGGGGCACAGCAGCTTCTTGACGACCATGGTCTATCTGCACGTGCGGCAGCCGCACTTGGAATCGACACCGAGTCCGTTGGACTGGTTGCCGGTGCGTCAGTGCCCCCGCTGGGCCGATCCGACCCAGCCGTCGTCGAGTGCGGGCCAGGCGGAATCCTCGGCGAATCCGCCGCCGGGCCAGGGCCCGAAACAAGCGGGGCCCGACCGACCCTCCGCGTGATCGACTTGCTGCGGCAGTACACGCCAGGCTTTCTGAATCGGCACGGCAATCAAGCCCCGCCGCAAGTCCAGAACGTGCTGGCCAAGCTGGCGATGTGCCGCACGTTGGCCTTGGGTGAGCATGTCTACGAGTGCCCCCAGTGCCAACATCGCAGCCATGTTTACAATTCGTGCCTGGACCGCCACTGCCCGCTGTGCAGTGGCGGTCGGCGAGCCGATTGGCTGGACAAGACGGCCCAGCTGCTGTTGCCCAAGGTCGACTATTTCCAGATCGTGTTCACGGTTCCCGAGCCTCTCTGGGGCTTAATGCTGGGCAATCGGCGAGCGACCTACCGCTTGCTGTTCCAGGCGGCTTGGGCAGCCCTTGGCGAGCTGCTGCGGGAAGCCTTGGGCTGTGAGCCCGCGGCCCTGATGGTCCTGCACACCTGGAACCAGCGGTTGGAACACTACCCGCACCTGCACGCCTTGGTTCCCGGCGGTGGGCCTTCGTTGGACGGACTGAGTTGGATCCGGAGCAAGCATCCGTATCATCACGGCCGCCACAAGCCGTACCTGGTCGACAACACCGTGCTGAGCGCCCGCTTCCGGGCCAAATTCCTGGCCGGCCTGGCCCATCTGCAGGACGAGAGCGAGTTGAAGCTCGAAGACTCCTGGTCGGACCTGCAAGACCCCGCCACCTTCGTCGCCTGGCTGAACGAGTTGGACGCCTGCGACTGGGTGGTCTACATCGAGCCGCCCGAAACGGAGGATGCTCAACCCGAACACGTCTTGAAGTACCTAGCCCGTTACCTGACCGGCGGCCCGATCTCCGATCGGCGTCTGATCGCCCACCAGGATGGCAAAGTCACCTTTTGGGCCCGCAGCCGGGACAAGGGCGGCGGCAACCCCTCCGAGCCTTACACGTTGACGGGCGTCGAGTTCACCCGTCGCTGGGCGTTGCACA
>Ga0351863_10016_pt1 | contig 71177 bp, 47 predicted proteins | sample TotcelHFGM3001L8_FD_206777 | JGI IMG/M metagenome (GOLD analysis project Ga0351863, IMG submission 206777) | Enriched cells from coal bed in the Powder River Basin, Montana, United States - Total cells FGM rep2 HSBNCT.FGM.300.1.L8 ... | reverse complement strand
GAAATCTTGTGCGTCAGGAATCCGTCGAAGACTGCTGCCGCAGGCCTTCCGTGTCGGCGATTGGGGTGAGTTCACGGCAGCTGTCGATGACGATCTGCCGCTTCGGTCAGCCCCCCCCTCTGCCGTCCGTTCTCTGACAACCTGGTCCGTGCGGCCGGTCATTGGCCAATCGCTTCGTGGCCGGCGCGGAAATGCTCCGCCACCTCGGCTTCGCCAATCGCCCGATCGTACAACTTGAAGCCCCTCAGGCCGCCATGCACTTGGAAGGACGGCTGCTGCGACGAGTACTGGCCCAGGACCAGCGGGCCGCCCCACGCCGCGCGGACCGGTAACCCGCTCGCGCTGGCGACCAGGTTGCCATCCTGATACAGGCGTGCCTGACGGCCGTCGAACGTTCCGACCAGATGCGTCCAGCGTCCGACCGCTGGCCGACCGCCGTCGCAACTGAGCGGCGCCAAGTGCCAGCGCCAGCCGGAGCCGTAGCGTTGCAGAAACCAACCGCGGGCGTTGAAGGCGCCGGCTGCAGCGACCACGGGCATCGCCGACTCGCGATCCAGCCGGACCCAACATTCCAGGGAAAACGCTTTTCGCAACTCGAAATCCGTCGATGGCTCGAACGTCACGAACCCCCGGTCCCCCAATTCGAGAGCGCCGTCGGCAATTTTCGCCTCGCCATGCAGCCGGCCTTTCACGCGGCTGGCATCCCGGCGAACGGCTTCCGGAAGGCTGCCAAAGTCAGCCATCCACAGCGGCTCCTTGATCTCGGCCAACGGCGTTGCCTCGACCGGTGGCACGGCCGAGCTGATTTGACCGCGGCGATCCACGGCACGGACGCGATAGGCATAACGCGTGCCCGCCTCGACGTCCAAGTCGGAAAACGCCAGCGTGTCCAGCGGGTCGGCCGTCAGTTTCACGGCCTCGCTCGATCCGGCCAGCGAGCGATAGACGTCATAGCGGACGCCCGGCCAATCGGCGCCTTGCCACAGCAGTGCGATTTCGCCGGGCCGCGATTCGGCCGCCAGCTCACGAACCGGCTCCGGCGGCGCGGGCGGCGGCACGTCCAGCGATATCCACACCGGCTGGCTGCGTTGGGCCCCGGAGGCGACGACCAGTGCGTAATGTTGGCGGCCTGCCGGGGGCAGCAAGTCGACGTATCGGCCCGCCGTCGTTAAGCCGATTTGGGTCTCCGCTCCAGGCGGGAACTCGGCGGCAGAACCTCGATGCAGTTCGTACTGCAGCCCGATGATGTCCGCCGTGCGCGGCCAGGACAGTTGGACGGCACAGTCCAGAAGCAATTGGGCGGACAGGGCCGGCGCGGCCCGCGGCACCGGCAACGGCGACTGCAAACGGCATTCGCCCGGCACGATTTCCGCGCCCGGCATATCGACGCGAGGCCGCGCCAAGGCTTCGCCACGAGCCCGACGGATGATGCCGAGCATGGCCTGATAGTGCGGGTCGTCGACGGAAGCAATCGCGACATGCACTTCGCCGCTGGGATCCCAAGCGGGCTGGCGCGATTCAAGGATGATATCCGGCGGTTGCACCCGCTGGTCGACCAACGGGTACCCCACGCGGGCTTTGCGCGAGCGGCACATGGCTAACCCCAGCCCGCCTTTCTCCTGCGGCATGGGGGCCCGCAGGATGCGGCTCCACTGCGGCGTCTGCAGATTGATCCAATCGTTGCCGATGTGGCCGGCCGGATGACAGGCCGTACAACCAGCTTCCTGCATCACACCGGCCAACGACGTGCCGGCGTTCAGGATCGCGTCACACGTCGCCTGGGGCGTGTAATCCCAGGTGCCGTAGTAGTTCGAGTTGGTGTCCATCCAGGCGAGAATTAAATCGCGTTCGGGGCGGCTGATCTCGGGGTGTTTCTTGATCAAGATCTCAGCCAACGGCGCCGCGCCGGATCCGATCGTCCGCGGCGGCAGGATCTGCGCCGTATGCACGCTGCCGTTGTTGCAGTTCAGAAAGCCGGTCATGCGGTGCTTGATCAGCGACTCGTAGCTGATGTTAAAGGCCCAGGTCCAACCGCCCGACAGGTCGATCCCCTTGCCCATCCCTTCGGAGCCGCCGTGGCAGCGCACGCAGTACGTGTCCAGAATCGGCTGGACCATACTCGGATAGTCGATGTAGCCACTGCCCCACGATTCCGCTTGCAGCCTGGCGGGCGTCTGGCGCAAGGCCAGTGGCAGATGGCCGGCGCGGGGCGGGGCGATCTTCTTCTGCTCGTGACAGCCGATGCACGAACGCGTGGCCCCGGGGGCCGCCTGGACAAATGTCCGCATTCGCTGAATCTCGCGGCCTTCAGCATCCAGAACTTCAAAGTACAGTGCTCGACCCGGCGGAGCCTCGAAGCAGGCCGAACCGTCCTCATGCACCGGCACGACGCCGAGGATGTTCTTGACGATATAGGCGCCTTGCCAGCTGACCAAAAAAGCCTGGTTCCACCAGCGGCCTCCCGGCGGAATGCCGCTGGTCCGCGCCGTCTCCTCGACCACACGCAATTGCTTGATCGTGCCGCGCTCGACGCCGTCCAGCCCTTGGTACACGTCGGTCACCAGGAACCGGCCCGGGGCGTCCGGTTCCGTTTGTGGCGTGACGACCGGCGGGCAGCGGCGCGGCTTGACCAGCATCGGCGCATAGCAGGAAATCTCCGGATCGCAGTAGACCAAGTCTCGACGGCCGTCGCGTCCGATCAATTCGAGGATCCCGTGGCCGCCGATGGCGTTGCTGCTGACCAATACCTGGTCCTCGGACAGCGGATACGGATCGCACGGTCCGACAGCCAGTCCCTGGTCCATCGCGACAGGGTATTCCGGAGTGAAATTGACCACGGCGGCCAAGTCGTTCTTGCCCGCTGCCGGGTCGATCATGCCGATGGCGCCCACCGCCTGGCCGTTGTGCGGCGTCAGCGACGCGACAACTTGGCGGCTGCCGGGCACCTGGCGCGCGTCCAGCAACGCGGTGGGCCGGGCGAGATTGTTGGCGTACAGGGCCTCTTCCATTCGTCCGTCGGGCGAGGTCGTCCAGAGACTCTGCATATACAACGCCGTTTTGTCGATGTACTCCCAGCGGCCGTACAGAATCCTTCCGTCGGCCAATACGGATGGATCGAATTCATTGACGTTATTGGCCGAGATACTGCAAATGCCGCTGCCGTCAGCATGCATCGTGTGCAGCGTGCCAACGCCCGAATTAAAGCACGGCACCAGTGCGCGGGGCCGTGTGGAGATGAACGCGATGCGGCCGTCCGGCAACCAGGACGGCGTGATATCGTGATGCTCGTCGCTGGCGGTCAAACGCGTCAGGCGGGTGCCGTCCAGGCCGATGGTGTAGATGCTGGTTGTCGCGTCGGCCGTCGGCTTGCAGGCAAACAGAAGGTGCTGGGCGTCCCAGGACAGATCCGGATCGCGATAAACACCGGGGCCGAGCGTCGCGTTGGTGCCAGCATCGATGATCGCACGGATGCGGCGGTCCGCGGTGGATGCCGCCGGGTTTTCCAACACGTAGATCCCGCCGCCGGGGTGCCATGTGTAGAAGTCGTCGTAGATGTGGCCGGCGAAGTAAGGATGCTGTTTGACGAACAATAGCGGGGCGTCGAGCAATTGCAGACGGGCCTGGGCGCGGAGTTGCCGTGCGCGGCAAACCTGGTCGCGCCAAGCCTTGGGGTCCGTGGGCAGAGCCTGCAGCAGAGGGCTCAGCGGCTCGACGTAGCAGAACCCTTCGGCAGACCAAGACCCGGAGGCGGTCTCGGACTTCCAATCATAGCCGAAGACGCCGCCGACCGGGGCATCTGCACGGTCCGCGACGGAACGATCCCCTGTCACACCATCGTCCGCACGGGTGAGGGGCAGCTCCGTGGCGACCGATGGCTTGCCGGCTTCGAGCACCGTCGCCGCCATTCGCCAGGGACCAGGCAGGGACAGCTCGGCCGATAAACGCACCGCAACGTCCGCGGGCTGCAAGCGGATCGCGACAGGTTCCAGCCACAGCCAAGGACTGCGGAAGCGAGGCCGTTGGGCCGGCGGGCCGATCAAGCGATCGAGTCCCAAGTCGGCCAGGCCGGGCGGCCATTCTCCGGCCTCGCTGCGCACCAGTTCGACCGGAAAGGACAACGTTGCCGCGCCGGACAGCGGCAGCGCCAGTTCGATGACATGAATCGCTCCGCGACGTCCGATCGACGAATCCGGGATCCCCGAATCCGCGATCGCCGCGTCGGACAACATGCGGAAGGCCTGCTGTCCCACGGAGAACAAGCGTCTGTCGTCCGTCAGGGCGCTCAAGCCGCGGAGGTCTCGCGGCGACTCGACCGCCAGATACAGGTTGTTTTCGTCGTGGCAAGCCGATACTTGCAGCGTAAACGGTCCCGCTTGCCATTGGTCAAACAACGGCCCCACGGGAAAACTGGTCGCCTGGTTCCACGCCGGCTCGTCCAGTTGTCCATCGGCGACGATCGCGCCAGCAGCACGCGGCAGCGGCAGGGTGGCTTGACCCGCCGGCACGGACATCCGGGGCCACTGGGCAACCTGTCCGGTTCGCGCGGCATGGATCGCGAAAGCGACACTGCGGATCTCGTCCTGCCACCAGTACAGCGTTTGTGAGGCAGCCGACTCGGTGCGGCCGGTCGAGGCCGTTCCCGCCAAGAGCGCCGTGACGGCCAGCAAGAAAGTTACGCGGGAAGAAGTTCGGACCACGTTCCGCTCCTGTTCTCCGGGGGAGGCATGACGATGAAAGCAAACCGCGGGGACATTTGCCGGTTTTCCGCCGCAGCATTTGTGAAACGCGGTTCGGTGACCGGAAAAATAGTGAATTTCAGCCTGTCATCGTAGCCGGTCGCATCGCAGACGGAAAGCTCGGTATCGGAAATAGGACCGGACTGAACGCCAGGACCCGGCAATCGGGCAATTGCTGATTAAGCATTGCAAGCATGCCAGCCGATAATAACGTTGAATCCGTTCTTTCGAGAACGGTGACGTTCCAGCGGCCGTCACGAGACAACTCCGCAGGGCGAAAGGCATGCCGTCGGACAGAACGGACGTCCGCACTGCGATGGGAAAGCCTCCTGGCCGCGAAAGTCCCGCCCACCCGCACACCCGCCAGATACCAGCCTAACTAGGATTGCGGAGCGCGCGTTCGAGTCCTCGAAACAGCTTGCCTCTCCGCGATTCGCTGACCCAATGAGGGGTAAGATGTTTCGCCACGCCATAATTGTCGGACTTGTGGTTAGTCTCCTTACGTCGCCGTCCGTCCGCGGCCAAGATGCCTCGGCGGTGAATGTCTCGTCGATGGTGCCTCAGGTCGTGATCGAGACGACCGTGCCGGGGGAGATCAATATCGGCGCATCCGCTCAGTTCGTGATTTCTGTGAAGAACTCCGGTAAATCGGTGGCGGAGGGCGTTTCGATCCAAGCCACGCTGCCACCGGCGGTCAAGTTTGTCAAAGCCAACCCGCACCCCAGTATGTCGAGCGATCGTATGATCCAGTTCGAGGTTGGGGACCTGCCTCCCGGCTCGGTACGTCGCTTTGCCCTGGAACTGATTCCCGAAAAGACCGGCCCGGTGGACCTGCAAACCAAAGCCTTTTTCTCGGCGACCACCCAGTCGGCCTTGCAGGTGCGGCAAGCGGAAGTCACCATTCACTGTCACGGTCCCGCGACGGCGCAGCTGGGCGAGAACGTCACGTTTCGGGTTGTCGTCGAGAACATCGGCGACGGAGCGGCCGAAAACGTGGTGCTGACACCGGAACTGCCGGAAGGCAGTTACATCCAGTCACAGCCTCCGCGTGCGGCAAAGATCGCCGTCTTGGCGGCCGGTCGGTCCCAGGAGTTCAGCTTCGTGGTTCGGGCCACCGAGCGCGAATGGTTGGTGGGAAATTTCGTGGCCTCGACCCCGGACAACCGCGAGGTGGAATGCAGCCATCGGGTCAAGATCCTGCGTCCGGACCTGCGCGTCGAAGTGGGCGGCACGCGCGTCAGCTTCGTGCGGTCGGAGGGCGAATACGAACTGCGCACCTGGAACCCGGGAGACACGGTGCTGCGCGACATCAAGCTCGCCCTGCAGTTGCCGGAAGGTTTAGACATCACGACGTTGTCGGAGACCGCCACGATAGATCGTCCCAACCGGATCTATAGCTGGTGCCTGGATAGACTGAACCCCGGCGATTCGCACACCATCCACCTTAAGACGACAGCGACCAAGGTCGGCCGTCAAATCCAGTTGGCCGTCGCCATGTCCGGCCCAAAGCTGCGTGCGGATTCGAATCACCTGACGCACGTCATCTCGCGAGCCGAAGTGGATGTGGCGGTCAGCAACGTCAAGGAAGCGATTCCGGTCGGGCAAATGGAGGAGTTCACCGTCGCGCTGACCAACAGCGGCTCGCGGGATGCGGAGACCGTGTCCGTGAAGATCCAGTTGCCTGAGGGGATCGAAGCGGTGACCGCAGACGGATACGTGGGAGAGGGCCAACAGATCACCTTCGCCCGCTTCCGCTTGACTCCCGGTGGGTCGAAGACCTTGAAGTTCCGCGCCGTGGGACTCGCCGCCGGCGACCAGGCGGTGCGTGCGGTCGTCGAAACCGAATACTCGCCCGTGCCGACGATCGCCGAGACCACGGTCTATTTCTATGACGACGACGAACTGCTGCGGATCGCCCGCGAATTGGATGCCGCGATCCGACTCCGTTGATCACCCCTGATAGCCGCAGGCTGCCAGCCTGTGTGAAACCGCGACACGACTCGGATGCAGCCATCCGACTCCCTGCGTACTCCGTGCTGTGTCCGCCAAGGAAACTCGCCGGGGCCTTCCGCCCCGGCGAGTTCTTTTCTTGCCGAACAGAAAGCTTGGAATTGGCTCGCCGCCGGTTTCGTGGGTTTCACCGCGATGCTCGTTTCCGCCGCCGATTGGCAGCCGGCCGAGAGCACGCTGACGACGCCCTGGACGCAGGACGCATGCCCCGCCAACGCCCATCCCGAGCATCCGCGGCCGCAACGGGTGCGGGATCCATGGGCCAACCTGAACGGACTCTGGGACGACGCCATGCGGCCTCGCGACGAAGCTCGGCCGGATACGTTGGATGACCAGATCCTGGTGCCTTATCCCGTCGAATCCGCCCTGTCCGGCTTCGCTGACCAGAAGAACAATGCGAAAACCGTAGTTGTGCGTCCGCGCGTTAGGCGGGGCGGCATGCCGGGCAGCCGAGCGACAGTCTTTGGCGTAGACGTTCCACGAGCCCCCGCGCAACACGCGCCGATCGCCGGCGGTACAGCACGTCGGATCGGCCTCGCTCGCTTGACCGTAATCGGAGGCGTAGCAATCCTCGCACCATTCCCACAAATCGAGGTGCTGATTCCCAACGTTTTTTTTTCACCAGTTGACCGCTTGCTCTAGTCGATGTACATGGGTATATTTCAATGATCACCCGTACATTGACCGAGCGGAACGATGATCACTGGGGCAAACGCCATTGCGCCGAGCATTGTGGAACAGCTGCGGGGCCGCATCCGGGGCTTGGAAAAGCCGCGGCGTGGGCTGGGCGAAGGGGCCTTGGGCACCGGTTGGCCGCCGCTGGACGCGCTGCTGCCCAGCGGCGGGCTGCGGCGTGGTTCGCTGGTCGAATGGCTGGCGGCAGGGCCGGGCAGCGGCGCGGCGTTGCTAGCATGGGGGACCGCACAGCGGGCGGCGATGGAAGGCGGCGCGATCGTGGTATTGGACCGGCGGCGCACCGTATATCCGCCTGCGTTGGCTGCCTGGGGCGTGGATTTGGAACGCGTGATCTTCGTCCAGCCGGAAAATGCGCGGGATGAAAGCTGGGCCTGGGACCAGGCCTTGCGCTGTCCGGGCGTAGCCGCCGTGTGGGGCTGGGTCGAACGGGTGGACAGTCGCCTATTTCGGCGCTGGCAGCTGGCGGCGGAGGCCGGCGGCTGCGTGGGCCTGTTGCTTCGTCCCCGCGACGTACGGAACCAGCCGACTTGGGCTGATGTACGCTGGTGGGTCGAACCGCAACCCGCTACGGCGGGCCGCCGGATGCGGGTCGAGTTGCTGCGTTGCCGCGGCGCCGGTAGCAACGGCAGCGTGGAATTGGTCTTGGATGAATGGACCGCTCAGCTGAGCGATCCGGCTCAGGTTCGGAACGATGTTGAAGAGGAGCCACGCCATGTCGCGCATCCTCGCCCTTTGGCTGCCCAATTGGCCCGTGCAACGCCTCGTCCGCGACCAACCGGACCGGATGTCGTGCGCCATCGTGCTGTATGAGCAGGACGCCCGTTCCGCCCAGCGCGTGAAAGCCTGCTCGGCAGCCGCCTGGGAACACGCCGTGCGGCCCGGTATGCCGCTGGCCGAAGCGCAAACGCTGTTGGAGCCCGGTGCGGCCCCGATCCAGAAAACGGAGGTGCGTCCTTGTTTCGCCCGTCACGACGTGGGTCGGGATCGCGAGGCTTTGGTGGAGTTGGCCGAGTGGTGCGAGCAGTTCAGTCCCCTCGTGGGGCTCGATCCGGGCGACGAGCCGGATACGTTGCTGTTGGAGGTGGGCGGGCTGGCTCATCTGTTCGGCGGCGAAGCAGCGTTGGCGCAGGCGGTGGTCACCGCCTGCGGACAGCAAGGCTTGACGGTACACGTCGCGATTGCCGACACGATCGACGCTGCGTGGGGATTTGCGCGTTGGAGCCAGGGGTTGTCGGATGGCATGCGGAGTGAGCCCGGGTCGATGGCCGTGATTCCGCCGGGCGATGTCGCGGAGCGGGATCGACTGCCGGTCGACGTGTTGCGGCTGCCCGTGCGGACCACCGAACAACTGTACCGGCTGGGCGTGCGGCGGATCGGGCAATTGCACCGCTTGCCGCGGGCGAGTTTAGCGGCTCGCTTCGGCGGGTCGTTGCTCGAACGTCTCGACAAGCTCACCGGCGCGATTGCCGAGCCTCTGGTGGCGCATCATGCTCGCGAGCCGTTGTCGGTGTGCAGAACTTTCGAGCATCCGACGACGCATCACGGGGCGATCGAGCACGTGTTGGGAGAATTGCTGGTCCAGCTGTCGCACCGCTTGCTCGAACAGCGGCAAGGCGTTTTGCGGCTGACTTGCCAGCTGGTCTGCCAGAATCGGCAGCCATTGCAGATCGACCTCAGCTTGTTCCGTCCGACGAGCGCGCCGCAGCACTTGCTGGCGCTGGCCAAGCTGCAACTGGCGTTGCTGACGCTGCCTGACGCGGTAGAGGAAATCCGTATTCGAGCTGTGACGACCGCGCCCTGCGAGCAGCGGCAAGGCGAATTGTTCGGCGACGCGCCACGGGAGCATCCGGCGCAGCTGGCGTTGTTGATCGAGCGGCTGAGTAACCGGCTGGGTCGCGAACGCGTGGTCTGCGGCGAATTGCAGGCGGAATCGCAGGCCGAGTTGGCTTACCGGTATCGGCCCTTGGCCGGAGACTCCGCCAGCCTTCGGACGCCCGCACTGCCTCCGCTGCCCGGACCGCTGCTGCGGCCGTTGTGCCTGTTCGAGCCCCCGCAGTCGATCGACGTGGTCGGTATCGCGTTGGACGGTCCCCCGGCGATGTTTTATTACCAACGGCGGCGTTATCGCGTGGCCCGCTGTTTCGGTCCCGAACGGATCGAAACCGGCTGGTGGCGAGGGGAATCGTCTCGCCGCGACTATTATCGAGTGGAAACCGACAGCGGCGACCGCTGGTGGCTGTTCCGCCGCCTGCAGGATCAACGCTGGTTCTTGCAAGGCGTGTTTGAGTAAGCAGCAAGATGTACACCGAGTTGCACTGCAAAACGAATTTCTCTTTCCTGCAAGGCGCCTCGCATCCGCACGAGTTGGTACAGCGTGCGGCGGAGTTGGGATACCAGGCACTGGCGGTGACGGACAAGAACAGTTTGGCGGGAGTGGTCCGCGCGCATGCGGCGGCCAAGGACTGCGGACTGAAGCTGATTGTCGGCGCGGAGATCACGCCGGTGGACGCTCCAGCCGTCGTGCTGTGGGCCCCGGACCGGGCTGCTTACGGCCGCTTGTGCAGGTTGATCACGCGAGGCCGTCGCCAGGCGGCGAAAGGCCAGTGTGAACTCACTTGGCAGGATATCGCCGAACACGCTGAAGGGCTGCTGGCGGGCGTGCTGATCGGCGACGGGGAAAGAGTCTCGGAGAGGCCGAACCACGTAGCGCAGACAGCCCTCGGGCGCTACCGCCAAATCTTCCCTGATCGCTGTTACCTGATCGCCGAATTCCAGCGCGGGCCGGATGACCAGCGGCGGCTGGAAATGCTCCGGCACCTGGCCCACGCTTCCGGGGTGCCCCTGGTCGCTGCCGGCGACGTGTACTACCACATCCCGGCTCGCCAGCCGCTGCAGCACGTGTTGACCGCCATCCGGCACGGCGTCAGCGTTGCCCAAGCCGGCGGGCTGTTGTTTCCCAACGCCCAGCGGCACCTGAAATCACCGGACGAGCTTCGCGAACGGTTCGCCCGCCTTCCCGATGCGTTGCAACGCACGCGGGAGATCGCCGAGCGATGTACGTTTTCGCTGGCCGAACTGCGTTACGAGTATCCCCAGGAACTGGCTCCGCCCGGCCTGACGCCGCTGGAATACTTGAAACGGCTCACGTGGCAAGGCGCACAGCAACGCTACCCGGACGGCGTACCCGACAAGGTGCTGCAGTTGCTCAAGCACGAACTGCAGTTGATCGGCGAATTGCATTACGAGGCGTATTTTCTGACGGTTTGGGACCTGGTCCAATTCGCCCGTTCGCGCGAGATCCTCTGCCAAGGCCGTGGGTCGGCGGCGAACTCGGCCGTCTGCTATTGCCTGGGCATCACCGCGGTGAATCCGGACCGGGTGGAATTGCTGTTCGAGCGGTTCATCAGCAAAGAGCGCGACGAGGCGCCGGATATCGACGTGGACTTCGAGCACCAGCGACGCGAAGAGGTGCTGCAGTACTTGTACCAAAAATACGGCCGCGAGCGGGCTGGACTCGCCGCCGCCGTGATCACCTACCGCACACGGTCGGCGATTCGCGAAGTCGGCAAGGCGCTGGGCCTGTCGCTGGACTGCATTGACCGCTTGGCCAAGAACATGGACGGCTATCCCCAGGAGGCGATCGAATTGGAGCAACGTTGCCAGGAGATGGGCATCGATACCACTTCGGAAGTCGGCCGCCGCCTGGTGCATTTGACCAAGGAGCTGATCGGTTTTCCTCGTCATTTGTCCCAGCACGTGGGCGGCATGATCATGACGCGCGGCCCGTTGTGCGAACTGGTGCCGATCGAGAACGCCGCGATGGCGGACCGCACCGTGGTTCAGTGGGACAAAGACGATCTGGAGGAATTGGGCATCCTCAAAGTCGACTGCCTGTGTTTGGGCATGTTGACCGCGATCCGCAAATGCTTTGCTTTGATCCGGCAGACCACGGGGCGGCAGCTGAGTTTGGCCGGCATCCCGGCCGGCGACACGCGGGTCTACGACATGATTTGCCAGGCGGACACGATGGGCGTATTCCAGATTGAAAGCCGCGCCCAGATGGCCATGCTACCGCGGCTGCGGCCGCGCTGCGATTACGACCTGGTGATCGAAGTGGCCATTGTCCGGCCTGGTCCGATTCAAGGCCAAATGGTGCATCCGTACCTGCGGCGGCGAGCGGGCGAAGAGGCCGTGACGTACCCCAACGACGCGATCCGCCGCGTGCTGGAACGGACGCTGGGTGTGCCGATCTTTCAGGAACAGGTGATGAAGCTGGCCGTGGTGGCGGCCGGATTCACGCCGGGCGAAGCCGACCAGTTGCGGCGGGCGATGGGCGCCTGGCGACGGAACGGCCACATGGAGACCTTTCACCAGAAGCTGCTGGACGGCATGCGGCAACGCGGCTTGTCCGAAGAATTCGCCGAGCGGGTGTTTCAGCAGATTCGCGGTTTCGGAGAATACGGTTTTCCGGAATCCCACGCGGCCAGCTTTGCGCTGCTGGTCTACGTTTCGGCGTACTTAAAGCACTACTACCCGGCCGCGTTCACCGCCGCCTTGATCAACAGCCAGCCGATGGGCTTCTATGCTCCGGCCCAGTTGGTGTGCGACGCCCGCCGGCACGGTGTCGAGGTGCGTCCGGCCGATGTGAACTACAGCCAGTGGGATTGTACGCTGGAGGGCGAACGCATTCTGCGGCTGGGATTCCGTTTGCTGCGCGGTTTGGCCGCGAAGGACGCAGCCGCCATCATCCGGGCGCGGGCGGCGGGCCCCTTTGACACGATCGACCAATTCACCCGTCGCACCGGACTGCTGCAGGGCGCGGTCAGCCGTTTGGCCGAAGCCGACGCGTTCGGCTCGCTGGCCTGCGATCGCCGCCAGTCGCTGTGGGATGCCTTGTCCCAGCCCAAGAGCCGCTCGCCGCGGCCGCTGCTGGACCCCTCCGATCCGGCGGTCGACCCGCTTGCCGACTTGCCGGCAATGACCGTCCAGGAACAAGTCGTCGCCGACTACCAGACGCTGGGGCTAACGTTGCGGCCGCACCCTGTGAGCTTTTATCGCGAGCATTTACAGCGTCTGGGCGCCACGCCCGCCGCCCAGCTGGCCAACCTGCCCCATCGGCGGCAAGTCCGCGTAGCCGGCTTGATCCTCCTGCGGCAGCGCCCCAGCACCGGCAATGGCATCACGTTCGCGACGCTGGAGGACGAAACCGGCACGGTGAATCTGGTTTTGTACAAGTCCATTTGGGAGCGGTTCCACGCCATCGCCCGGCACAGCAACGCCTGGTTCGTCCGCGGCCGCTTGGAGAGCCGCCACGGCGTGATCCATGTCGTGGCCCAGCATCTGCAAGACATGCAACACGAACTGACTCACCGGGTGCCGTCGCGGGATTTTCAGTAACTCAGGTCTTGGAGCCCATGCCTTTGGTCAGGGCCATAAAGGCGGATTCCAGGCTGACATCTTCCTCGCGGAACAAGGTCAACTTGTGACCGTGCTGGATCAACCAGGAGGGGATTTCGCTGTAATCCTCGGCCTCCTGCTTCAACGTCACGATGATGCGGCGGTCGGACCGTTCCACCTGTTCCACCTGGTTGTGCTGCTGCAGCAATCGGGCGGCGGCTTCCAAGTTGCCCTTCACCGCGATATGCAGCACGATCCGCTGGCGGACCTGCTTCATCACGTCCGCGACCGAAGCGTTGACGCCCAACACGCCGCGGTCGATGATCCCGATCTTGTTGCAGATGTCAGCCAGCTCGGGCAGGATATGACTGGACACGATGATCGTCTTGCCCATCTCGCCCAAGCGGCGAAGCAGGTTTCGCATCTCGATGCGAGCCCGTGGGTCGAGGCCGCTCAGCGGCTCGTCCAACAACAGCACCTGCGGATCGTGCAACAGCGTGCGCGCCAGGCCCAGTCGCTGGGTCTGGCCACGGGACAGCGTGTTGGCATAGGCGTCGCGTTTGAAATCCAGGTCGACGATTTCCAGCATCTCGTTGCACAGCCGCCGACGGCGCTCGCCGCGGATGCGATAGGCGGCGGCAAAGAACTCGAGATACTCGATGACCCGCATGTCATCGTAGACGCCAAAGAAATCGGGCATATAACCGACCAGGCGGCGAATCTCCTTGGGCTTGGTGTAGATCGAGTTGCCGCACACGTAGGCCTCGCCCCAGGTGGGATTGAGCAACGTGGCGATAATCCGCATCGTCGTCGTCTTGCCCGCGCCGTTGGGGCCGATGAAACCGAACAGGTCGCCCTCGTCCAGCTTCAGTTCGATCGAGCGGATGGCGAACATGTCGCCGTACTTCTTGGTCAAATCGTGCGTCTCAATCACGGAACAGCCGCCCTTTCGGATCGGTCCACGGGAAACACCACGCGGTAAAAAGCCCACTGGCGAACGCGGCTCGCGTCCCAAGAGGCGTCGTCCGGCGCCAGCCGGCTGCCAGCGGCCGCGCTGCGGCCGATCAGGATCGCGCGCCCCGTGCGCAAGTGCTCGCTGAGGTCCAAATAGGTCTGATAGCGGTGCGTCAGTCCGGTGTACGCCGCACCACCCGCCGCCCGATAAAACATCATCATTTCCAGGATCCGGGGAACGTCCACGCTGGTCTGGTCCCACCGCGTCACGACTTCCTTCGTATCCACCACGCGCCGCCGCGAGAAGTGCCATTCCAAGTTCCGCGGCGACACGCCGTCGAACGTCACGGCCTTGCCCGGAGTCAACGTCCCGGTCACCGGATACATCCAGTTCTCGTACAACACCATGCAATCGGTCAACTCGCAGTCCAACGGATTGGTCAGTTGACCGGCGAGCAGGCCATGAATGTTCGCGCTCAGCCGCTGGGCCGACGGCACTTCGCCCAACGCCCACCATGCCCCCGCCAAACTCTTTGTCCCCGACACTTCAATGGGCAGATCGCGGATGGCGGCGAGTCCCGGATCCGATTCCACACGGCCCAGCGTCATGGTATACGGTTCTGCGAACAGCGCCGCACCGGCGCGGCTGTCCAAGCCGCCTAAGCCTCCGCCGGGCAGGCCTTGCCAAGCCAAAAGGCGACCGGACGGGCTGCGGCTGCCAAGTGCCAGCGGCGGATTCTCGCGCCACTCCAAGGTGAACTTCTCCGTCGCGGGGCTATACATGTGCGTCCACGATGAACCGCGCATAACGCCTTGCTCCAGATCGACATCGACCAGATCGACGTGGTTGACGTGAACCTCGCGGCCCGCTAGCCGCTGCATGGCGCCGTACGCCAACCCGCAGAACACGACGGCGATCAGCGACGAACTGAGCCAAGTCCAACTCAGAAGCCGGAATCGTTTCAGGAAAAAGTAGTCGACCGGCCCAATCAACAAGATGTACAGAGCCAGCAGTCCCGCAACCCACGAGAACTCGATCCGCGTGACGCCGGGAAACTGGTCGAGCGCTGAACGCAACTGGCCCGCCAGATCTTCGTATCCCAGATGCGCGACTTGCCCCATCCGCGAATCGGCTTCGCCTCCCACCTGTCGGCTGGTGCCGGCGATCTGCAGCACCCGGGCCATCAGCGTCCCTCGGCTTTGCCACTGGTCCAGCGGCGGCAGTTCCGGATCAAAGGCCAGGAACGTGATCTGTCCCAGCCCGTACGGAAACCGGACGATGGTGGGCAAGCGGCCCGTCTGCCCGCCCACTTCCATGCTCTCGACCGTCCCTCGCACCTCGGCCACCGCCGTCATCGGCACTCCAAAACGCCGCGCGCGCTGGCCGCCGACGGCGTCCAGCCGCTCGCTGGCCCCGGCATAGTTCTCCAAACCCGACGTCACGCGCTGCGTGATCGCTTCGACCTGCTGGCCGGGCGAGAACCGCGCCAAGCGGCTGGCGGGAGCCAACACTTCGGCACCGCGGCGGCCCGCGCACAGCACCATACGGCCGCCCAGCTGCAGCCAGCCATCCAATGCCTCGAACTGGGCATCGCTCAGATTCTCCAGCACCCCTGCCTCGCCGGTCGTCGCCACCACAACATCCACGGCATCGTATCCATACCAGTCGGCCGGCAGCCGCTGCGGATCGACAACCGTGGCCACGGTGACCGGCTGGGACCGATCGCGGCGGGCCCTGCGAGCAGCCTCCTCCAGACCGAGCCCCGGTGAAAAACCGACGACCAACTCTTGCGTGGACGGCTCGGCCGAACCCAATTCACCAGCCGCAAAGGTCCGCGCGGCCAATTCGCCCGATAGGGCTACTACGCGGATCGTCAAACCGCTGCCAACTCGACCCGATTTCACGTATTGCAGCGCCACGGTGGCTCCATCGGCCGTCAGACGCAGTGGCCGATCGTCGGCCCGTACGAGGATCGCTTCGACTCCGTCGCTATCACGTGCCGCAAGCTGCAATTCCACGTCGATCCCGGGACCCGCGCAAGAGATCGCGACCCAAACCGGCGTCCAATGGCCGGTCTTGAAGATGCCATTGAAGCCGATCTGGACGGACTCGATCCGCACGGCGGAGCCCCCGGGGGCGGCGGCGTTAACGGCAGAGCCGCACATCAGGGGCGCCAAGCTGGCGAGAATCACCAGAGTTATTCTGCGAGACAGATCCATCATTCGGTCAATTCGGAAGCTGCCATAATTCAAAGGCCGACAAAGGGATAAGTAAAACGAAGGACACGAATTGCTCCGTCTCGCTCCCACACCTGGCGATCCGCCTATCGAGTGTAGATGAGAAGCGGCTGGAAACCAAGGGTACGGCGGTTTTCTCCCCCCCCACGGCACAAGGCAGGCTGCCGTGCCGCGGTACAGGCCCCGCATCACGGCTTCTCCGTCAGCGAACACGAGCAAACGAAATGGCCGCAACCGGGACAGCCGGAACCGTACTTCCGGGTCACGGCCGCGCTGAGATCGACGCCGACCACGTTCGCCATCGTGGTCAGCCAAGCGATGACGTCGGCGAATTCCTCCATTTTGTCGTCGTGCGATCCGTCCCGCAACGCCGCTGCCAACTCGCCGACCTCCTCCATAAACCACATGAAAGTTCCGTCGACGCCGCGAGCTAAGTCCTTCTCCAGGTACATGTTGCGAATCAGCTGCTGGAAATCGAAAAAGCCGACCTGCCGATCCCCGGCAGCGTCCTGGGCGGATGATGTCTGGTTTGTCACGTTCGTTGATTCTCCTCAGAAGGGAGCGTCCTCGTAATCCTCCGCAGACGCATTCGATTTCGCACGCGGCGGGGCTCGATCATCAGATTTGCCGCCCTTGCGCAAGATTTTGAATTCCGTCGCTTCGGCACTGAGGAAGAACTTCACTTCGCTGTTCTCGTCCCGCTGCCACTTGCGGCCACTCAGGCGGATTGGAACCTCGATTTCGTCGCCAACACTCAGTTCGTCAGCGGCGTCGCAGCCATCGTGGGTAAAGTCGATGGGCAGGTAGTTCGTGTATCGGCCCTTGTCCTGCTCCAAGACGACCAACCGCTTGCGAAACCCTTTCTGTCCAAAGGTCTTGGATTCCTCGATCACATGCACCTGGCCTTGAACCTTGCACTCGCTCATCGTTCGCTACCTCGCCGTGTTGAAAAAAACGCTGGGGCCGGAGTCGCCGCAGGGGTACGGAGCGTCTCCGGCGATAATCCAGAAATGGTAAGCGAAAACCGCCGCGTTTGCCAGTCCGGGCAGCCGATCTCTTGTGTCGGGCATGGGGTTTTCGCCCCGGCTCAGAAGCCCAGAATTCAACTTTGGCGGGCGGAAGCGTTCGACAACCGCAAGTGGTTACTCCGCCAATGTGGAAATTCTGGACGTCTGAGCCTCCATCGAACCGTGGACGCCTCCGCGCGCCGCTTTTACCATCGATCGCCGGACGCACCCGTCCAACGGTGACAGCTCACCGCAGTCCGGGGTTTTTCATGGCGACGTTACGCATTGAGCCCCGTCGTCTCGAACTCCAGTTTCTCATTCGCCTTCATCATCTCGTCCCAACTCGCTTCGCCCCCACGATACGCGGCGGTGCGGCCGAGGATCGTGGTCAGGTTGCTCAATACGCTGGGGGCCACGGTCGGGTTGGAACAGTCGCCCGCAAGGATACTGGCATGGAAATCGGCGATGTTCTTCACGCAGCCTTCGGTGAACAGGCCCGGCTGGTTGCCGCCTTTGTAGGATTTCTTGCCGCGGATCAACACTTGTCCAAAATAGTGCGTCTCCAGCGTTCCCTCGGGACCGAACATCTTGTTGCCGATGTCGTCAAAGCCCGTGCCGAGCTGCTTCGAGGCGAACGTGATAACGACATCGTCGGGAAAGAAAAAGACCACGGAAAAATGGCCGTGACAGTCGCCGGGGTCGATCCGCCCCTTGCGCCCGCATGTGCCATAGGCCTTGACCGGCGGTTGACCGACGATCCAGCTGGCCACGTCCAGCGAGTGGATGTTCTGTTCGGTGATCACGTCGCCGGACAGCACGCGGTCCAGTCCCCAGGCCCGCAAGCGGTTCTCCGGCCTCTTGGGATCGGCCGCCAGCGCATCGTCGCCGCCCCAGGTCGTGCTGCAGTAATACACGGCCTCGCCCGACACCAGCGGGCCGATATCGCCGGCATGCACGCGGCGGATCGCCTCGCGGTAGAACTCGCTAGCCCGCGTCTGGAAATCGACCAAGAAACATTTCTTATTCTCGGTGGCCTTCTTGCCGGCATCGGCAATCGTCAGACAGCCCGGGACGTCGACGGCGACCGGTTTGGCGACGAACACATGGCAGCCGGCGTCCGCGGCAGCCATCGCCTGCTCGGGGTGAAAGTACGGAGGGGTTTCAATGATTACCGCGTCCGGCTTGGCATCCAGGATGCGTTTATAGCCGGACAAGCCGGAGTAGCGGTGGGCGGCGTCGACCTGGAACCGTCCGCCCAGGTCGTCGGTACGGTCCGGAAAGTAGTCGGCGGCGGCGACGATTTCGTAGCCACCGTGATCCATAAACAGTTTCCCGATCCATTTCCCGCGGCCACCACAGCCGACGATGCCCAATTTGACTTTGGTGTTGGCTTGCGTGCCGAACACCAATTCGGGCTTGATGAACGTGAATCCGGCGGCGGTTGCGCCCGCCAGAAAACCGCGGCGATTCAACGCGGTGCGGGGTTGTTGGCGGACGTCGGTCGAAGCGTGAGGCATGTCGAATCTCCTTGACAGCAAGTAATGGGCCCGTCGGCAACGGCAGGCCGCAACGGAGGGAACATCGCGTCGCCGTCAGGCACACCGATCGGCCGCACGGCGAGGGAAGGTCCGTAACGGCTATCCAGAGTACTCGAATTGCTGCCGATCGCCTAGTTCACAAGCCAATATTGGATTAGCATACAGGCGGCGCGGCCGATTGTGGCAGCCGTCAGTCGGAGTCCATTCTTCAGGCTGCTGAGCGGGGCGGAACCCCGCACGACACAGGCTGAAGCCTGGACTCCAGCGAACCTTCCTTGGAGCCCCAGCCATGCCTCTGGCAACGCCCCCACTTCGCGACGACGCCTTGGCAATTTGGTACGCCGGCCTCGACGCGGTGCGCAGCGACCGCTTGGTTCAAGACGCGGTCCAGGTGCGCGGCGAGCACTTGATCGTGGGCGATCAGCGATTGGCGCTGCGCGAGATCCGGCGGCTGGCGGTGGTCGGTTGCGGCAAAGCCGGCGCCGGCATGGCGGCGGGCCTGGAAGCCGCGTTGGGCGAGCCCCTGATGCGGGACAAGCAACTGACGGGCTGGATCAATGTGCCCGACGACTGTGTTCGGCCTCTGCCACGCATTCACCTGCATGGCGCTCGCCCGGCGGGAGTCAACGAACCCACCGCCGCCGGCGCGGCGGGCGCGGAACGGATCCTCGAACTGGTCCGATCGCTGGGCGACGACGATGTCTGCTTGTGCCTGATCTCCGGCGGCGGATCCGCCCTGTTGCCGGCGCCGGCCGAAGGCATCACGCTGGACGACAAGCTGGTCGTCACGCGGCATTTGAGTGCCGCCGGGGCCAACATCCGCGAGTTGAACACGGTGCGGAAGCAGTTGAGCCGGATCAAGGGCGGCGGCCTGGCTCGCGCCTGCGGCGCCGGACGGCTGATCGCGCTGATCATCTCCGATGTGCTCGGCGACCCGCTCGATGTCATCGCCTCCGGACCCACGGTGGCGGATGCCTCGACTCCACAGCAAGCGTTGGAGATCCTGGACCAGTTCCAGTCCCGCCAGGCGGGCGTCTCGCCACGGGTGTTTCAGGTTCTGGAGCGGGCCGCAACGCATGGACGGACGGCGGACCGCAGCGCGAGTTGCAACGTCACGCATCGGGTGATCGGCAATCTCGCGACGGCCGTCGCTGCCGCGGGGCGCGAAGCCGAACGCCGCGGTTACCCGACGCGTACCGTCGCGATGCAACAGCTGGAGGGCGATGCGGAGCAGATCGGCCGCGAGCTGGCAGCCGACGCCTTGGCGATGCGCGCCTCGGGTGGCCGACAGTGCCTGATTCACGGCGGCGAACCGACCGTCAAACTCGTCGCCAGCAGCCGCCGCGGCCGGGGCGGGCGAAACCAGCAGCTGGTGCTGGCGGCCCTCGAGTATCTGGCGGACACGCAGCGCGATTCGGCCCGCGGCTTGGCCCTGTTATCGGCCGGAACCGATGGCGAGGACGGCCCCACCGACGCGGCCGGCGCGGTTCTGGACGAAACCGTGCTGGCAGCCGCCGCCGCACAGCGGTTGCGCGCGAGCGAGTATCTCGCGCGGAACGACGCGTACCATTTCTTCGAGCCGCTGGGCGCGCTGCTGAGAACCGGTCCTACGCACACCAACGTCTGTGACGTGCGCGTGGTCCTGACGACGGGTGATCTCTAAGTCGAATTTTCCGCGCTTTCGCCGCGCAGCGCACCGCAGCCGCGCGGCGTCGGACACAAACCAAAAACTCTCGCCGCCAAGCGGCGAGGATCAACGAACCTTATTCCACCCACGGCGGCACTTCCCCGTCTCCCGTCCGCTCCCCCTCGAGGATCCAGGAGAGGTTCAAGCGTGCGATCTGCATCGCCGTGTAAGGGCCGTCCGGCCCGCCCTCGAACAGCAGGTAGATCGTGCCTTGGCCGGGCGTGCCCGGCCGCGCGGCATCCAGGCATGAATAGGCGGCGTGCGAGGCATGCACCAGCCGCTTGACAGGCCAGGTTTCGCCGCCGTCAAAACTGGCCCAGATGGTCAGCTTTTCCCTCGCTCCCCCGCCGGTATCGGCGTTGCTGTAAACCAGAATATCCCGATCCTTCACGGGCAAGCGTACCAAGCCGCCTTTCATCCCATAGCCCCGGTCGTATCCGCCTCCATCAATCAGGACTCGACTGACTCGCAGGTTTTCCCAGGTCTGGCCGCCATCGCAACTCCACGCCTCGCGCCGCAAGATCTCGTCCGGACGCAGCTCGCGAGTTCGGGACTTGTCGTAATACCCGCTGCAGCTGCGGGAATTGTAGTAAATTCGCCCGTCCTGCAACTCCGCCACGGCTGCCTCCTCGGTCGTCCCTTCTGGAAACAAGCCGCTCACCTGCCAGCTGGCCCCACCGTCGTCACTGTAGATCGCGCAACTATAGATCGCATCGACGGGCTGCCGGTCGGAAGGATGCTCTTTGGCTTGCGGCCGGAACGTGGCGGTAACCAGTAGTCGCCCCTTGTGTTTTCCATGTCGCAGCGTGATGCCGGCCTCGCTGGCATTGGCATGCATGATGTATTTCCCGCTGTCGCCCTGCTGCTCCCAAGTCCCGCGCTGTTTCAACCCCGCCCATTCAATCCACTTCATCACCTCGTTGGGCTTCAGAGTGATCTTTTCCTCCGTCCAAGTTTTCCCGTGGTCCTTGCTTCGCCACAGCCTGTCCGCGCCGTCCCACATGCGAACCGACAGGATATCGCCGGTGTTCTCGTCGACAATCATGTTGCTGTCCAAGAAACCGAAAGGTGCTTCGATGCTCTCGCCCCAGCTCAGGCCCCCGTCCTCGCTGCGCCGGAGCTGCTTGGAGTAGTTTCGCATCGCCAGCACAGTGCCATCGAGCGCCACCGCGAGGTACGGCTCGCGAACGCTCTTGTCCCCCTCAAAGACGACCTGCTTTTGCAACAGCGGCGCGCCCAGAAAGGCGTTCAGCGGGCCTTCGGCCGGCTTTCCCGCTGCGGTCAGCAGTTCCTGCTCGGATGCTTGGGCAGCAACGCCGCCGCAAAGAAACGCGGTGACAACACACGCCTTGAGCATTCCACGAAACATGTTGTTGCGGCACATGACGGTTCTCCTAATGTTTGTGTTAGGCAAAGTTGCCGGACACCCCGCTGTTACTCCGCGGCCAGCAGACGCTGCGCGGTTTCCACATCCACCTCGAATACGGTGCCGTGCCGGATGCCCTGGGGCAAGGTGACTTTGACAGGCGAAAAATGCTTGAAATCCTCTGTCGCCACCGCGCCATATCCGCCCTTGTTATACATGTCGTAATAGACCAGCCAGCGGTCCTTGACGCGGATCACCGCGGGGCCCTCGGCCCACGAGACGGTATTGTCGGTGAACGCCGGTTCGGCCGCGTCCCACGGCCCGGTCACGTCGCCCGTCGACCAGACGACGTGCAGGTTCTTCTGGGGCTGCGGGCGAAGCGTCTCGTCTTTAACCACCATGCCGTAACGGCCGTCCTTGTGGAACAGGAAGGCGTCGATAACATTGAAACCGCCGTCATAGAAAAGTCGCTTGGGCGCCCAGGTCTTGAAGTCCGGGGTCGTCGCCGCATAGATGCGGTGATTGTTGTCCCCGCTGTCCTGGGTTTCCGGAAAACGGCCGTTGATCGTGGTCGACCAGATGACCAGGAACTGGCGCGAGGCGTTATCGTAGAAGATTTCCGGCGCCCATGTGTTCCTTGCGCCCGGCTCGTCCCGGTTGACGGGAATATACTCCTGCTCGGACCAATTCAGCAGATCCTTGGAGTGGGCAAGGCCAAACCCGTCGTCCTTCCACGAACTGGTCCACACCATGTGATACCGACCATCGGGCCCGCGGCAGACGCTGGGATCGCGAGCCAGCTTGCCGCCAACCTGGGGGACGAGGATCGGCCGTCCGCCGTTGACTTCGCGCCAGTTCATGCCGTCGTCGCTGAGCGCCAGGTACACGCCCGCCTCGCCGTTGCCGCGGAAGAATGTAAAGGCAAAGTCCGCCGCCGCAGACAGCAGAGGCGGCATCAGCGACATCAGGATGACCGCCAAGCCGGTCACTTTCATGCGGGTGAATCGCGGGCATGTCATAAGACGGTCCTTTGCCGATCTGGATGATGCGTGGGCGGCGGCCATCGGTGCATACCGCTACGCACCTCTAGCGAGTTGACGGGGCGCTTAAATACTGATGGAGCCTGACCAGCTGAGCGTGGGAATCTTGCGGGATGTGTCCCGTTTCGATGTCGATCGGGACATTGATCGTGATTGCCCCTCCGACCGCCTTCACCTGGTCGACAAACGCGAACAGCTCTTTGTCCGAATAACGACAGAATTGATTGGGAATAGCCGGGTTGAATGTCAGATCAATGGGCAGCAGGCAGTGCCACTGGACGTTGTCGATAAACGGCGAATCAGGCATGTAAAACGCAGCCGGTTGCCCGGCTTTCCGCAACTTACGTTCCGCGTTGATCACGATCCCCTCGCCGGGTGGCCAAAGGAAGTCGGTTCGGATCTTGCCGTCTTCAAGCAAGTGGATTTCTCCCGCGTGGTAATCCTCGATCGGGCAAATCGGTCGGAGCTGACCGCCGGACGCGCAGAACTCGGCGCCGCTGAAGGCCACGACCGAATCGGGATTACCGGCCCGGCAAGCGTCCATTTCCGCTTGCCAGACGGCGTCCTCCTGGCGGTGGCAACTGTCGAACCACCAGCCGGCGCACGTTGCACCGAGTTCGAGTGAATAGTGGCGGATCAAGGCGTTATGTCGATCCGCGTACCCCTCGGTCCCGAGTCCCAACAGTCGCTTGACCGTCGGGTCGGCCGCCGTATGCGCTCCGGGAAGGTAGACAATCATCCTCTTTCCGCAACGATGCAGCTGCCGAGCGATTTCCGGGATGAGGGCACGGCGCGGGGTGAACCCTGCTTCCAGCCCGTCAATGAACTCATTTCTACTCGACAAGTACCCCGTTCCTTGACCAAGGGTAAAAATGAGCCAATCGGCGCCCGTGCGATCGAACTGGTTGAGAAAATGCTCGACGTTGAACTGGTCGACGATGCGATTCAGATCAGCCGTTTTCTCGGCGGGCGTTTCCCCCGTCGGAGAGATCAAATAATGCGTCATGACGCCGAAGCCGCCTTGGGCCATCCAGGCAGCTCGGTTCGGCGCCCCGTCGGGCTTGACATCCTTTCCCGACGGCTCGCCCGCGTGGGAGTCGCGCCCCGATAGCAACAGAAGCATGACCGCCAGTCCAATCGTCGTACGTATCATCGCGATTACCTGCTGCTTCACATCCTGGTGGGGTCAAGACGCCGAATCGCAGCGGCCCGGCACGCCTCACCTCGGCCGCCGCCGGTTATGGGCGATCAGGCCCGCCACATACGCCGCTTTGAAGCCGGCGTCGATATTCACCACCGTGACGTTGGACGCACAGCTGTTGAGCATGCCCAGCAAGGCGGCCAAGCCGCCGAAACTGGCTCCGTAGCCCACGCTGGTCGGCACGGCCACGACGGGGCAATCGACCCAGCCGCCGACGACGCTGGGCAGCGCGCCTTCCATCCCGGCGACGACAACCACGGCATCGACGCTCCGCAGTTTGTCCAAGTGTGCGGGCAGCCGGTGCGGTCCGGCCACGCCCACATCGTGAATCATGGTGACTTCGATGCCCATCCAGTCCAGCGTCTCCCGCGCTTCCTCGGCCACCGGCAGATCGCTCGAGCCAGCGGTCACCACAACCACTCGACCCGATGGAGCCTGGTCCGCCGCCGCCGCGGCGGCCTGCGGCGCCGCGATGCGAAAAGTCCTGGCGGCTGCGTTGTAGCGGCCGCTGGGAAAAGCAGCCGACAGCACAGTCGCCTTTTCGACGCTGATCCGCGTGGCCAGGACCTGGATGCCTTCGTCCAGCAGGCATTGGAAGATCTTGCTCAGCGTTTCGACGCTCTTGCCTTCGCCGTAAACAACTTCGGGAAAGCCGCAGCGGCGCCCCCGATCCAAATCGAGGGTCGCTTCGCCCAGGGACGCTGACCGCGGCGCTGACAGAGGACGGGCGACCGTCTTGACAAACTCGTCCACCGACAAAGTACCCCCGGCCAGTTGCCGTGCCAGTTGTTCCAATTCTGCGTGTTGCATGGCTTCCCCGTTTCAAACCCAATCCAGCCCCGAAATCCGCCTGACCCGCTCCTCGTAGTCGCCCAGCAGGCCGCCCACGACGTCCCAGCCGTCGCGACGCCGCACCTCGATATCGCCCTGGGCGTTGACGCGGACGATCGTTTCCTCGGCAATCCCCGCCGCCGCCATGTCGGCCGCGCGCAGCTCTCCCTGGTTGACAATCTGTGCCAGCGTTTTTCCGGTCATCTCGACGAACAGCATGATTCGCAGCTCCGTTTTCTAGATCAAGAGCGAACCCCAAGTTTACACCGCCTGCCGTGTCCGCAGCAAGATGGGCAGAGGGGGATCGTACGCCAGGGCATCTCAAGCGGCTACGCTTCGCGGTTTGCCACCCCCAGTCGGCGGCGGACCGCGTCGCTCAAGCTCAGCATGGCCTCGACGCCCAACTCCTCCGCACGGGCGTTGCCCTCCAGGGATTGCTCCCGCAGAATAGCGTCCACCGCTTCCTTGTCCAACTCGTTCTTGAAGGCGCTCAACAGTTCGCTGCGGAGAAACTTGCGGCGATGAAAGAACATCGAACGAACGAACGTGTGAAAAAATGCCGGATCGGGAATCCGGGCAAGCTTTTCCGCGTCGGGCACAATCTGTAGGATCGCCGATTCCACCTTGGGCTGCGGCCAGAACACCGTTGGCGGCAAGATGCGGACAAGCTGGGTTTCGCATTGACACTGGATCCAGATACTCAAGGCCCCGTAATCCTTGCTCGATGGCCCCGCCGTGATGCGTTCGGCCAGCTCCTTTTGGATCGTCACGGTCATCGAAATCGGCAACAGGTCGGTGCACAGCAAGTTGGACAGCACCGGTGTGGCGATGTTATAGGGCAAATTGGCCACCAGTTTGAGTCGTAAGCCGGGCCGTTGACGCAACTGGTCGCGGACGGCTTCCAGCAATTCGGGGTCAAAATGGCTCTTGTTCTTCAAGGCGTCCTTCCGCAGCATCGTCACGTTGGGGCAGTCGATCAGGGCCTCGGAAGCCAGTTGATACAACTGCGGATCAACTTCGACCGTCACCACCGCCGCCGCTCGAGCCGCCAGCAGGGACGTCAACGAGCCCGTGCCGGTGCCGACTTCCAGCACCACATCGTCCGGTCCCGGGTCGGCCGTGTCGGCCAGCAATTGAACGAGATTCAAATCGATCAGGAAATTCTGGCCGCGGCGGGTATTGGGGCGTAAGCCCACCTCGCGGAATTTGCCGATCAGAAACGACGCAGTTTGCCGGGGAGTTGTCATGAAGCCGTGATCTGGGAGTTCAGAAATACCGTGATACCGTTCGTTGGCCCGAAATGGTTGGGGGCAACGACAAAGCAGCAGTCTGGGGCCTGCACCACGAATTGTCAACCTGTCGCCGTCCCGACGCCAGGCGTTCCTACTTGTTTCTTGCCGGCGGATCAAGTAGGAAGGACCGCTGTTCGTCCTTCTTTTTGGGAGCCGTCGACCATGAAACGATGCCAACTCGCCGGATACCTGCTCGCTTGGGCCCTGCTGCCTGGTTTGATTTCCTCCGCGGCCGAACCCGCCGCCCCGGAGCCGCTGGCGGGGACCGAGCCGCTGGCGGGCACCGATGATCTCGCCTCCCGCCTGGTCGACGGCGTGGATCGGTTCCTGTTGCAAAAGCTGGAAGCCTCGCTCGCCCAGCGGGCCCAACACTGGCAACGCGACTTTTCATCGCCCGAGGCGTACCAGAAGTCCGTCGAGCCGAACCGCCTGCGATTGGCGCACATCCTGGGCGTCCGCGACGGGCGAATCGCCTTCGACGGCCTGGAACTGGCCGGGACCACCGCACAGCCGGCGCTGGTGGGGCGGGGGCCGGGCTACAAGGTCTTCGCGGTCCGCTGGCCCGTCATCCGCAGCGTGCAAGGCGAAGGCTTGCTGTTGGTGCCGGATGACGCGGCGCCTGCGGCCCGCGTGATCGCGATTCCCGACGCGGACCAGACCCCCGAGGCGATCTGCGGGCTGAGCGAAGGCGTACCGGTCGTATCGCAGTACGCGCGGCGATTGGCGGAAAATGGCTGTCTCGTCTTGGTCCCCACGTTGATCAGCCGCCAGTTGCAGGCTCGTCTGAACCGCGCGACGCTGACCAATCGAGAGTACCTGTACCGGTCGGCGTTCGAGCTGGGCCGGCACGTGATCGGCTACGAGTTGCAGAAAATCCTGGCGGGCGTCGATTGGTTCGTCAACGACGCGGGGCCGAACGACGCCAAGATCGGCGTCTTTGGCTGGGGCGAAGGCGGCTTGTTGGCGCTGTACGCCGGGGCCCTGGACTCGCGTCTCGCCGCCGTTTGCGTCAGCGGGTATTTCGATTCACGGCAGAACATTTGGAAAGAGCCCATCGACCGCAACGTGTTCGGTCTGCTGGAACAGTTTGGCGATGCCGAGTTGGCATCGTTGATCGCGCCGCGGCGACTGGTGGTGGAAGCCTGCCGAGGCCCGGAGTTGGAATTGCCCGGCAAAGGCGGCGCACCGGCGCGGTTGGTGACTCCGGAACTGGCCGCCGTGCGAGCCGAGGTGGCGCGGGTGGAAGAGCTGAGTCGGAGCACCATCGAGCTGGTCGCGGTGGCGGACGGCACGGGGCCGTGCGGTTCCGATGCGGCGCTGCGAGCATTTCTGCACGCCCTGGGCGCGCCATCGGCCCTGGCGCCCGCCGGTCCGCTGCCCGAGTCCCTGCGGGCGGCGTTCGATCCGGCCGCGCGGCAAGCTCGCCAAGTCCAGCAGCTCGACGACCACAACCAGTGGCTGCTGGCGGAGAGTCCCTACGTTCGCCGCGAGTTTCTGAGCAAGCTGGACACGAGTTCGCTGGACAAGTACGCGGAATCGGTGGAATGGTACCGCGAGTTCTTCCGCCACGAGGTGATCGGTTGGTTCGACGACCCGCGTCTGCCGTTCAACCCGCGCAGCCGCAAGAGCTATGACGAGCAGAAGTGGACCGGCTACGAGGTCGTCCTGGATGTTTGGCCCGATGTGATCGCCTACGGTATTTTGCTGTTGCCCAAGGACTTGCAGCCCGGCGACAAGCGTCCGGTGGTGGTCTGTCAGCACGGGTTGGAAGGCCGGCCGCAGGACATCGTCACCGGCAACCACCCGGCGTACCACGATTTCGCCGCCAAGCTGGCCGAACGCGGCTTCATCACCTTTGCGCCGCAGAACCTGTACCTGTTCCAGGACCGTTTCCGGACGCTGCAACGGAAAGCCAACCCGTTGAAAAAGTCGCTGTTTTCCGTGATCGTGCCGCAGCACCAGCAGATCGTGGATTGGCTGTCCAGCTTGCCCCACGTGGATCCGCAGCGAATCGCGTTTTACGGACTGTCGTATGGCGGCAAGAGCGCGATGCGGATTCCGCCACTGGTCCCGAACTATTGCCTGTCGATCTGTTCGGCGGACTTTAATGAATGGGTCTGGAAGAACGCCTCGACGCGGGCCCCGCACAGTTACGTGTGGACCGGCGAGTACGAGATCTTCGAGTTCGACTTGGGCAGCACGTTCAACTATGCCGAGATGGCGGCCCTGATCGCCCCCCGCCCGTTCATGGTCGAACGGGGCCATTTCGACGGCGTCGCACCGGACGAAGCCGTGGCCTATGAATTCGCCAAGGTACGACATCTGTACAGTGCCCGGCTGGGGCTGGGCGACCGTTGCGAATTGGAATGGTTCGTCGGTCCGCACACGATCCACGGCGTGGGAACCTTTGATTTTCTGCACCGGCACTTGAACTGGCCGAAACCTTGAGGAGACGCCCGCGGTGGAGGCGGGATCGGCGAATGCCCCCGACTTGCGAGCCGTGATTTCGGACCCTGTGGCTACGTTGCCGCGTCCGCCCTCACCCGTTGCACGATCTCGTCGGCGATGTCGCTGATCGTGCGGCCGTCCGTGTCGACTTGGTAATGGGCGATCCGGCGGTACAACGGCGTTCGGCGTTGCAGGACTTCGTCGACCTCGTCGGTGAAACTCTTGGCACCGGTCAGCGACGGGCGTTGCGTATCGCCTTGGATGCGGCTCACGATCGTCGCCGTACTGGCTCGCAGCCAGACGACAAGGCCAGCAGCGCGCAGGGGCTCGAAATTCGCTTCGCGTTCGATCACGCCGCCGCCGCAATCGATCACTTGATCGTCTCGCGCGGCGAACGTTGCCACGATTTCCTGCTCCAGATCCCGAAAGCCCGGCCAGCCGACTTGCTGGACGATCTCCGGAACGCTCTGGCCCGCTTTGCGCTGCAGTTCGGCATCCAGACTCACCATGTCCAACCCCAATCGCTTGGCCACCAACCGCCCCACGGCGCTCTTGCCTGTGCCCCGATATCCCACCAGCACCACGTTCATAACTTCTCCTCCAACACCCGCCGCATGACTTCGCGGGGCGCCGGGCGCCCGGTCCATAACTCGAATTGCACGTACGCCTGGCCCAGGAACATTTCGATGCCTTCGATCGTCCGACAGCCGGCCTGGGCCGCCTCGCGCAACAGTTTCGTGCGGCGCGGGTTGTAGACCGCGTCGAACACCACCAGTTCCGGCCGCAGCAGCGACGGGGGAACCAGACTCTCGTCCTCGTTGGGATGCATACCGATTGGCGAACAATGCAGCAACAGCTCCGCTTCGGCCAGCGCCGCTTCGAGCGCCGGCGGCGTCAAGGCGATCCCGGCGACCGCGGCGCCGCCCCGCTGGCGAACGTCGTCCACCAGACGCTGCAACTCGTCCGGCACCACGCCCAGGATCACCAGCTGCGCCGGCGGGGCTTCGGCCGCGATCGTGATGGCGATGGCCCGCGCGGCGCCGCCGGAACCGAGGATCACCGTGCGCGAGCCGCGCGGCTCGGCGCCGGCGTCTCGCAGGGCGTTCAAGGCGCCCCGTCCGTCGGAGTTGTAGCCTGTCAGCCGCCCCGCATCGTTGACGACGGTATTGATACAGCCGATGCCTTGGGCGATGCCGTCCACTTCGTCCACGCCCTGCATGGCCTCGACCTTGTGCGGAATGGTCACGGACAGGCCGCGATAGCCCATGGCGCGGACGCCTTGCAGGGCCTGGCCGACCAGGCCGGGCAGCACGTCGTGAGCCACGTAGACGTAGGGCAGGTCCAACGCCTCGAATGCAGCGTTGTGGATTTCCGGCGAGCGGGAGTGCCCGACGGGATGCCCAAACAGGGCACAAACCTTGGTCTTGGCGTCAATTCGCGGCATCGTGTCACCTCGTCCATGCGAAAGCAGGCAGTTTGCCGAGCGGGCGAGGACCATTCCTCGCCGGCGCGGTGCAACCCGTGGGAATCCCTATCCTACGAACTTAGCAGCCGTCTTGACAAGGATGCGAACAGGACGGATTTCCGTCGCGGGAACGCAGGCATGCCTAGTGACATGGCGGCTGACGAAACTATAATCAGCAACGTCGGAAGATGCCGCGGGCGGAGGTTGCGTTCAAGTTCTTTTGCTGCGGAGGCTTGTGACCGTGCCTAACGAATGTCCTCCTGAACAGACCTTGGTCGATCTCGTTGCCGCGCGGGGGGACGATGCCTCGCAGCTGCGGCTCACGGCGCATCTTGACCACTGTGAACAATGCCGAGCAGCGTTCGCTCGCATCCAAGCTCAATTGGGAATGACGGCGTCATCGGACGTGTCCGAACCGTCGGCACCGACCTTCGCGTGGCAGACATCGGACGAGGGTGAGCTGCTGGATGTGTCGGACGATCTGGCGTCTTACTTCGATATTACCTTGCTGGCGGCTTCGAGCCGGGCCGGTGCCCTGGGCAGTCTGGGCAAGTACGACATATTACGGACAGTCGGGCACGGCGGCATGGGCGTGCTGTTCGAGGCTTGTGACGAGCGTCTGCGGCGTACGGTTGCGATCAAGGTCTTGAATCGCGCGCTGTCGTCCAATGCGACAGCGCGACGGCGGTTTATCCGTGAGGCCCGCGCGGCGGCGGCAGTCAATCATCCGAACGTCGTGACGATCTACGCGGTTGAAGAGCACGTCAATCTGCCTTTCATCGTGATGGAGTTTGTGCCTGGGAACTCCCTGCGCGAGCGGCTTCGCGCACAGCGGCAACTCGATCCGCTGACCGCGTTGAGCATCAGCGCGCAGATCGCCGCCGGACTGGCGGCCGCTCACGCCCAGGGCGTGATTCACCGCGACGTCAAACCTGGAAACGTGATGATCGAGAGTGCCGGACGCGTGAAGATCACCGATTTCGGGCTCGCCCGCGCGGCCAGCGACAATGTGGATCTGACCTCGGCCGGTCTGGCGGTGGGCACGCCGGCTTACATGGCCCCAGAGCAGGTCTCGGGCAACAAGCCGGACGCGCGGGCCGATCTCTTCGCCTTGGGCTGCGTGATGTACGCGATGGTCAGAGGACGCTCCCCGTTTCACGGTCACAACGTCTTGGATACCGCCCACCGCGTGCTGCACACCGCCCCCCCTCGTCTGGATGCCGTCGTCGAAGACGTCCCGACGTTTTATGCAGATGTCGTGGCTCGTCTGCTGGAAAAAGATCCCGCCCGGCGATACCAATCCGCGGCCGAAGTCGCCGACGTATTGAATCGTCACCTGATGCAGATCAATCAAGCGACGACGGACGAGCTGCCGGAATTACTGGGCAATAAGCTCACCCGAAAGCCTGCCCCGCCAGGCGGGCGAAGGTACCTCGCTGCGGCCCTGGTGTTGACGATTTTTCTGCTCGGCGTCACGGCAGCCCTTGGCGTAGCCCACTGGGTGGGCTCGGTGATCGCCTCGTTTCCGCCTCCCTCCGTTCCGGTCGCGAACGCACCGACCGTGGTTCCGGTAGTTGCCCCCCGATTGCCGAGCAGCGTGCGGACCGTCGCCCAGGCGAGCGAGGCCGACTTTCGTTGTTTGTCGGACGCCTTGCGCGATTGTCATCCGGGAACCCTGATTCGCGTCTTGGACGATGCCGTGTACGACGAGACCATCTCGCTGACCAATGCGGCCCAGCATGACGGGGTAACCTTGGAAGCGACAAAGGGAGCCACGTGGGTCGTCAGCCAAGGCGATATTCCGCTCACGGTTCGCGACGTACCTCGCATCACGGTGCGGGGTTTTCGCTTGTCCCTGCAGGCGGAACAGCACGGGATTCGGATTAGCGGTGCCTGTCCGGGGCTCGTTTTGGAAGACCTCGAACTTTCCCAGCCGGCCAATTCGCCTCTGGCGGCAATTGTTGTGACGGAAGGCACCCACGGGACTCGGGACGAACCGCTGCTCCTCCGCCAACTCACGGTCCGCGCGGGCTGGATGGGCCTGGTGATTTACGGGCTGTCGGACGCTCCGGTTCGCTGGGTGCGTGTCGAAGGCTGCTGGTTTTTTTGGTGCGGGCGCAGGCCAGGGCGTCGAGGTTATCGTGGAAAACGCCGCCGAGGACGTCACGTTGACGGGCAATTATTTCTGCACGGCCGATGCGGGCATCAGTATTTCCATGCCCCAACCGAAGACGTTGCGCCGGCTCTCGATCACGGAGAACACTTTCTTCCGCCTCGGCCACTGGCTCCGCTGGAACGCCACCCAGGCGGAGGGGCAGGATATCGAAATCGCGAGGAATCTGGTTCTGGAGGCCGAGGGAGTCCAGTTTCCCGGGGACGCGGATTTGCCGCGGTTTGCCTCCTGGTTCCGCGACAATGTGTGGGAGCTTCCCGAGTTGCAGACGATGACGGATCGTGCCGAGGCTGGCCAACTGGCCACACTCCAGACCCACGTGAATATGGCATCTCGGGACTCCACCCACCCCGACTTTTTGCAAACCGCTGATTCCACGCTGCCCGGCGCTCCCGGCGGCCGGCCCTCGCTACGCAACCCAACCCGCGGTTCCGAGCAACGTCCACCGCGCTCGGCGCCATGAAAGGAATGCTCCGTGACCGAAGACAGTTATCTAAAATCTCTCGATTCCTACCTTGACGGGCTGGCGAACGCTGGCGAGACCACGTACGCGATCCGGCCGGACGAGTATTCGGCGAGCGTGTCGCCCCGGCAATCGGACGTCCCGCTCCGCATCACGCATGTCTCGTACACGCTGGTGCGTGGCGGATTGGAACAATGGCTGCGGGCCTTGGCCCGGTTCGCCGATCCGCGGCGCATCAAAATCGTCCGCTGTATCGTCTTGACGTCCCATGTCGATCCCCGCATGGCTGCCGACGTAGGGCTTCCCGTCGAAGTCGGCGGCCCGGAACTGGTCTGCCAGGCGGCCACCACGACGGACGTACTGTTGTGCTCCAACGTGTTTCCGACGGGGAACTTTCTACCCTCGGGACGCCGGCCGCTGTGCATTTCCGTCGCGCATGGCGCAGCGGAATGGATCCGGGAGGGCGTGGTCCAGGCCCAACCCTGGCTGGATCACGTCGTGGCGGTGAGCGAAAGCGTGCGGCGTTACGTCGGTGACGGCGTGGCCACCAGCGTGATCCCCAATGGCGTCGATCCCGAGCACTTCGCCAGCTCTTGTTCGCGCGCCCGGATGCGGGAATCCCTGGGGCTTCTGCCGACCGATTTCGTAGTCGGGTTTGTTGGCCGCATGGCGCCGGAAAAGCGTGTCGAGGTGCTGATCGAAATGCTGGCCGGCGCCCCGCGGCATTTCAAAGGCCTGTTCGTGGGCTGGGGCCCGCTGCACGCGGAACTGCTTCGGCGGGCCAACGAACTGATTCCCGGCCGTTTCGCCGTCGCCTCGGCCGATCGCTACCTCGGCGACTACTATCATGCCATGGACGCCTTTTGCCTGCCCTCCGGCAGCGAGGGTTGCGCCTTGGCGCTGCTGGAAGCCATGCTCTGCGGCCTGCCCGTGATCGCCACGCCCGTGGGCGCCGCGCCGGAGCTGATCGTGGACCGAGTGAATGGCGTGCTGGCGGAGGGCTCGCCGAGCGCTTTTCGCGACGCCGCGCGGCTGGTCGAACAGTATCCTCACTGGGCGCGGGCGATCGGCGCGGAGGCAAAAGCGACCGCGGAACGTTGGGGATTGGGACCTGCGATGGCGCGTCAGTACGAGAACTTGTTCCACCGCCTGTGGAGCCTCAAGCAAGCCCATGCCTCACCGTGCGAGCCGTCGATAAGCGTCTAGCAGGTCGCGCGGGTCGTAACGGGACAGCTTGATCGGGTGAAGGAACTCGTGTTCTTGAAGTTCGCCCAGCAGTTGTTCCAGGGGACGATTCCGCTCGTCTCCCCACAGGGCGATGCCGTCGGTTCTACGGATTCGGTACGTGTTGTGCAAGACCGCGGTCGGAATGGCGATCTCGTGCCAGACTTCTCGGAGCCGCACCAGATCCCCAGCGATCTGCCTCAGGAATTCGGTGCGAAACACGAGGAAATCGACGAATGCGGAGAATACCGGCCGGGGCTCCTCGGGTGGCAACGCATTGTCGCTGTAAGCGAGCCAGTGGGTTCGCAAACGCGTGAAATCCAACGTGTCGGCGACCGCATCGACGGCGGCGCAGCCCGCCGGATGCTGGGCCCAACTCCATGTCGCGTGATCCCGCGGACAGTAGTAGATCTCGGGCATCGCGGCTTGCACCTCCGCGCACCGCTGACGCACGGCTGCCGCATCTAGCCATGGCGCCAAAAGGCAGTCGTCCTCGGTGATCACCAGGAATTCGTACTCCCGGGCGAGCCAGACAATTTCCGCCAGACGCGGATGGGACACATGCAGCGCGGACGGGTGCTGTCCCAATGCGGGATTGCCGCAGAGGCAAGGATGCCGAAATGGCGGCACCCAGCGTTGCACGCAATTCACGAAGGCCGGGTCGGGAACGCAGGTGGAACTGACGGAAAACAACAGCCCGTCAAACCGGCCCGCGTACAACGTGGCGAGCAAATGCCGGTTGCGATACGTCGCGTCGAGCGTGAAATTGACCACCAGCAGCACGCGTCCCGCATTCGAGTCTGAACAACGCATGGCCGGAACTCCTGACATGAGGAAACGTCTCTTGAAGATGCCGTCAATTCGTCTCCGTAGGTCCTGCCGAGCGATCGTTGAAATGCGGCCGCGCGAGCAGAACGATGCCGTCTTGCGACCGCACTTGCCGGTACCCGGCGCGTTGCGCTTCGGCCAGAATGGTTTCCATCTTGTCCAGTGATTGCTGGAACCGCTCGCAGGTGTCCAACACAATCCAATCGAAAACTTCCACCGCGGATCGTCCCGCGCCGGCTTCGGCCTGCAACGCTTTCCAACGAAACAAGGCCTGCTCGACCGTTTCCAGCCGCCGCACGTTCAGCAGATGCGAAGCGACGCGGCCGCTGGCCAAAACGCTGGCATGTTCGGAGTTGATTTGCATCACAATGTCGCTCAAAAACCGGTTCGCGGCGGTTGCAGGAGCGCGCGGATTCTCCAGCGTGGGCGCGGCATCGGTTTGATAGGTCTGAGCGAGCATGATCGACAACGTCGGACTACTCCACGGGAGGGCTCCAAACAGGGTCGAGGCCACCAGGCAGGAAACCAAGGCCGCCGCGCCCAAGGTCAGATCGCCGGAGACGACCGGCCGCAGCGGTTCCGACGCGGACTGCTGGGCGCGCCAACTCCGTTCTGCCGTCAGCTGCCGCGCGCCGGCCAATGCAGCCAATAGCAGCATCGGCAGCACGGTGGTTACGTACTGAAAAGCAATCGACTTGGCAGGCGGGTGAGCCCAGCCCATCAACAGCCCCAACGGGAACACGGCCGCCAGCAGTAGCCAACGTCCGCGGACGAGAGCGGCCGGGGTCAGCGGCAGCAGGAGCGTGACGAGAAACAATAGCGACTCGAGCCGCAAGAACTCGCCCCAAAATGCGCTCGGCCGCAGCAACGGCGACAAAGCGATGGCGATCCCCGATTCGCCCAGATTCTCGAAACGGCCCGTCTGGTACCGAGTGAACGCGGCGTAGCGAGCGATCAGCACAAAGGCGACCGTCAACAGGGCCCAGGTCCCCAGCCACGCGGCGGCCGGCAGACGCTGGGCCAGCGCTGCGACTCCACCTGCCTCGCCACCTAACTCACCGTCGGACGACTCGCGGCGGCGAGCGACCCGCCAGGCGTGCAATCCCAAGGCCGCTGCCAGACACGCCAATGCGACGATCACCGCTTCCTCGAAGCTGCACGCCAGGATCCCGCATCCGGCGGCCCACCCGTAGCGTCGCGCCAGCACAGCGGCCAGGGCGGCGAACATCCAGGGCAGCGCCAGACTGATCGGATGCCAACCATACGAGTAATTCAAGTTCAGTTGGCCCACAGCGGGAAACGCCAAATAAGCAGCTGCCCAAACCGCCGCCGTCGCCGCCGTCATTCCCCAGCTGCGCGCGATCCGAAAGACGAGCGGCGCCGGCAGCGCCAGGCAGACGGCCTGCAGCAGGAGGAACAGCCGGGCGTCCGGCCACAGGCCCCACAACGGTGCGAGCAGGGCCAGACCGGGATTGAAATGGTCCCAAAACGCCGGCAAACTGGGAGTTTCCAGCAGGATCCCCCGGCCTTTCCATGTGCTCGCGACGCGAAAAGCGAAATGGCCGAAGTCGTGGTAGCCAAGCAGGAATCCATCCAGCGCAGCACAGCCCTGGACGTACCACCACGTGCCAGCGGCGATCGTCAAGAACCACGTCACCGCGTAAGGCATCCCCGAGGGCAATCTCGCCGTCATCAAGGGCGGACCCCGCCAACGCATTGCGAGACCGCCGATGGCGGCTCCCGAGATCCACGTCAACAGCAGAGGCTCGAAGAATGTCAAGGCGATGGGCAGCCCCAGCGCGCGAAGTGCATCTGCGGCGGGAATGAGGTAGGCCGCTAGCAGCCACCGTACGGGCCGGCGGCAAGGCTTTGAGGTGGCGTCCCCTGGGCTCAGTCGGACGCACGCGCCGGCCAGTGCGGCGCCGGCCAGCAGTATCGCCAGCAGCTTCCACGCGGGTAGGGCGATGAATCCCCACAGCGGAGGCGCCGAGGCGAAGACGTGGTAGTCCAAAATATGGTGCTCGCGCGTTGCCAGCAACGCCAGGGCCCAACTCCAACCCGCGGCCGCGGTCCAAGCCGCCGGGGCGACAGGGAAACGCCTCGTTTCGTCGAGTTGTAGCCGGGGCTGGCCTCGCTGTGTTGGTAACATCCCGCCATCGTCGTGCGGTTGCGTCGCGCCGTCAAGACACCGAGGAAACGGAAACACACCGAGAAAACGGAAACCGCGACTGCAGCCTTTTTCGACGCCCCCAAAAAAACAAACCTCGCGTCCGCCACAGCGGTCGCGAGGTCTTTGGCCAACAAGGTCGAGTTGCCGTGCTGGTGCTCGTCCGTCGCTCAGTAGTTCGGTGCCGTCCCCGTATCGACGTTGCCCACCATGTGGAAGTGGTTGTGATCGATATAGATGACTTCGACACCCTCTTCATCGCGGAGCGTATGCGGGACGGGCCAGCCAACTCGCACCGTCTGGGTGTAGTAGATGGTGCATTTGTAATGTGCGTGATGCAGCTGGGCCGGGCCGATCAGCGGAATCACACGCGGCGGATCGATATAGTCGGCGATCTTTTCCTTGACGATCCGCACGTCGTTGATTTGAACCTCGTGAAGGAACGGCAAGCCCCCTGCGGTCGGCCGCACCCGTTCGAACGCCCGCATGACCTCGTCGTCACTCGGTTCGTCCAACGCAGCCGTTGGGCCGCCGGCGGTGATCGGTCCCAGGATCGGCACCGAATCATACCGTTCCGCATTCCAGAATTCGTCTTCTTTGGCCTTCTGGAAGTACGGGCTGACCGGAATGGGGATTGCCAGCAGGCCTAACGAGTTGCCATCTGTAATATGGACACACCCGGTGTTGCTTAGCGAAAGGCAAGCCAGCGTCAACGAGAGCGTGAGCAGGATGAATCTGTGCGACATGGACTTGTCCCTTGGTTTTCACGATCATGTCTAACCGTAGTTATCGTGTTAGTTTGGGGGAAACTTGCGGGTTTTTGGGATAATTCCGAGAAAGAGTGTTATGCTGGCAGCCAGCCATCCGCTTCCCCCTCGGATTCCCGTGTCCAAGAACGAAAAAACCTCCGCCGGACGGCTCCGGCGGAGGCAGGCACTGGGCGAACATCGCACGGGCAGTTACTTCGCTTTGAAGTCCAAATTCCACCAGCCGTCATCCCACTTCAGCGTCACTTTCCGCCATCCCAGCGGAACTTGCGGATAGGGATAAAACGGACCGATGTAGGGCCAGGCGGACGGCGAGTACTGCTTGGGATACGTCACTGCCGCGTAGTTCGGATGCGCGGCGTAAGTTGGCCAAGCATACCCCGGCAAACTGGGATGGTCGTACCGGGCGGGTACCGCCGCGTGTCCCGGGCCGGGAAGCTGTGCCGGCATCATGCCGGTCACGTGGCTGATCGCCATCACCGGAGCCGCAGCCGCGGCACCCGCGTAGCTCGCCATTTGGGGCAGCCCCAACGGACGCGGCGTCTGGTCCACGGGCATCGCCGGCAGAGCAGCCTGCGTCATCGGGTACGCGTTGTAATACACGTATCCGCCCGCCGCAGGCGGCAGATTCGCTGGCATCGGCACGAAGGGAGCTTCGACCGCAGGCATCATCGTGGGTTGGGGCGCGGCCATGACTGCAGTCACCTGTTCGACCGCTTCCACGGCGACGTTCGGCACGGCTGCCGGAGTCGTAAACCGCAAGTCGCGGGCCGGCTCCACGGGAACTGCCTCAACGGCCGCCAGATCCTTCACCGCGGGACGCTGAGGTGCAGCCATCTGGGCCGGTTGCACCGCGGCGGCCGGCTCGCTCTGGGGCCTGTCCAACCCGCTAACCGGGACGACCGCCGCCGGCAGCAGCGAGGCCATCGGGGCCAGCGTCGGCAGACTGGCTTGGCTGACTTGGTTCAGTTCGAGCCCGCTGATGACACGGCGAACACCGGGAACTTTCCGTGCCAGATCGACCGCCAGCTGTTCCTGCTCCGGCTTGCTGATCGTACCGGTCAGCCAAACATCGGGGCCGTCGACCTTGAAGTTCAGGTCCGATCCGAGAAGTGTTCCTTCCTTTTCTGCTGTCTGCAGCCGTTCGCTCAGATTCTGAGCGATGTTGGCCGCGGATTCACCGATCGTCAGTTCGTTGATCACTTGGCGAACGCCCTCGGTGCGCCGCGCCAGTTCCAAAGCGGTCTGCTGTTGGGCGGCCGAGCCCACGCGGCCTTTCATCCAGACATGCCCATTCTCGACGTGAAGCGAGATTCCAAACCCTTTGAGTTGACCGTCCCGCTTGGCGTCCTGGAGGCGGCGGGTGAGTTCTTCCCCGATGCGGCGGTCATCGACCGTCTGTGCCTTGGGAGCTGCATCCACCTCGCTGCTTGCGTTGCTGGCAGCCACGGTGGGTTTTGTTGCCTCATCGAGCTGCTCCACAAGCTGATCCGAAGCAGGTTGGGCCGATCCACGGGCCGAGACGTTCCGCAGCAAACCGCTCAACAGCGACTTGCGAGGCGTTTCCGGCACGGCAGAACTGCGACGGCTTGCATCGGAGGCGTCGAATCCCGTCTCGGCGTGTACCTGCAAGTCGTCCACGATCGTCGTGACACCGTCGACTCGGCGCGCCAAGCCGACGGCCAGTTCCCTCTGTTCGAGGGAGGCAACGGTTCCCTTGAGCGTCACCTTGCCTTCGGCAACTTTGAGATTGATGTCGAAGCCCTGCAGGTTGCCTTCTTTCTGCTCGTGCTTCAGACGTTCTGCCACTTTCCGGGCGATCTCCTGATCGTCAGCCAGCGCCCACGAAAACGTGGCCGCGGCCAAAGCGAGAATCGCCGATCCAACAACTAGACGTCGCATGAGTGCCCTCCCTGAAAAAACCTGTGTCATGCTACTTGCCCGTCGCCCCTGCCACGGTCCGCCTCCGCTGCCGTCTTCGGTTCTGGAATCGTTGCGGAACGGCTCGGACCACAAACTTGCGGGGACCCGGGTCGCCTGGGTTCATTACTCGGCGGTAGTCCTCCCCACGAAATGTTTGCTTCCTGCGGCTTTCGGAGCACGGCAGACGCCCTGCGGCGGTGCCATGTCACCCCGAGAACCCATTCCAGCGCAGTGAACGTGAACGCAAACGATTTCGTAGTCTCCGATATTACTTGTCGGTTGCGCGTCGTGCCGGATAGTAGGTTTTTTTCGATTTTGCCAACCTTCGCGGTCGTGCCGGAAAAACCAGCGAAGCTTGGCAAAAGATCCGGCTGCCAGCGGAACAAATCACCGCCCCAAATCACCCGGGCGGACGGTCTGCCTGTTGAGCCAAGGCGTCCAGCAGCCGCTGCACGTCCTCGTCGCTGTGCAGGTAGCTGAGGCTGATTCGCAGCAAGCATTCGCCTGGCGGGACCGCCGGCGGGCGAATGCCGGGCACAAACAGGCCGTGATCCTGCAGGGCCCGGGAGAAATCCATCGTTCGCTGGGGATCTCCCAGGATGACCGGCACAATCTGACTGTTGGATCGGCCCGTGTTCCAGCCCTGACGCTGGAGCCCGGCGCGCAGCATGGCGGCTCGCTGGCGCAGGAGCGTGCGGCGGTGGGGGTCCCCAAGGACGACATCGAGCGCCTTCAGCGCTGCAGCTGCCAGTGCTTCCGGCGGAGCGGTCGAGAAGATGTATGAGCGAGCCCGATTCACGAGCCAATCGATCAACGCCGCCGATCCGGCGACGAAGCCGCCCATCGACCCCAACGCTTTGCTCAACGTTCCCACCCGGATGTGCACGCCTCGCTCCACCCCCGATTCCTCGCAGACGCCGCGTCCCAAGCGTCCAAACACACCGGTGGCGTGCGCCTCGTCCACCATCAGCATGGCATCATATCGCTCCGCAAGTTCCGCCAGCTCGGCCAACGGCGCGAAATCGCCATCCATGCTAAACAAGCTGTCGGTCACAATCAGCCGCCGTCGAAAGTCATCTCGCCGAGCAAGCCGCCGCTGCAAGAACGTTGCGTCGCCGTGGGGGTAGACTTCCATCCGCGCGCCCGAAAGACGGCAGCCATCGATGATGCTAGCGTGGTTCTTGGCATCCAAATAGACCGCATCGCCTTTGCCGACCAACGCCGTGATCGTACTCAGGTTGGCGGCATATCCCGACGAGAACAGCAGTGCCGCTTGGGTGCCCTCGAACCTCGCCAACGCTTGTTCCAGGGCCTCATGTACCGCGCCGCGGCCGGTGACCAGGGGACTGGCACCGCTGCCCCATCCCGCCCGCTCGATCGTCAGCAAGACCGCATCGCGCACCTCGGCGGCCGCCAGCCCCAAATAGTCGTTGGAACCGAAGTTCACCAGGTCGCGGCCGTTCCAGTGGATCGGTCCGGCGCCCTGCGGCCCCTCCCGTACGGTCCGCCGCCGCCGCAACCCCGCCGTGTCCAAAGCCGCCAGTTCGTCGTCCACCCAGCGCAACGGGTCAGCCGCCATGTCCGGCCTCCGAGGGCGGTATGCCTTTGCCTTGGCGTATGTATTCCGCCCGCTGCACAGCGTACTCGTCTGGTGCGGGCAAGGCCGCCGGGGACGGTCGGCTGCCGCAAGCCTGAGCGAACAATTGCCGGAGAAACGGCCGGCACCAGCCACATCCCGTGCCAGCGCCGAAGCACTCGCTCAACTGGCTCGCCCGCCGCGGCCGTTCCACGCGGAGGTAGCTCAACAGCTTGCCTCGCGTGACGTGAAAACAGAGGCAAACCTCTTCATCCCTTTCCACGCTGCACCTCCTTTGCGCTCACCAGCGCGCCTCGACTTCCGCCCATTCGTGCGCCGTCAGCTGGAGCTGGATCGCCCCGTTGTCGACCTGACACTCGTTGAGCGTTTCGTTCTGGAAATTGACTTTTCGCGCCGTTTTCACCGGTCGAAAGCACTGCACGCCGACCTTTGCCTGGCGCCCCTGGGTCTCCAACAGCCGCGTGCGGAACCCCACGGTCCGTCCCGCCTCGCTGACCGTCTCCCAGTGCGTGGCGGCGACGTTCCTGGCGTCGATGTGGAACAACCAACCGGAACTGGCGGGTTGGGGCGGGGCGGCCAGCTGCGGCAACGCCGGCGGCGGCGTGATCAGATGCAACGCCTCGTGCAACGGATTTTTCAGCTGCACGCCGATGCCCAGCTGAAACCGGCGGCAGCGTTCGCCGGAAACGACCAACAGCGTGTCCAGCATTCGCGAACCGTAACGCCGATGAAACGGCAAGCCGCCGGTGAGAATCGCGGTGCGGGTCCCGAGATCGTCGATTTCGATGTACAGCGGTGCTTCGAAGCGTTTGCCTTTGACCGTTTGCCGCGTCAAGTTGGCGCTGCGGGACAAATCGGCGGCTTCATTCGCCCAAGCAAACCGGACTCCGTAGTAACCGTTCCACGGATCGCCCGTGCAAGACTGTTCCGGCTGTAATTCCACGTCCAACAGCAGCACGCGACTGCCCCGCCACAGCCGATACGTCTGCCGGTACTCGGCCAAATGCCGTCCCTGCCGGTCCCGCAGCTGCCCGCAGGCTACGATTTCGCCCAGCGTCTCCGTCGCCACCGTCGTCTCGATGGTGGCGGCGACCATCATCGAATAGGGGCGGTGGGCTTCTGCATCCTCTTCGCCGCGACGGGAACCGTGCGGCTCGCCAAAGCGGAAAGCCAGTTGCTGAGACAGCCGGTTGCGGCGGGCGTTGTATTCATGGATGGCTCGCAACCCACCCGTCTCAGGATCGATTCGAGCCTCGAAAAACTCGTTCTGCAGGACGCATTCGTCCGCCAGGGGCACCGTCGCCTTTTTCGATTTGCCGGCTGCCGGACCAGGGGCCACCCAAGCGAACCCCATCGGCGGAATATCCACGACCAACTGCGTCTTCGCTGCGGCGGCCGACGCCGAATAAACCGGCCGCGCCGCCGTCGGCAGTCCTTCGAGCCCAGCGACTTCCAGCCCCACGCGGCGGACGAACGAGTGAGGATTCGCGATCAGATATCCGCGTTCCGCGGCGGTCTCCGAACGAGGCAGAGCTTCGGCGAAATGTTCCAGCGATCGCTGCAGCGTGGGGCCCACGGCAGCATCCAATTCCGTGGCCTCGGCAACTTCGTCCGTGAGGTCGATCTCCGTGAGCAAGTCGAGCGGTTCGCGGATCGCCGCGTCCGTCTGGTCTTCCAGGTCCTGGATGCGGACCCCTTTGCCCGTCGCCAGAGCCGCCAAGGTTACCAGCGACTGGGCCGCCTCTGCTGCGGCGCGGCGATGCCAATAACGCACGACGGTGGAGATCGGATCGAGCTGGTTTCCGGCCACCGCCTGTTTCAAGTACGGCGACCGGTACTGGTCGTAACCAAAACGGTCTTGCTGGACCGGATAGTCGGTGGTGCGGAAGTACTCCTCCATCGTGATGAATTTGCCGAGCGCCGAGCAGTACCCCGAGATTCGCCGCAGATCTTCATACCAGGGGCTAGGCGTACCAGGCCAATGCGCCAAGCAGACCGTGGCGATATGATCCATGTCCATCGCTTCGCCCAGTTTGACCCCCAAGTTCAGGAACGTTTGCGGCTTGGCCGCATCCAGCGGCAAGCGGGCGATGGCGGTCAGCGGAGTCCCGTCGCAGCCCTCCCAGCGGACTTTGGCCTGCGAGCCTTCCGGAACGACGCCTTCCTCGAACGAGGCGTGCAAGGCCGCGTCAAAACCCAGCTTGGTCAAGATCTGAGGCAACAGGGGCGTCAATCCGAACCGCTGACGACCGTAAACCTTGGGACGCCGGCCCAGGGTCTGTTGGTACTGGGCAAGCCCGTGCCGCAACTGGGCCAACAGCGTTTCGCACGACAACAGCACCCCGCGCTGCGGGGCGTAGTCGCCGCCGATCAGGCCCACCCGATCCTCCCGCAACGCCGATTGGAGCCGTTCCAGCGTCTGCGGTTCGTCGCGGGCGATGCGTGCTAGCAGCTCGCCCGAGAGGATCAAGTTGCATGTGGCAGGCTTGTTCAACTGGCTCTGCAACCGCTCGCCCAACGTGGTGGGAGCCAGCATCGTAACATCCAGCAGATAGGCTTCGCCCGGATAATAATGATCGCGCTCCATCGCCAGGATGTCGAACGAGGCGGCCAAGCGCGAGCGGGCTTCGTCCGCCTGGCCTTCCATCACGGCCGCCGCCGCCGCCACGACTTGGTTCTGGAAGTGGATTTCATCCAGATTGCTGGAATACCGCAGTTTTCTCGTGAGCAGTTCGACCTGGAGAAAGCAGAAGCCCAGGGCTAGAAAATCGGCGGTCCAGGCCTCCGCCGCGGACGGAATCGAGGTTTGCAGACCAGCCAACGCGGTCTCGATGATCCGTTCTCGGTCCAGTTCGGGATGTATCAGACAGGCCGATTCCGACTCGGCACGCTGCAGAAATCCGCTGGGGAGTTGCGATTGACTGATGCCAGGTACTACAATCAACTTATTCGCTACGTTCTCGGGCGGAGCATCCGCGCGATGCCAACTGGGCATTTTCCCAGCATTGGCGATTAATGCGGGATGCCAAAGCGCTGTCCAGGCCGCGAGAAGCCCCGCCGCATCGTCACCTTCGTGATGCGTCGGGAAATCTTCCAGGCTGTGGCAGGGCAACAGGACGATAAGTTGCTGGTAATTCATGGTTTCGTGGCATAAGATTTGGAAAGTCCCTCGCAGCACCGTCTTCCACACGATAGCTTGTAAGAGGTGACCGGTCGAGGGCGCGACCTGCATCGGCCGGTGCTGGATGGTGGTCGATGCGGGGGGGGCGAGCGGCGGCGCCAAGTGGAATCGTCGCACAAACATGGCCAAGGAACGATTGACACCCTTTCCCCGGCGTCATTAAACTGAAAACAGAGGATTTTGTCTTATCTCTTGCTTTAGGAATTGTTTATGGCGGCCACAAGCGGCGTGTGGGGTCTCGACATCGGCCATTGCGCCCTGAAAGCGTTGCGCTGTGAGTATGACGACGCGAATCAGGTTCTGGTGGCGACGGCCTTTGACTACATCGAGCACCCGAAAATCCTCAGCCAACCCGACGCGAACCCGAAGGAACTGATTCGGGAGGCGATCGCCCAGTTTCTGCAGCGGAACAACGTTCGAGGCGACAGGATCGTCATCTCGGTGCCGGGGCAGAGCGGGCTGGTGCGGTTCTTCGAGCCGCCTCCGGTGGATTTGAAGAAATTGGCGGACATTGTCCGTTTCGAGGCGAGGCAGGCCATCCCGTTCCCCCTGGAAGAAGTCATCTGGGATTACCAGTTGATGGGCGGGGCCAACGAAGTCGACGGCTTTTTGATGGAAGCCGAAGTTGGCCTGGTGGCCATGAAACGCGATCAGGTGTACGAGGCTTTGGAGCCGTACCGCGAAGCCGATATGGAGATCGGCATCGTCCAGCTGGGCCCGATCTGCACCTACAACTTCGTCGCCCATAGCTTGATGACGGACACGTTGGCGGCCGATATCTACGACGCCGACAACCCGCCGGAATCTTTCGTCGTCATCAGCATGGGGACCGACACCACAGACCTGGTGGTCACCAACGGCTTTCGGATCTGGCAGCGGAATATGCCCATTGGCGGCAACCATTTCACCAAGCAGTTGACGAAAGAGTTGAAGCTGACGTTTGCCAAAGCCGAGCATTTGAAGCGGAACGTACGGGAGGCCGAGGACGCCAAGTCCGTCATTCAGGCGATGCGGCCGGTATTCAATGATCTGTTGACCGAGGTGCAGCGATCCGTCGGGTTCTTCCAGAACATCGAGCGGAAAGCCCAGATCGGCGGCCTGATCATGTTGGGCAACGCCGTCAAGCTTCCCGGCTTGCAGCAGTACCTATCGAAGAATCTCGGCTACGAACTGGTGAATGTGGACCACGAGCGGTGGGCAGCCCGGCTGGCCGGACAATCCGTGCTGTCCTCACCCCAGTTCAAGGACAACATGCACGCCTTTGCCGTCTGTTACGGCTTGTGCTTGCAGGGGCTCGGGCAAGCGAGATTCGACACGAATCTGTTGCCCAAGGAGATGCTGACCGAACGCATCATACGCGCCAAGAAGCCCTGGGCGCTGGCGACCGCATCCGGCCTGATGCTGGCCTTTGCCGTCAACTTTTTCTTCGAGTACAACGCCTGGTACAAGGTGCATCCGCAACGCGTCCAGGACGGCGTGACGTGGGAAGCCGCGATGAAGGAAGTGGACAGCGTCTCGTCCCAATTCAGCAAGAACGAACAGGAAGACTCGGCACGCGTCAAGCAATTGGACGAGTTGGTGTCGTTGGGAAAAGAACTGTCCGGCAACTCGGATCGCCGCGTGCTGTGGATGGAATTGCTCAAGACCATCAACGAGGCATTGCCGCGCGACGAGGCGACCATCGGCCAGGTCCCTGATCCGAAAGTCAAACCGATCTCGCAGCGCGAGGACATCCATATCGAGTATATCGAGTCCCAGTACTTCTCCAGCTTGCAGACCTGGTTTACCGAGCCGATCAAGAGGAAGTACATGGAAGAATTGGCCCGGCTGCAAGGCGGGCCCAGTCCGGCCCCCGACCCGCTGCCTGCGGCCGGCGTTGCGGCCGATCCTGCAGCCGCCGCGGATGCGACCAATCCGGCCGCCGCGAATGCGACCAGTCCGGCTCCTGCGACGCCCGCCCCGCCAGGCATGACGCCGCCTGCAACACTCGCCGGGCCAGCGGAGGCCGCAGGCGCCCCGACCGCGCCGGCTGCGGCAGCCGCAGGAACTGCCGCTGCCAGCGGCGATCCCACGGAGATCCAAGGTCCCGACGGTCCGGGCTGGGTAATCGAGATCAAAGGCCACCATTTCTTTAATGAAGACATCACGACCTGGGGCGGTACCCACGTGCGCGACACGTTCTTGAAGAACCTCCGGGAGCAGACCATCGAGTTGCCCTCGGGACCGGGCCAGCCGCCTACGCGATTCACGATGGAAGAATTGGGGATTGGGTTCCCCGTGCTCACGGTGGATCCGCCGATCGACCAATCGCATCGGATTCCCAATCCCTTCTTCGAGCCCGGCCCTCAGGGAGTTGGCGGGATGCCGGGGATGATGGACGCGACCGGAGGCATGATGCCGGGGATGATGCCGGGCGGCATGATGGGGCCGGGGATGGGCCCGCCGGGGGCGAAGACAAAACCGGAAAAAAAGGAGAAGGAGGAGCCCAAAGAGCCTCCATTCTTTTCCGCACCGAAATACACGTTTGTATTGCAGTTCTGCTGGCAAGAGCAATTGCTGACCGAGCGTTTGCGCAAACGGCAGCAAGAACAGATGCAGCAGCAATTGGACCAACAGCAACCATCAGCTCAGCCGGAGCAACCGCCGTCCGACGAACCGCAGCCGGCGGCCCCGGACAACAAAGTGGCGGCGGCTAACATGGGAGGTTAAAGTCATGGACCAGGTCAAAGCGTTTGCACGGGCGACGGCGAAACACCTTTTTTGGATTGGCTGCGGCCTGATCCTCGCGGGCAGCATGGCCAGCTGGTTCGTTGCGCGGCAGTCCCTGCACAAAGAGTTCGAAAAGAACCAGGGGGACATCAAGTCCAAATTCACCACGGTCAAGGGCTTGCAGGCAAAACAAGATCCGCCCAACCCCAAGTCCCACGAGGAGATGGATAAGCTGCTGGCCAACACGCTCCGACTCGTCGTCCAGGCTTGGCAACTGCATTATGCCCAGCAGGACGCAATTCTGCGCTGGCCGATGGATCTGCGAGAGGACTTCGTGACCGCCGTCCGGCCGTTGAAGCCCATCGAGGCCAAGGTGGATTTTCCCACCCCGCCCAATCAGGAATTGAAGGTCGACTTTCGCCGTCGCTATGCGGGCTATGTCGGCAACCTGTTGCCGCGGTTGGCCGATGTGGTCGGCACCACCTGGCAAGTCGGCCGCGTGGGAGCTGGAGGCATGTCCGGAATGATGGGCGGCGCGTCGCCGCTGACCGCCGAAGAGCAACAGAAGCTGGCCCAGCGCAAGCCGCCGATCGTGATCTGGGATCCCCAGGACCAGGCTCGGCTGGTCGCGGCTCATTTCGACTGGTCAAAGCAGCCCGACAGTTCGCCCACGACGCTGCAATTATTGTACGCGCAAGAAGACCTGTGGGTCCTGACAGCCCTGATGCACATTGTCCGACAGACCAATGGTCAGATCGATTCGCGCCACGAGGCCGTGGTGAAGAACATCGAAACCATCCTCATCGGCCGCCACGCGCCGCCGCGGGCCGGACAAGTGGTTCGCTTGGCTGGCGGCAGCATGATGGGCGGGGGCATGATGGGCGGTGGCATGGACAGCATGGGCGGGGGCATGATGGGAAGCGGCATGGGCGGTGGTTCCATGTCGCCCGAAACCGGTTCGGCGCCGGGAATGTCGGATATGGGGATGGGCGGCGGCATGATGGGCGGAGGCGACGTGTACGGTTCCGGAGGTGGGATGATGCCGGGGATGGGGCGGATGTCGGCCGATCCGGCGGAAGGCCGTTACGTGGATAACCAATATCAAGCCCTGCGGGCCGAGACGTTGCGAACCGCCCTTCGTTCCCCCTCGCCGGATGATGCGTTTCTGGTCGTTGCCAAACGGATGCCTGTGCGAATGCGTTTGGTGGTCGATGTCCGCAAACTGCCTCGACTGTTGGCCCAACTGGGTAATTCGATGCTGCCCGTCGAGGTCCGCCAGGTTCGCATCAACCGCGGCAAGGAGAGCGGCGGTGGAGGTTATGGCATGATGGGTGGCGGCGGATATGACATGATGGGTGGCGGTATGATGGGTGGCGGCATGATGGGTGGCGGCATGATGGGTGGCAGCATGATGGGCAGCGGAGAGTCTGACATGGGAGCCGGATATGGTGCCATGATGGGGGCGCCGACCGGAATGGAATACGGGATGGGCGGCTACGGCCAGACGCCGGATATGGGAGGCGGAGGATATGCTTCGCCCTACGGTTCTGCTGGCGGCATGGGGTATGGGATGGGCGGAGCCCAGAACATCAAGGATCGGACCACCGTCGCCAGTACCTCGCAAAATGATGTTCCGGTGGAAATCTACGGGATCATTTACATTTACAATCCGGTAGACGAACAGAAGCTGGGCTTGGACCAGCAGCCGGCGCTGACCGGCACCACGCCACCAGTGGCGGCAGCGGCAGCAGCAGCGAGCTGATCCAGATCGCGGACCGGCAAGCGTCCGCGATCGGGAGCAAGCGGCACAGACAAGCGAAATGGTGACAGGGGTTTGAGGCAGGGACGGCTCGAGGCGGGGAGAAATGACGATGGGACTGAAATTGAATTTCGGCAAGGGCGGCTTGAAGGGGTTTGTGATCCAGCACGCCGAGAAGGGCATTTTTGGCATGGTGCTGGTTCTCGTCGCGGCATTCATTTACTCGAGTGCTACGCAGGAGACGGTCGAGCAGGGCGAGAGTCCCAACAGCTTGAAAGGCGGCGCAACGGGCGCGCTGAACACGCTGCAGAGTGGCAATCCTTGGGCAGCCCTGGCCCCGGAAAGACTCGCCAAAGTCGATGATTATCCGGCGTTGGCCCAAAACGCCCGGCAAGCCGTCGATGACACCGCCTACCGGGGAGCGACCCCCTGGATCAAGGACTTGATTCCGCGACAGCAAAAACGTCAGGATCCGGAGGTTTACGCTCCCTTGAAGGCGGAAGCCGAAGCCGGTGTGTTTGCGATGATGACTCGAATCACCAAGCCGGACGACGCCTGGGTCGGCGACAAGGACGCGGTGGACGCACCTCAGGAAAAACCTAAGCCCAAACCCAAGAAAGAGCGGCGGCCGCGAGGCGGCGGAATGTATGGCGAGATGATGGGCGGCTACGGAGGAGGCTCCATGGGCATGCCCGGCTATGGAGAAGATATGGGCATGCCCACGATGGATTATGGGAGCGACATGGGCGGTATGATGCCCGGAGGGTATGGAAGCGGCGATTATGGAACCGGGTTGATGGGCGGCAGGCGAACACTCGGCCAGTTCTACATCAAACACTATTTGAGCAAGGGATATCGTCCTACGATGGGCGTCAACACGCCCGGAGTTGCGGCCCGCTCCTTCCCGGTCGTCGCCGTCAAAGCGCTGGTGCCTTTCGAGAAACAGTGGGAAGAGTACGAGCGAGTCCTGGCTAGCGCCACGGGATATAGTCCGATGCATGATATCCCGAAGTACCTACTGTTCGTCGCCGAGCGGGCGGAAGTTTCGGAAGACCCGAATGCGCCGCTGAAATGGCAAACGGTCAGCAACAGCTCGTTCGCCATGGAATGGGCCCGGAAGAACTATGCTGGCGTCCCCCCGGAGTTGGCTGACGAAGCCTATCTGTTGCCGGGAACTTTGACGATGCCGGTTCCTCCCGTTCTGCTGCAGCCGTACGACGTACTGGCGCTGCACAGCGAAATCCCCAGGAAAAAGCTCGCGCCCCAATTCGCGATGGGCCAGCCTGGCGCTGGGGCGGGAGCGAAGGAGGAAGGCCAAGAAGAAGCCGCGGCTGCACCGCAGCCTTCCGGCGATTTTAGTGAGGGCCTGCCGAAAATCCCGCTGGCTGGAACCCCGGGCATGGGCGGCTTTGGGATGGCACCGGGGATGGCACCGGGAATGGGTTCCGGTATGGGATATCCCGGTGGCGAGATGACGTACGGGAGCGATACCGGTATGTATAGCGGAGCGCCGGGGATGGAGGGATATGGCTCCGCGGGAGCCTATCCCGGTTCGATGGGCGGCATGCCGGGGGAATATGGCATGGCAAGTGGTGGGTATGGGATGCCGGGAGGATATGGGATGCCGGGCATCAAGCAGCCGGTGGTCAAGTACAAGATGGTCCGCTTTTTTGACTTTACGGCCCAACCCGAAAAATCGTATCGGTACCGCGTTCGCGTCATGATCGAGGACCCCAACCGTCCCCTGGACAAGAACTCGGAGCCGAATCCGAGGATTCTCGATCAGGCCGTATCCGACCGGCTGGCCAAGGTGATCGCCGACGATGAAGAGTACGTCAAGACCAGCGGCAAACTGCGACGGACGTCGTGGCGGCAAACCGACTGGAGCGAGCCCAGCAACATCGTGACCGTGGTCAGTCCGGAACGTTTCGCTGGTGGCGGCGCGACCAGCGCTCGCTCGGTCAAATTGACCTTGACCGGACCTTCGGTGGAACTCGAAGAAGCCCGAGGCAAGGTGGTTACGGTGGTCTGGGACCGGCGGCGGGCCACGGACATTCCGGCGGAACGGGAAGTCCTCCGAGGCGCGTTTCTGGATTTCACGGACAAAGCGGATGTCTTACAGCCGTTGACGCTGCAGATCAAACGGATCGAGAATTACAACTTTGCCACCGACGCCTTCGTGGCCGATCTGCGCGGAGGCGACCCCTTGCTGGTCGACGTGGACAAGACATCCAAGGAGGAGACGCCCCTGCCGGTGCCCGGCGAGTACCTGATCGTCGACGGCAGCGGGAGGCTGATCGTCTGCAACGAAGTCAATGACGCCGAAGACTACCGACGGCTGTTGTTCATCGAAGACCGGCCGGGTGGTGGAGCGGCGCCCGCCATGGGAGGCTATGGCGACACCATGGGCTACCCGGGCAGCTATCCGACCTACGGTTCGGGAAGCTGACTTCGGTCTTTCTTCCGCAGGCTCCTGTTGCACCCGGGGTTTCTTTTCGCCGTGCAGCGCATGATAATCGGATGCCAAGGAGGTATCGTCATGCGTGGTCAATCCCAACAACATTCGCCGTTTCGCCCCCCGTGGGCCTTGTCCCGCCGTCAGCTGTTGCAGGCCGCTGTCGTGCAGGCGGTTAGCCTGCCGCTGCTGCCGTGGCTGGCAGCCGAAGAATCGGTTGCCGGCGAACCGCCCGCCCCGCTGCCGCCGTTGAATCGGTTTCCGCGGATGGTCCAGGAGTATTTCGTCGCCCAGGTTCGGGCGGCGGAAGCGAAGGGCCTGGCAGCCAAGCAAGCGTTGCAGACCAAGGCGGACGCGGAGGCCTATGTGCGGGCCGTACAAGCCAAGATCCGCACGTGTTTCGGCGCGGAACCGGAACGTACGCCGCTGAATCCCCGCATCACGGGCGTGGTCGAACGCGAAGCATACCGGATTGAAAAAGTGATCTTCGACAGCCGCCCCGGATTTCCGGTGACGGCCAACTTGTACCTGCCCACCGGCCGCTCGCAGCGTGTGCCAGGCGTGGTCGGCACGTGCGGGCACTCGACCAATGGCAAAGCGGAGAAAGCATATCAGTCCTTTGCGCAAGGACTGGCCCGCCAGGGATATGCCTGCTTGATCTTCGATCCGATCGGCCAGGGCGAGCGGCTGCAGTATGTCAAAGAGGATCTCAAGCCGCGTTTCGGCGCGGGCGTGACCGAACACTTGATCGCCGGCAACCAACAGTTCTTGGTAGGCGAATTCTTAGGCATGTGGCGCGCATGGGACGGCATTCGCGCGCTGGATTATCTGGTGACGCGGCCCGAAGTGGACCCGCAGCAGATCGGCGTCACCGGCAATTCCGGCGGCGGTACGATGACGACCTGGTTGTGCGGCGTCGAGCAGCGGTGGTCGATGGCGGCTCCGTCCTGTTTCGTCACCACATTTCGGCGGAACATGGAAAACGAGTTGCCGGCGGACACGGAGCAGTGCCCGCCCCAGGCTTTGGCGTTAGGACTGGATCACGACGATTTCCTGGCGGCCTTGGCGCCCAAGCCGATCATTATTCTGGGCAAGGAACGCGACTATTTCGATGCCCGCGGCGTGGAGGAAGCCCATGCGAGGCTGAGCCGTCTGTACCAACTGCTCGACGCGTCGCAGAACGTCGCCGTATTCATCGGGCCGACGACGCATGGCTATACGCAGGAAAACCGCGAAGCCATGTACCGCTGGTTCAACGGCGTGACGAAGGTCTCTGACGCGGCCGCAGAACCACCCTTGACGCTCGAGGAGGACGAGGTGCTGTGGTGTACGCCGAAAGGACAGGTTGCCGAGCTTGGCGCGCGGACGGTGTTTCAATTCACCCGCGATAAATCGCAGCAGCTGGCGTCCGCGCGAGGCGTGGTATCGGGCGACGCGTTGACGCGTGCCGTGACGGACGTCTTGAAACTGCCGGTTCGCAGCGGGCCGCCGGACTATCGGATCCTGCGGTACTTGAGTTCCCGCCGGTATCCGTTGCCGCAGGCCGTTGCCTATGCCGTGGAGACCGAGCCGGGCATCCAGACGCTGGTCTACCGCCTGTATCAAGAGGCCTGGTTCTCGCGTCCGCCGCGCAGCGGCCCGCGAGCGCTGCTGTACGTGGCGCACCTGAGCAGCGACGCCGAGCTGCGCGAGGAACCGCTCGTGCGCGACGTGCTGCAGGCGGAGCCGAATTCACCGTTGTTCACCTGCGACGTGCGAGGGATCGGCGAATCGCGTCCGGAAACCTGTGGCGTCAATACCTTCCACAGCCGGTACGGTTCCGATTACTTCTACGCCATCCACAGCTTGATGCTGGACCGACCGTACCTGGGGCAGAAGACTCACGACGTGCTCGGTGTATTGGATTGGCTGACGTCGCTGGGGCACAGCGACGTCCACCTGGTCGCCAAAGGCTGGGGCGCGTTGGCCGGCGCCTTTGCCGCCGTGCTGCACCCGTCGGTCCGGCAGGTGACGCTGAAACATGCGCTGACATCCTACGGCGACGTGGCGGAATCCGAGGAATACGCCTGGCCACTGTCGGCGTTGCTGCCGAATGTGTTGGCCCATTTCGACCTGCCTGACTGTTACCGGGCACTCGAAGCCAAACAGCTGCGGATTGTGGAACCATGGGACGCGATGGCGACCTAGCGCGGACGCGGTCCCGACGCAAGCTTGGATTCCACGCTTTGGTGCGTCTTTTCCCCAGGGAAGCGTGTTCCTTGAGCGTGATGCGATGTTCTCGTGTCTCTTCCTGGCGATCTGGAAAAAACCTCGATTCGTCTCTTGACATTCTGCGTCACTAGTGTACTATCATGCTAGTAGGCAAGTACGCACGGTATGGAGTTCGGGGTGGTGAATGTTTTTTTCCATTGATCCCAGTAACGGCGTGGCAATTTACGAGCAGATCGTGCGGCAGGTCAAGTTTGCGATTGCCGAAGGCACGCTGTGCCCGGGACAGTTGCTGCCCAGCGTGCGGCTGCTCAGTCAGCAGTTGGCCATCAATCCGAATACGATTGCGCGGGCGTATCTGCAGCTGCAGGCGGACGAGGTGATCCAGCCGCTGCGAGGCCGCGGGTTGGCGGTGTGTGCGGACGCGCCCCAGCGGTGTCGCGAGATCCGCCGGACGCTGATTGCCCAGCGGTTGCGATCCGTCTTGTCCGAGGCCCTGCATGGCGGTTTGAAAGCCGCGGAGATCCGCGACATCGTCGGCTCGGAACTGCAGTCGTTGGCCGGTACGGTAAACACGATTTCCGACGAGCCGGCCGAAGCGGTTCCGCCCTGATCGGCCGCCGCATCCTGGTTGTCTTCAGTAAGTTCACATTTCGCTTCCTTTACCCAATTCGAAAGCACCCAGGCGATGTCACACGTCATCTCCGCGAGCGGCTTGACAATGCATTTTCCCGGCTGCGAGGCACTGCGCGGCGTCGATTTCGAGGTGCCTCGCGGTACGGTCTTTGCCCTGCTGGGCGAGAACGGCGCCGGCAAGACGACTTTGATCCGCATCCTGACCGGGTTTCTCCAGCCGACCTCGGGCACCTGCCAGGTTCTGGGGCTGGACCCCACGCGCGAAGCGCTCCAGATTCGCCGCCGCATCGGCTACGTGTCCGACTCGCCGGCATTGTACGATTGGATGCAAGTCGGCGAGATCGGCTGGTTCGCCTCGGCGTTCTACCCGCCCGGGTTTCTCGAACGCTATCGCGTTTTGATCCGCCGTTACGAGGTGGCGGAAGCCTGGAAGATCCGCCGGTTGAGCAAGGGTCAGCGGGCCAAAGTCGCACTCGCGCTGGCCCTAGCCCCCGACCCGGATCTGCTGGTCCTGGACGAGCCGACCGCCGGTCTGGATCCGCTGGTCCGCCGCGAGTTCCTGGAGAGCATGGTCGACCGCGCGGCGGTGGGCAAGACGGTTCTGTTGTCCAGTCACCAGATCGTCGAGGTCGAGCGGGTGGCCGATCATATCGCCATCTTGCGGCAGGGCAGGTTCTGTTTGAGCCGGCCGTTGTGCGAACTGAAGGAGTCGGTCAGTCTGGTCACGGTCAGCCTGGTCGATCCGCTGATCGTGCTGCCGTCGATCGATGGTGCGGCCGAAGTGCTCAGCGAGCAAACGTCCGGGCGGCAGCGGCAATGGATCGTCAAGGGATTTAGCGGCGAACTGCAGCAGCAGATCGAGCGGCACCCGGGCGTCGTCGGCGTCCACGCCCGCAGCGCGACGCTGGACGAGTTGTTTGCCGCCTGTGCGCGGCCGCGGCCGCCCGTTGTTTCCGAAGACGAAGCACTCTACTTCAAGGCACCTACGGCATGAATCGTTATCTTGCTCTGCGCTATCTGTGCTGGAAAGAAACTCGCCAGGTGCTGCCCTTGGTGTGGATGCAGCTGATTCTGGGGATTTGTCTTCAGTTGCTGTTCTTCGTCCAGCACGATGGATCCTTCATGCCTCGCATTCTGTTGTTCGCGGGCATGCCCACCCTGTTTGCACTCGGTGTCGGCGCGCTGCTGGTAGGCCAGGAGAAGGAACGCCGCACCTTGGATTGGCTGCGTTCGCTGCCCATTTCTGCCGGGGATCTGCTGCGCGTCAAGCTGGCGGTCGGGTTTGTCGCTTTGATCGCCGTCTGGGGGTTGAATCTGGTACTGCTGGCACTGTTCGCTTTGCCCGCTCAGCCCGATTGGCCCTTTGATCCAGGCTGGGAGTACCTGTGGCCCCTGCAAAGCGTGTTCTTCCTGTTGGCCGGGTTTGCGACCGCTTGGACATTCCGCTCGTCGCTGGTGGCCCTCTTGGCATTGCTCCCGATTGCACTGCTGCCCGGAGCGGTCAGCTTGGGGGCGCACGTTCTGTACCAGCGGCTTGGCAGCAGCAATCGGATCGGTCACGATCCATCCCCGTGGTTGTGGGCTGCCGTGTTTATTGCGCTGAGTCTACTGTTGCTCGTGGTCGGCTGGCGTCGTGGCATGCGAGCCCTGGCGGCCGAGGCATTTCGCGAGAAGCGATGGTCATGGAAGCTGTCACCGTTCAACCCGTGGAACGAAACGCCGGCTTGGACGCGTCCCCCGCACGCTCCGACGGCGATGCTGATCTGGCAGTTTGTGCGCCAGAATCGGACGATTTTGCTGGGGATCGTGGCGATGATCCTGTCCGCGTTGGTGCTGTTGATCGGGGCATCCGCCGAAGGCCGGCACGTGTTGGCCGCATGCCTGATGCTGCTGGCGACCTCTTGGCTGGGCGTACTCGCTTTCCACGGCGATTGCCTGCAGGAGCGGATTCGCTTTCTGGCCGAGCGCGGTATCTCGCCCGCGCGGACCTGGTGGACGCGGCACGCGGCTCCGCTCAGTCTGCTCGCCGTAATGCTGTTTGCCGTTACATTCCTCTTGCCGAGTCCATTTCTTTCGCCTGTCTTGAACGATGCACTCTCCTCCCCGCCGCTGATCCTGTCGGTGGTCTGTCTGGTTCTGACCACCTATGCCATCTCCCAAGCGGTGGGGCAGATCTTTCGCAGCGCGACCATCGCCGCGATTGCGGCCCCCGTCGTGACGTGGATGCTTGTGGCCTACGGCGTGTTCCTCATCGCCGCACTCGGTGTACCGATTTGGTTGGTCACGATTATTGCGATGTTGCCTTGGTGGGCGACGTTTGTACTCATGCGGCGTTGGATGGACAACCGTTTGGGACTGGGGTTCTGGGGTCTGCACGGCGGCTGTCTGGGAATCGGGATCGTTCTGCCGCTGGTTCCGTTGGGGCTGGTCGTGGTCGCGCAGCCAACCATGCCGGCCGAGGTAAGGCGGCAACTGACGGACGAGTCGCGGCGTTACGGAGCGGTTTACACCGAGCCCCGGGAATTGGTGTTGCGGTTTCGTGATGCGGACCCGGTCGATCCGCCGCCTCAAAATCTGCCGCCTCAGAATCGTCGCCTCGAAGGTCAGACGGTTCGCGAGCAGCTCGAACACGACCTGTCCCTTGATCCAGGGGCGATCCGCTTTGTGCCTCGCGTGATGGTTTATCTGCTGGGCGAGGCGCGATTGGCTCGAATGGCGCTCGAGCAGGACGGCGATTCTGAATCGCAGCGGGAACGATACAGCCGCACGCTGTCATTGATCGAAACGCTGGTGCGACGCCTGCGGCTCAGTTGGCGGTTGGTCGAACAAAATGGCGCCGATCTGATCGAGATCTGGCTGGTCCGCGAGTTGGATCGTCCTCAAGCCAAGACATGGCTGGATTCGGAGGTCTATGCGCGATTGGTTCGCGCGCTGAGCGACGACGCGGCACGCCACGCTGCTCGGCGGCGAGCCGTCGTGATGAGCTGGGCCGCCTGTCATGGCCAGTTTCGCCGCGATGCTGACCAGACCCAACTGGGCGGATATGCCTGGCAAGGACACTCGGTTCTGTATCTAATCAATCCCTACACACGCCGCCGAGCGGTCGATTATCTCACCTGGCAGATGCTGCAGTGGCTGGAAGATGGCGGGCAACGGGAGGGCGTGGAACGACGCCAGCAAATGGCAAGGTACTGGGGCGTGCCGGAATTGCACTACGGTTTGGGGGTTGGCGGAAAATTTCTGCGGGCTGACGTGCCGGCGGAGTTTGCGTTTCCGGTCGAAGGTTTCTCCCGTATCGCTCCGGGCAGTCAATGGCACGCCGGTTGGGAACGGCGGGCCCGCGAACTGGGTGAGAGACTGGAGCACGGATTCGACCCGAACGTGGCGACGACCCCGGCGAGCGGCCGGCGTCAGCCCGCCGGTTCCGACGGCGTTAGCCGGTAGTCCTCGGCGGTCAGTCTTCTTCACACTTGGTAAGACTTGCGGCCAAGAGGCCGACAACGGCTGGAACTCGAAGAACCGGCGGGCTGACGCCCGGCCGCTCGCCAACCGGCGGGCTGACGCCCGGCCGCTCGCCAACCGGCGGGCTGACGGTGCGGGCGCCTGCGGCTGGGCGTTAAACAACACACGACAAGAAAAGGACCACACCGATGAACGATTCCACGCCTCAAGCAAACCGTCCCACCGCTCGTCGGCGATGGCTGTTGCTGTTGGTGTTGCTCCCGCTCGCGTTGGGCGCGATCGCCGTCGCCATCCTCGGTTTCAGCGAATATCGCAGCGCTCGCGCGGTGACCGCGGAAATCGCCCGCCTGCAGGCCGTGGGCGAGCCCGTCGATAACGAAACGATGGCCCGCTGGTTTCAGGCGAATACCTCACAAGCGGGGACCGCCGCATGGCGCGAGATTTTCGTGGCGGTCGAGCACGTCTCGTCGGGCGAAGCAGTGGGCTCGTTTCCGTTCCTGGGAACCGGCGAACTGCCGGCGGATTTGGTTCCCGGCGGCGACTGGCCGGACGAGCCGCGGATCGCGGAGTTCCTGCAGGAGGTCCGACCGCTGATCGTTCAGATCGAGCAGGCCGCCCAGTATCCCACCCCGGTCTGGCAACCGATTGTCTTCGACTCGTTCTCCACGCTGTTGCCCGAGATTCAGTCATCGCGTTCGGTGATACGATTGTTGCAGCTTGACGTTCAACATGCCCTCTACCATCGCGATACCGAGCGGGCCGTGCGAGGGTTCGCGAGCATGCAGGCGACGGCGGCGGCGTTCGAATGGGATTTCTGCCTGGTCGCTGAGCTGGTCAGTATCGCCTTGCGCGGCGTCCATCGCGACGCAATTCGCCGATCGCTGGCGAACACATCCTGGGAGCCCGGCCAGTTGGACCAGTTGCTTGGCCAAGTGGCAGACCCGCGCGACGTGGCCACTTGTTGGCAGCGGACCTTGGCCGGCGAGCGGGCGATGTTGCTGGGCTTGCTGCGAGGAAGCCCTGAAAAACGGGACGCCGTGTTGCATCAGGAGCGCGTGAGCTTCCCGGAAATATGGTTGCTGATCCCCAGCATCACGCAGAGATACTTGGACTGTATGGCCGCGGTCCAACAAATCGGAGCGGACGGTGTGCTGGGGATGACCGCTCGAGCGAAGACGCTCGAGCAAGAAAACGATCGTTCCAAGAAGGGGCCGTTCGGCGATATTCTCATCAACCTGTTCCTGCCCGCGGTGTCAGCGTTTGCGCATGCCAACGAGCGCGACGAACTCGATCGCCGCCTGACGCGGACCGCCTTGGGAATCAAACGCTATCATGTTTCCGAAGGACGTTGGCCCGCGAAACTCAGCGACTTGGCTGCCGTCGGCCTGCAGGCCTGCGACTGGACGGCCCTGCAAGCCGGCCCGTTTGGCTATCGCGTCGAACCCGAGGGGGTCGTCGTGTGGGCCTACGACGCGCACGACCCGGTGTCCCCCGGCCGCATCCGCAACGAACCGCCCGACGAGGAAGAATTGGCCACGAACACGTCGCTCTGGCACGTCACGCGCATTCGCTGATCGTACCGCGTCATGTTGCCGCTCGCAGGAGCGGGTGGGGCAGGCAGGCGGCCGGACGGAGATGCGCAGCCGCAGCGAGTCGCGTCTTGACGTGGATTGCTTCCAGAATGACAATGCTTGCTGCCCAGCTTGTGGGCTGTTGCTTGAAGCGTAGCGACAGGCAATTTGCCTATCATGGGGACCGAAAACCAAAGACGGACGTCCTTGGAAACCAAGCTGGCAACCCGTTTTCACTCAGAATCGGGAACTTATTTCGAAACGCGCAAGGAGCAACGGCGATGGGCAAGACGGTGTTGATTACGGGCGCCAGCACGGGCATCGGAGCGGCCACGGCGCGTTATTTGGCGGCCGGCAACGAGATTCTCGTGCATTATCACTCGTCGTCGGCAGGCGCCGAGGACGTCGCAGCGGCCGTCGTCCAGGCGGGCGGCATCGCCCACCTGGTGCAAGCGAACTTGACGACAGAAGCCGGCTGCCAGGAACTGGCCTCGTTTGTCGCCGAAACCTGCGGCAAACTCGATCTGCTGGTCAACAACGCCGGCGGCCTGGTGCGCCGTTGTCCGGCCCGCCAACTGGAATGGCAGTTGATGCTGGACAGCTTTGCTCTGAACACGTTCTCTGCGATGCTGATGTGTTCGCGGTGCATTCCGCTGTTGGAACGTGGCACGCATCCCTGCATCGTGAACGTCACCTCGATCGCCGTGCGACACGGCGCGCCGACGGCCACCATCTACGGCGCCTGCAAAGGCGCTCTGGACACCTTTACCCGAGGCCTGGCCAAGGAATTGGCGCCCGCGATCCGCGTCAATGCGGTGGCCCCCGGCGTCATCGACACGCCGTTCCACCGCCACGTCACGACGCCGGAGAAAATGGCCGAATTCAAAAGCTCCACGCCGCTGCAACGCGTCGGTCAGGCCGAAGAGATCGCGGCGGCGATCGGCTTCCTGGCCGATAACCTGTTCATGACCGGCGAGACCATCGACATCAACGGCGGCTGGTTCATGCGCTAGGGGAAATCACCGGAAACGTCACTCGAATACGGGTTCCTTGGCCTGGGGTGCTGTCCAACTGCAGGTCCTTGCCGAACGCTCTCGCCCGCTCGCGGATGCCGTCCAATCCAAACCGACTTGCTCCAACGCTTGCCGGATCAAACCCCATGCCGTTATCCTGGACTTCCAATGTCACTTCCTCGCCGTCCTGAACGAGCGAGACGCGAACCAACTCGCTCTGGCTGTGCCGAAACGCATTCACGATCGCCTCTTGAGCGACGCGGAAGATGGCGTTCTCGATGGTCGGAGCGAGGCGACGGAACTGCACCTCGCAGCGGTAGGTAACCTCGGGGGCGTTGAGCATCTCGCTGATCTGGTCAATGAAATCCGCAATGGCCGCTTTGATGCCAAATTTTGCCAGGACGGGCGTCCGGGTGCGGTTCATCAAACTCCGCGCCTCTGCCGACGCTTCGCGCAATGCCTGCAATCCGGCCTCGAAAGTGGTTCTGAGTTTTTCGGATTCGTACGTGGCGATTTGCTTGTAGGCTTCGAATTGCATGAGTGCCCCGAGAAGTCGTTGAGCCACTCCGTCATGGATTTCGTACGTCACCATCTCGCGATCGTGGTCGCTGGCCAGCAGCATGCGCTGCAGAGCCCGGCGTTCGGCCTCCAGTTTTTCCTCCGCCTCCTTGCGCTCGGTAATGTCTCCATGAGACCCGACCAGCCGGCACGCTTTTCCTTGTTCGTCACGAACAACGACGGCATGTGCTGCGATCCAACGGTACGAGCCATCCTTGTGGCGTAGACGGTACTCGGCGGTAATGGTTGATGACGTGCCGGCGAGAAAATCTTCTTGAAATTTCGTAATCCACTCGCGTTCATCGGGATGCAGAAGTTTCGTCCAATCTTCGAATCCCTCGCCGATTTCGTTTTCCGCGTATCCAAATAAACGTTTCCAGCGAGGCGAGTAGTACACGATTCCCGTACGGATGTCCCAGTCCCAGATGCCAACCCCCACGCCTCGCACTGCCAACTCGAATCGCTCTTGACTGGCTCGCAGTTGCTCCTCCGCCGCCCGCCGTTGTTTCACTTCAGCTTGCAGCAAGGCGTTGGATTCCCGCAGTTCGGCAGTGCGCTCCTTGACCCGCTGTTCCAACTCGTCACGGGCCTGCCGCAAAGCGGCTTCCGCTTGCTTGCGTTCGGTGATGTCTCGGACGATGCCCCACATGGCGGCGGGTTGGCCATTCTCGTCGGTGATGAGATAGGTTCGTAATTCCACCGGGAAAATCGTACCGTCCTGGCGGCGATATTCTTTCTCGTAGGTATTGGAATACTTTCGCGATACGACTTGATCGCGGACAATCGCTGCCTCGAACGAATGCCATCTGCTAGGGGTCAAGTCTTGGTAGGTAAGTGCTAACAGCTCGTCAGGCGAATAGCCGAGCATTTGGCAATAAGCCTCGTTAAACTGTTGAATTCGGCCGTCCATGTTGACCGTGACGACGCCATCTCGGATGCTTTGGTACAAGCGGCGATACTTGGCTTCCGATGCTCGCAGGGCAGTTTCGGCCTGTTTCCGATCCGTAATGTCGTGACCGATTCCAAAAATAACGCCTCGGTTTGGTACGGGAATCACCGTCCAGTTGATCCAGCGGTACGAACCATCCTTGCAGATGTTTCGATCGACGAAGTCGGTTATCGGTTCGCCTGATTCCAGCCGGCCAAACCGTTCGGTCGCAGCGGCGTGATCATCGGGGTGGATAAACTCGAAGAATGGTCGAGAAAGCGACTCCTGCTCGGACCAGCCCAGGAGGCGTTCGAAAGCGGGGTTCACCTCCTTGTAGTAACCATCAAGGCCAGCGGTGGCGATCAGAACGGGCAGGCTGTTGTTGATCTGCCGCTGATCCGTTTCCCGTTGCTGGCTGCGAGCCAATCGGCGTTGCTGGTCCGTTTCCCGCTGCCGCATTTCCCCAAGTTCTGCGATCAACTGTTCTCTGGTCTTGTCCTGGTCGTTCATGATGCACCTGCCGTTGCGTGCGCTCCCGACAAAAGGGCTAGTGGCGGTGGGGGGCGACCTGAGTGGATTCGTCGCCGAACAGGCGGGTCAGCCGCTCACGGAGCATCAGCCGTGCTCTGAGTAATCGCACTTTGACCGACTCGACGCTGATTCCCAAGATCTCTGCCGTCTCGCGCGTCGAGCAATCCTCGATATCTCGCAGCACGAACACCGTCCGGTACTTTTCGTCCAGCGCGGCCAGGGCCTGGTCGACGTGCTGACGCGTTTCTCGCCGCGAGGCGAGTTCCTCGGGCGTCTCGCGCCAGGCGGCGATAAACTCCGGATGCGGAGTTCCCTCGTAGCCGTCGGACGAGTGATCGTGATCGAGCGACACTCCGGTTCGAAGGGTCCGTTTCCGCAGCAGCGACAAGGCGTGATTGGTCGCAATCCGCAGCAGCCACGTGCGAAATTGGGCCTCCTCGCGAAACTCGTCCAGGTGTTCGAGCACGCTCAGGAACGTCTGCTGGGTGACTTCCTCGGCATCCTGATGCTGCTGCAGGATTCGCCGGCCGATGCCATAGACCTGCCGCTCGTATTTCAAGAGCAGCGACTCCATGGCGGTGAAATTCCCGGCTTTGGCCTGTTCGATCAGCGGCCGATCCGCATCCTGCTTGCCCTTCCACTGTTCGCGCAACGCGCGACTCAACCGCTCGTGCAGCGCCGCGGGCAACGCATACTGCTGCTCGGCCTTGTACAGCTTGATCGTTTGCCGGATGTTATCGATGACGATCTGGCACGGATTGCAGTTCTGCAAGTGATCCCGATAAGGCTCGCAGATGCTTAGGTCCAATTCCCCGTCCACGTAGTCATTCAGCGCTGCCAGCAGTTCTTCGCATTGCATCGGTGTCTCACCCGGCGGGGCCCCATGTGCCGAGCGACGAACCAGCTCGGCGCGTCCCAACGTGGAACGACCCCGCCGAACGAGTTGCCGTGTCGACCGCCGTCAGTTTATTCGAGAGACACCGGGGCTGACAAGCCGAGCATGGCATACAATCGCGTCTTGCTGGCCACGCCACTCTGCTGGGCGGCAATCTGACCGTCCTTGAACACCAACAGTCGGGGAACGGATCGGACGCCGTAGCGAGCGGCCAATTCCGGGCTGTCGTCGATATTCACTTTCACGACTCGCACCTGCGGGTTTTCCGCAGCCACCTGGTCCAGAGTGGGGGCTAGCGTCCGGCAGGGACCACACCAGTCCGCGTAAAAATCCACCAGCACCGGCACATCCGCAGCTAGCACGTGTTGGTCAAAGCTGGACGTGCTCGCTCGCAGCACGGTCGGTCGAGCCGTGTCGGTGGTTCGATCTGCTGCCGCATCTCGCATGATAAGGGGAGCGGGGGATTCGTTCCCTCGATACGTTTCTCGATACGTTTCTCGATACGATTCTCGCGGGTCGTTCAAAACGACCGGCGGGCCAGCCAGGCTGGCCTGCGAAATCGCAGGTACGGCGGGACGCCACGCATCCTGCCGCGGCGCCACGGCCGCCTGGTCCAACGCCGCATCGGTCCGCGTCGAGACCCGCTGGTGGGTGAACACCGCCGGCGCGCAACCGGAAAGGATCACCGCTGTCAGGAGGAGCAGTAGCGCCGAGGGCATGGGCATTGGCTTTGGGTTCGCGGTCATTCGAGACTCCATCTCCGAGAGTTTCCGTGATCGTGCGGGAACGGGAAAACGGCGCTCGCACGAATTAGTGCTCCAACAGTGCTCGCAACTGACCTTTGCTCATCAGACCGACCCCCTCGGCGGTAACCTCGCCACCGTTGAAGACCTTGACGTTGGGAATCGAGTCGATGCCGTAGGTGCTAGCCAATCTCGGACTGTGGTCCACGTTGACCTTGACGATCGTGGCGCCGGGCACCTCCACCGCTAGCTCTTCCAGCAGTGGTGCGAGCCTTCGGCAGGGGCCACACCAGTCGGCGTAGAAATCGACCAGGACAGGCCCTTCCGCATTTAGAACCAGGTTGGTAAAAGTGGCTTCATCGGCGTGTTGGACGCGGCGTTGTTCTTGCGTAACGATCATGATCTTGTTTCCGGGAATTGGGGTTATACGGGGTGTTTCCGCCTGTTTCGCGGCACGTCGAGAACAGAGGGGGGTGGCCATGCAGATCGCCAACCCGCCGGCGAACACGACCAGTCCCGTGACGACGACTGCCAGCCCTCTGCGAATTGTTAGCAACTGCATAACGGTTCCTTTCTGTTCCAGGTGTCTATCGCAAACTTCTACAAGGACTGATGCGCAACGGTCCCGGTTGGTTACAACAATCCGCAGAAACCCGACGCGGACGATTCGCCGCGATATGCCCAGCCGGGTGGATTGACCATTTTCGCCCAGGCCAGCCTGGGCGACATCGTCGCGGATCCTTTGCGCCTTGTCCTTGCGTGGCGATGGACACACCAACGGAAATGGGGCCTTGATCAGCCGCCCTGTTGGGATTCCCTTTCCCGTGACTTGGCGAGGCGTTATCCATTTCTGGGGCCAGGTCCGGATGGCTGGTGCCGTTCAGCTGGGCAGCGGCTCGATGGTGACCCGCAGCGGCAGCGCGCCGGCGGCGGACATCTTGGGGTCCGGGCCGCACGAGCGAATCTGATCGGCTTTCAGTTCCGCGACTTCCAGACTGCCCGACCAGACGGCGCTCCGCCCGGTTTCGTGGGCTTCCAGCGTCAGCCGCTGCGACTTGAGCCGCTCGTAGTGGAACACTTTGCACAACACGTCGATCACGTAATCAAAACCGTTCAAGTTGTCGTTGTGCAGCACGACGGCATACGGCGGCTGGCGTTTGGTGGCCTCCTGTTCCCGAGTGGCCGACTGGCGCCGCGTTTCACGGTCCGGCAAGGTCGGTGCGGAAGGCGTTTCGACGGCTGCAGCTTTCATGGTTCACCCGCGTCTCGAAAAGTGTTCCGGTGTTGATATGCCCCATGCCGATCGTGCCGGCGCTGGACGCTCGCGAGCGGCGGAGGCCGACACCACGAACGAAGCGTCGTCCAATTCAGCCCAGCAGCCGCACGCCGTGCCGCCGCAGATGAGCCTTCCATTCCTCCATCACCTCGTGCGCAGGCGGCTTGACCGAAGCGGGCAGCGCGGACTCCAAACCGAACCGCACCAGCTTGGCGCGCCACAGATCGTAGTAGGGCAACAGTTCCACGCCCTCCAAGTTCGGCAGTTCGCGAACCAGCGCCACGATGCCGTCCAGGTGTTCCCGTCGCGCGTTGTGCTGGGGGACGAGCGGACAGCGAAGCTGGATCCGCGCGCCCTCGGCGTGCAACTGCCGCAGGTTGGCCAGGATCAGGGCGTTCGGCTTGCCCGTGAATTGCTCGTGCAACCGCGAGTCGGTCTCTTTGAAGTCGTACAGCCACAGGTCGACCAACGGCAGCAATCCGCGCATCGCCCCCCACAAGGCATAGCCGGACGTCTCGACGCAGCAGTGCATACGTTGCGATTTGGCAGCGTGCAACAAGGCTTCGGCAAACGCCGGCTGGAACAGCGGGTCGCCGCCGGACAACGTCAGGCCGCCCCCCGAGGCGTCGTAATAATCGCGGTCGCGAAGCACGACTTGCAGCACGTCTGCGACCGTCATCTCGCGCCCCACCCGTTCCAAGGCGCCAGGGTCGCACACGCTCGCACAGTCGCCGCACGCCGTGCAACGGCCGCGATCCACCAGCGCTTTGCCCGCGGCGTCCGCCGACAGTGCCTTGGCTCGACAAACGGGCCTACAAGCTCCACAAGCGATGCACCGCTCGGCCAGATACGACAGCGAGGGCGTGAGCTGGAAGCTCTCGGGATTCCCGCACCACAGGCAGCGCAGGGGGCAACCCTTCAGAAACACGCTGGTCCGGATCCCGGGCCCGTCGTGGATCGAAAACCGCTGGATGTCGAATACGTGACCGCTGGTCAACGTGGCGTCTCCGTGGTTCACTGCTCTGCCCGAGCGTCAGCGATGTTCCGCTCGGGCGATGATCTCCTCCTGCATCTCCGGCGTCAGGTTGACGAAGAACTCGCTGAAGCCGGCGACGCGGACGACCAGATCCCGGTACTGGTCCGGATGCTGCTGCGCGGCCCGCAACGTTTCGCTGCCGACTACGTTGATCTGCAGCTCCTGGCCGCCCTTGGTAAAGTACACGTTCAGCATCGCCCGCAGCTTGTCTCGTTGCGCACGATCGGTCACCATTTCGGCGTGGAAGCGGATATTAACCTGATACCCGCATTGCCAACTACCGGCGCCGTCCAGGGCGCACACGGAATTCAGCACGGCGGTAGGGCCGCTGTGCTCGCAGCCGAACGAGGCGGCGACGGAACTGGCCAGCGGCATGCCGGCCGAGCGGCCGTCGGGCGTGGCCGGCGTGACCCGGCCCTGCTGGACTGCTCCGCTGCGGACCACATGGCCGTTGCCCATCGGCGTCCCGTCGCGGGGATCGCGGCAGATCTCTTTCATGGGTTCGTCGCGCAGCCGTTGGACCAAGCGGATGACCTCGTCCAGCCGCGGGTCGTCGTTGCCGTGCTTGGGCGCGGCTCGCAGCTTGGCCTGCAGCCGTTGGTGACCTTGAAAGTTGGCCGCACAGGCCTCGGCCACCTCTTCCAATGCCGCCTCGCGGTTGATGTAAACCACCTCGCGAACGGCCGCCAGACAATCCACGGCGTTGGCAAAGGCGATCCCGCCGCACGAGAGGATGTTGTACTTGGTGCCCGCGGTCAAGTCGCGGGCCTGCGCGATACCGCCGTCGAAGAAGCACGAGGTCAGCGGCGTTTGGCCCCAGCGCATCTGGGCCTGCAGGTGCCGACACTCCGTCGCATAGGACTGCTCGATGCCGCGCCGCAGGTACGCGCCCACCGCGGTGGCGAATTGGTCGAACGTCGCCAGCTCGCCCACCCCCGGCGCGACGTCCCGCCACTTCCATTGCCCCCGATAGCCCTGGCCGTCGCTCAGCACCGCTTCGATCGCCGGAAGATAGGCGGCATGGGCCCCGGGGTTGAAATACATCTGGCCCGGGACGGCCAACTCGTTGCAGCCCACGGGGACATAGTTGAAGGCGTCTTCGCGGGACACGCCCAACTCGATCAGCCCCTGCGGAATCACCTTGTCGTTCCAGATCATCGGGAAACAGGTGCTCCGTTCCAGCCGCGACAGGCAGAAATCAAAGAACGCCTGGTCGATCTGCGGATGCCAGCGGATCCACACCAGCGGCTCGGGCAGCACGAGATTGGTCGCGCCCTCGATAAACAGCCAGCTCAAGCGGTTGGTCTGGTCGGCGCCGTCGGGCGTCGAGCCGCCCACGCACAGGCCTTGCGTCAGATGATGCTCGGGGCCCCAGAAGCTGTTGTCGTACATCTTGAGCACAAAGTTCTCGATCAGCCGCACGGCTTGCGCGTCGTCCAAACGCCCCGCGCGGCGGTCCGCTTCGTAAAACGGGAACAGCAACTGGTCGATGCGGTCCGGCGTACAGCTGTAACCGTGGCCCTCGACATGGATCGCCTGATGGACGAACCAGATCAACTGCAAGGCTTCGCGGAACGTATCCGGCGGCTGGGTGGCGACCTTGGCGGCGATCCGCGCCATCTCGCGCAACTCGGCCGCCCGGCCGGCCGAGTTGCCGCGTTGGGCCTCGCCACGCAGAAACTCGGCGTATCGCCCGATCCAGTCGGACAGTCCGCTCAGGACGGCATCGGCGGCAGCCAGAAAGTCGCTCTGACTCGGATCCGCGGCAGACTGCTGCCGCTTGGTCACCGTCTGCTGAACTCCGGCCAAGCCGTTCTGCAACAGCTCTCCATAACGGGGACTGAGGTGGCCTTGGTTGGAGATGAACTTGTAGTGCAGCGACACCGGCACCTGGTCGGCACGGTCGTAGGGCGCTTCGCCACGGATCTCGGTCCGAAACTGGCCCCACATATTGCGGTTCTTCCACCAGTCGCGGATCTCGTCGGGGACTTGGCCCGCGAGATAGCCCGTACGATCGGGCCGCTCGCTGGTGTAGATGCCGTTCTCGCCGATGCCCAGTTCGACCATGACCGGCATCCCGCCGGGGACTTCGGAGACAGATCCGGCCAGACAATCGTGCTCGCGGAGGTACAGGGGAACCGTTTGGAAATACTCGCGCAAGGCCATTGCTTTGCGCACGATCCACGGTCGGTCCGCGGTGGCTTGAAACACTTTGGTAAAGGTGATCGCCCGGTGCAACGCAACGCGCAGCGGCGAATCGACGATCTCGCGACGCAACGACGCGACCTCGGCAGGCAAGTCGCCGGCAGGCCCCGCTACCGCCGCGGGTTCGCCGCGGCACGGCATCGCCGCCGATCCTAGTACCGTCCCCGCCGTGACCAGGAATCTCCGTCGCGTCAGGCCCCAGCCCGTGAGCATGTGCTGTCCTCGGTGCAAAGAACGACCATCCCCTTCTGATACGTTGATCATACCAGCTTGGCGGCGTGCCGCAAACCGCAGGGCTGCCCGAGGCGAGAACGACGAGAGCGAGGCGTGGGAACGGCCGGGTTCCTTTGCTTCCTCGAGCCGCCCTATGGCTGAGGCTTGTCCTGGTTCAGGAATTCGCTGACCGTTCGGGGCCGATGGGGTTCCTCTTCCTCGCCGGAGAACCAACTGGACCAGAACCCCTGCTTTTCTTCGGGCTTCTTCTTCACGCCGTAGCGGTTGCGAACGCTGTCCGGGGCTTTCTTGGCAGGCTTCTTGTCGTTGTCCCAAAACGTCAGCGTGTCCGTCGTCTTGTCAAACATCGCCTTCGTTTCGCCGGTGAATTTGTCCCAAGCCGACGGTTCGGTAGGTCGCTTCTTGACGGGCTTCTGTTCCGAGGCGGGCCACAACGACGGCAACTTGAATCCGCTCGAAGCGCTCTTCGATTCCGAGGACTTGGCGAAAGGGTTCAGACTGAAACCCGACTTGGTCTCGGCCCCCGAACGGGCCGAGGCCAAGGCGAACGCAACACACGCGACCACCACGGCCCAACGAGTCAGGTTCACGCTAGCATCTCCTTGACGAGTAACGAAGCTACCCGCGAAACGGGCCGCGGAGTCTCGCAAATCGGGCCGCTCGAGTCCAGATCAATTCTGCGACAGATTGACGCGGCTCTTCGACGCCCGGGAACCGCTGCACCCGTGTGCGTTTTGTGATGGCACAACGTCCGGAGCAACCTGGGTCTTCGAAGTTGCGCAACGTCTCCGCCGAGCTTGCTCGGTGGGACGACGATTCTGCACCAGATCGAGGACCGCCGAGAAGCCCGCCCCCGCCGAGCTTGCTCGGTGGAGCGAGTGATTTGGTCACTGGGCGCGCGAATCGCCAATCATGGCTTCCACCGAGCAAGCTCGGCGGGGAGCGGAAAACGCGGGGATTGGCCCGCTAGTGCAATATCACCGCACCACCGAGCAAGCTCGGCGGGGGCGAAGCCGGACGAAATTCGCAACTTCAAAGACCTGGGGGCTCCCCCCACTGCGGCGTGACTCGGAAAAGTCTTCGATGACTTGCCTGCCGCATGTTGATAGAATCCATCCAGTGATTGACAAGAGCCGGCAAGTCGTGTGCCCCCAAAAGAAAGGAAAGGCGTCCATGATTCCATCCTTCCAAAAATCGCTGTCCGCATCTTGGATCGTCACGATTCTCCTGACGTTCCCGGCGTCAGCCGCGGACGATCTTCTGGTCAACAGCGATTTCGAGCGAGGCCGCGAGGGCTGGTCGGATTTCTGGTCGCGGACCCCCGGCGGCTCGGCGACCTTGGACACGGAACGTAAACACAGCGGCAAACAATCGCTGCGCGTCGAGCACACCGGCACGCAGGACTGGAGCGTTTCGCAAACCCAGCGGTTGGACGTGCAACCCGAGCAGATCTACGAACTGTCCGGTTGCTTGTGGGTCGAAGGCCAGGGCGATGCGATGTTGTGCGTGATCTTGTACGACGCCCAGAACAAGGCCCTCGCTTGGAGTCACGGCGGACAAACCGTCCGCGCGGCGGACGGCTGGCAGCAGGTGCAGTCGCGATTCCTGATTCCCCGCGGCACCGCGACCATCGTGCCGCGTCTGATCGGCAACGGTCCCGCCACGGTCTGGCTGGACGACGCCCAGCTGAAACCGGCCGGTTCCGTGCAGGACATGCGCACGGCGGAACTGGCGGACGAGTTGACCGTCTCTAACCCCGTGCTGCAAGTCACGCTGCGAACCACCGACGGCACGCTGGCCGTCCGCGACCGCCGGACCGGGCAGACGTGGCAACAGTGTAGCGGCGGAGCGCTGATCGTGCTGGACGCCCACGCGGCAGAGCAGTGTATCGAACTGCAACTGCTGGAACCGGCGGCCATGCTGCGGATGACCGTGACGATCGAATTGGACGCTGTCCAAAGCGAACTGGTCGTAAATCTGGCCGCGACGGGCGAGATCCGCGAGGCGATCCGCTATCCCGGTCCTTTCCTGACGGAACCCGGAACGCAACTGATCCTGCCGGTCAACGAAGGCATCAGCTACCCGGCCGACGACGCGACGCTGCCGCCCATGCACTACCACACCTACGGCGGCCACGGACTGTGCATGGGCTGGTGGGGCCAGACCGACGGCCGACGCGCGGTGCTGGCGATTGTGGAAACGCCGGACGATGCGGGCGTCCGCCTGCCTCGCGAGGACGGGTTGCTGCGATTGCAGCCCGAATGGGTACCACAGCGAGGCCAGTTCGGTCCCCAGCGCCGCTTGCGTTACGTGTTCCTCGACGACGGCGGCTATGTGGCCATGTGCAAACGCTATCGCCGTTACGCCCAGGAGATCGGTCTGTTGAAAACGCTGGCGGAGAAGCGCCAGGAAATCCCGGCCGTCGATCTGCTGGTCGGCGCCGTCAACGTCTGGTGCTGGGACCGCGATCCAGCCCCGATTTGCCGCGATCTGCAAGCGGCCGGGATCAAGCGGATCTTGTGGAGCAATCGCAGCACGCCGGAGCAGCTGCGGCAGATGAACGAGTTGGGCGTGCTGACCAGCCGCTATGACATCTTCCAGGACGCCATGAACCCGGCGAATTTTCCCAACCTGCGCGGCCTCCATTCCGACTGGACCTCGGACGCCTGGCCGCACGACTTGGTGCTGCGTGCCAACGGCGATTGGGAGCGCGGCTGGGTGGTCGAAGG
>Ga0351863_10004_pt1 | contig 90865 bp, 68 predicted proteins | sample TotcelHFGM3001L8_FD_206777 | JGI IMG/M metagenome (GOLD analysis project Ga0351863, IMG submission 206777) | Enriched cells from coal bed in the Powder River Basin, Montana, United States - Total cells FGM rep2 HSBNCT.FGM.300.1.L8 ... | reverse complement strand
TTGTTGTTCCTTGGTAATTTTGGGTTTTTTTTTGGGGGGGGGGTTTAAAAATTTATTTTTTGCCCCACCTGGGTTGGGCTTTTTGGTTCCAAATTTTTTCTAAAAAATTTTATTTTTTACCCCCCGCCCCCAAATCCGCTATCGCTTTTCCAGCAGCGAATCCTTTAGAGGCTCGGGATAGGCAAAAACAGTGCCCAAATCCCGTTAGCTTCTCGTTTGCGGGACCTTCCTCGCAAACCAGCGGAGCCCGCTGGCGCTGACCAAAGCTGCGCCGCGCCGGCAGCCCCGCCACCGGCCGCAGGACGATCAGCTAGATCGTTCAGCGACCTAAGAAAACTCGCAGCCGCGAGGGGCCGCGTCATCTTGCCATGCGGCCTTTCGTTTGGCACAGCCCTTGCTTCAGTGAGAGGGCTAAACCTTTTGGGATCCCATCCTTGGCCAGAGGGCAAACCGTGTTCGTTTCAGTTCAGAATAGCGGGAGCACCGCACTGGTCATCGGCCTGACGTTGATCATCTGCAGTATTTCGGCAGCTGAGCGCAACGATGCTGAACGTAGCGATGCTGAAGATGGCACTTGGAGTTTCAGATGGTTGCAGCAGCGCGCCGAGGACTTGGCGACACGCCCGTTTGTAAGGTCGGCCAGCGTGCCGGAACAGCTGCAGCAGTTGGATTACGACCGGTACCGGCGGATCGGGTTTCGGCCGGAGAAAGCGATTTGGAGGGATAGCCAGGCTCCCTTCTGGTTGGAGGGCTTTCACCGTGGCTATCTTTTCGGGGATCGAGTGATTCTTCACCTCGTGGAAAACGGCCATGTCCAAAGGGTGCCGTTCGACCGGCAGCTGTTTCGATATCCTAGCGATTTTGAGCACCTCTCGGTTCCCCACGATCTCGGTTTTGCAGGCTTCCGGGTGTTGGGGCGTTTCGCCCGCTCGCCGCATCCGCTGGAAATCGCATCTTTTTTAGGGACAAGCTATTTCCGAGCGATCGGAGAAGGTCAGGTTTACGGCACATCGGCGCGCGGATTGGCGATCGATATTGGCCTGACGAAAGCGGAGGAGTTTCCTGAGTTTCGTGAGTTCTGGGTTGAGCGGCCGGAGCCCGCAGCGCGGGAATTGCGGATCGGGGCATTGATGGATAGTCCGAGCGTCACTGGGGCCTACGAATTCGTGTTGCGGCCCGGTGCCGCCACGATCTGGGAAGTGACAGCTCGTCTATTTTTCCGCCGCGTGCCAGAAAAGATAGGGCTGGCTCCGTTAAGCAGCATGTGGATGTGGGGCGATGGGCGGCCCGGGCCGCGCGATGATCCGCGGCCGAAGGTCCACGATGCCGACGGATTGCTCGTCTGGACTAACGATGGCGAGTGGGTGTGGCGTCCGCTTAGCCAACCCGGTTATCCTTCGCTCAGTCAGTATGAATTTGGCGGCATCCGCGGCTTTGGCTTGATGCAGCGCGATCGTCGGCACGAGAGTTACCGCGACGACCGGGTGGAATACCATTTGCGTCCAAGCGTTTGGATAGAACCCTTACACGATTGGTCGGCCGGTGCCGTTGAACTGTTGGAATTGCCCGCTAAGCACGAGGGCGTCGACAGCATCGCGGCTTGGTGGACACCACGCGAGCCCATCCGGATCGATCAGCCTTTGGATTTGCATTACACGGTCTCCTTTATGCCCAGCGAGCCGCAACAGCATGTCGAAGCCCGCGCCGTCGCGACGCGCGTCGTGCGACGCAGTGGGCAGCCTCTTACCGTCGAGATTGAGTTTGCCGGCAGACAGCTTGCTGCGTTTGCTGCCGATGCGGCAATCGTGCCGGAAGTCCAATGCTTGCGCGGCAAGGTAACTCACGTGCAGTGCAGACGACAACCGGATGGAAACTGGCAAGTGCGATTTGATGTTCATCCGACCGAACCCGCTCCGATCGAACTGCGGGCTGTCTTGAAGACGGAAGGTAGATCCGTCTCCGAATCGTGGAGGTATCTATGTCCAATCTAGCAAGCACATTTCACGTAACGGTGCCGATCACATCTGTGCGGCCTGCTGCCGGGATGGACGACGAAGCGACGGCCGATCCTGCCGATGAGCGGACTGCTGATCTGGCCACCGCGAAAGCCAAGTCCGCCGTAGCCGAGTACTTGCGGGATCTGGGATTTCGGGATCCCGACGTCGTGGCGAAAGAGACTCAACGGATTGTGTCGCAGGCCCAGCGTGAATTGCCATCCACCGCGGCAGAAGACGAGGCTCTGTTGTGCGAAACTGCGGTTCGGTTGACGGTCAAACAGTTAGAGCGCTGGCTTCTGACTCTCGCGACCCAATCCGGGAGTTCTGAGGAGCCGGTGCGATTGGGCAGTGTCGTTGCAGCTCGGTTGCCAATGCTGCTGGATCAGTTCCCGCAAACCTTGACTCAGGACCGTTTGTCTGACGGACTTGTGAATTCGTTCCAGGGGAATCTGACGCCCGTCGTACCGCCACCGCGACTGCGTCGGATGCGGCGTCAAATGCTGGCGCTGGTACCGTCCGCATGGAAGCGGCTGAAGCGCCAAATCCAGGGGCTGTTTTTCGGCCGCGAATCGTAGCCAGCCTATCGGCTGGACTTCAATGCCTGGGAAGGGAGAAACCGAGCCATGAACGCGACGAAGGCAAAATGCTCATCCTCATCTTGGTCGCGTTACACGCGTGTGACGCTGATGCTGCTCACGCTCGCAAGTACCGCGTTGGGCACGTGGATATTCGTGCGACTCATCGCCCGCGACGGCATGAGCTTGGCGGATTATCCGCTCGCGGCGTTGTTCGCAATTCTATTTCTGTGGGTCGTGTTTTCTTTTTGGACGGCCACGCTGGGGCTGATCGCCAAACTGCGCGGCCTACAGGCGAGTGCGATTTCAAGCGTAACGGACGCGGACGCGGGCGAACTGCCTCAGACGGCCATTCTGATGCCCGTGTACAACGAGGACCCGATCAGCGTGTTCGCGGGATTACGCGCCATGATTCGTTCGCTGCATGAAACGGGCCACGGCAAGTTCTTCGACGTGTTCGTGCTCAGCGACACCACTGATCCGGATATCTGGCTGGAGGAAGAGCATACCTGGGCAAAGCTGATCGTAGAACTGACGTTTGATTCTCGGGTGTTTTATCGTCATCGAGCCAAGAATCTGGCCCGTAAATCGGGGAATATCGCCGATTTCTGCACCCGCTGGGGCGATCACTATCCGTACATGGTAGTGCTCGACGCTGACAGCGTCATGGACGGCGCGACGGTGGTCGAAATGGTGCGCCGCATGGAACGGGATCCGGAGATCGGTATTCTGCAGGTCCCCCCCACACCTGTGAATCGCCAATCCGTGTTCGCCCGCATGCAGCAGTTTGCCGCACGCGTGTACGGTCCTGTCTTCGTTGAAGGCTTTGCGCTTTGGTCGCAACAGGACGGCAACTACTGGGGCCACAACGCGATCATTCGCATCCGCCCGTTTATCGAGCACTGCGACTTACCAATCCTGCCCGGCGAAGGCCCCTTGGGAGGCGAGATTCTCAGTCACGATTTCGTCGAGGCCGCCTTGATGCGGCGGGCAGGTTGGAAGGTCTGCCTGGCGCACGACCTGGATGGCAGTTACGAGGAATGTCCGACCACGATCTTGGATTATGCCCAACGCGATCAACGCTGGTGCCAGGGCAACTTGCAGCACATCAAGCTCCTATTGGCCGACGGATTCCATCTGGCCAGCCGCCTGCACTTGAGCATGGGGGTGATGGCGTACGTCGCTTCTCCGTTATGGCTGCTGTTCCTCGTCCTGTCCGTCCTGGGCGCGCTCATGGAGGGAAAATGGTTCGCCGAGGGCACCTCCGCTACGGGCGGTGTGCTGTTGTTCGTGGGCACGATGGCCATGTTGTTGCTGCCGAAGATCTGGGGAGTCATCGCCCTCTCACAACAACCCCAACGCGTGGACGGTCATGGCGGCTGGTGGGGCGCGATTGGGAGCGTGCTGGTGGAGACCATCATCAGCGTGTTGATCGCTCCGATCATGATGCTCCTCCACTCGTACTTCGTTGTTTCTACGCTGGTGGGACACAAGGTCAGCTGGAACGCCCAATCGCGAGACGACCGAGGCATGTCGCTTGGCGACGCCATTGCCGTGCATTATCCACATGCGCTGGTCGGCTTAGCGCTCGGCCTGGGCCTCTGGCGCTGGACGCCCGGCCTATTGCCCTGGATGTCACCCGTCCTGCTGGGCCTCGTCGTTTCCATCCCCCTGTCCATGTTCCTGGGCAGCGTGAATTTGGGAAAACGCATGGCGCGCTGGAAGCTGTTCTTGACGCCCGAAGAGATCGCGCGGCCAGCAGTCCTGCAATGGCAGCGCGACGCGTTGGCAGCAGCACGGTCCGACCGCTCGAAGCTCTTTGCTTCCGTTCTTTACGATCCGGCGTTTTATGCCCTGCACGTCGGCATTCTGCGTGCAACCGAGTGCCATGAACCCGTTTCCGCCGACCAACTCGAAGGCGTCTTGGAGACGCTGCGCAGCTCCGATGCTAAAGCGGTTTCGCCGGCAGATCGCCGCGCCGTCCTCAACGACGCACAAGCATTGGAAAGGCTCCACATTCACGCTCGCAGCCACCGTTCGCCGGCCCGTTCGATCCTGCTGGCGTAAGCGAGATCGATCGCAGGTTACCGCCGGCCAGCGTTACCGGTGCCTGCTCGCTACTTTTCCTATCGCGAGACGAGCCGCTCCCGCGTGTCATATCAGCCAGATGATGCCCGGTGGATCGTGTTTGCCTCGAAGAACGGCCGGACCACACGGTACAGTTCCAGCGGCGTCGTGTAGTTGGCCGCATGCGGGGCGTCTGGCAGAACGACCAGGCGACCGTGCTGCAGGCGTTTCGCCAGCTCCGCGGCCCAGTTTTGCGGCACGATAGGATCCCGCGCGCCGCAGACGACCAGCATCGGCTGATGCACATCCGGGAGCTTTGTCTCGATCGGGTCCCGCAGGGCCTCGCGAAAAGTGGCCAGCAGCCGGGGGATGCCGCAGCGCAAATAATCGCGGAGCACGATCAGGGCCAGCGAAGGTTTTTCGCGTGGTGCATCCTGCAGCAAACGGAGGATCTGCCGCCAAGCCGTCCGCGCTTGACCATCCACCGTCGGAGCCTGGAGCACCGCGCGTTCTACCAAGGTGGCGTGCCTCCAGGCCAGATCTACGATCGTTTGGCAGCCCATGGAATTGCCCAGGAGCATCGCCGACGAGAGCCCGACGGACTCGAACCACGCAGCCAATGCGTCGCTCAACTGGGGCAGTGTCAGCGATCGCCGCGGCTTCTGACTCCGGCCAAAACCCGGGAGATCGGGAACGTAAACTCGGAACTCCCGCGCCAAGCAGCGTCCCACCGGCAGCAAATAGCTGCCGCTCACGCCCAGCCCGTGCACCAAGACGACGGGCGGGGCGGCACGTCCCGCCGCTTCCGCCAGTCGCGTGTGCATCCGCCACGGTCCGGCCTGGAACCAACGGCTCTCGAATTCGGACGTTCGGTCCATTCCTCCGCCACATCCCAAGTCCACAACGACCTCATCTGATTTCAGGCTGGCGAAAGCGGCGGGGGCTGCCACAGGACACTGCGCCTTGCGAATTGTGTCCGACATCAGTCTCTCGGTTACTCCGTGGATAGTCGAGCGGCTGGTCTTTTCGATTGCCAACCCCGAAAGCCAATGCAATCCCCGTTAGGCAGTCGCCTGTTATATCAGGCTCCATGCGAGATTAACAGCATTCTGCTCGATTCCGCAGCTTCCAGATTTCCACCGCGCCAGGCCAACGGACTACTTGCACGGGATAGGCGGAGCATTGACAATGCCGCCTTGATTGGGCGAGTGCAAGCACTTCACAGGAACAAGCGATGATCAATGAAACCGTTCTGCGGCAGTTGCACGAGGAATGTCAGCGCCTTCAGGCGGAGGACAAGTTGATTCCTCGGGCCGCATTGCACGCAGGGTACGCGAACTTAATGCTCTATCAGCTGGCGATGTATGCCACTACGCAACCGCTCCGCGCCGCAACGATTCTCTACCCAACGCTAAGCCCGCAAGCCCGTGAAATTGGCTTGGCGGTGCGCGATGCCTTGCGCGGCACTCAAGTGAGCCTTCGCAGTCGCGAAGCGACGTCAGCGCGTAGCTGTGGGCGTCAGCCCGCAGATCATGATGGTACAGAACGGGGCCGAGCCGCGAAGCGGCGGCAGCGGGGCGCTGTTTGCTGTCGCGCTTTCGCGGCTTTGCGATTTGTAACTCGCACTCACCCACGGTTTACGCCGTGGGCTGCGTGCTGGCGCCGCTTCGCGGCTGCCCCCGATTTGTGGGCACAGGCAAGGTATCCGCCGACGAAGGTCGGCGTTGAGTGACCGCTATTGGCGGCGAAGCCGATGAACTTGAAGACAGCGCGTAGACACGGGATTTCCCTTGCGGTTTAATAGCCTCCATCGGCAGTCATTACTTGGGGAGATACGAACATGGCACAGCAGATGAATCGGCGGACGTTTCTCGGAACAGCGGCGGCCGGCGGCGTGGCGGCCGCCACGCTGTGGAAGGGAGCCGTGCAGGGCGCAGAGGCGTCCAAGACGGTGGTGGCGGGCGTGATGGGACTCAGTCGCGGACGCAGCTTGGCCGCGAGCTTCGCCAAACAGCCGGGAGTGGTCATCAAGTACGTATGCGATCCGGACCAAAGCCGCGCGGAAGGCGGAGCCAAGATGCTGGAAGGCATGGCGGTCAAGACACCGCAGGTCGTGAGTGACTTTCGCCGCATTTTGGACGACGCCGAAGTCGACGTGCTGATCTGTGCCGCGCCGAATCATTGGCACGCTCCCGCCACCATCCTGGCCTGTGCGGCGAACAAGCACGTGTACGTCGAAAAGCCCTGCAGCCATAATCCTCACGAAGGCGAGTTGATGGTCCAGGCGGCGCGAAAATATAACCGCGCCGTGCAGATGGGGGCGCAACGTCGGAGCGCTCCGGGCACGATCGAGGCGATGCAAAAACTGCACGACGGCGTCATCGGACGAGTGTACTTGTCGCGCAGCTGGTACAGCAATTTGCGGCCGTCGATCGGCACGGGCAAAGCCACGGCGGTTCCGGCCGGGTTGGACTACGACCTGTGGCAAGGCCCCGCGCCGCGAAAGCCCTACGTCGACAATCGGATCCCGTACAACTGGCACTGGTTCTGGCACTGGGGAAACGGCGAACTGGGCAACAACGGGGTACATGCCCTGGATCTGTGCCGCTGGGGCTTGGATGTTGACTTCCCCACCCGCGTGACTTCCTCCGGCGGGCGCTACCGCTTCGAGGACGACCAGGAGACACCGGATACGCACACCGTTTGTCTGGAGTTCGAAGGCCGCCGGCAAATCACCTGGCAGGGGCTCAGCTGCAACAAACACGACCGCAAGTTCGTGGCCTTCTACGGCGACGGCGGAACGCTCGAACTGGAAGGCAACGGCACGTACACGGTCTTCGATGCGCAGGACAAGGAAGTCGGCAAGTTCGGCACGCCCAGCGTCGGCGACGACGAGCACATCGTGAACCTGCTGGATGCGATCCGCAATGACCAGCCGCTGGCATTGAACGCGGAGATCGCCGCGGGTCATAAGAGCACGCTGCTGTGCCATCTGGGCAACATCGCTCATCGCGTCGGACGAACTTTGAAGATTGACCCGCAGAACGGGCACATTTTGGACGATGTCGAGGCGACGAAGTTCTGGCGCCGAGAATACGAAAACGGGTGGGAACCGGTGGTTTGACAAGTCCCGGGTGTGAGCGGGAATTGTTTTGGCTGGAAAGGTTCGGCGGAGTCGCCCGGAGCAAAGCTAGTGCCGTGTCAACGCTTAATCTTCGCACTAGCGGAAATCGCAAGACTTCCGTATTCCAAACTCTGGCGAGTTCGGCTACGAGTTTACGCCGGCGCAGCAGGCACAATCGAGGCGGCGCGTCAGCTGAATTATCGAGACTCCGCCGCGAAAGCCGTCATAAGTCAGCATGCGGCCCCACAGCGGGCGGCCGGATCCGGACAGGATCTTGATCGCTTCCAAGGCCGCCAAGGAGCCGATGGCCGCCGAAATCGCGCCGACGACGGGGAAGGACTCCTCGAAGGGCGGCGTGCGCGGATACAGGCACTCCAGGCATGCGGTCTGGCCGGGACGGAACACACACAACGCGCCGCCCATGCCCCACTGGGCGGCGTCGATCAGCGGGACGCGGGCCGCGACGGCGGCCCGATTGAGCCGCAACCGTTCCTCGAACGTCGGCGGGCAGGCCAGGATGACGTCACAGCGGCGAGCCAGCTGCAAGGCTTCCGCGTCGTCCGGTTCGCGGTCGAGAGCTTCGATTTCCACAAAACGATTCATGCGCCGCAAGTGGGCGGCGAACTCCGGGGCGCGCAACTTGTCCACCGCGTCCTCGGAACCCAGCACTTGACGATTCAAATCGGGCGAGATCAGAACTCCGCCGTGGGCCAGAATGACGCGGCCCACCCCGCCCATCGTCAGCATCAACGCCGCCGGACCGCCCATCCCGCCGGTCCGCGTGACCAGCGCCGTGGCGCGCTTCAGCCGCAGCTGGCCTTCCGGCGTCAGCACGCCGGGGCCGATCTGGCGGCTGTAGCGTTCGAGTTCGGCGGCGGTGAGATCGGATTGGCACATGCCGTGGGCCTTTCGGAAGCAGAGCGGTGCAGCGAATCGGTGAAGGAAACGGGAAGCTCCAAGGCCTTTTTCAGCCGCGCGAGGAATTCGTGGCGCGGAATCTCCGTCGCTCCCATCCGCACCAGATGCGGACTGGCTTGCTGGACGTCGAACATGACAAAGCCGCACGACTGAAGATGCCGAACCATGTGCACCAGGGCCACTTTCGATGCGTCCCGGACGCGATGAAACATGGACTCTCCGGCAAAGAATCCGCCGAGCGCCAATCCGTATAATCCGCCCGCCAGTTGGCCACCCTGCCAAACTTCGACGCTGTGCGCAATGCCCAAACGGTGCAGTTCCACGTAGGCGTCGGCCAAATGGGGCGTGATCCAGGTGCCATCGTCCGGCTTGCGAGGTCCCGCACAGGCCTCGATGACGCGGGGAAAATCCGAATCGAACGTGACCTGAAACCGGCCGCTGTTGAGCCGTCGGCGCAAACGCCGCGAGACATGCAGGCAATCCAATTCCAGAATAGCCCGCGGATCGGGACTGAACCACGCGAGAATTTCGTTTTGGCCGTCGTAAACGGGCCAAGGAAAGATCCCGTGACGGTACGCCGTCAGCAGCCAGTCCGTCGTCAGCAGACCGCCGACCATCAACAGTCCGCCTTCGCTGGCTTGCCGAACCGGCGGAAACCTTGGCGCAAGAGAGTTTTTCCCCATGCTTATCAATCTAACGAGTTCGACGGGCCAGGAAAAGTCCGTGCCCGGCAAACGTTTGGGACTCTACGCGGGATGGTTCGTGGTGTACAATCTCCTGAACTGCCATTTTTCGTTTTCCCGTTTGCGGACCGAACCGAGATGCCGCCTTTCGACCGTTCGCTTGATCCGGTGCCACCCCTGGTCCCGCCCGCGGAGTTGCGCGGACGCGCCGACGCCGCCGATCCCGACCATGCGTCCTGGGACGAACCCGCGGTGCGCCGCCGAGAGCCCGGCAGCCATTCGCCCCATCTTATGTCGCGAGTTCTGGTTCTGTTGGCCCTGCTGTTGGCCCTGCAGTACCTGATGCCTTACCTGCTGGAACGATACCACTACGCGATCACCCGCGGCAAGCAACAGGCGGAATACGATGTGGCCGCTGCGGGGTTGCAGGATCTGCAGCTGTCGGCCTTGTCGAAAGCCAGCCAATTGGTTTCGCAGAAAGTGGGGCCGAGCGTCGTCCACATCGACGTCAGCAGTGTACGCAGCCAGCGGCCCCCCAATGAACTGGCACAGCTGTTCGGCCCGCAGACCGAACGATCGCGGGGCCAGGGATCGGGAGTGATCATCGATTCCCAAGGATACATCATCACCAACTTTCACGTCGTCCACTCGGCAGCCGAAATCGAGGTATCCCTCCGCGACGGGCGTGTGCTGCCGGCCCGCATCGTGGGCGTCGACGTGCTGACCGATTTAGCCCTGCTGAAAATCAGCGCCGATAACCTGATCGCCGCACCGTGGGGCGAGAGCGAAGAGATGAACGTGGGGGCCTTGGTATGGGCGCTGGGCAGTCCTTTTGGCTTGCAGAGCAGCATCACGTTCGGGATCATCAGCGCCAAGCATCGGGGCGGGATGGCGGGCGAAGTCTACCAGGATTTCCTGCAGACCGACGCGGCCGTTAATCCTGGCAACAGCGGCGGACCGCTAGTCGACGCCCAAGGCCGCGTCATCGGCATCAACACGGCCATTTTGGGCGACGCGTACCGAGGCGTCAGTTTTGCCATCCCCAGCAGTGTCGCGAAAGGAGTCTACGAGCGGTTGAAGGCCAACGGCCGGGTAGCGCGCGGCTGGCTGGGCGTCCAGCTGGACGACGTTTCCGAGCAGACGGCTGCCCGCCTGGGCCTGCCCGCCGCCCAAGGCGCTTTGATTGTCACCGTGATCGACGACCCGTCGTTGCCGTCGCCCGCCAAGGACGCAGGGCTGATCCAGGGCGATGTTCTGATCGCCTGGAACGGCGCCGCGGTCAACAAGTCGGCGGACCTAATCCGCATGGTGGCAATGACGGAGATCGGCTCGGTGGCCCAAGTCGAGTTGATTCGCCGCGGCCAGACGCTGACCGTCCAGGTGCGGGTCGCGGAACGGCCGGCCTTGTGATTTGGAATTCCATCAGGACGTTCATCATGACGTGGCTTACGGAAAACCCGTTTCCCATCTTGCTGATCGGCTCGCTGACTACGGCGATTCTGGTCGGCGGCTGGCTGCGCACGGGCTCCAAATGGCTGGTGGCGGGCGCGATCGCCGCAATCGCGATTACCGTGGCCTTGGTGCTGACCGAACGCTGGATCGTCACGGATCGGGAGCAAGTGAGCCGGACGCTGCACGAGATCGCCGCTGCCGTGGAACGGAACGACGTCGAGGCGGCCCTGGAGTACGCTTACTCCGGCGCGCCTGATGTTCGTGCGCACGCCGCTGCCGAACTGCGGCTGTACCGGTTCAGTGAAGTCAACATCAAACGCAACCTGCAGATCGAAGTCTTTCCGAACCGCGATCCGCCGCGGGCCACGGCCGAGTTCAACGTGATCGTCGTCCTGACCACGCGGGACGGCCTGATCGGCAATCGCCGCATTCCGCGGTACGTCGAGGTGACGTTCTACAAGGAAGACGACGGCCGGTGGGGCGTCGGGGGATACGATCACTTCGACCCCCGCCGCGGGTTCATGGTGGACCCGGATACCCAGCGGCCGTATGGGGACTAGGCAACTTCGTCGTTCGGCTCAGAAAAACCGCTGGATGTCCAGCGTGAACACCAACACCATCAGGCTCAGCAAACAGCCGACGCCGATCAACGTTAAAGTGACTTGCAGACGCTCGTTCAGCGGCTTGCCTCGCACGCCCTCGGCGATCAGGAACAGCATGTGGCCGCCGTCCAGCGCCGGGATGGGCAGGAAGTTGAGCACTGCCAGATTCGCGCTCAGGAAGGTCAGGAACACCAGCAGCCGAGCGACCCCTTCGGATGCCTCCGAGCCGGCGGCGCGGACGATCATGATCGGCCCGCCCAAGTTGCGATATGAAAGCTTGCCGGTAAACAGCCGCTGGAGCACCGCGAATACCTTCTTCACGCTCGCTGCGGTTTCGGCGTATCCCAAGGACCAGGCTTCCGACCACGACTCAGCGGTTCGCACCTGAGACAAAGGCGTGGTCGCCAGGCGACGCGCCGGGTGGAAGTATTGCTCGGAATCGAACGGTTCGATCGCCACCGTCCGTTCGACGTCGTCGCCGCGGCGATAGGTCAATTCCAGCTTGGCTTCCGGAACCAGGTTCAACACGCTATGGACGAAATACCAGTTGAACAAATCCTTCTCGGCCACGCGGTCCTCCGCCGGCCTGTCAGTCGCCGGCCGCCAGAATCCCGGCACCCAGGACTCGGCTTTGACCATGGGTAGCGGCGCGCCCTCCGGCTCACCGTCCTTGGTGAAAACGACCGAGACCAGTTGGTCGCCGACGGCCAGGCCCGCTTTGGCCGCGGGAGTGCCGGGATGCACCTCTTTGACGACGCTGGTCAGGTGGATCGCCAAGCCGAGGGAGTCGACGCCCAACGCCGATCCCGGGCTGAATCCGTCCTGAAAGTTCATCGGAGCCACCGGGATCACCTGCAATAGGACTGGATCGGCCTCGCCCATCCGCCGCACGCCGAACTCGACGGACTGTCCGATTCGCGGCAATAATCGCTGTCCCAACGTCAGCGGATCGCCGAGGTCCGCTCCGTCCAGCGACACGAGCACGTCCCCCCGACGAAAACCGGCCTTCTCCGCCGGCGATTCTTGCCGCACGCCGACCACGGGCCCGGCCTGCATCACCAATCCGGTCATCCGCAACGGTGTCGGAGGCAACGTGACTTGCCGCGTCTGCGGCGGTGCGGAATCCGCCGCACCGGTTCCCGCCGGGCGCCGGATCGTCACGGTGACGGATTCTGTCATGCGCGGCGCCAAGAGCCGGTCCAAGTCGTGCTCGAAAACAAAACCTGTCTGAGGATCGCGAGGCAGCGGCTGGCCATCCACCGCGACGATCTCATCGCCGGGCCGCAAGGCGGCGTAACCTTCGTCCGAGCCGCGTTGCGTATCGGGGCGCGCGTCGTCATCCAAGCTTTCCAGATCGACGCCAGCCAGGATCGTCGTCGTGGCCGGCCGAACGCCCAAAGTGGCCGGTCGATCCGAATCCGCCAGCCGGTCGGTAGGCGTCACCGAAATCCAGGCCGGCTCCGCCTGACCCGCACGCCGTACAAGCAGATCGAGCGGATGCTTGGGACCGTTGAGCGTCACATCGATCATCAAGTCCTTGTCGAACCGCAATTGCTCGTCCGGCCGGCCGTGGCGGCCGATTTGCAGGATCTTGTCTCCGCCCTGCAATCCGGCGATCCAAGCCGGATCGCCCGGCGCGCTGCCGCCTAAGAGACATGGCATGTAGCTGACGCCTTGGCCATAGGCGATGGCGGCGAAGATCACGGCGAAGATCAAGTTCATGATCACGCCGGCCGAGATGATGATCATTCGCTGCCAAACCGGCTTGGCCGGATAGCTGCGCGGATCCCACTCGAATTTCTCTTCGGCCGCCGATTCGCTCTCGTCCGCCTTGCGGACCTTGATCCGCTCGTTCTCCGCCGCTTGGTTCTTGGGATTATCGTCTTGGCCCAGCATCTTGACGTATCCGCCCAGCGGCAGTATGCCGATGCCGTACTCCGTTTCCCCCCAGCGGAACTTGAGCAGCGACGACGGCAGGAAACCCATGGGGATATCGAAGCCGACATAAAATTTCTCGACCTTGACTCCACACGCCTTGGCCGCCAAGAAGTGGCCCAATTCATGCACGAAAATCACCAGGCCCAGTCCACCCGCGACGGCAAGAATCGTCCACACGATCGCCGGGACCGCCCCCACCGCCGCCATCAATCCGGACACTGCAATCAAACACCCATCCACTTCGTCATCTCCTTCCTCGCCCAGGCATCCAGCCCCAGCAACTGCTGGAGCGTCGGGCTCGGGTCATAATTGTGTTCATCAAGCACGGCTCGGCAAGCGGGCACCACGTCCGCAAAACGGATGCGGCCTTGTAGAAACCCCGCGACTGCCGACTCGTTGGCCGCGTTCAGCACCGCGCCGGCGGTGCCGCCCCGCCGGGCGACTTCGTGGCCCAAACCGAGGGCTGGGAAACGTTCCTCGTCCGGCGGAAAGAAATCTAGTGTAAAGCTCCGCCGAAAATCCAGCCTCGTCGCCGGACCGTCCCAGCGCTCCGGATAGCTAAGTGCATATTGAATCGGCAATTTCATGTCGGGCGGTCCCAGCTGCGCCACCACCGCCCCGTCCCAAAATTCGACCAGCGAATGAACCACCGATTGCGGATGCACGACCACTTCGATCTGTTCCGGCTGCAGGTCGAACAGCCAGCGAGCTTCGATGATTTCCAACGCTTTGTTCATCATCGTCGCCGAATCGATCGTGATCTTTTCGCCCATGTTCCACGTGGGATGCGCCAATGCTTCTTCGATCGTGACTCGCTCCAACTCCTGATGCGTGTGCGCCCGAAATGGGCCCCCGCTGGCCGTCAGGATGATCCGTCTCAATTCCTCCCGCCGTCCCGCCTGCAAGGCTTGGAAGACCGCGCTGTGCTCGCTATCCACGGGCAAGATCGTGGCGCCCCGCTTGGCGGCCTCGCGCATGACCAGCGGCCCCGCCATGACCAGCGTTTCCTTGTTGGCCAGGGCCAACGTCTTCCCGGCCTGGACCGCCGCCCAAGCGCCGGCTAATCCGGCGCTGCCCACGATCGAGGCGACCACAATGTCCACCTCGTCCGCGGCCGCCATCCGCTCGATGCCCTCGGGCCCCAGCAGCAATTGCGTTTCCTCGGGCAATTCGCTCCAGTCAAAACGCCGTCCGCTGTCCGCGTCCGTCACCGCGACCCATCGTGGGCGGACTCTCCGTGCCTGCTCCAGCAACCGTCGACAACTCCGGTGGGCCGACAACCCAATCACCTGCAACCGCCCGTCCGAAGCCGCCGCAACGTCCAGCGTGCTGGTGCCGATGCTGCCGGTCGAACCGAGGACAACTAACTTACGCGACGGACGGCTCATGGAAAAAAGTTATCTTCTTGGTGCCCCAGAATCGGCTGACGCTGGTTGCCGAGCAGCTATTCATTGTCAAAAATACACTGGTGTGTGACCGAAACCCCTTGTGGCGGAACTAGTATTGCATCGGAAACTCGCTACTTGACCCCTTGGTGCAACTTCCGCTGACGTATAGAGTTTCGTCTAGTCACGAATTTTAGAGTGCCGGCAGCTAACAGGCAACCGGAATTACCGGGAGTCCCCAATGAGCGATAATAGCGGCAATTCTCGCCGAACGTCCGACCCCAAAGCCCCTTCGAATGGCCAGAACTTGATCTGGTATCTGGTCCTTGTGGGGATCGGGACACTGGCGGCCACGATGTTCTTCGTAAACACTGGCGGTCACGAGGTTTCCTACTACGATTTTCTGCGGCTGATCGAGGTTAGCCGGCGTGACGAAGCAGGAAAACTCGTCGAAAATACGCCTCAAATCATCGTCAAGACAACCTTGGCAGATGGGCGAGAAAAATACGCGCGTTACCGTAATTTGAGGGAGCTGCGAAATGGTCAGCAGTCCGTCAGCGGCTTGGTAGACGTTCTGGAACTTGGGGAATCGGTCGGCCAAGAGGGGGCCGCCGCTGCGCCGGGTGGCGCCCGCCAGGAACGCAAAGGCGTGCTGTTTCGCGTCAATAAGCCGTCGTCCGGTGAAGCCGAACAGCAATTACTGAAAAGATTTGAAGAATATCGCCTACCCTACAGCAACGAGGCGGGGCCGAGCGTCTGGAAGTCCTATACGCCGCTGCTGATTATAACGGCGCTGTTCGTCCTGCTGTTCCTGTTCATGCTGCGGCGCCTCAGCGGCGCGGGTTCGCCGATGGCGTTCGGCCGCAGTCGAGGCCGGCTGTACGCCCAGGAAGACATCGACATCACGTTCGACGACGTGGCGGGGATCGATGAAGCGGTGGAGGAAGTCCGCGAAGTGGTCGATTTTTTGAAGTCGGCCGAAAAATACCAGCGGCTGGGGGGGCGGATCCCCAAGGGCGTCCTGCTGGTCGGCCCGCCGGGCACCGGCAAGACGCTGTTGGCCAAAGCGATCGCGGGCGAAGCGGGCGTGCCCTTTTTCAGCTTGTCGGGCAGTGATTTCGTCGAGATGTTCGTGGGCGTCGGCGCGGCGCGCGTGAGGGATTTGTTCCAGCAAGCCGAGGCCAAAGCGCCGTGCATTATTTTCATCGATGAAATGGACGCCTTGGGCAAGAGCCGGATGGGCAGCGTGGTCGGCGGACACGACGAGCGCGAGCAGACCCTGAACGCGCTGCTGGTCGAGATGGACGGATTCGACTCGAAGGCCAGCGTGATTGTGGTCTCGGCGACCAACCGTCCGGAAACGCTGGATCAAGCGCTGCTGCGGCCGGGACGATTCGACCGTCAGGTCTTGGTCGACCGGCCGGACATTCGCGGTCGGGAAGCGATTCTGAAGGTGCATGTCAAGAATGTCAAGCTGGATGAGAGTGTGGACTTGAGGCGCGTCGCATCGATCACCCCCGGGTTTGTGGGCGCCGATCTGGCGAACCTGGTCAACGAGGCCGCGCTGCTGGCCGCGCGCAAGGGCCGGTCCGCCGTGGGAATGGCGGAATTCAACGAGGGCGTCGAACGCGTGACGGCGGGGCTGGAAAAGAAACAGCGTGTCATGAGCGACGAGGAGAAGCACCGCGTCGCCTATCACGAGTCCGGACATGCACTGGTCGCCTGCTCGTTGCCGGATACGGACCCAGTTCACAAGGTATCCATCATTCCCCGCGGGATGGCGGCCCTGGGATATACGCTCCAACGCCCCGAAGGCGACCGGTTCCTGATGACCAAAGCGGAGTTGGAAAGCCGCATTCAAGTGCTGCTGGCCGGCACGATCACCGAAGAATTGGTATTTCGCGACATCTCGACCGGCGCGCAAAACGATCTCGAGCGGGCGACCGATATCGCCCGCAGCATGATCATGGACTTTGGCATGAGCCGCCTGGGCCGCGTCAGTTATCGGGAGAGCGCCCGCTCGCCGTTCCTGGCGGTTGCAGCAGGCGACGAGCGGATGCGAACGCACAGCGAGAAGACGGCCCGCGAAATCGATGAAGAAGTGCGGCGGCTGATCGATGAGGCGATTGAAAAGGTGCGGCACATCCTGGAGACCCGTCGCCCGGCGCTGGATGCCATCACCCAACGACTGATGGACGTCGAGTCGATCGACAGCGACGAATTGCAGCGGATTATCGAAGAATGTAACCCGGTTCCGAGAATCGTTCCGGGCACCGCCGAATCGTTGCCGACACGCGCCATCGACCGAGCGGCGGCCGAGTCGCGCGACGCTCGCTCGGCGGAGCATAATGGCTGAAGCATTGGATCCGACCACGCCGATCAAGGAGCCGCAGCAATGGCGGGACCGTGGCAGTTCTGGAATCAGTTGCCCGACGGCATACGGGTCGGCGGAGCCGCGCTGGCTGTTCTGTTGGGCCTGCTGCTGTTGGTGATCATGGTGCTGCTGCTCCGCCGTCGCGGCGGACAGCCGGATCGCGTGGAACCGGACCTCCGTATCGACCTGGCGGCGCTTTCGGACCATGGACCTCCGCCGGCCGGCCCGCGGCTGGAATTCTATGGCACGCCGGTCCGCTTGGCGGTGCTGGTCTTGGCTCCGGCGGGCCGCAACAGCCCGCTTCCGGCGGACGACGAGTTGGCGGATCTGATCGACGATCTCGTCCCGGGCCTGTGGGCGGTCGTCGAGGCCCACGAACCGCTCGTTCGCTGCTGGCCGTGTCAGCTTAGTACCCACGGTTTTACACACGCGTTTTTCAAGCACGTCCAGCTGCCGGGTGACCGCGGCAAGGGCACGCCTTGGTCCGCCGCCGCAGGCCGCTTCGAGACGCGGACACGCCAGCTGCTGGCGGGCCTGGTGTGTGTGGCCGACCGGCCGAATTCGCTCAGTCAGATTGCCGTAGCCCACGCGGGCCAATGGCTGGATGTCTTGCGGGTCAGGAACTTGGGCGAGGAAAGCTAAGCTGGCCCGCCGTGGCCGCCGGAAGAACGGACTTCTTTTATCAGCGAGCCAGCCCTATGTCGCTTCGATCCCTGTTCCGCGTCAAATCCATTGAATCGATGCTGGCTCAGCAGGACGACGGCCCGGGCACGTTGCGGCGCACGTTGGGGCCGGTCGACCTGATCCTGCTGGGCGTCGGGGCGATCGTCGGAGCCGGAATCTTCGGCTTGGTCGGGACCGCTGCGGCCGGCGATTCGCTGCGGCCGGGCGCGGGACCGGCGCTGATCGTGTCGTTTCTACTCACCGGTTTTGCCTGTGCGCTGACGGCGTTATGCTACGCCGAACTGGCGGCGCTGGTCCCCATTTCCGGCAGCGCGTATACGTATACCTACGCCACGCTGGGCGAATTCATCGCCTGGATCATCGGCTGGAACTTGATTCTGGAGTATGCCGTCGGCAACATTGCCGTGGCCGTTTCCTGGTCGGGCTATTTCTGCGGACTGCTGCGAGGCTGCGGGCTCGAGTTTCCCCGCTATCTGGCCACCGACCTGCGGACGGCGCTCAACACGCCCGAGATCTTGGAGCACGCGCCGCGGGCGTTCGGTATCCCGATCGTGTTCAACTTGCCGGCGGTGGGTATTGTCGCGCTGTTAACTGTGGTGCTCCTGGTCGGGATCCGTGCCAGCGCGTGGTTCAATGCCGGGATGGTGGCCGTGAAACTGGGCGTTTTGGGCCTGTTCGTGCTGGTCGGCGTCTTTTACGTGCGTCCGGAGAACTGGCAACCTTTTGCGCCCCACGGCTGGGCGGGAATTCAAGCCGGCGCGGCGGTCGTGTTTTTCGCGTTCATCGGATTTGACGCCATTTCGACGACCGCCGAAGAATGCCGCCGTCCCCACCGCGACTTGCCCATCGGCATCCTCGGTTCGCTGGGCGTATGCACCGTGATCTACATCGCGGTGGCCGCCGTGCTGACGGGCATGATCCCCTGGAACGAACTCAATACGGCCGAACCGCTGTCGGTGGCCATGCGGGTGGCCAAACTCGACTGGGCGGCGGGGATCATCGCCTTGGGCTCGGTGGTGGCGCACACCGGCGTGCTGCTGGTATTCCAACTGGGCCAGCCGCGGATCCTGATGTCGATGTCCCGCGACGGCTTGCTACCGCCCGTATTTTCCCGCGTCCACCCGCGTTTTCGCACGCCTTTCTTCGCGACGTTGATAACGGGGATCTTCGTCGCCGTCGGGGCGTCGCTGGCGAGTCTGGAAGAAATGGCGGATCTGTGCAGCATCGGCACGCTGTCCGCCTTTCTGCTGGTCTGCATCGGGATCGTCGTGCTTCGCCGCCGCGAGCCGCATCGAGCGCGTTCGTTTCGCACGCCTTGGGTCCCGGTCATCCCCCTGCTGGGCGTCGCCGCTTGCCTGTGGCTGCTGGCCGGCTTTCCCCATCTCGCTTGGGCCCGCTTCGCCATCTGGTTGGCCGCCGGCATCGTCTGCTATGCCGGCTACGGTTGCCGGCACAGCCGGTTGGCGGGACCGGAACAGGGGCCGACGACGTAGGCCGGGAATCTCAAATCTCAAATCTCAAATCTCAAATCTCAAATCTCAGATCCCCATTGGACAGAACATAACCGCCCGCTGCCCGGCGTCGTGTCTGGTAGACACCCGCGTCCGCTGTTCTTATACTCTCCGTTTCCATTCCTTCACCGCTTGAGGAGCACCACCATGCCACGAAAACCGCAAACTGCCGAACCCCAGACCCAAGCAAGCGAAGCGCCCCGGGGTAGCAAGACCGCAGCCATCAGGGCGGCGTTGAAGGCCAATCGCGAGAAGATGCCCAACGAAATCGCCAAGCGGCTGAACGCCCAGGGCTGGGATGTGACGGCGCGGCGGGTTAGCGTGGTGAAGTCGATGATGAAGGCCGAACAGGAGGCGAAGACCGCCTCTGCGGGCGCAGCGTCGAAACCCTCTTTCGACGTTCCGAAAGATGCCGTGTCGCTGGCTTCGCTCAAGAAAGCGAAAGAACTGGCCTCGCAGCTCGGCGGAATCGACGAGGCCAAGGCGGCCGTTGCCGCTTTGGCGCAACTGCTGGACTGACGATTCTCCGAGAGTCGAAGGTCTCACTCTGCGGCCGGCGTCGAGGCAGGTTCCGCTGGCTCGCGGGCGCTGATTTCGCCCAGCCGGTCCGCGTCGGACTGGTAGGTGTACGTCAGCCGTTCCGAGCCCGGTTCCTGGCGCAGCACGGGCCATTGATTCGGACCCTTCTGCTCGCGCGCGTAACGCACGGTGCGGGCCTCGCTCGGGCGCCCCTGCGCGTCGCGTGTCAGGACCAAGGCTCCGTCGCGCGTGAATTCCTCGGTCGCGCCGTTGCGGGTCCGCGTCCAGCCGAGTAACTGACCTTGCGGATCGTACCGGTACGCATCTCGCCACGAGGCGGGGGTGAGCAGGGCCGGATCGGCGTAGGAGTCCGGTTCCGACGCGGGGTGATATTCGATGGCCGCGATGCGCTGCGCGTCGTCGTAAGTGCGTCGTTCGTTCGCGGGAAAGTACCAGCTGATGAAGGCTGGCGCCGACCACTGCGCCCCGTTGTGCGCGAATACGCCGACGTCCACCCGGCTGGACAGCAAGGCGCTGTCCGGCTCGACCGGCCGCCGGGGATGCCAAGCCACCAGTACTTCCGCCCGCGTGCCCTGCGGATCCAGCGGCTTGATCTGCACCCGCTCCGGATCGCCGCGCAGCAGCCCCCAGTGGTAGACCAGCGGCCGGTTGTTCGGATCGCGGGTGTTCTCGGCACTGACCAGCATCCGCCGCTGCCAGCGAGTCGCGCGGGCCACGCGGGCGATCGCCGAAACGGTGTCGAACACCTTCTCCGCCTCACCGACGTCGAAGTAATCCACGCCCGCACGGGCCGCATCCTCCTCCACAACCCGCAACTGGACCAGCGGCGGGATCTCGTCGGGCTTCAGGTCGTGGGCGGTGCGCACCATCTTCTCGACGTCCATCGTCTCGGCGCTGAAGACCGCCGGATGAGCCTTGCCGGTCAGATAATCTTCCGGTTCAGCCACCGATTTTCCGCTCAGCCGGAAGACCATCTGGACGGTCGGCATCAGCAGCTTTTGCTCGATCAACATGCGTTGCGTGTCCGGGCGGAACGCCGCCAGCATACAGGCCACGGCGTGCAGGAAAGGCCGGTCCGAACCCGACGAGCCTTGGCTGGTGATCATATACGGTGTGTTGGCGTGGTACACGTCGCCGAACGCGTCGGCATCGTGATCGCGGTGCTCCGGATAGAAATACAAGTGGTTGTTCAGGTACTGTTGAGCGAGCAAGTTCGCGGTGCGAGCCTGCCGCAGCGCGATGCGCGACTGACTGGACCAAAACGGGCCGCTCACCAAGGCCGTTGACGAATTGCCGATCGTCGGCGCATTGTGCAGGAACAGCTGCTGTAGGCCGTGATCGAATCCATGTTTCTTCGGCGGTTCGGCGTACTCGATACGCGTCAAGCCCGGAAACCGGGCGAAGTCCATGTTGCTGTGGTCCCGGTCACGGTTGTCATACAGGAACCCGTGCAAGCCGGCCGCCGTGCCTTCCTGCTGCCATTGACGCAGCAGGTCGCCGACGGGTCCGTTCAGGGTCGTGACCGGCTGGTCCCGATCGGCCGGAGGAAACTGGTGCAGCACGAGGAACTGTGGGATCTGCGCGATCCAATTCGTATTGGCTTCGCTGACCAGCGCCACACCCTCTTTGATTTCCGCTTGAACCGGCGGGGTGGGTCTCGCCTGTTGGGCCTTTTCCGCAGCGGCCAGGGCGAGTTCCTCGAATCGGGATAAGGCGCGAAGCGGCTCGAGATCGGCGTCTTTGCGCATGTGTTCGGCATCCGCCCAGCCGCGCTGTACGGCCGCCGCCAAGCTGGTCAACGCCGCCTCGGTCTTGCCCTGGACCGCTTGGGCACAGGCGAGATTGTAGTGGTTGGCCGCATTGTCCAGCCGGCGCTCCTGGACGGCGCGCGTCAACAGCTCCTCGGCTGCGGCCGGGTTCTTGGCCTGGGCCAACTGCAGGAAACGCAGCAATAGCGCCGTTTGCATCGCTTGGATCTGCGGGGCGTCGAATACGGTGTCCTTGGCGGGCTCCACAGCCGGCGGGGCTTCTTTCGGCCCCGCATCTTCGGCGCTGCGGCCCGCGGGGGCGCCGGATACCAGCAGGACGGCGAGAAAGGTCCCGGCGAACGACCGTCGGCAAGAGAAACGGCCCTGAATCTGCATGTCGGATCCTTTCGTAAACGGGTTCATGACGCGCCGGTCAGAATCGCGTCCGCGGACTCGAACTGATTCTACGCGAGCATACACAAGAACACACCGGCCTTTCCAAATCTTTTCACCAGCCGTCATGAACGGTCCGCCCGCCCGCTCGCACGCGTCGAACAAGCGAAAATGAGTGATTGAGGCGGGGGTGTTATCCGATGCAGAACTACTGACGATTCCGACTGCCAACGGCTGTAGAGATATCCGTCATGTCAGAAGACATTCACATTCAGAACTTCACCACCGGCGAAATCTGCGACTTGGTGCTGAGGAATGACGGCGAGATCACTGCCATCTTGGCGGATGCTCTGAAGCAGTTGATCTACGAAATGGCGGGCCTCCACACAAAGCCTTCCGCCGCCGAGGTGCTGAATCAAATCAAAAGGGCGGCGTGATTCTGCCGTTGCTTAATGCGTTCTCCGCACATTAGCCGGCGAGCCGCCATTCGGGCTCCGGGTTCATCAATTTCAAAAGCCCGGCCGGGCGCCTGACGCATTTGCCGCAATTCCAATTCGCCGCAGCGTTCGGGGCGGAGGCGAATCGGCCGGAACGCCGCAGCTTTCCCGCGAACTGCTGCACGCCTCTTGCACCGTCGAATTGATTCAGTATCGTAGGGAGACACCCCGAACAACGCCCACCTATAAAGGACCGAATCATGCGACGTGCGAACCTCGTCTTGACGGCGAGCCTGCTCGCGGTCACCGGACTGTGCACGGCCACGCGAGCCACGGCTGAACCGGTGATGAAAACCAAAGCCTTTTCCAACTCGCAGGACGGTTTCAACGCTTGCGAAGACCAGATCCGGGCTCGCCACGCCCATAATCTGCTCGCCGGCGGAGGCGTCAAGCTGACGGTCGAAAAAGCCCCAGAAACGATCGAAGCGGATTTTCTCGCAGACGGGCAGGCCGGCGAGCGGGGTGGATTTGGCCGAGCGCCGATGGGCGGGGCGCCGACGATCTTGGTGTGGTACTTGGGCGAGCCGAAGACGATCAAGGAAGTCGGCGTGTACACGTTCAACGGCGACAGCCGCGCGAATCAGGACTACGAAGTTCGCTTTTTCAACAACGCCGCGCAGGCGGGCGTGCGGCCTCAATTTGGCGATTTGTCCGATCTAACCAGCGGAACGACGGTGATCGGCGAGAACGCGGGCGGCTATCACAGTTGCTTTGTCGATTCTGCAGGCGGCACGCTGACTGCGGGCAAGGTCGATTGGATCGAACTGCGGATCTGGGGCTGTTACGGCATTCTTGCCGGGCAACCGGCCAAACAGCCGCAGATGGGCGGCTGGTCCTCGTACATCGAAATCGAAGTGTTGGGCGAAGCGCACGAAGTCACGCCGCCATCACCCGCCGAGATCGCCTATCAGCAGGCGGTCCGCCGCGCTCCGCCCGAGCCGGCGTTGATCAAACTGGCCGATTGGCGCCAATCGCTGATCGCCACGCGCGAAGCGATCACCCAATGGGAATGCGAACAGGATGACTTGGCCATGTACGCCGCCCCGGCCAGGCTCGGCCGATGGCACGTCTTGGGGCCGTTCCCGGCAGACAGCGAGTCCGTAAAGCAGCTGGACGGAGCGAAGCACGTCGATCTATCCGCTCGCTATGCCGGGCGCGACGGCCAAGCGATCGCGTGGCAAGCTCGCGACGATTTCGAGGACGGCCGGCCGATCGACGTGACGAGCTATGCCGGCGCGGCGGCGACGGACGTTGTGTACCTGTGCCGCGACGTGGTCCTTCAGCAAGATCTGCCGGGTGACCGGCTGGTCGCCCGCCTGTCCGCCAGCGACGGTCGAGTCCGATGGTTGCCGCAAGGCGTCCATCTCGACGATCGCGGTCCATTAGCGGCCAACAAGCGGCGCTGGCCCCTGGAGGGCCCCGCCGGCAATCACCAGTTGCTGGTGCGGCTGACGGCGGATCGCGACGGCAAACGGGAGTTCTGGTTCATGCCTCAGCCGCGCCAGAGCCGGCCGGGTGCCGGGGACGACAACGCTCGCGCGAGCCGCCGCCAGCGGGCGCTGGAGCGTGTGGAACGCGAATTTACCAGCCGGCTGGAATCCGCCCAGATTCGCATCGAACGCGACGCCGGGCTGTGGTCCAGCGACGCCAATCAACTGGGCGACTGGCTGCCGCAGCGAATCGATCGGGTGCTGGCGCCGCAGATTGCGACAGCGATCCGCCAGCGTCTGGCCAAGCTGCGCGGAGTCTTGTCCGCGAAAGACGTTGCTGGTGAAAAGGTTGCTGGTGAAAAGGTCGCCGGTGAAAAGGTCGCCGGTGAAAAGGCCGCCGGTGAAAAGGCCGCCGATCGGCTCATTTCCTGGATGGACGAGGTCGAACAGATGCTGAAGACCGAATCCGCGGTCGAACCGCTTCGGGCGCTGTTGTATCGCGTCGAGGCCGTGAGCCGGTCTGCCGCGCTGGCCGCGCGGATCCCGGCCCTCCGCCGCGCCGTCCAGGACCAAACCGAGACCTGGGGCGACGAGTATCCGCAAGCCGCCGAGCACCTGGCTCGTGTCGACGCGCTGGCTGGGGAAACCGCCGGGCTGGGCGAGCGAGTGTTCAGCTCCGCCGGCGATCCGCTGGAGGCCTTGCTGGCGGGGCAAGCCGAGATCGAACGAGCTGTCGCGGCGATCCTGCTGGCCAATCCCGTGCTGCGGTTCGAGAAACTGTTGGTCGTCAAGGGCAATCCCGGGTTCGCGACCAACTGGGGCGGCGCCAATCGGCTCGGGCAGGAAATCTGCATCCTTTCTCCGGTCCGCCCCGACGGCGATCTGACCACGATCCATCGCGGATCCGTCAGCGACATGGACCTGCACTGGGACGCCCGGCGGCTGTTGTTCTCCGATGGCAAGACCGTCTGGGAGATTCAAGTCGACGGCAGCGGATTACGGCAAGTCTCGCCTTCCGAGCCGCCGGTCACGCACTACGACGCCTGCTACCTGCCCGACGGCCGAATTCTGGCGATCTCGAATGCTTGTGAACAGGCCGTGCCTTGCACCGGCGAAGCGAACGTCGGCAATCTGCACGTCATGGACGCGGACGGCGGGAACGAACGGCGTCTGACGTTCGACCAGGATCACAATTGGAATCCTACCGTGATGCACGATGGGCGCGTGCTGTACACGCGCTGGGAGTACACGGACACGCCGCATTACTTCAGCCGTCTGCTGTTCCGTATGAATCCCGACGGCACCGGCCAGATGGAGTACTATGGCAGCAATTCGTACTGGCCCAATGCGATGTACTGGCCGCGTCCTATTCCGGGCCATCCGACGATGGTCAGCTGCGTCGTGTCCGGGCACCACGGGGTATCGCGGTCCGGCGAATTGGTGCTGTTGGATCCGGCTCGCGGGCGCCACGAGGCGCAAGGCGCGGTCCAGAAGATTCCGGGCTGGGGCAAGCCGGTCGAAGCGATCACGATGGACCAGTTGGTGCTCGATTCCTGGCCCAAGTTCGCCGCGCCCTGGCCATTGGCCGAACCGGTCACCCATCGCGGAGCCGGCAAGTACTTTCTGGTGTGCGTCCAGCAGGATCGGCTCTCGTCGTGGGACCTGTGCCTGGTGGACGTATTCGACAATATCACGCCGATCTTAACAGGCGGTTACATCACGCCGATTCCGTTGGTGCCACGGCCCCAGCCGCCGATCATTCCCTCGTTCCTCGATCTAGCGAGCAAAGAAGCGACGATCTACATGGCGGATGTCTATCAAGGTCCGGGGCTGGCGGGCTTTCCGCGCGGTTCCATCAAACAGTTGCGGATCGGCGCGCACCACTACCGTTATCCCGGCAACGGCGACACCGCGGCTTCGTCGCGCGAAGGCGGCTGGGACGTGAAGCAGATCCTCGGCACCGTGCCCGTCGAGGAGGACGGATCGGCCCTGTTCCACGTGCCCGCCAATACGCCGATTTTTATCCAGCCGCTCGATGCCGAGGGCAAGTCCCAGCAGGTCATGCGCAGCTGGTACACCGCGATGCCGGGCGAGGTCCAGTCCTGCGTCGGCTGTCACGAACAGCAGAACACCGTGCCGCCCAGCAAGTATTCCCTGGCGGCGGCAGGCAAGCGGCCGGCGCCGATCGAGCCGTGGTTGGGGCCGCCGCGAGGATTCAGCTTCGACCGCGAAGTGCAGCCGGTGCTGGACCACCGCTGCGTCGGTTGCCACGACGGGCAACCTTGCCGAATCGGCGGCGAGACATTCGCCACGATCGACTTGCGGGCCAAGCGGCTGCACGAGGGTTTTGAGGGTCCGTATAGTCCGGCTTACCTCGCCCTGCAGCAGTTCATCCGCCGGCCGGGCTTCGAGTCCGATTATCATATGCCCAAGCCGGCGGAGTACGAAGCGGACACCAGCGTGCTGGTGCAGATGCTCAAGAAGGGCCACCACAACGTACAGCTGTCCGGCGACGAATGGCGCCAGCTGTACACGTGGATCGACTTTAACGTTCCCTATCCGGCCAATTGGCGCGAGAGCCACCGGCCGCCGCAGGACCAGCAAGTCGAACGGCGGGCGACATACAAGAAGCTGTACGCGAATCTGGACGACCGCGACGAGGCGCCGCTAGAGCTGCCGCCGATCGCGCCTTTCGTGACTCCGCCCGAATCGCCGCCGCGGGCCGCACAGCCGCTGACCTTGGCCGGCTGGCCGTTCCCGGCGGACGAAGCGCAGGCCCGCCAGCAGGCGGCCGGATCCGCCCAGCGGCAATTGGATTTGGGCTCCGGCCTGGCGATATCTCTCCGGTTGATTCCAGCGGGCGAATTCGTCATGGGCGACCTGCGGGGCTTTGACGATGAATGCGCTCAGGCGATCGTGCGGATCGAGCGCCCGTTCTACCTGGGGCAATTCGAGGTGACCAACGCCCAGTACGCCCAGTTCGATCCTCGCCACGACAGCGGCGTGATCGACGAGCGGTGGAAGGACCGCTCGCGGCGCGGCACGGCGATCAACGCGCCCGACCAACCGGTGGTCCGCGTATCCTGGCATCAAGCCATGGCGTTCTGCGCGTGGCTGTCGGCGCAGACCGGAATGCGGTGTTCGCTGCCCACCGAAGCCCAATGGGAATGGGCTTGCCGCGCCGGTACCGACACGACATTTGCCGTGGGCGATTACACCTCGGGAATGTCGCCGTTCGCCAACATCGCCGACGGCACGATCCAGTCGTGGAATCACGGGCGGGCGGAGCCGAATTACCGGGACGGAATCGCCTTTACCGCGTCCGGCGGACGGTTTCCCGCGAACGCTTGGGGCCTGCACGACATGCATGGCAACGTGGCCGAATGGTGCTTGAGCGCGTACCAGCCGTATCCGTACCGGGCCGGTGACGGCCGCGACGCCGCAAACCGACCGGGGCTGAAAGTCGTCCGCGGAGGCTCGTGGAACGAGACGCTGAAGTACGCCGGTTCCGCATCCCGCTGGCGCTACGAGTCCTACAAGCCGGTCCACAACGTCGGCTTCCGCGTCGCGTGCGAAGCTGCCGCCGCGGCACCCGCCGTAGCGAGCGCGGCACAGCCGTAGCCGGCGCTGCACACCGAGGCTCGGACGTACATAATTCAAGATTGCCGGCAAATCAGGCTACCTAGGTGGCTCTGCGCCAGGAGCACGCAACCTGTTCCCGCCGTCAGTCTTTGAGGTCACGCCTCGTCTCCGCCAAGCGGCAAAGAATCTCCGAATTCCCTGTTGACAAGAATGGCGATTGGTTCGATACTCTCATGTGATATTGAGTCTCAATGTTGGTTTTCCGATGGTCTTGCTAGATGGTACGTTCCGATGAAGCCCCATTTCTGCCCGTCGAGGATTGTCTGTCTTGCGAGTGCCCTGCTGACGTTGGCGGCTGGATGCGGCCCGCCACAACTCGTGCTGTTTCCGCTGTCAGGAAAAGTGCTGTTTCGCGGAAAGCCCGTGCCGGGAGCTGAGCTGGCCTTTCATCCCTTGTTCGACGGACCAGGTTGGGTGCCGGTCGCGGCGGCGGCCCCAGACGGCGCTTTCGAGGCTGGTACGAAGTGGCCGGGGGACGGCGTTCTCCCCGGGCGGTACAAGGTTACGGTGATTTGGCGCCCCAGAGTGAATGAGGACGGAGAAGGCCCGAACGTGCTTCCACCTCGATACGCACAGGCGGACACTACCGACCTGGAAATCGAAGCGACTCGCGACGAAAGTCACCCCATTACCCTTGAATTGAAGGATTAGCCCATGCGATATGGCTCTCTTGCCGGCGCTACACGCCGGGGCATTCGTCCGGCCTTTACGCTCGTGGAATTGCTGGTGGTCATTGCCATTGTCGGGATCCTTGTTGCGATTCTCCTGCCCGCGGTGCAGCAAGCCCGGGAAGCGGCCCGCCGAACGCAGTGCAGCAACAATCTGAAGCAGATCGCCCTGGCGATGCATAACTTCGAAAGCAGCTTCGGGTACCTTCCCTTCGGCGACCGGTTGAACGATGCCAATGTCAACAAGGTGGGCCCCGGTGTGCAGATCCTGCCCTATGTCGAACAAGCCGCGCTGCACGACGCGTACGATTGGTCGATCCACTGGTACGACGCGGGCAATAATGCCGTCGTGCAGACGCACCTGAGCGTATTTGTTTGTCCCTCGACGCCGGATTCACCGCGGCTGTTCAGCGGGGTCGAAGGCGGCGTTGCCTTTACTGCATCCGCCACCGACTACATCCCGCCCAGCGGGGTCGGAAATAATGAAAAGAACTACGTGCAAAGCCAGTTCGGCTTGATCGTCGCGGATGACAAGTCCATCTTGACGAAGAAGGTAAAGAGCCCCAACTATCTGCGCGATGCGATCGACGGTTTATCGCACAGCGTCATATACATCGAATGCGCCGGCAAGCCCGACGTGTGGAGCGGTATGCTGCGGACGGGAGCCGCCAATACGAAGACGGGGTGGGCCAGCCACGCAACGGGTTTCGACCCCAAGATGCTGGTCCCCGGCGGCTGCGCCGGCACGGGGCCCTGCTGCGTCAACTGCTGCAACGATCAAGGCGTTTATGCCTTTCACCCGGCCGGAGCCAATGCCGCTCTTGGCGATGGTTCCGTCCGGCTGCTTGGTGCGACCATCTCGCCGCCGGTTTTTGTTTCGATCCTGACGCGTGCCAACGGCGAAGTGTTGCCGCAACTTCCCTGAGACATGTCAGTAACGCCAACGCGTAAGCGAATGCCAAGTCGTGCGAGCATCCGCTTCCGCTTCGAGTTGCGATCGGCCGAAGCCGATTCGGAGTGAGAGGTGCCGGCGATGTTTCAACCCGCGACGATTTCCTCCGACAAGAATCGGATGCTGCGGACGTTCCGCAAGTGGCATTCGTGGGGCGGCCTGCTCCTCTCGCTTCTGATCCTTCTGGTCGCCGCTACCGGTATCTTGCTCAATCACAAGGATCTATTTTTCCACGGGGGAGGGCGGAGCACCGGTCCGACGGGCTTGCTCACCTCGACGACGGATTTCCGCGCTCTGCCGATCAGCTTTGACCGCGCTCTGGAAGTGGCCCGCGAACATTACGGCGAAGTCCCGCTGGAGAAGATCGAACTGAGGGACGAGCGAGGCTGGTTGGCCTATAAAGTCGGCCGGGGCCACGGCGAAGAAATTCGCATCGACGCGCACACGGGCGAGGTGTTCTCGAAATACGGATTCAAAACCGCCGCCAATGCCGAGCCCACGCTCCATTGGGCAAAGATCGCCACCGACCTCCACACCGGCAAGCTCCTTGGGGCCGCGGGCAAGTTGGCGGTTGACGCCACGAGCATCGCGATCATCGCTCTGACGTTGACCGGCGTTTACCTGTGGTGGATCCCGAAACTTCGCAAATGGGAGAGGTCGCATAAACCGCGCCCGTGAGGGCGTGCATTACCGTTGATGATGGACAACGCCCCGTGTGCTCGGCCAACTGAAGCCCGGTGTGTGGTCTCTCGGTCGCACCCGCACGCAGCTCAACGCGCGGGGCGTTGCGCATGCGGCTAAACGACCGTCACTGGGATCGAGACGGGTTGCTCGAAAACACATTGGCAGCCCGCTGGCTGCTTACACGGTCTCGGGTGTCGGGTGTTTCCAGTCGCCGCGGTACTTCCGCGCAAGGTGCTGGTTGGCTTCGTCATCGCCGATCACTCGGCCCGCTTGGCGGTCCCAGGCCAGGCTGCGGCCGAGTTTCATGGACAGATTGGCGAGGATACAGCAAGCGGACGAGATGTGGCCTTGTTCGATATCCGCCACCGGCCGTTGAGCGTTGCGGCGGGCGGCTAGGAAATCCTGCATGTGCCGCCGCGTGGCGGGCGCGGCAAAGATCTCCGTCGCCTTGTGCTGCAAATCCTCGGGATACTGGTCGCGTTCGTCCAAAAAATCGCCGTGTTCCGGCGAGCCACTGCCGGAGGGAAGAAAATCGTAAGATCGGATGCTCAGCTTCAGCGTGCCCTTGTCACCGTACAAGGTAGCGCCCCAGGGATGCTCGGGCTCGGGATTCCGGCCCCAATTCCGTTGATTCCAGACGACCTGGACATCACCGTAATCGAACAGTGCGGTTTGCGTGTCATGCACGTTGATGGTCGAATCCGGGCGGCGCATCAGGATTCCGCCGCTGGCTGAGATGCTGCGGGGCCAGTCGAGATCGAGCAGGTAGCGAACGACATCCAGGAAATGCACGCACAGGTCGCCCGTCTGGCCGTTGCTGAATTCGCGGCAGGCCCGCCAGCTGCGCGGATGGATCCGGGGATTGTAGTCGCGCCACGTCGCCGGGCCGACGAACATTTCCCAGTCGAGGTGTTCGGGGGGAGCTTCGTTCGGCGGAAACTCGCCCGGCCCGCCATAATAGCTGTGAATATCGACGTAGGCGACTTTGCCCAGTTTCTCCGTGCGCAGAAAGCGGTCGCGGGCCTCTAGCAGATGCGGCGTACTCCGCCGCTGAAGCCCGACTTGCACCGTCCGCCCATACTTGCGTGCCGCGGCCACCATCGCTTGGCCTTCGACCACGTCGTAACTGATCGGCTTTTGGACGTACACATCCGCGCCCGCTTTGCACGCTTCGACCATCGGCAAGCAATGCCAATGATCGGGCGTTCCGATCAGCGCAACATCGGGACGCTGTTCGGCCAGCAGCTTTCGATAATCGCCATAGGTCGGCGGGCGCTTTTTCGAGGGCTGCCGCTGACTGACCAACTCCGCCGCTTCCTCGACCATCAGGCGATCGACGTCGCACAGGCCGACGACCTCGACCGGCGCGACTTGGATCAGGTGAAACAGGTCGGTCTTACCGTACCAGCCACTGCCGATCAAGGCGACTCGCAACGCCGCTTCCGCGCCGGCCGCAAACGCCCCCGCCTGCACCGCCGCCAGCGAGGCGGCACCACCGAATGCCGATTTCAAGAACTCCCGCCGCTTCATGATCCCTTCTCCTCTCAAGAAAAACGAAACCGATGAAAGTCGAGAACGTGAGTGACCGTCTCCGGCCGCCCAGAACGCGTCGTGTCGATCAGCCTGCCGCCCACTACCAACATGCGCCAAGGAAGATTAGAGCCCTCATCCCGGCGATGGTCAAGTTCGGCCGTGACCGCCCGATGAGAAACGCCGGCACGATGGCACGTTTCACGTAGCGGCACGCGGCTTGCGTAAAGACTGTAAACCGGATCGATATATTCGCGGCGTCAATCGGCTTTGGCGCGCAAGAATCTGCCGCACTGGCCGAACTGGCTGTGCAAGTTTTTCACACTTCCGGTCCGTCAACCGGTTGGGAAGAGGCCTGCGTTCTGGACGGGGGAGCGACCCGGATCATCGTTCGAACTCGGATGAAAACGTTTCGCGTGAGACGTGTTTTTTCACCTTTCTGAAGGAGCCGGTCATGGTAAGAGCCCTTGTATCCCTCGTGGCGATTGTTGCGGTGATCGCTTCTGCCGCGAACCTCGCGGCGTTTGAGATCAGCGTCAAGGTATCGCCCAACGTCGTCTCTCTGGACTCGCAGGGCGAGGTGTTGACGGTGCACACGAATATCGCTTACGGTGCGGTCGATGGCTACAGCGTGGCGTTGGACGGCCTCGAAATCCAGAGTTGGAAATCCGACAACCAAGGCAATTTCGTGGCGAAGTTCAATCTGGATGACGTCAAGGATATGCTTGATCCGGGAACGGTCACCCTGACGCTGACAGGCATGACGAGAGACGGCGAGGATTTCTTTGGCAGCGACACGATCAGGGTCATCCAGCCCAAAAAGTAATCGCCTCGTTGACGACCGAGAACAAGTTTGATGGAATGTTTGCCTGCCGAGTTGTTCAGCAGCCTTCCCTGCCGCGTCATCAAGGGGTAAAGTTTCATCCATCTTGTTTTCTCGCGTGAAGGAGGTCCGGCCATGAGAAGTCCGAAGACCGTGTCCATGTCCGCCCTTGTCGTGTGTGTGGCCGCCGTGATCAGCTTGTCCCCGCCCGCGCTTGCGCAGCCGACGCTGGGCGAGATCGAGCGGCTGGATCCGGCGTTTGACGCGATGATGGCAGCCGACGCCAAGATCGAGGTTTTGGCGAAAGGGTTCACGTGGTCGGAAGGCCCGGTTTGGGTACCGGACGCGACCGGCGGACATCTGCTGTTTTCCGATATCCCACGGAACACGGTCTTCAAGTGGAAAATCGGTGAAGGCATTCGCTTGTTCCTGCAGCCGTCGGGCTACACCGGCAACACATTCTACGGCTTGGAACCCGGCAGCAACGGCTTGGTGCTGGATCCGCAAGGCCAGCTGGTTTCCTGCGAACACGGCGATCGCCGCATTTCCGTGTTGACCACGCAAGGTGGAAAACGGACCCTGGTCGACAATTATCGAGGCAAGCGTCTGAACAGCCCCAACGACGCGGTTTACAAATCGAACGGCGATCTGTACTTCACCGATCCGCCCTACGGCTTGCCCCAAGGCTGGGACGATCCGCGCCGCGAACTGGATTTCTGCGGCGTCTATCGGCTGTCCAAGGACGGCGCGCTGACGCTGCTGACGACCGAAATGACGCGGCCCAACGGGATCGGTTTCGCCCCGGACGAGCGAACGCTGTACGTCGCGCAATCCGATCCCGCCGCCGCGGTCTGGAAGGCGTTCCCGGTCCTCGAAGACGGCACTCTCGGCACCAGCCGGCTGCTGTTCGATGCCACCTCGTGGGTCGGCAAACGGCCCGGCCTGCCGGACGGGATGGCGATCGATCGCGATGGCCGCTTGTGGGCCACCGGGCCGGGCGGCGTCCTTGTCCTGACGCCGGAAGGCAAGCTGCTGGGCCGCCTAAATACGGGACAACGGACCGCGAATTGCACGTTCGGCGAAGACGGCAAGTCGCTGTTCATCACCGCCGACTCGTACGTGTGCCGCGTCCGAGTCCATTGACGGCACCGCAGCAGGCACCGCTGGGAAATAGGAAACCAGATCAAGTGCCTGTCCCGCAGCGCAGGACACCCGTTCCATAGCAGCGCCTGCCAAGTCTGTGCGCGATTCCGCGTTCTTTCGTTTGCTTTTCCGCAAACAGCGGCAAGAGTTTAGGTGGATAAACTGGAGAGTATAGGTCGTGCTTTCCGGTTTGTAAAATTCTTTAGAAAAAGTCTTCTGATTCAAGCCGAATCAAAATGACGAAGACAGCGATCGTACGGAAGCTTAGCGGCTGCCAACGGGAGGGCACATCATCCGGCTTTTTGTCTCAGGTCTTGATGGGGATGGGCAGGTTGTATCGATGACTATATCCGCACCACACTACCTCCTGTTTTCGGAATCGCAGACGCCTCGCGCCGCGGAAGACGGCCATCTCGCGCGCCTCCGGGGCCAGTGGCGGTTTGTCCTGGAGACCGTCGACGGCCAGATTCGCTTCGAAGCGGCCGACGAGGAATTCGAATCGGAAGATGGCCGGCTGGCGCTGCTGGCGGTGGTCCGCGGATTGGAAGCGTTGGAGCAGCCGTCGCGGGTGACGGTCGTGACAACCAGCCGCTACGTCAGCCGGGGTTTTCTGTTCGGCCTGGAAGAATGGCGCGAAAGTGGTTGGCGCTGGGAACGTTTCGGCGAAATGACCCCCATCAAGAATCGGGACTTGTGGCAACGGATCGATCGAGCCATGCAGTATCATCAGGTCGATTGCCGGATCTGGCGTTTTGACATGCCCGAGACGCCGGCCCCCGTTTCGTCCACGCTATCGTCTCCCGTAGCACCGCGTCGTTGTGCCACCTCTTCTTCACCGCGGCCCAAGCCGCGCTCGCGACAGCCCACGGCGAAACCCGGCCGTCACGCCGCCGCGTCGTGGAGCCAAATGGTCCGCGCGTTCTGGCAAAACTGTCGGACTCGGCTGCGAGGAAGCTTTCCGCGGCTCGAAGCCGCGTAGCGGGGAACGCATCCGCAAGCAGAAAACACGTCAGGCATTCCCATCCGGCCCCGTTGGCCAGAAAGCCAGGAAAACGAACCGCGGAAACACGAAAATCGACGCGAAGGGAATCGGCTCTCAGGTCCTTCCGCCGTGTTCTTCATGACGAAAAGCAGTATCATCACGGAGGCCGTACAGTGCGCACGCAGTTGTCATTGAGTCATGTTGGAGCGGTCGTCAACGGAACCTGCGCCGATCCGTCGGAAGTCTTGGGGCCGCACGAGATCGAGAACGAGGGCCGCAAGGTCACGGCGGTGAGGGTATTTCTGCCCGAAACCCGGCAGGTGTGGGTGGTGCATCCGGGACAACCGGCGGCGCTGCCGATGCGGCGCGTGCATCCGGCGGGCTTGTACGAAGCCCTTTGTCCTTGGACCAGTGACGAACAGCAGCAGCGATATCAACTGCGAGTCGCGGATCAGCACGGTGCGATAAGAATGATCGAAGACCCCTACGCTTTTCCATCCCTCTTTTCCGGTTACGATTTATTCTTGCTTGGCGAAGGCAAGCATTATCGCGCTTACGAACGTTTGGGCGCTCACCTGCGCACCGTCGCCGGCGTGTCGGGCGTGAATTTCGCCGTCTGGGCGCCTCATGCCGTCAGCGTCAGCGTCGTCGGCGATTTCAATCAATGGGATAGGAGCCGGAATTTCCTGCGTCATCATCGGGCCAACGGGATTTGGGAACTGTTCATTCCCGGCGTTGGCACGGGCGAGTTGTACAAGTACCACATCAAGACTCGGGACGGTCAGGCGCTTGACAAAGCCGATCCCTATGCGTTCGGCGCCGAAGTCCCGCCCCATTCGGCTTCGGTCGTTCGCGACCTGGACGGCTATGTATGGGATGACGGCGATTGGCTGCAGCGGCGCCGCGAGACGAATTTTGCCCATCAGCCGATGTCGATCTATGAAGTGCATCTGGGCAGCTGGCAACGCGATGCGGGAGCGTGGCTGACCTACGGCGAACTGGCCCACCGCCTGGTCGACTATTGCCGCCGGATGAACTTTACGCACCTCGAGTTGCTGCCGGTTTCCGAGCATCCGTTTTACGGCAGTTGGGGCTACCAGCCGATCAGTCACTTTGCCACCACCGGCCGTTACGGCGGTCCGGAGGATTTCATGTATCTGGTGGACTACTGTCACCAGAACGGGATCGGCGTGATCGTCGACTGGGTGCCGGCGCATTTTCCCAACGACGCGCACGGCTTGGCGGGATTCGACGGCACGGCGCTGTACGAGCACGCGGACCCGCGGCTGGGCGAGCACCCTGACTGGGGCACCAAGGTGTTCAATTATGGCCGCAACGAAGTGCGCAACTTTCTGATCGCCAACGCCCTGTTCTGGCTCGACAAATATCACGTCGACGGCTTGCGCGTGGACGCGGTGGCTTCGATGCTGTACCTGGACTACAGCCGCGGCGAGGGCGAATGGGTGCCGAACGAGTACGGCGGCAATCACAATCTGCAGGCCATCTCGCTGTTGCAGGAGTTCAATCGCGTGACGCACGCCCAGTTTCCGGGCATTGTGACGATTGCCGAAGAGTCCACCGCGTGGGCGGGCGTTTCCCGCTCGACGGACAGCGGCGGTTTGGGCTTCAGCATGAAGTGGAACATGGGCTGGATGAACGACACGCTGCGGTACATGCGCCGCGAACCGATTCATCGCCGCCATCACCACAACGACTTGACGTTCAGCCTGCTGTACGCCTTTACCGAGAATTTCGTCCTGCCCTTCTCGCACGACGAGGTCGTGCATATGAAAGGCTCGCTGATCAGCCAAATGCCCGGCGACCTGTGGCAGAAGTTCGCCAATCTGCGACTGTTGCTGTCGTACCAGTGGACGCATCCTGGAAAGAAGCTGCTGTTCATGGGCGGCGAAATCGCCCAATGGAGCGAATGGAACCACGAACAGCCGTTGCAGTGGGACTTGCTGCAGTGGCCGAACCACGAAGGCATGCAACGGGTCCTGTCGGATCTGAACGCCCTGTATCGGCGGGAACCGGGCTTGCACGAGTTGGAGTTCGACCATTCGGGCTTTGAGTGGATCGACTGCAACAACGCGGCGGAGAGCACGCTCTGCTATCTGAGAAAAGCCCGCGATCCGCAGGACTTCGTCGTGGTCTGCTGCAATTTTACGCCCGTTCTCCGTCACGATTATGCGGTGGGCGTTCCGCTGGGCGGCACGTACCTGGAGATCTTCAACAGCGATTCGCAGCACTACAACGGCAGCAACGCAGGCAACGGATTAGGCCTGTGCGCCCAGCAGCCGGGCAGCCACGGCCGTCCGTTCACGCTGCGCATCACGCTGCCTCCGCTGGGCGCCGTCATGTTCAAACCCCAGCAAATGCGAGAGAGTTCGGACCGTTGAGCCCGGAAGGGGAATCGACCGTGTTTGCATTCAAAGAAAACTCGTCCCTGTTTCGATTATCCCATTGCTGGCTGGTTGCGGCCGCCGTTTTCTGCGCTGGCGGCCCCCTCGCCGCATCGGCGGCGGAGAAGCCGAATTTTGTCGTGATTCTCTGCGACAATCTGGGCTATGGCGATGTCGCCTGCTTCGGCCCGGCCAAGCATCGCACGCCGAACTTGGACCGCATGGCCGCGGAAGGGATCAAGCTGACGAGTTTCTACGCCACCAGCGGCGTCTGTACGCCGTCGCGGGCGAGTCTGATGACCGGCTGCTATCCGCGACGGGTAGGGCTGCACGTGGGCGGCCAAGGCGGGGTGGTCTTGTTTCCGAAGGACCAGAAGGGGATCGCAGCCGACGAAGTCACCATCGCCGAAGTACTGCAACAGGCGGGCTACGCGACGACGATCGTCGGCAAATGGCATCTGGGCGACCAACCGCCCTTTCTGCCGACGCGGCACGGTTTCGACAGCTACTTCGGCATTCCTTACAGCGACGACATGACGGAAACGGACGACGGCCGTCGGCCGCCCCTGCCGCTGATGGAAAACGAGCGGGTGATCGAGGCGCCTCCCGACCGCAATCTGCTCACGCGGCGCTACACCGAGCGCGTGATCCAGTTCATCACGCAAAACCGAGACCGGCCGTTCTTCGTGTACATGCCTCAGGCGATGCCCGGCAGTACATCAGCCCCGTTCGCAAGCGAGCCGTTTCGCGGGAAATCGGCGAACGGCCCGTGGGGCGATTCCGTGGAAGAACTGGACTGGTCGACGGGCGAGATCCTGGCGGTGCTGAAACGCTTGGATCTCGACGAGCGGACGCTCGTCGTCTGGACCTCTGACAACGGCGCCCCTCGGCGAAATCCGCCCCAAGGCAGCAACCTACCGCTGGCCGGCTGGGGTTACACGACGGCCGAGGGAGGCCAGCGGGTGCCCTGCATCGTCCGTTGGCCGGGAAGGATCCCGGGCGGTGCGGTGTGCGACGAACTCTGTTCGACCATGGACCTGCTCCCGACCTTTGCCTATCTGGCAGGCACCGAGCCGCCGGGCGATCGCCCCCGCGACGGCCACGACATCCGGGCCTTGCTCCGCGGCGAGCCGGGTGCCGCGTCACCCTACGAAGCGTTCTTCTATTACTACTTGGACCAGCTTCAAGCCGTTCGCTCGGGCCATTGGAAGCTGTACCTTCCGCTGGAGAGCAAATGGCACAATTTTCGCCGCGACGGGAAACCCGCCAAGGCGGAACTGTACGACCTGAAGCACGACTTGCCGGAAACCAAAAATCTGGCCGAGGCGAAACCGGAGATCGTCGAGCGATTGCTTGCTTATGCCGAGCAAGCCCGCGCGGACTTGGGCGATGCCGGCCGGCCGGGTGCGGGCCAGCGCGAACCCGGCTGGGTTGCTGACCCGAAGCCGCTGCGGCTGCTGGCCCATTGACGTTCCGCCAGTAAGATCTCGGTTGCTGTGTTGCGCCGTCGGACGGGCCATTGACCAGGCATAGGCCTCGGCCATAATATAACCAGATTGTTATTCAGACGATTTGCACTTGTACTGTGGCTCGTACTGTTTTTCCAGTCCGGCAGGCAGTCGATCCGTGTGGGAAGGGTGGAGTTGTGAGGAAACGAATCGCATTTACCTTGGTGGAACTGCTGGTGGTGATCGCCATCATCGGCATCTTAGTCGCGCTGCTATTGCCGGCGATTCAAGCAGCGCGGGAAGCGGCTCGACGCACCCAGTGCGTGAACAACTTGAAGCAGCTCGGAATCGCCCTGCACAACTACCACGATACGCACAAGATTTTCCCACCCGGTGGTTTATGGAGTTGCACGGCGCCCTGGACCACTCCAATACCGGCTCAATGCACCGCGCCAAATTTCACGGCTCCCCCTCAAGTCTTTCGTGGTTCTACTTTTGTCCACCTCCTGCCTTACGTGGAACAGCAGTCATTATACGATGCCGTCGACTTTAAGACGGGCAACGTTCACGATCAGAATGTTAGCGGCTTGCCGCTGAGACAGCACATTATCCCGGCATACGTCTGCCCTTCCGATACCAACAGCGGACTGTTCGCGAACGATCGCGCCGTGGGCAACTACGCCGGCAGCGAGGGCAATCAGAGCAAAGGCAACTCCGGCCCCACGGGATGCAACGGCTGCACGGACGGCTCCGTCTTTGGAGCCTTGAACACCGCCTGCAATCTGCCCGGTGCTTTGGGGTTGGTGCGCGGCGTGTTCTACAGGGAAGGGCACAATTGGGTTTGCAGCATGCGGGACATCACCGACGGGCTCAGTTCCACGATCATGATGGGCGAAGTCCGGCGCGACTGCAGCACGCACGTCCAGGCTGGCTGGGCGAATTCGAACAACCAGTCGGGAATGACCACCACGGCCATTCCGCTCAATTACGATTCGTGCGACAAAGTGAACAACGGAATTCCGGATTGCTGGAGATCATGCAATTGGAACACGGCCTTCGGTTTCAAATCGTTGCACCCCGGCGGCGCGCATTTCGTGCTGGGCGATGCATCCACGCGATTCTTCAATCAAAACATCGAATGGTGTACCTACCAAAAGCTGGGGCATAAGTCCGACGGAGAACCGGTTTCGGTTCCGTAGCGAGCGGTTCCCCTTGACGCGTTATCCACTGGAAAGGCTTCCTATGAGTCCGAGCTTGCGGTCCACCGGTTTCGTGCTGGCGGCGTTCGTTGGCGTGGTCGTTGGAATCACGGTCTTGATCGGTTGCGGACCGAGCCGGCCGGAAACGGTGCCCGTAACTGGCTCAGTGACGCTGGACGGAAAACCGGTAGACAACGCGGCGGTCGCGTTCTTTCCCGAGGGCGGCGGACTTCCGGCCCGTGGAATGACCGATGGCTCCGGCAAGTTCACGCTCATGACGTTTGTTGCGGGGGACGGTGCATTGCCGGGCAACCATCGCGTATCGGTCACCAAGAGCGAAACACTCGCGGCACCCGCAGTCGCGGCTCCTGGCGAGACGCTGGAAACGCCCACCGACGGCGGAGCGGCGGAGAACGTCAAGCACTTGCTGCCCATCCAGTATTCCAGCCCGTCCACCTCCCAGCTGACTACGGAAGTCAAGCGAGGGATGGGGCCCGTCGTCCTGGGCCTCAAGTCCAAGTAGTGCCGGCATCCCCCGCTCGCTCCCCATCACGTGCGGCAAGACCGCGATGATTCGCACGCTCATGGTGCATGGTCTTGGCTGATTACCAGCTGCGACGCGGCGTCCTCGAACCGCAGCTTTCGCTCGTAGTTCGTCCGTTGGACTTGAGGTTCCTGGGCCAAAGATCGGCAATAGCGGACCAAGTCGACGGCCTCTTGCGGACGCAAGGTGGGCGCTGCGGGATGCGGAGTGCCCGGCATGCCTGCCACGATTCTGTGATACAGCGCCGGCGGGTCCGCGCCGCCTTTGAGCGGCTCGTGAACCAGGTCGCGAGGCAGGGTGAACCGCCGAACGTCATCCTGGAGCAGCAGGTCCGTGGCTCCCCTGCCGTCGTCGCCATGGCACGCCAGGCAGCCCGTTCGGACGTAGACATCCCGCCCGCGGCGGATCGATTCGGAATCTGCGGGGCCGAGATCGGGCAGGAGGAGGACGCCCGCCGGCGTGATGCGATGCCGCACAATCTCGTCCACTTCTTCCTCATCGGCCGTTTCGCCCTCGGCGACCAGGCGGCCGATCACTTGCTCGGTCAGACCTTCGCGATGCATCTGCAACGTCCATTCGGCCAGTTGCCGGACGTATTCATCCGGCAGATCCCGGTAGGCGGGCATCGAAGTGCCCGGCATCCCTTGACGAATCACGCGTTGGATATCGTCGAGCGTAGCGACGCCGTTGGCCGTGCTGACCAGACGAAAGGGTTCGAAGCGGAAGGCCCGAGGCGGAGGAAACAGATGCCGCGCCGCGCGGCCTTTGCCATCCCCGCGGTCCCCGTGACAGCTGACACAATGTTCTTGGTACAGCACGGTGGCCAGTGACTGCGGCGTGCGCTGAGCCGGCGATAACTGGTCGTCGGCGAGCAATTCTGCCAGCGGCAGCGGCGGTGCGGATCTCCCGGCAGGCATTGGCGGGATTGCCTGTTGAGCGATGGGGGCTCGCAACCCACGGAGCCGGAGCTCGTACATCTCCGCCGTCGCGGCGCCGCCGAAGTCCAGCCAGTCGATGATCGTCAGGGCCTGGGGCGAACGTCCCGACAACGAACATGCCAGTGCGGCGGGCCAAGCCAGCGTTTCCGTCTCCGCCGAAAAAGCGATCGACCGCAGCCAACGCCGAGCGGCATCGTAGCGGCCCCGTTCCAATTCGATCTCCGCCATCTCCGCGGCGATCGTCGGCTCGGAATCGGCGCGTAGAAATCCGGACAAGATCCCGCGGGCCGCTCCCAGCTGACCCCACTTTCGTGCGACTCGCGCTGCCCCTGTGAGGGCAGCAACGCTCGCCGATGACAGCCGTTGCAACTGTTCGTACTGCTGCCGCGCTGCGTCCAAGCGATGTTCTTTTTCGAACTGTTGCGCCAATGCCAAGCGCGCCAGTTCGTGCCGCGGCTCCGCGTCGACGGCTTGCTGAAAGTGCCGCTGCGCCGAGCGGGGTTCGTCCAGCCAACGATCGAAGATGCCGGCCATGTAGGCGCCATCCGCGTCGCCGGGGTAGCCGGTGGCCCAAGCGTCCAGCACCGCACGGGCCTTCGCGGCGTCTTCGCGCACCAGATACCCGGATACGAACGCCACTCCGACGTCACCCGGCCAGGCGCCTCGTTCGACCAGTGTGCCGAGTTCAAGTTCCGCGCCGGGATACAGCTGTCCGGACTGGATCAGACCCAGCTTCCGTTCCGTCTGGAGCCGGTGCTCCGAGCCGCCGTACCGCTGGGCTCGGACCAAGGCGTCCGCGGCGGCATCCGCCTGACCCAGGCGACGAAGACAGGCGGCGCGCAGCAACTGTGTCTCGGCGTTCTCCGGTTCCCATGCCTCCGCTCGCTCGAGGGCGGTTTGCGCATCGCTGATCGCCCCCCGCCGCAGATTCTCCGCCACATGGCGATGAATCCACCACACCATGACGTCCGCGGCTCCCAGGTACGCAGCACCTGCCAGGATGCCGACGAGGAGCACGCCCAAGGCGACCCCGACGCTGCGGCGGCGTCTGATGATCGGAATCGATGGTTTGAATGGCATCGAGGTGCTGCTGGAACGGTGCGGACAAAATGAACCCGGCTTGCCGGCCGCCGGGCATCATACCAGAATGGTAACGAGCGGGCTGCACGGCAAACCGTCAAGACGCGCGAGGCGAACGCGCCAAGGGGCGGAACGAGGAGGAATGATTGAACCTGCGTCTTCTGCGGCAAATGCTGGTGATTGGATTCATCGTGCTGGCCGCGTGCGCAGGCTGGGACTGGTTATTCCGTCGGTGCCGGACGGGCGAGGACGGTGGCGGGACGGCGGTTGGTGAAGCTCCGTCGCCTCCGGCTGCCGACTTGGAACATCGCATAGCCGCGTTTTGCGGCGACTGTCACGCAGTGCCCCAACCGGCCAGTTTTCCTCGCGATGCGTGGCACGACGAGGTACGACAAGGCTATGCGTTCTATGCACGCAGCGGCCGCACGGATTTGGACCCTCCTCCGGTGGGGGAAACCGTCGCGTACTATCGTGCGCGGGCTGCCGAACGGATTCATTTCCCCCCGCCCGCCGAGACCGCCGCGCCGCTGGGCATTACGTTCCGGCAGGAGATGATTTCCATGCATTCTCAGGCCGGCATTCCTCCGGCTGTCTCTCATTTGAAGTGGTGCCGTCTTGGGAAAGATCAGGCCGCGATCCTGGTGGCGTGCGACATGCGGCGGGGGACCGTCACAGCGCTGAACCTCGCCGGCCGCGACCGCTCGATCCAGGTGCTGGCAGCTCTGGATAACCCGTGCCACGTTGAACCTTGTGATTTGGATGGCGACGGGCACATGGACTTGCTGGTCGCCGACTTGGGCGGCTTTCTCCCGGATGACCACCAGCGCGGGCGCGTCGTATGGCTGCGCCAGGACGGCTCGAACGGATCGTTCGAAGTGCGCGTGATCGCGGATGGATTGGGCCGCGTGGCCGACGTGCGGCCCGCCGATTTCGATTCAGACGGCCATCTCGATCTGGTGGTCGCCGAATTCGGCATGTACCGTACCGGTGGCATCTGGCTGTTGAAGAATATTGCGGCTGCCGGAGACTCGCCGCAGTTCCAACGCCACTTGATCGACAATCGGCCCGGTTCGATCCACGTCCCCGTGCATGATTGGAACGGCGACGGCCGCGAAGATTTTCTGGCGTTGATCAGCCAGGAATACGAGAGCGTGGAAATCTTCTCTAATCTGGGCCGAGGCGAGTTTCGCCGACGACCGCTGTGGCGTGCGCCGGATCTGACGTTCGGTTCCAGCGGCGTGGAACTGGTGGACCTGGACGGCGATGGCGACCAGGACATCCTGTTCACCAATGGAGATGCGTTTGACAACATGTACGCCACGCCTTGGCACGGCATCCAGTGGCTGGAGAATGTAGACGGACGTCAATTCACGTATCATCGACTGGCCGCCATGACCGGGGCATATCGCGCATTGGCGGGCGATCTGGACGGGGACGGCGATCTGGACATCGTCGCCGTGTCCTGGTTGCCTTCTCAGGTTATGCCCGCGGAATTGCGCGCGGTTTCGCTGCCCTCGGTCGTCTGCCTGGAACAGATCGCTCCGGGCCGCTTCGCCTGTCATGCGTTGGAGCGGGGGCAGACGATTCACGCGACTTGCGAACTGGGCGACTTCGATGGCGACGGCGACCTGGACCTAGCTATCGGCTCGCATGTGCCCCACAGCCGCAACGGATCCCACTGGCTGACCATCTGGTGGAATCAACGGATCGGCCACTAGTGCGAACAAACGCCAGAACATCTGGGCCCGGCCGGTTGTCCCTGGCCCGTCCGTTGATATAATCAAAGTTCTTGAAATGGGAGTGTCGAAAGCACTCCGGAACCTCGCGCGAGATGACCCTCCGCCGGCCCCGCCACAGTGACGTTTCAGAACTCGTGTTCGCTTAATCACAGTCACGCACCGGCGTTTGAGGCAGTTTATACAAATAGGTATTCCGCAACTAGACGATTTTTACACGGGAGATGTTCATGGAAATAGCAGAGAACGATGAAAGCCCCCGCTTTCGAGTTTACCGGTTTTTTTGGCTCTTGTTGGCAGCATTCTTACTGGTTGCTGGTTGTGGCCGGGGGGGCGGCACCCATGTTGTCCGAGGCACGGTGACTTATCAAGGACAGCCGCTACAGCATGGCTCGGTCATGTTCAATTCGATAGATACGGCGTTGCCGCCCGCCGTAGGACGAATCGACAGCGACGGAACCTACGAGTTGAGAGCGGCTCCCGGCGAGTACAAGGTCGTTGTTAACGCGACGACGCCGGTTGATCTGAGCCTGGAGACGGACGATCCCGCCTACAAACCGCCCCAATCCCTTATCCCGGAAAACTATTCGAATCCGATGACAAGTCCTCTGCAAGCGACCGTCGGCGCGGGAGACAACGTCGTTGACCTGACCCTTTGACAGCTCATTCATCCGAGCTCCATGGTATCTCTCTACGGCCCTATCGCGGAGCAATGTTGACCTGACCCTTTGGCAGCTCTTTCATCCGAGCTTCATTTCCTCCCTCGTTCTTCAGTAGAAGGCAAACGTCATGTATTCACCATTCTGCAAGCGGACGCGACGACGTGGATTCACGCTGGTCGAACTTTTGGTCGTGATCGCGATCATCGGGATTTTGGTGGCGTTGTTACTGCCGGCGATCCAGGCGGCGCGGGAGGCGGCCCGGCGCGCGTCATGCACGAACAACATGAAGCAATTCGGTTTGGCGATCCACAACGTTCACGACACGTTCGGCGTGATTCCAGCCGGATCGTTCCCCCCTCGTCCGGCGACATCGCCGACTCCCGCAAGCCAATGGCGATACAGCCGATTTAGCGGCTGGGCGGTGCTCTTGCCGTATCTGGAACAGCAGGCGCTGCACGATTCATTCAACATCTTCGAGGATTATGGGCACGCGGACAACATCCCTCAGGACCCCGTCCCCTTGCTTTTCTGCTCGTCCCGCCGCGCTCCGCGAAGACAGCCGATAACCAACGGCCAAGCGCAAGGAGACTACGCTTTTTGTGCAGGCGGACAAATGGCAAATGGAACGTGGAGTAATGTGATTGCCGATCTGAGCGCCAGTCAAAATAACGGCATGTTCTTGGCGCCGGCGCTGGAACCGGGTGGCCGCATTTGGCTCAAACCCGGCCAGTTGACCTTTGCGCAGATAACGGACGGCATGTCCAACACGTTCGCGGTGGGAGAAAAGCGGGTCGAAGAGTTTCGGAACGCTTCCAACGTCCTGATTGACGGGGTGACGCAAGGTACGGCGGACGGACCTCAATTTCGCTGGGGCTATCATTCGAATCGTGTCGTGAGGTCGCCGATGAACGGCCCGATTCTCACGACCTGGAACGATACAGACTGTAATTTTGGTAGCAAGCACCCAGGCGGATGCAATTTCCTGTTCGGAGATGGCGCCGTCCGCTTTATCCCGGAAAACATCAACTGGGACGTTTACAACACGCTCGCTGCTCGCGATAGCGGCAAGCCCGTTGCGCTGCCATAATGCGGCATAATTGCGAATTTCCCTACGACACGAGCTTTCATGCGACAAACCATTTGCCGCCTTCGGTGTCCCGCGGTATACTTTGCCCATCGGCGCGAAGAGTTGTCTCCGGCGATTGAAGCGAAATATGTGGATTCGTCCGGTTCGATCAACGCTGGCAGGCACGAATCCGCACATCCCGCGCGAGTTGGCTTCCGCTAACTTTTTTGGCGAGCGTCAGCCGATAATCGCAGATGACCTCGAACTGGCCGCAAGAGGCGGAATGCGTTCATGAAACTCCCAACCGTAGCATCGAGACTCCTCGCCTGCTTGGCAGCCTTTGTGCTGGCAATTCAGCCGGCTGCCGGGAGTCCCTGTCGTTGCGACGAACGGGATCCCGACGTTGCCGGCCGAACGGGCAAATCAACGTCGTGTTGTTGTGCCACGCGACTTGGCGCAAAGGCCCCCTCACGGCGAAGCTGCTGCCAGAAGGCGGAGAGCCAAGGGCAATCCCCGTCGCCCTCGTGTGTTTGCGGATGTGGTTCCCATTCGCCCATCGTACCGCAGCAGTCACCTGTCCAGCGAAATCAAAATGCCGAAGCGGCCTTCGCGGGGCTCTGCCTCAGCGGTCCAGCGGTCGAGATGACATCTCGGGCCGGACAATTCACGGACAGCGCTGTTGCTGCGATATCCGCCTCGGCGTTGGAGCGTTGCGTCGCGCTGTGCAAGCTGACACTCTGAACCGCTCTCTTCAAGGAGGCGCTGCGCGCGGACTTTCGCCGGTCGCCTCGTTCCGGCGACGCGACTCGCGGGATCTCTCTCGATTGGTCGGCCATCCATCTGTCCTAACCCAGCGGGGCCTTTGCGCTGTCCTACCTTAAGCGGATCAGTGCTGGATAAGTCGCAAGAGTCAGCGAAATGTGGGAATCTTTTGACATCGAAGAGCAATCTAAGTTAGGCCGCAAACGTCCGGTCATGTTAGACGCGGCGAGTGTACTGGTTTGGCGTCGGCGGGCCACCTCGGCCGACGGGAGCGAATGCTGTGAGCAAGATCCTCATCGTAGACGATGAATGCGACGTTCGCATCGTGTTGGAGGACCTCGTGCGCGCCTCCGGGTACGAGGTGGCGACGGAACAACGCACGGTCGGCGCCCTGGAACGTCTGCAACACGAGCCGTTTGATCTGGTGATTTTCGACATCAGCACGCCGGGAATGGATGGCCTGGAGGCGCTGCGCCTGATTCACTGCCGTCAGCCGCTACTGCCGGTGATCATCGTGACTGGGGAAGACTCGACGGAGACCGCCATTCAAGCCACTCAGCACGGCGCTTTCGATTACCAACTCAAGCCGTTCCAGCCCGACGGCATGCTGCGGAGCATTCGCCGCGCCCTGGCCGGCACGCAGCTGATGAAGGGCCGGATCACGGCGGACCAGTCGCACGTTCCGCCCCTTCAAGACACGCTGATCGGGAGCCACTCCGGAATGCAGGATGTCTACAAGGCCATCGGGCGTGTGGCCGGCACAGATATTATGGTGCTGATTTGCGGCGAATCGGGCACGGGCAAGGAGTTGGTCGCGCGGGCGATCCACCGGCACAGTTTGCGACGCGAGAAACCGCTGCTGGTGGTGAATTGTGCCGCCATCCCCGAGCCCCTCTTGGAAGGCGAACTGTTCGGCTACGAGCGCGGAGCGTTTACCGGCGCGGTCGGACGGCGGATCGGCAAGTTCGAGCAAGCCGACCAGGGCACGATCTTTCTGGACGAGATCGGGGATGCGCCGCTGAGCATTCAAGCCAAGATCCTCCGTGTGCTCCAGGAAAAGACGTTTGAGCGCCTGGGCGGCGACCAAACCATCCGCGTCGATGTGCGCGTCTTGACTGCCACCAATCAGAACCTGGCCGAAGCCATCGCAGCGGGGATTTTTCGTGCGGATCTTTTTCATCGACTCAATGTCGTCTCGATCCACGTTCCGCCTTTGCGCGAACGACGGGAGGACATTCCGCGGCTGGCCGACTACTTCCTGACCCGCTTCGCCCGCGAAATGCATCTCGCCAAACCTCTGTTCGCGCAAGACGCGTACGAGTTGCTGCTGAAGTACGCTTGGCCTGGGAATGTGCGGGAATTGGAGCATTGCATCCGACGCGCGGTGCTCTCGACTCGCGGCTACCCAATTCAAGTTTCCGATCTGGTGCTCAACGGTCACGGGCGCAGCGGCTCGCCGGAGAGCATGGGCATCCCCACCGGCGAAGGACTCCAAGGGATCGTGCGGCAGTATCTCGATGATTACCGAGGTGATCGAGGCCACGAAGATTTGGTGGATCAACTGGAGAAGACTCTGCTCGCAGAGGCCGTAGAACGGGCCGTTGGGAATCGAACCCGTGCCGCTCAATTGCTCGGCCTGCCGCGCGGAACCTTTTTGGCCAAGCTGCAAAAATATGGACTACAGAAGGATTGTCACCGATGAGATCCAAGAATTTCTCTGTTCCAACCAGCGAGGCATGGGTGTCGATTTTTCGTCGATTCGTCGAAAATCCGGCGCTGCCACCGCCCACCGTTCGCTGGTATGATCAAGTGATATATCTGGATCCCGTTGTGGTTCAACGAGTTCCGATCATTCGCTGAACGACCTTCTGCTTGGCACGCGGCGTGCATATAAAGAAGTTACCTACGTTGGCTCTTTAGAGATGGACTAACAGACATGGCGAAACAAGATCATCGTTTCGGCGCGAAACACGGCCGGCGTTCACGGTCTCGCAAATTGCGGCCCTCGGCCCGACACAATTCGCGTGCCCCGTTGTTCTTTGAATCCCTCGAACCTCGCAACTTGCTGGCCAACGGCTGGCTCGCGAACGCCGCGCCATTAAGCTTGGATTCGCCTGACGCGCCCAGCTCGTCGATCTCCTTTGAACAAGGTGCCATCGCGCAAGACGACACCATCGGTTCGGGGCACATGCTGATGATGTCGACGGACATGCATGGGAGCACGGCAGCCGGCATACACGAGATGGGCGGAACGCCCACACTGACCGGCGCCGCGATTCCGGATGGCGGCGCCGATTCGCAGGAAGCCGTCGGCGACCATCACGACTGTTGCCGGCCGCTGCCGGCCGTCTCTATCAAGAGCGGAACGCCCATACTGACCGGCGCCGCGATTCCGGATGGCGGCGGCGAGTCGCAGGAAGCCGTCGGCGATCATCACGACTGTTGCCGGCCGCTGCCGGCCGTCTCTGTCAAGAGCGGAACGCCCACACTGACCGGCGCCGCGATTTCGGCTGGCGGCGGCGATTCGCAAGAAGCCGTCGGCGACCATCACGACTGTTGCCGGCCGCTGCCGGCCGTCTCTGTCAAGAGCGGAACGCCGGCACTGGCCGGCGCCGCCATTTCGGATGGCGGCGGCGAGTCGCAGGACGCCGTCGGCGACCATCACGACTGTTGCCGGCCGCTGCCCGCGGCACCGGAGCTTACCGTCTCGCAGGTGGCGACGAGGACCATGGCCGTCAGTGGCGACGCGCATGGGGACGACACGCACGGGGACCACCACGACTGTTGCCGGCCCGTGCCCACAACGCTCATCACGAGCCCGACCCCGGCAGCCACCATTATCGCGGACGATTCTCACGGCGACCACCACGACTGCTGCCGGCCGTTGCCGGCCGTCTCTGTCACCGCTCAAATGCCGGCCGTAACCGCCGAAACGGCTCCGTCTGCGGCCGCCACGATATCGGCCGAAACCGTGGCGCCCCTTGGTCCAGCGATATCCGGCGACGGCGAATCCTCGCAGGGCCAGCCGGCGTTCTCGCCGGTTCCTCCGAACGACTCGGCACCCGCGTTCAGCCAGCCGCCGGTTGTTCCGCTGCTCGGGGATGCTCGGCCGAACGGGAGCCGGTCCGGCTGGGGCGCGCCGACGGCCTCGGGCATTTCATGGGACGATTACGGGACGAGATGGATGAATGGGACCAACGTTCCGTCGATTCGTTCCCAGACGAAGCAGGCGAACGACAAGACCGCGGCCGATGACGCCTATGTTGCCGCCGTCGATAGTTTGATGCTCGAGCGTTCTGACTTGTGGGACGGTTTAAAGACGGCGGAAGGTGAGGGCGAGCTAGTCCCCAACTTTGCTCTGCTTGATCTTAATCCCGCGTCGGCCACATATCAACAAACGGTGTCGCCGCGCGATTATCTTGGAGCTGTGTCGGTTTGGTTTTTCGGATATTCAACGTGACACGGCTGTCGCGTCCAGTTTGGGCGTTTGGACCAGCTGCAAAAGGATCTAGCCGCCGCCTATCCGCTGTTGCGAATCCAGGTGTTGGGCGTGAACTGGTTCGGCCTGGAATCGGCAAACGGGGAGATGCTCGAAGATAAGAGCCTTCCTTGGATACAGGACGTGGATAGCGACCAAAACGGCTATTCGGACGTGTGGCAAAACTGGGGCACGGAACATCTTGATTTGGTCGTGCTCGATGGCAGCGGCAGACCGGTAGCTTGGGCCAATATGAGCACCTTTAACCTGGAACTGCCGGCGAACTACGCCGGTTTGCGGGACGACTTGGTCGCGGCAGCGATGGCGAGCCAAAAGCCATGGCGGAATGCCGGAAAGCCGCTCGATGTGGACAACAGTGGCGCCGTCCTACCGCTGGACGCTTTGATTGTGATCAATCGGATCAATACGATCACGACGCAGCAGTTGCCACCGCCGGTAACCGCTCAATCGCCGCCGCCCTATTACGACGTGAACGGCGATGGCAGCGTCACGCCGCTGGACGCGCTTCTGATCATCAACTTCCTGAACGTTGGGTCCTCCGCTGCGGCTGGCGAAGGGGAGTTGTGGCTGCAATGGTTGGCTGCAGACTTGACAGGCTTGAACGTCCCGTGGTTCGAAAAAATGTGACCGCGAATCGAACGAGGAAATCTCCAAACCGAACATGTCTCACCGTCTCACCAACTGGCGCCCGTCGGGCGTTGCCATCGAGGTCAATCCTGCCGGGATCCGGCAGACAGCGTTCCTCGCCGCGCCGGACAAGCCATCGTCTGCAGGCGAACAGGAAGCGAACGATCCCGCTTCGGCGCCGGACCCAAACGGCCGGCTTCGAACCGTCGCGCCGGCGGGCTCTGCAACGCGGCTGGGGATGGCAGCCTCGGTGACCAAGGCGATGGTGAAATTCGCCGCGTCGGGATTCCAAATGGTGGATGCGGATACGCACCGAGTGCGGGTCGTACAGTGTAGTGGTTGCCCGCACCACCAGGGCAGCAGGTGCGACGTGTGCGGCTGTTTCTTCGACAAGAAAGCCTGGCTGCCTCACGAAGACTGTCCGCTCGGCAAGTGGCCGGCATAGCCCGCCATGCTCTGCGCAACGAGCCTCGGCAGGGGCGGCGTCTCGGACGCAGGGAGGACGCTATCCAGACGTTATCCGGCTTGCGAACCGAGTTCCCGCTTGAGCGCCAGCGATACCTGCTTAGCCAGGCCGACGAGTCGGTTGGCAAAACCGTCCTGCAAGACGATCGGTTCGGGGGCGCCCGGATTTTGGCCGATATAGGCTTCGATCTGGGCCAACATGGGGCGAAACTCGGCTGCGGCGGCCAAAGCCTGCTGGAGTTGCATCTCTTCCAGTTGGATCAGCAGTGACTTCAGGACCGCAACCACCTTCGTCGCTGTAAAACGCTTGGCAGGCAGGTTCTCTGTCAGTTCGGGAAATGCAGTCAGGCTAGAGGTCAAGACCAGCGACGTGCTACCGATGCCGCGGAGATATTCCAAGTTCATGCCGAGTTTGACAAATTGGTAGATTGGCGTTGGAGGCATCGCAGCAATCCTACGGGTAAGAATAGAGCGTGTCGATCAGTCGCATTTCGAGGCGACGCCATTATAGGGCATCGAGGCGAATCACGCGAAGGGGATCTCCTCGAACTGTCCGCTGAACTTCGTCAAGACGAAGCTCGTGCTTCAGCAGATGCGGGGCGGGGAAGTCCTCGCCGTGCTGCTGGATGAACCGGGTTCGCGAAACGTGCCTGCCAGTGTCGAGCAGGAGGGGCATCGAGTCCTGTCGGTGGATCGAACCGGCGACGCGTGGCAACTGATGGTACGGAAAAAGGAGTGAGCGAGCAAGAATTGAAGTACAATGACAGGCCGTCCTGAACTCGGGGCATGGTGCGGGCGACGCACCACTTTCAAGAAAGGGCCTTGTCATGCGGTCCCGGCTGCTTGTATTCGGCGCGTGCTTCCTGTTCGCGTTGCCGGCGGTCCCGCCGATCCACGCGGCGGTCGACGAAGGCAATCGGCTTAGCTACCTCGACGACGATTGCCGCCGGTACGATGTCGGCTGGCAGACGCCGAAGCTCGTCACGCCCCAATGGATTGGCCGACGCGGCGTCGAAGCGGCGATCGTGCTGGCGGTCGACGACCGGGGGGATCCGGCCGCCTGCGAGGCGTTTCTGCGGCCGATTCTCGAGCGGCTCAGACACATCGACGGCCGCGCGCCGCTGAGCATCATGAGCAACGCCGTCGATCCGCCGCAGGCCCAGGTGGAGGTTTGGCGGAAGGGAGGCGCCGAGATCGTCCCTCAGACCACGCCGAGCGGGAGTATCGTCCCGCTGGACTCATCCGTGTTTCAGTTGTTTACGCCCGCCGATCCCGAACTGCCCCGAGATCTGGTATTCGCCGACGACGGGGGACAGCGGTTTGCCAAATACCTCCCGCACGACCGCAGCGGGGGCAATTACGTCCGCGACTATCCGTACCCGTTCGTAATCGACAAACTGCGTTGGGAACTGCCGTCGGCAATTCCCGATGGCCGGCAAGGTTTTCGTCGCCAGGATGCCCACCATGCCGATACGCTACGGGATCTGCAAGCCGCGCTGGACGCCACCGTGCTGAAACGGGGCGTGTTCACGTTGACCTTTCAGCCTGGAGCGTGGATGCAGAGTCGTCAGCTGATCGAATTGATCGATCATGCCGTCGGACGTTACGGGGACAAGGTCATGTTCTTGAACTTCCGCGAAGTGGCCGAGCGTCTGACGGCAAACCTGCTCGGCGGCGAGTCCTTGCGGACCACCCGCGGCCACGATAACGGCGTCCGACTCGCGGACGTGAACCACGACGGATTCATGGACGTGATCGTCGCCAACGCTCGGGTGCGGCAAACTCGGGTGTGGAGGTCGGCCGACAGCGTCTGGTCGGTCGCGGACTTTCCGGTACCTATCGTATTGGTCGGGGCGGACGGTCGGCGGCAGGACGGCGGCGTACGATTCGGCGTGCTGCGTACGGATGGCAAGGCGAGCATTTTGGTCCGCAACGAACGCACCGCGGGCGTCTGGCACTTTGACGGTCGCCGTTGGGTCAGCGATCCGCAGGGACTCGCCGGCTTGGATGCCGTCCGAACCGCAGACCAGGGCTGCGACGGGGGCGCGCGGTTGCGTGACCTGGACGGCGACGGAATCGGCGAACTGATTGTGGGCAATCCCGAACGATCGGCCGCGTTTCGTTGGCGGCCGCCGCGCGGCTGGGAGCGGCTGCCGTTTGGCCTGCCCGAGCGGACGCGGATCGTCGACGGCCGGGGCTGCGATGCCGGCCTGCGATTTGTCGACGCCGACGTCGATTCGCACCCAGACGTGGTCTTTTCCGATGCGGAACGTTACGGGGTGTATCGGTTCGTGTCGATGGCGTCCGGCTGGTCGCAGACAATGCTCTCCGGCCGGCGGGGCGACGCGGGCGAAATCCCGGCCATCGTCCGTGCCGACGGCACGCCCAACGGCGTCTGGTTCCAGGACTACCGGATGTGGCTGCAAAACGAAGCGACCAGCGAGCTGCCGGGCCACGTCGAGATGCGGCATATGGTCGAGCTGCTGGGCACCGAGCGCGAGCCTCCACCGCGTACGCCGCAGGAAGCGCTGGCATCGTTCGACGTGCTGCCGGGCTTTCGGATCGAACTCATGGCCGCCGAACCGCTGGTGGTAGATCCGGCCGATCTGGCTTGGGGGCCGGACGGCAAACTGTGGGTCGTCGAGTACCGCGATTATCCCTTGGGATTGGAGAACAAAGGCATTCCTTGCGGCCGGATCCGCTACCTGGAGGACGCCGACGGCGACGGCCGTTACGACCGAGCCACCACATTTCTGGAAGACATCTCGTGTCCGATGGGGATCATGGTTTGGCGCAAGGGCGTGCTGGTCACCGCCGCTCCGGAGATCTTCTACGCCGAGGACACCGACGGCGACGGCCGTGCCGACGTGCGTCAGACCCTGTTCACCGGCTTTCAGCCGGGCAATCACCAGCACCGCGTGAACCACCCCCGCTGGGGTTTGGACAATTGGGTCCACGCCGGCAACGGCGACAGCGGCGGCGTCATCCGCTCGCTACAGACCGGCGAGGCGGTCGACATCAACGGCAGGGATTTGCGGTTCCAGCCGGACGAAGGACGGATCGAGGCCCAGAGCGGTATGAGTCAGTTCGGCACGAACCGGACCGACTGGGGTGACTGGTTCGGCTGCAACAACAGCGATCCCGGCTATCACTATCCCCTTGCCGATCACTACATGCGCCGCAATCCCTACGTCGCGCCGCCGCCGAGCCGAGTGAGTGTGGCGCGGGATCGGATCGTATTTCCGGCGGGACGCGTGATTTCGCATTGCGATCAGCAGTTCGGACCGCCGCCGGGTTGGGGCAAGCCCGGGCACTGGACGTCGCTGGCCGGCGTAATGATCTATCGCGACGACCTATTCGGTGCGCACTTCTCCGGCAATCTGTTCGTCGGCGATTCGGTATTTAATGTCATCCATCGCCGGATCCTGCGCCCGGACGGTGTCACGTTTCGGGGCGAGCGGGGACCGGACGAGCAGCGCCGCGAGTTCCTCGCTTCGCACGATATCTGGTTTCGCTCGTCGACGCTTGAGACGGGTCCGGACGGAGCCCTGTGGGTGCTCGACTTCCATCGCTTCGTGATCGAGCATCCCCAATGGATCGCCGACGACCTGGAACGGACGCTCGACCTGCGGCGGGGCGACGACCGCGGAAGGATCTACCGCATCTATCCGGTGGACAAGCAGCCCCGTCCCATCCCGCGGCTGGATCGGCTCGATACCGCCGGCTTGGTCGCCGCCCTCGACAGTCCCAGCGGCTGGCAGCGCGACATGGCTCATCAAATGCTCCTGTGGCGCGGCGATCGGACAGCGGTCGGCCCGCTGGAACAGTTGGTGGCGGACTGTCCACGGGCGACAGCTCGGGTCCACGCCCTGTGCGTCCTGGATGGATTGCAGGCCCTGCGGCCCGAGATTGCCGCGCGCGCCGTAGCGGACCGCGAAGCGCAAGTCCGCCGGCACGCGATCCGAGTCAGCGAGCGGCTGCTGAATGCGGCCCCGACGGTCGGTGAGGCGGTGTTGAAGCGGGAAGCCGACGAGCAGCCGCACGTGTTGATGCAATTGGCCTACAGCTTGGGCGAATGGGACGATCCGCGGGCCGGCGCCTTGCTGGGCCGGCTGGCCCTGCGGCACCGCGACGATCCGTACTTGACAGCGGCGGCCCTCAGTTCGGCCACGCGGCACGTGGACCAGATGCTGGCTGTCGTGATGGCAGACCCCGGCGAACTGTCCCAGCGGGTGCCGCTGGTCGATACGTTGCTGAGCGTCGCCGTGGGGATGAACAACACCAAGGCGGTCGCCGGTGTGTTGAAATCCGTTACCGCCCGGCCGGCAGCAGGCTACGCGGCCTGGCAATTCCGCTCGACGGCTCAATTGCTCGAAGGCCTGGCCAAACAGAACCTGACCCTGGAGACGCTGGCGGAGCGCGAGGACGCTCCATTGCGGACGGCCTTGATCCACATCGATCCGCTGTTCCAGACCGCTCGAATGCTGGCCCGCGACACCGATGCCGCGATTGCGGATCGAGTGGCCGCCCTGCAGATCCTGGGACGCGGCGCGGTCCGGCAAGCGGAGGATTTGGAACTGCTGGCCCAACTGCTGTCGCCCCAGTCGCCGATCGAACTCCAGTTGGCCGCCGTCGGTGTGATGGGCCGGTTGCGGGCCGGGCGCGTGCCGGACTTGCTGCTGCGAGGTTGGGCCGAGCAAAGCCCGCAGTTAAACGGGGCCGTCTTGGAGGTGTTGTTGAGCCGTCCGGAGTGGACTTGCGGTTTGTTGGATCGCATCGAGCAGGACGCCCGCTTGGCGTCGATCTTAGGTACCAGCCGCCGCGACCAGCTGTTACGGCATCCCGATACGGCGGTTCGCCGCCGAGCCGAACAGCTGCTCGGCCGGCCTGCCAGCGGCGAGGACATTCGCGTCGCGCTGGAGAAATTCGCGGCCGTGACGCAGCTTCAGGGCGATCCGGTCCGCGGCAAGCAGGTTTTTGTGGACGCCACCTGCGCCGACTGTCACCGCTTGGACGGAATCGGCCACGAGATGGCGGCCGATTTGCGGACGCTCGTCGACAAGTCGCCCGGCGCCTTGCTGATCGCGACGATCGATCCCAACCGGGCAGTCGAGGACAAGTTCTTGGAATACACGGCCATCACCACCAGCGGCCTGATCCGCTCCGGGGTGCTGGTCGAGGAGACCACCGCGAGCGTGACGCTGGACGACGGCGGCGGCAAACGCTACGTCATCCTGCGGCGAGACCTCGAAGAGTTAGTCAACACCGGGCGCTCGCGGATGCCGGAGAAACTCGAGGCTAAACTGACGCTGCAACAGATGGCGGATCTGTTCGCGTTCATCGCCAGCAGCGGTCCACCGCGGCGCGCAGTGCCCGGCAACCAGCCTGCCACCGTGACGGCCGAACCCGACGGCTCGCTGCACCTGCAGGCGCCAACCTGCGAGATCTATGCCCCGGGCGTTACGATCAGTGGGGGGGACTTCCTCGTGTGGATGTACCAAGGCCCGAACGACCATGTTATCTGGTCGGCCGATGTGGCCAAGGCCGGTCCGTATGCGGTATGGATCGAGTATGCCCAGGTGGATGAATACGCGGACAATCCGATTGCCGTCGAGGCGGCCGACGGCAGCAGCCGCGTGCGGGCCAAGCTGCCCAGCACGGGCGGTTGGGGCCGGCACCAGAAACGCACGTTGGGGACGCTGCACTTGGCCTCCGGGCTGCAAAGAATTCGGCTTCGCCCCGATGGCCCCACCGCCAAGGAGGTGGCGGACATTCGCGGCCTGCATCTGGTGCCGCAAGATTAGTCCGATGGTTTCGCGGGGCCGAACTCGTTAGCTTCTGAAAAGACTCGTTCGGTCTAATGTTCGATCGGTGGCGGCAAGCTTTCGACGGGCAGTGGACTATCGGAAGATGGAGGGATCTGTGTCGCCTCGCCGGAAATGTACTGGACTTCCCAGCCCCCGCCGAGCGCCCGATACACCTGGATCAGGCCTTGAGCGATCTCGCCATGGGCCTGGGCTTGCAGGTCCTGCTGTTGGACTTTGGTCTGTGTGATGATCGCGATTTGATTTGCATCGGCTCCGCGCAGTTCCCTGGCCATCTCGATCCCAGCCACCGCCCGCTGCATGTGCGCCACGCTTCGGTCCAGTGCCGCAGCACGGTCCTGGGCTCGCAAGAATCGTACCAGGCCGTTTTCCACTTCAGCATTCGCGCGCAAGACCGCGTGCTGGTAAGTCACCAACAGCTCTTGAAACCTCGCGTCCTGCAGGCGGACATTGTTGCGGATGCGGCCATAGTTCAGAATGTTCCATTGGAACGAAGGCCCGATGGCGGAATTGAATGCCTGGTTGCTGAATAGCCGCTGGAATTCCGGAGCCGAATAGCCCAGCGTGCCGACGATCGTAAAGCTCGGGTACAACTCCGCCTCGGCAATCCCAATCTGCTCGGCTTGCGCCGCGACCTGCCGTTCCGCCCGGCGGATGTCGGGCCGGCGGCGCAGCAGGTCGGCCGGAATGCCCACGACCACCTCGCTCGCTGCGGTCGGAATTCTGCCCCCTTGGAGTTCCTGCTGCAAGTCTCGAGCAGGAATTCCTAACAACACGCATAGCCGGTTGTAGGCTTCGCGGAGTTCGATTTCCAGTTGCGGGACATGGGATTCGGTCTGGGCGAGGATGCTTTCAATCTGCTCGACATGATATCGCCGCGGCTGTTCAAAGCGGCGTTCCGGCCGCGGATCACCAAGCTCGTGCAGCTGTCGGACGATCCCGGCGATCTTCCGCTGCTCCGAGATATTCTGTTGCACGAACTCGATTCGCGTTTCGAGCGTGCGGATATGCACATAGGTCGCGGCGATGTCGCCCAACAGTGTGACCAAAACTTCGTCATAACTGGCTGCGGAGGCCTCCAGCGTATGTTCCGCGGCGAGGACAGCACGGCGAAAACGCCCCCAGAAATCGACTTCCCAAGCCAGATTGAAACCATGACTCCACTGGTCATAGAAATTGTTCTGACTGCGGAGATTTACGGAAAACGCCGTGCCGTCTGTCTCGATTTCGATCGGCGATACAGGCCCCGCAGGAGTTCCCCGGCGTTGATAGTTGCCCGACCAATTCTGCGCTTGGGGAAAGATATTGCCGCGCGCGATCCCCAGTTGTGCTCGTGCTTGGAGCACGCGGAAACCGGCTTCGCGAAGTGACAGGTTCTGAATCCTGGCGCTGGCGATCAACTCGTCAAGGAGTGGATCCTGGAACACGGTCCACCAGCAGCTCAAATCGCCCGCATCCTGCTGCACGCGCACGTCCGCTTCATCAATCCATCCCTCGGCCGTGGTGCCTTGAGGAGCACAGTAGCTCGGTCCCACTTTGAAACCGTTGTGAATGTAGTCCTTCAGACTAACGCATCCGCTCAGCGACAGCACGACAGCCGCTACGGTCATCGCAGCTGAGCGAATCCAGGCCGAAGGAAACATTCCAAGCCCCCACGTTAAAAGTAGCGGCGCACTGTCGATGAACGAGTGCCGCCAACAAGTTGATGGCTGGAACTCATTCGTATCCCTGCAGGTGCGGCTTCGATGATCGGAGAACGCTGTCGGCCCAGCCAAAATGGCCGCTGGGGCCGGCAACGGCTATCCCCTCGAATCGGCACTTGTGGCAAAGCACCTACAATTGGTTCCCTTGTCACGTCCCAACACGAATTTTCGCGCATCTCTTGCTATTTACCCCATTCTTCCAAACGAAGACTTTTTTGAGCTTAGTCGGCTGCGCGGCTCGTGTCGTTCGGTGGATGACTCCTTAAACACCCTGACATTTAAGTTAGGACCGCCCGTCCGTGTCGCATCGTAGGATCAGCAATGGCGTTGTATAATGGCCTCGCTTTCGCCGGGGTCGTGAGAAGGCAGGATCGGTCACGGTAACGCACGATTAACGAGTTTGGAGACGCGACGATTCATCGCCGTGTGTCCAAGTATTACGGGGACGCACCGACATGATTCATTTATTTCTGTTCGCCGCGCTCGCTGCCAGCGAGCCGCAGACCGTGCTCGTCGAAGCCGAGCAGTTTTCCGATTTCGGCGGCTGGGTTCATGACTCGCAGTTCATGGACCAGATGGGCTCGCCGTTCCTGCTGGCGCACGGGCTGGGCATCCCGGTTGCGGACGCCGCGACGACGGTCGAATTTCCGGCCTCGGGCACGTATCGCGTGTGGGTCCGCACACGGAATTGGGTGGCGACCTGGAACGCGCCTGGCGCGCCGGGGCGGTTTCAAGTTCTGGTTGACGGACGTTCGCTGGAGACGGTCTTTGGCACAGAGAACGCCCTGTGGCATTGGCAGGATGGCGGACGGGTGGAAATCGCCCAGCGGACCGTGCGGCTGGCGCTTCGCGATCTGACCGGTTTCGCGGGCCGCTGTGACGCGCTGTTGTTCACCACCGACGAGCGGCTCGCACCACCCAACGCCGAACCGGAGATGGCGGGATTTCGGCGGCGGCTGCTCGGCTTGCCGGAAGATCCGGAGCCGGCTGGCGAATTCGATTTGGTCGTCGTCGGCGGCGGGATCGCCGGTACGTGCGCCGCAATTTCGGCCGCTCGGCTGGGCCTGCAAGTGGCTCTCGTCCAAGACCGTCCCGTGTTGGGCGGCAACAACAGTTCCGAAGTTCGCGTGTGGCTGCAAGGCGCCCGCAACATCGCGCCATGGCCCCGCGTGGGCGACGTCGTCGCGGAACTGGAGCAACGCCGCACGGCACACTACGGGCCGGACAACAAGGCGGAATTGTACGAGGACGACAAGAAGCTGGACTTGGTGCGAGCCGAGAAGAACATCCGCCTGATGCTCGATTGCCGCGTCAACGCGGCCGAAGTCCGGGATGGCAGAATTCGGGCCGCAATCGCCCAGGACACGTACAGCGGCCGCCGGCACCGGCTGGCCGGGCGCTGGTTCGCCGACTGTACGGGTGACGCAGCACTCGGCTTTCTGGCCGGCGCGGAATACGAGATGACGCTGCCGGGCCACATGGGGCGCTGCAATCTATGGAACGTGATCGACACAGGCCAATCGACGGAGTTTCCCCGTTGCGAATGGGCCTTGAACTTGGCCGACAAGCCGTTTCCCGGCCGCAGCAAGGATCTGCAGGGAATCCTCTCGCTGGGTGGCTGGTATTGGGAGAGCGGTTTCGATCACGAGCCGATCGCCAAGGGCGAGTATATTCGCGATTGGAATTTCCGGGCGATGTACGGCGCCTGGGACGCGCTCAAGAACGTCGATCGCGCCTATCCAAACCACAAATTGAATTGGGCGGCCCACATTTCCGGCAAGCGCGAGTCGCGGCGTCTGCTGGGGGACGTGGTGCTGACCAAGGAAGATCTGCTGGACAGCAAACAGTTTCCCGACGGCTGTGTCCCCACGGGCTGGCCGATCGACCTGCACTTGGCGGACCCGAAATACGAGAAAGGCTTTGAAGGCGACGGGTTCATTGCCAAAGCCTATTACACCCAGTATCCGCGCCCGTATTGGATTCCCTATCGCTGTTTTTATTCGCGGAACATCGCCAACTTGTTCATGGCCGGCCGCGATATCAGCGTCACCCACGAGGCGCTGGGTGCCACGCGCGTGATGCGCACCGGCGGCTGTATGGGCGAGATCGTCGGCATGGCGGCTGCGATTTGCAAGCAACACGGCCTCGATCCGCGCGGCGTCTATCCCGAATATCTCGAAGCGCTCCAATCGTTGATGACCGCCGGCGTCGGCCGGCCGGTCCCTGTGCCGGAATTGGGAAACGTCGGCCGGAACGTGGCACGCACGGCAGTCGTGGTCACGTCGGGCGACAAAGACCCCGATTGCTCGCCAGCGGCCCTGGTCCACGACGGGTTGGCCGACGTGCGGCGGAACGAGTTGCGCTGGCTCAGCCACGCGCGGACGCCGAATTGGGTCGAATTCGGTTGGGACCGGCCGCAGCGGATCGCCGCGGCCCGCGTGATCTCCGGGTATTGTGAAGGAAGCCAAGTTGTCGAGCCGATCGAGTCCTTCGTGCTGCAGTCGTTCGAAGCGGGGGACTGGCAGGACGTCCCCGGCACCGACACGGCCGAGAATCGCGAGGTTGTTTGGCAAGTCACGTTCGATCCGATCACGGCGAGCCGCCTGCGTCTGCTGGTGCGAACGACGAAGATCGACGTCAGCCGCATCTGGGAGGTGGAACTGTACGAACCGGCCGGATTGATTTCACCATAGACTGTCCGAGATCGGTTCCAACGTATGGCCGGCATCCTTCACCTGGCGTGGCGTTACTGGGGCTATCACAAGGTCAAGACGATCGTGCTCGTGACCGCTGTGACGACCATCGTCTATCTGCCGGTGGCGCTGGACATCGTCGTGCGACACAGTGCCCGGGAGTTGACGATTCGAGCCCAAGCGACACCGCTGTTGGTCGGCGCCAAGGGGAGCCCCTTGGAATTGGTGCTCAACGCGTTGTACTTCGAGTCTCATCCGCCGGCCAGCATCCGGTATGCCGAGGTGGATCGGGTGCGGCATTCGGAACTGGCTCGCGCCATTCCGCTGCACACGCGTTTTCGAGCCGGGAAAAGCCCCCTTGTCGGAACCACGCTGGAGTACTTTGAATTCCGCGGACTGGAACTGGCCGAAGGCCGCGCCATGACGATGTTGGGCGAATGCGTGCTGGGCGCCGCAGCCGCCCGATCCGCCGGCGCAGCGCCGGGAGGGCACGTACTTTCGTCCTCCGAAAATGTGTTCGAGCTGGCGGGCGCCTATCCGCTGCGCATGACCGTTGCCGGCGTGTTCCGCCCGACCGGCACGCCGGATGATCTAGCCGTGTTCACCGACGTCAAGACGGCCTGGGTCATCGAAGGCTTGGCCCACGGGCACGAGGATCTGCGGCGTCCCGTTGCGGCCGACCGCATCTTGCGCACCGAAGGCAGGAGCATTGTCGCCAATGCGTCGGTGGTCGAGTACCAGGAAATCACGCCGGACAATGCCGCTTCGTTTCACTTTCACGGGGATCCCGCCGGATTTCCCGTGACCAGCGTCATCGCCTTGCCGCAGGACACCCGCAGCGAGACGGTATTGCAGGGCCGATATTTGCGCGACGAGGAAACGGTCCAGATCGTCCGTCCGGCCGCGGTGATGGACGATCTACTGAGCACGATTCTCACCGTGCGCCGCTACGTGTTGCTGGCCGCGGTCATCCTGGGCGCGGCAACGCTGGCCACGACGACGCTGGTGTTCGTGCTCTCGCTGCAATTGCGGCGGCGCGAAATGCAGACGCTCGCCAAGATCGGCGGCTCGAAACGCCTGATCGGCAGCCTTGTCGCCGTCGAGATCCTGGGTGTGCTGGGAGCCGGAGTGTTGCTGGCGGCTTCCCTGGCGGCGGCGACCGGATGGCTGGCCGCAGCGGTCACGCGAGCATTCGTGCTGATGTCGTAGTACCGGCCTACGGGGCACGCCGTCGCGATCGGTGACCTGAGCAACTGCGTGTCGGACTGCCACGAAAGCCGCTGACGGGCGTGGCCCTGCGGTGCGGCACTGCTTGGAACCGCGCTAACTCACGGTCAGTTCATAAAGTGGTCTCGCGGTGGATGGCAAAGCGTGAGCGATGAAGCGGCAAAGAGCATCTGCGAAGGCCACGACGACGTGACGGTGAAAGTGCTATTTCGCCCGCCCGCTGCACGGTTCGTTCAGGACTAGAAGTGGCATGCCAGCCAGCGTCTGACCGCGCACCGCGACGGCAGCCTGTTGGTCGAACTGCGGCTGTCCGGCACCGTCCTACGCTTGTTTAAGGGCTAGTCATGGCAGCGGTTCCTTGCCGACATTGGCTGTGTCTGGCACCGGGGCGGGCTCAGAGATAGTCGATTTTGGAAGCGAATTCGTCGACTTCGACTCGATTGAAGAAGTGAACCAGATTCCGGCGGAGAAACAGGCTGAGCACAGAACAAACAGCAAACCGACAATCCAAGCCACAACAGACGGACGCATCGCAATCGCGATTTTGAACCAGTCGCGAATCGACATGTTTGCCGACCGCGCTTCGATCGCTGCGACGATGGAATCCATCGAGTCCAGCTTATCCTCGATCCCTTTTTGCACCAACAGGTCAAAGGCACGATAGGCGAGCAGTTTCGGGAAGTTGTCCAGCTCGGCAACAAGACCCGTCCCGGTTAGCTCCGCGTAGACTGTGCGCGCGACCAATGAGTCGATGCGGAGTTGTCCGATCAGGTCACAGAACACAAGTTTGACAAACGAGAATCCACCCTCTATTGCGTACGCGTTCTCGGAAAGGCTGCGCAGTGCTCCATGCAGCGAGGAATCCATCGGGTTTTTCGGATGTCTCTCGTTGATGATCGCACTACACAAGTCGCCCCCAACGCGAAAGCTCTTCGACCCCACAAGTAGCGCAAATAGAAGGAACTCATCAAGCACCCAGTCTGAGTCTGCCTTGATCTTTCTGCGTTCGAGTTCCTCAATGACCTCCGCAAATGCAACTTGGTCATTCATCGCAACTGCCTTCGCCGTGCGATCCGCGACCGTCATTGCTGTCGCTTCCTTCCCCTTGCATGACTCGCCGAATACGAGCGCGAGAGCAAAACAAGTTGACGGTGCGTTTCTAAGGTCTTCGATAAACTGATTTCGTTCGTTCAGAGAAACCATTTCTTCCTTCGGAAATGCTGGTCGATCACAGAAGGATTCCAGCCGTCGATCTGTTGGAGTTTCGATGTCAAATCGGCCATCAATTTGGAATAGAGAATCGTTACCGGCAACTCGCTCGGGAAAAAGCCTCGCCAAGACAAACAGGAGAAATCCATAACTTGCTGCGCGATGTATTGCAGATCATCGTAGGTCGATTTCTCGTGAACCTGAATCTTTGCCGGCAGCGGAGGTCGTGTTTCCAATTTGTGCGGTCTTTATTTCCCTTCAGCTGAACAAGGCAGCAACGGTTGTCGAGAATCAGGTTCGTACATCGGTCGCTGGCTTCAATGCTTGTGCGACGATCTTCGCGTTCAAGCCGCTGGTACATGATCCACGGATGCTTGAGTGAGACAGTTACGAATCCCTTCTTAAAGAACTTGCTGTCCGGCAGCCCAGAAACGAGGCATCCAAAAAACTCTGTCATAGCGCCCCGGTTGCTGGCACGAAACATGACGAGGACATGCGGAGACTTCGGGTCGAATTTTGCCGAATCAAATTGGCCGTGCTTGAGCAACCCGCTCAGCGGTCGGTCGTTTGCGGTTCCTGGCGTGTAGTCAAACATCAGCTTCGTCCGCTCCAAGTCGTAACTCGGGCCGTTCAATTCGCTGTTGCTGCTTGTGTACGCCGAGAAGTTGTCGCCATTGCGAAACCTCAGTCTTGAAATCCGTTCGCCGACTCGCCGAATCTCGCCAATCATGAACTCTGGATTAGCCTGTTTTTCACCGTGCGCACGCACCGCCTTGAAGATACGGTCCGTTTCGGCATCGCTAATTCGCAATTTCAGAAGCGTGGCGAGCTGCTGCCGCGTTCGCCGAATAGTCAGCTCATTCAACGGGCGTTCAATAACACCCTCGTTGGTTTCAAGTCTCGCTGTGGCCCCATTTAGTTCCTTTACGACGCCAAGGAGGCTTTCTTTCGGCGTTAGCACACCTTCAAGTCCTTCCAACGGCTCAAATGCCAAGACTTCGCTGCCGACTACTGGGTACCCGCCTCGCTGAAGGTCTTCCAGTGTTAGCGAGAGTTGCCACCGATTGCGATAACTCACAAGCAGTCCGTGCTTAGGCTTGCCGCGCTGTGTGATCTGCTCGACCGCAATGGACATCACTCGTGGATACTCGAGAACTTTTCCCATTTTCTCTGGTAGGAGGTCGGCAATGGGGTCGTGAGTGCGCTCGCGAGATGGGAACTCCAGTGGGGCAAACGAAGTCGGGATTACGTCTGCTATCTTTTTACGAAACTCTTGAAACAGAAGATGGCGGAGCAGTGACCCGACCAGGCCTGGATGCTCGACTGGATCGAAGGTGTGGTATGTCCCCAGTTGTGGGACAGCCTCGCTGTGGGGCGAAATTACAATCGACTCGCCGTAGCGGAAAAACGAGTATTCGGAATTGTGTTCAAGGCGCAGCTCGCGCAGCTTTTCCGCCGAATACGGTAGAGTCTGTGCCTGAAAGCTGTCGCCGGCAATTCCAAATGGAAAAAAGTTCGTCTGCATTTTTGGTTACCCCAATTCTCGCGACAGGCACGCCAGTAGTTCGATACACAAGAGCAGCGCTGATACCGCTACGCCCACATGAATAGGTTGGCCTTCAGCGTGTTCCGCCCGGTTACGAAACTGGTGGATCGCGTTTAGGAGGACGTACGTGTCCTTCGAGACCGCATTGGCTTTCGCCTCGAAGTCTTGGGCACTGCCGGTAAGCCGCTGGAGAATGGTAAGTTGCTTGAGGCGGTCCCGCGATAGCTCCCAGTCGTTGTCGTCCATGCGTTTCTTGATGACTTTGTCTGAATCGCGAGGGTGCTGGGTCCAATAGGCCACAAGATGGTTTGGAATCGTTAGTGCTGCGCCAAATTCATGTTGCCAAATGATGTCAAGCGCCAATTCTTCAATTCGGGTGAGATTATTGAGGCAGTCGTCAGGATAGTCTGGGATGTCACCCAGGCACTGATTCACCAGCTTGTGGAGGCGAGCGTTTACTACTCGGATTTGTTTCATTCTCAATTCAAGGAGAGAACGGATTTCGTTTCGGTAGGCCTCCCAAGTTCCAAACATGCGCTCCAAAGTCCCGGTATCCGGCTTTGCGCCACGAACATGCTGCTCAAACATTCGACACGACGCTTTAAAGCACGAGCCGAGTCAAGCCGATGACGTACGCGTCCTGATTGATTTCTATTCCCGCAAGGTGCAATGGCTGCTTGCCGGAAGCATACCTCGTGTTGCCAAGACGAACATGGTCGCGAGACTCGACACTTTCGAGTGCGGCTGTCAAGAACCCAGCAGAGCCGAAGCATGGATCGTAAACGGATTCTCCGAATTTCGGCTGGGCAAGTTGCACCATCAACGCGGCGACTTGAACGGGCGTATGGAACTGTCCGGAATAGCGTTCAAACTTCTTCTCCAGGACGTTGTCAAGCGCGTCGCGCAGTACCCGCCGATCTTTGGGCGTCTCAAACGGCTGGTCGGCGAGCCAGTGGATGAGGTGGGCGAGGGCATCGGCGGGGAAGCGCGTGAGCTTTTCCACGGCGGGAGCGACGCGGTGGAGCTGGGTGGCCATCGCGTCGTGGCGGGAATTGGAGAAGCGGTCGAGCGCCGAGGGGAGTTCCCGGAAGATGTATTGTAGCTCACGGGGATCGTGGATGTTGCACCAGGAACGCCAGTGGAACCTGGCGGGGAGCACGGGTTCGTAGTCGACGTCGTCGAAGGCGGCGATGGCTTCCCGTTCGGCTTCCTCGAAGTCTGCCCAGCGGAGGAAGAGCAGCGCAGCGAGTGCCACGCCGAACTCGCTGCCGGAGATCGGGGAGTTGGCACGCACCCGATCGAGCATCTGCCAGATCGCATTGTGGGACGACACATCAGCCACGTTGATTACAGCTCCCCTGCAAAGGCTTTGCGAAGGATGGCTTCTTTGAGCCCAATCGCGTGTTGAGCTTGCGATATGCACTCTTGATGTAGAGGCAACGCTGCTGCCTGAAATGCTGAAAACTCCTCCACCCAACGCGACTGGCTTCGCATGGGAGGCAGTGGAATCAATGAAGAAAGTAGATCGCCTTGATTTATGCTGGATTGCCCGATCGCGTGTTTGGCCCGCTGCCGTAGGCTATGAAGGAACTGCGGAGCATTCATCAAGGCCGACAGGAATGACGGCAGTACTTTTGCCTTGTCGACTCGAAGTCTCATAATCATGGCCTCGAATACCGCAGGCTCCGGCAAAGGCGACACCACAGCCGACTTTCCGACAAGTTCGCGACTGTTGACACGACTCACGAGAATGTCTCCAGCCTGGAGAGCATACTGCGTGAGTTCGCTGTCTGAGGCTTGAACGCGAGCTTCCTTGTCAAAAACCATCTGCCCGCCGTTTATGTTGAACATGCGGATAAAGAGCGACCCAGAACCGTAGAACTTCTTCGGCTTGTAAAGGCCGTTCTTTACCGATGCCGCCACATTCCCCAGCTCAACAGCCTTATTTGTGTCGTTGCATTCGTTCCACAAGTCATAGCGAAAAGCCTGCGGAAGATGTTGAGTGTCAGCGCATGCCGAGTCATTCAATGAATTGATCTCCTCAACATGACTGAAACACTCCCTAATCCGTCCGACAATCCGCGTCTGTTCATTTAGTAGAGGATATGAAAAGTTGATTTTATTGATTGACTTGGCAGATAGGTGTCGCACAGTAACAAAAGGAGTATTGTCCTCAATAACCTTTAGGTGCGCATTGATCCCGAAAAGGACGAACTCTGGAATGATCTCAGATTCAAATCCTCTGAGACGGCAGACTCGTTGATTCAGCAGCGCCGGCTGGCCCTTCCATTGGTAGCACTTGAACTCGCCGTCCATTCCAATAAGCAAGTCACCTGCATTTACAAGGAAGTCGTCGTCGAAAGGCCCGTCATACCTGGTTTCCGTATCTGTTCCCGACTTCAAGTCGCGGATACGTATCAAGCGGATTCCGCCTTCTTTCGTAAATCGATCGGATGCAAATGCAAATCCGTTTTGGACCTGGAGTAGCTCCCCAAGCGGTCTCGTCGTCCAGGTGATTGGAGTTTTCATCAGGGCTGCGTCTCCAAAATGCCTTCCAGTTCGACGAGCAGGTCCATGATCCGCTCCCCGCTGCTAAGACCAATCGCGTGGATCGAAGCCGGTAACGCCGGTGAATGAAGACTCGCCCCATCGCGAGACGAGTCGGTGCGGTGGACGGGAAGGACTTCAGAAAGAGTGGAACACTAATCGGCCCTATTTCCACTAACGCCTACCCATTAGCGTTGATTAGCGGAGATTAGCCGTTGGTGACGACGATCGTGTAAGATGTTGAGCAAACCACTGGGCGAAACGGATCCACGTGCCGCCGGAGCGGCGATTCCAGGGGGCGACGCACTGTCGCCAGGCGAGCGACTGTCTGGGCCGGAAATTCCGCTAAGGCTTTTGCCGGCAAGCCAGTTACAGGACGCTTGTCGGCAAGACCTTTCCGCAAAGCACGAAACCGATTGGACGCATCATGAACCTGTTCCTCACGCTTCGAGGCGGTGAAAAAATTCCAACGGTTGCCCTGCAACCAGCGAGATTTCTCGCACGCCTGCGGTATCTGTTTGGAGCCAGTCGCATTTTTTCACGGCCGCTCCTGGTCGCGTTGCTGCTGGCTCCGCTGACCGGGCTGCATGCTGCCGATTTCTATGTTGCTCCCAACGGCAACGATGGGAACACAGGCACCAAGGATCACCCGTTCGCGACGCTGGAGCGGGGCCGCGATGCGGTCCGGCTGGCTCGGGCCGCCGCGCCGAAGGGCGCCTGCCGGATCATCTTGGGCGACGGCACGTATCGCTGTGATCGGACGCTCGTGTTTGACCTTCGGGACAGCGCCGCCGGCAACGCGATTACCGAGATTGTCGCCGCACCCGGCGCGCGACCGATTCTCAGTGCCGCCGCACCGTTGAACGGCGGATGGAAGCCTGCACCGCAGGACTTGTCTCGCCTGCCCGCGAAGGCTCGAGGGCGCGTCTGGATGGCCGAGGTGCCGAACGGCTGGCCCGTGTTCCGCACGCTTTTTCAAGGCGACACGCTGCTTCCTCGGGCCCGCACACGCGGTTTTCGACAGCTCAAGCAACCTCCCCCGGGCGGGCACGCGATCGACCAGCGGCATCTCTACTTGCCAGCCGAAGCGGTGCAAAGCATTGCTGACTTTGCTCAAGCCGAGATGGTGGTGGTGCCGGTCTATCCTTGGACGATGAACATCTTGCCGATGACCGAAGTGGACCGCATCACAGGTCTGGTGCGGACCGACGTGCCGGCGACGTATCCGCTGGGGCCGCCCAATTTCGCCAACTTTCCTGACGGCACGGTGTGGATCGAAAACGTGCTGGAGGCGCTCGACGAGCCGGGCGAGTGGGTCTTGGACTCGAAAGCCGCCAAGCTCTATCTGTGGCCGCGGGACGGCCAGCAGCCCGGCGATGACGTCGTCGCGCCTCGCGTGACCGAAATAATCCGCGTCGAGGGCAAAATTGATTACGACGGCCCGAACGATACACCGGTTCGGGGACTCGCCTTTCGGGGCCTCACCTTCACGCAAGCGGATCGGTGGCCGTGGGGGCCTGACAAGACCGGATGGGGACTGCAGCACGATTGGGAGATGTTCGATCGCCCAACGGCCATGCTGCGATTCCGCGGCGCCGAGTCGTGCCGAGTGGACGAATGCCGCTTCGTCAGCAGCGGGGCGGCCGGGGTGCGACTGGACCTGCATTGCCAGCAGATTACGGTGAGCCGGTGCGAACTGGCGGATCTCGGCGGCGCCGGCGTGCTGCTGGCCGGCTACGGAATGGGGACGAAGGACGTCAACCGCGGCAACGCGGTGATCGACTGTCACATCCACCATGTCGGACGCTTGCTGTGGCACTCGGCGGGCATCTGGGCCTGGCAGAGCGGTCACAATCGGATCGAACATAACCACGTTCACCATACGCCGTACACAGCAATCCTGGTCACAGGCCGGACGATTCTGGACCGCAACGGCCAGCGGGAATGCAGTCGCACCGTGCGTTGGCGCGAGGTCGACCAGGTGCTGGGCGAGGGCCCGAACACCTGGCACAACCGCGAACCCTTGATGCATGGGCGGGAGAATGTCGTGGCCCAGAACGACCTGCATCACTGCATGGAGATCATGGGCGACGGCAATGCGATCTATATTTCCGGAGCCGGCAAAAACAACCGCGTTCTGAACAACTTCATCCACGACATCCCGGCCCAGAACATCAACGCCAGCATCCGCTGTGACGACGATCAACATGACACGATCATCGAGAAGAACGTGATCACGCGAGTCTGCGGGGAAGGCATCATCTGGAAGGGCAACAATACGCTTCGCAACAACGTGCTGTATGACATCCGCGATACGACCCTCGACGGCAAACCTTGCGTCCACAAACGCGGCTATCTCGTACTGCCTTATGGGAACGTAGAAGGCTCGACCGTGCAGCGGAATATCGTCGTTTCCTGCATTCCGGGGCAATCGCTGCTGTTCGAACGCACTCAACCCGCGCCGCGTTCCGCCAGGCACCTGGCGCCCGCCATGTTGCGATCGTGCTCCGCCGATTACAACCTGTACTTCAATAGCGCCGAGCCAGGCTGGGGCGAGAAACATCTCGCCGCCCAGCGCCGCTTCGGCATCGAACAACACAGCATGGAAGCCGACCCTCAATTCCGCAACCCGGAAAAAGACGATTTCGGTCTCGCGCCGAATTCTCCCGCACTCCAACTCGGCTTCCAGCCCATTGACATTTCGCAAGTCGGCCCGCGAATCCCGTAGCTCAAACCAACGGACGCCAACAGCCATGAAGTCGATGATGACCGTGCGATGGTTCTTGCTCGCCGCAGTTCTGGCGGGCTTCCCCGGCCGCGCTGCACGCCGACGACGCATCCGGGCTCGCCGCCACGCCTCTCGATGGCCGGAATCCGATGCCCATGCTGCTCGGCGAGCAGTCGGAGACGCTCGATTCCCGCGTGTTGCCGGTCCAACAGAATCGCTGTTTGCCCGTTACTCACAGCGCTGCGGCGATTCGCCGCAGCTCGTTTTCCGCGCCGGTTTCGTTGCGGTGCGAATACCTGGAAAATCCCCTGGGCATCGACGTGGTGCGGCCGCGTTTGAGCTGGGCTCCGCTGTCGCGCGAGACGGGACAGCGCGGCCAGCATCAGACGGCCTACCAGATCCTGGTGGCGTCGTCGCCGGAAAGCTTGGCCCGCGATGACGGCGATGTCTGGGACAGCAGCAAGGTCCGCAGCGATCGATCGCTCCAAGTCATCTATGCAGGCCCACGACTGCAACCCCATACCAAGTGCTACTGGAAGGTCCGTGTCTGGGACGCCGCGGATCAAACCTCGCCCTGGAGCGACGCGGCCAGTTGGTCGATGGGCTTACTTCATTTATCAAACTGGACCGGTCAATGGATCGCCGCGCCGGCGGAGAGTGCCAAACCATCCGGGACGGAGGTCGCCGCTGAAGAAGTCACCATCTTGCCCCTGCTGCGGAACATTTTCGCCTGGATCGGCCGTTGCGGGCGGCGACGCTGTATGTCAGCAGCCTGGGATACCACCGGGTCGAGCTGAACGGGAGATGATTTTGGAACCAATCTGACCGGGCGCCTGCGCATGAAACTGGCCGGCGAGCGAGGCGCGGAGATCGGTTTTCTTTACTACGCCTCCCATACGGGCGATCACGAGAGCCGGGTTGGGGTCACATGATCGCGCAGGGAGCCACCACGCTCTGGGAACCTTGGCTGCCCGGCGATTCGAGCGTCCATAACTCGTTTCTTTCGATCGGCGAGTGGTTTTTCTCCGGGTTGGCGGGAATCCTTCCTGATCCGGATGCCCCGGGCTTTCGCCGGATTTGGCTCCGTCCGCAGCCGGTTCGGGGCTTGGCCTGGGCAAAGGCGACGTTCACAAGCCCGTATGGCGTGATATCGAGCGTTTGGAAGGTGGACGGTCCCAGGCTCGTGTTCGAGTTCCAAATCCCTCCGAACACCACGGCGATCGTCCGCCTTCCCACAGCGACGGAACGTGCGTTTCAAGCGGAACTTACGGATCGTTTTACTCACCGCGTCCTACGGCGGGCTTTCCGCCGCGGTGTCTCGCGGGCCGAGGGCATCGAAGGCGGACAAACGGTCGGCGGCGGCGACAAGCAGCGTATCGCGGGCGATCACCAGGTTTCCGCCGGTCAGTCCCATCGGCACTAGTTCGATGGGCTGCCGCGTCTGCTGCGCTCCCCGCTGGTCGAAGACGTAGATCCGGTCTCGGGTCGGCCAGTAGACCTGTTTTCCGGCCAGCACGCCTCGGCCGTGCCCGCGCAAATCGCCGCCGTCGCCGGCGGGAAAGCGGGCCTTGATTTCACCGCTGTCCACGTCGATCCAGACCAGGCCGTTGCCAGCGGCGATCAAGCTGCCCTGTCCCACACCCAGCAGGAACTGGATGCCGGCGACAACGCCCCGCGGCGTCGTCCAGCGCAACAGGCCGGTTGCGGCGTCCAAGGCGAATACGCGGTCGGCGTCCGCGGGAGCCGCCAGCACCAACCCCTTGTGGATCAGGCACGGTGTCAGGCCCCGGCCGGAACTTTGCCGAGTGGCCGCAGTTTCGGCGTCGGCCGAGGAAGTCTGCGGATACCGCGTAACCCACTGGACCTGCCCGTCGCGAGCGCGCACCGCGGCGATGACCCCGAAATTCGTGTTGAAATACAGAATGCCTTCGTCCAGCGCCAGTAGATTTTGTGTGTACTCGACCATCGTCCCTTGGCCGAACGTCTCCGCGGCCGCGACGAACCGCTGCCAAACGAGTTCGCCGCGTTTGGTATCAAAAGCCGCCACGTGCGATTGCGTGCGGACGCTGTCCCGTTGACGTAGTGCCACGTACAGTCGACCGTCGGCGGCCAAAGGAACACCTTCCACCGCCCAGCCTTCGCCCCAGGGCGAACGATCGAGGCGGATCTCGAACAGCCGCCTCTTGTCGGCGCTCACATCCAGCGCCGCCACGAAGCCCAGAGGCGGCGGATCGCGCCGTTCGGACAGCGGTATCGCCGTGGCTTGCGGCCCCAATTTCGCGTACAGCTGGCCCCCGTCCGCGGTCAAGGTGTAATGCGGCGTCCCGAGCTGGCCGCTGGACATCACGCCGCGCAGCTCGGCCGTCTGCGCCGCAGCAACAGCTTGGGGGGGTAGTGAGGTCTCCAGCCACAGCGGCCGGCCGGTCGCCAAATCATAGCCATGCACATCGTCCACCGTGTCGCCGGTCGCGACCAGGACGGAGGTCCCGAACACCAGCGGATGATAACATAGCCATCCTCGCGGACCGTCCGCCGTCGTGTCTGTGTCGGCCCCGGTTGTGTCGGCGACGGTTGTGTCAGCTGCGGGGCGGCGAGGCAACGGGACGGACCAGATCGGCCGCAGGGCCACATCGACGCCGGCCGGCGCCGCCTTGCCGCGCGCCGCCGCCCCGCCAAACGTCGTCCAATCCGCTGTCGCCGCCGGCGCAGGCCACATCCGGCTGGCCGCCAACAAGTCACTCAACAATTCGGCGTACCGCCCCGACCGGCCGCCCAGCGTCCCCGTCGCATCCGGCGCTACGCGATCCAACAGGGCCAATTCCGCTTGGGCTCGCGCCGGCGAACCTTCCAGGATGGAGACCAGCGCCAGACGGGCGCAAAGGTCGCCTAGTTCCAGATCGGTGTCGGGGTGAACGAGCCTGGACAGGCGATCGGCCTCCCGGATCAGCAGCGGACTCAGCCGTTCCCACGCAGTTCGCGAGCGCGCAAACCGGCCCCGCTCCAGCTCGATTTCGCCCAGGCGAAACAAGGCATCGTCGCCGCTGCGGCTGACAAAGAAACGGTCGGCGATCTCTTCCAATCGCCGCACGTCGCGCTCGGCGGCGGCCGGTCTCAGCCACGCTTCGGCGAGGGGATCGACCCGTTTGCGGTATGCCTCCAAAGCCTGCGGCGCTTCGGCGGCCAAGGCAGCTAAACGCCACTGGCCGAAGTGGCGAAGCGGCACGAAACGCACGAATTCATCGCGACCGTCGGCCGTTGCCGGCGGCAACGCGAGCAGTTGTTCCCCGCTGGTGTCCATCAACCCGCGCAGGGCTTCGATCGCCTCGTCCCACTGGGCGTCGGCCAAGTAGCGCTGAATCCGTTCCAGATGCGAGCGGGCCGCGTTGTCGGCCTCGTCCAGTTTGATCGCCACAGCCGCTGCCGAACGCAACGAAACGTCGGCCCGCTCCTGGGCCGGCGCGAGCGAGCACGTGAGCATCCACGTCGTGACGGCGAGCAACACGCGCCCCACGTGTTCGTTCCTCAACGAGGATTTTCGGGATGTCGATGAAAGCGAGGCCAAGGGATGTAAATACCTTTGCTACCGGAGAACGCGACGTGGCCAGCCACCATCGTATTGGTCTGAGGACCAATTCGCAACCGTCAGCGTCGACAGTCAGCGTCGACAGTCAGCGTCGCGCGGCGTGCCAGCGTCATGTGGGGCAAGTGCGAACAACACGGCAGCATTCGCCTGCCGGCTGTAGTATCGCTCGGCCGCGGCGTATTTGCCCATTCGCCATTGGAGATTCGGCTCCTGACCCGCTCGGTTCATTGCTCCGCCACGAACAACCGGTTACACTTCCTCTCGACGGCGAGCTTTGCCGCCCGAGCAAACGCTTCGTCTTTTTCCAGCTTCCCGCAGGCAAGGAGAGAACATGAAATCGTCCGTGACTCGTCGTGATTTTCTGGCGGGGCTGAGTGTCGCCGCTACGGCTGCGTTTCCCAAGCTCGATGCGAAGTCCGCTTGGCTGCGAGCGGACCAGACGAACAAGGCGGTCCACAATCCCTATGCCGGCGTGGACTGGAGCGTCGTCGAAAGACACAAGGCGGGGCTCCACATGCACACCGTCCAGAGCGACGGCCGCCAAACGGTGAACCAGGTGGTCCAGGCGTACCGCAACGCCAAGTACAGCATCTTGTCCATCACGGATCACGATTGGAACAAGCCCCAGCCGGCCAGTCCCTACCCCACGGAACCACGGCCTCAGAACTATCCTGCCAATCCGACCTGGCCTTGGACGGACTACGGCACCGAGTCTCCGCAGACGCTGGGCATGCTGGGCATCCAAGGTAATGAACTGACCTACCGGCACCATATCAACAGCTATTTCAGCGACTATGGCGTTTGGTACGAGCGAACCGGTCCCCGGGCTCCCTACGGCGGAATCGTTGATGCCGGCGGCAAGATTGTTTGGGAAGACGACCAGCTGCGTGCGATCAGCGACAAAGGGGGGCTGGCGATCCTCAACCATCCCGGAATCCCCGATGATCGAAGCTGGTGGGAGCGCAAGCCGCTGGACTGGTATGTCGAACGCTACCAAAAACACTCCCCCGCGTGCCTGATCGGTATCGAAGTCACGAACTGCGATCGGATTTATGAAGGCTACGACGAAGGGCTGTGGGACCAGTTGCTGGCACGATTCATGCCCGAGCGTCCCATCTGGGGGTTCGGCACGGACGATATGCACGACCTGCACAACGCGCGGCATTCGCACAGCGTGTTCTTCCTGCAACAGCTGGATGACGCCAGTGTCCGCCGCGCGATGGAGACGGGACAGTTCTGCTTTTTCAAGGCGAACACGGCTACGGGCACCGAACGGGTCGATTATCTGCAGCCATCCCCACAGCTTGAGGCGTGTCCGATGCTGCAGCGAGTTGCGGTGGACGAAGACGCCGGGACGATCACGATCCAGGCGAGCGACTGCGACGAGATTCGCTGGATTTCCGCCCCAGCCTCTTTGGAACCCGTCGACGACTATCGGACCAGCGACGCCCCTTGGCCCGCCGGACAGGTCGTTCACGTCGGTCCAACCCTGGATTATCGGCAGACCGCCGACGTCAAGAAGTACGTCCGCGCAGAGCTTCATCGCAGCAGCAACGGCCGCCTGCTCCGCACGTTTACCAACCCGTTCGGGATTCGAGCGCGGACGTGATGTTGTGTCGGCGGGGCCGCTGGCAGGTTCCTCAACGGCCGTACTGGTCGCAATCGGGGCCCTGCTTTCCCGCTTTGGTCTCGACGTCGTGAAGCATTCCCAGCGCCCGCTGCAATGACGCATGGCCGAATTTTTCCTTGATCCGGTCGGCGACTTGATCCAGGCGCGTCTGCCGTTCGTGTTCGGCTTCGGAAAACAGGCTCAGCTGCACCATCCCCGGATGGTCGAAGCCGCTCATCCCGACACCCAACAAGCGAACATGCAACCGCCGCGCCGGCAGACGGTCCGCGAACATCAAGGCCGCCGACTGCCAAATCTCCTGCGTGACGCTGGTCGGCTGGGGCAGCGTCTGGGCGCGGGTGATCGTATGAAAATCTTCGAAGCGGACTTTCAGATGCACCGTGCGTCCCTTGAGGCGGTGCCGCCGCAATCGACATCCGACCTGTTCGCTCAGTTCCAGCAGCCAAGCGCGCATGACTTCGGGGTCTTCCAAGTCCCTGGAGAAAGTCGTTTCGTGCGAGATAGATTTCGCCTCTTGCTCCGGCACTACCGGCCGGTCGTCGACGCCCTGGGCAAGCTCTCCCAGGTGATCCCCGCTGCTGCCGAAACGCTGCCGAAGCACATCGACGGGCACTTGTCGAAGCTGACGGATCGTATGGATGCCCAGCTTGTCCAACACCCCGCCGGTCACCTTGCCGACGCCCCACAGGCGGCCGACGGGAAGCGGATCAAGAAACTCCTGGACTCGTTCCGGTTCGACGACCACGAATCCGTCCGGCTTGTTCAGGTCGCTGGCGATCTTGGCCAAGAACTTGTTCGGAGCCAGGCCGACCGAAGCCACCAAGCCGAGCCGCTCGCGGATTTCCAACTTGATCGCCCGGCCGATGCTTTCCGCCGAGCCGAACAGCCGCTCGCTGCCACTCACGTCTAGGAATGCCTCGTCCAACGAAAGCGGTTCGACCAGCGGCGTGAACGTGTGGAAGATCGCCCGGATCTGGTCGGAGATTTCGGCATAGTACTCCATCCGTGGCCGCAGAAAGACGCCGCGCGGACACAGCCGCTTGGCCGTCACGGCCGGCATGGCGCTATGAACGCCAAACTTGCGGGCGACGTAATTGGCCGCCGCCACGACACCGCGTCCTTCCGGCGTGCCGCCGACAATGACCGGCTGGCCGACAAGTTCCGGCCGGTCCCGTTCTTCGACGGATGCGTAGAAGGCGTCCATGTCGACGTGCAGGATCATTCGTAGACTTTCTCACGCCTCGCCATACTGTTCCGCCATGCTGCGGATCGTCCCGGCGATGGCCCGGCGGCAACTGGCCGGCGCGAGGATCTCAGCTTCGTTGCCAAGGCTCAGTACGCGGGGGATGATCTCCAGTTCGTGCGCGGCTTTGACCGTCAAGATCACGCTGCCGTCGGCTTGGCGTTCGACCTGCTGGTCGCTGTGCCACGGGTCTTCGATGACCCAAGGAGCGGCGCGGGCGCTGATGCGGATGCGGAAGTCGCGAGGTTTTCCGGCGGCGGCAAAGATGCCCAGACTTTGGCCCAAGTGTTTTTCCAAGTCGAAATCCGCCGGGGCTTTGAACCACGTGTCCAACGCCGTGGCTCGCTGGAAACGGTCGAGTTTCCAGTGGCGAATGCGGTCCGCCTGGCCGGCGGCGATCTCCGCCGCCGCCGCGATGATGTACAGACTGGACTGATAGAACACCACGGCGTACGGTTCGATCTTCCGCCGCCGCGAGTCTTTGCCGATCGGCTGGTAGTCGATTTCCGCCACGCGATGCTCCTGGATACAGCGGTGCAGCGTCTGCAAAATTCCATGCTGCCGCTGGTACGACTTGGCCGGCATCCCGCGCACGAACAGCACTTGGCGATAATCCTCGTAATGGTCCCACACGGCGTCGGGCAATTGATCGCGCAGCTTGCTCCAAAACGATTCGATTCCCAGCCAGAACGGCGTGCCGGCCAGCGGATACAGCAGGTCGCGGCTCAGGGACAGGGCGATCAGTTCCGTGGCCGACGCGGTGACTTTGTGCGTTCCGCTCACTCCGGGACCGAGTTTCCACAGCCGTCCCCGCGCCGATTCCTGGTCGTCGACGTCGATCCCGGCAGCCTGCAGCGCCTCCAGATCCCGGCGCACCGTTCGCTGGTGCAAGGAGGTCAGTCCCAAGTCGTCCACCAATTCCCGGCGGATTTCGTCCAGCGTGCGGCCGAAACGGTAGCGTTCCAAGATTTGCAGGATCTTGTGCTGGCGAATCAATTGCTCGTTGCGTGCCATCGGATGCCTCGGTGCCCGGGTTCTTGTCTGTCGTCCGCTCATCGGGGCGGCGCGTCGGCGGCTGTCATGCTTTCGGCCCGACTTCGTTCAGTTGCTGTTGCAGGTACTCGACGGCTCGGCGCAATTGGGGATCGTCCAACGGTTGCACGGCCGCTTCGTCCGGCGTCTTGCCGGGCTCGGCATTCGGACTCGCTCCGGTATCTTTCCGGCGGCGGCGCTGCCGCACCTCGCTCGCCTCTTCGTCGGTCAGCTTGACCTCAAAGCCGGAGTCGGGCCGAACACCCCACTCGTCTTCGTCCGACGCGTCTTTCAGGCGATGGATGTTCTTGCCGCTGGGGCGCCAATAGCTGGCGGTCGTCAGCTTGAGCGCCGCGTGGCCGCTTTCGATTGGAATCACGTTCTGCACCGTGCCTTTGCCCCACGTGCGTTGTCCGATCACCGTGGCCCGGCCGTGGTCCTGCAGACAAGCCGCGACGATTTCACTAGCGCTGGCCGAGAAATGATTGATCAGCACGATCAGCGGGATGCGGTCGCCGAGCAGCGCTGCGCCGCGGGCCTCGAACGTGCGATGCACCTCGCCGTCCCGGCCGCGAATGGTGACGATCGAGCCTTCGTTCAGGAACACGCTGCACGTTCCGACGGCGGCTTCGAGCAGGCCGCCGGCGTTGTCGCGCAGGTCGAGAATCAAGGCTTCGGTCTTCCGCCCCTGCAGCACCTGGGACAACTCCGTGACCGTGTTCTCGCCGAAATTGATCAACCGAATGTACGTGATGCGCGGATCGTCCTCCAGCTGGAACTCCCAACGTCCGTCTTTTCGCCGTCCGTCGCCCAGCACGGATTCGATCGGGATAATGGCCCGCCGGATGTCCACGTCGATCGGAGTCTGCTCGCCGACGTGCAAGATGGTCAGCTGGACGGTTTCGCCCGGTTTGCCGCGAATCATCTCGACCGCATCCCGGAAGGTCATTCCGAGCGTGTCTCGGCCGTCGATGGCCAGAATCGCGTCACCGGCCCGGACACCGGCCCGGGCGGCCGGCGTATCGAACAAGGGACTCATGACCATCAGGCGACCGGTGTCCTGATTGAATTCGACCAAAATCCCGATCCCGCCAAACTCCTGATCGATATCCTCTTGAAAACGCCGGTAATCCGAGGGGCTGATGTAACTGGAGTACGGATCCAGCCCTTCGGCCATGCCGCGCATCGCATTTTCGTACAGATCGCGGTAGCCGACGTCCTCCAAATAGTTGAACGCAATCAAGTCCATGGCTTCGGATACGGTCACCGCGTACCGGTTTCGATCCGCTTTGGCATGGCACATCAGCGACAGCGCGGCCGCCAAGAATAACGCGATCATATTTCGCACGGGCATCGTCGGCATATCTCCTCGGGCGCGCGGACGTCAGCCGCCGCGGCCCCGTTCAATTTCTTTTTCATTGCCCCGGATTCCGCCGGGCTGATAAGCACTCCTTTTTACACGAAACTCGCGGCGGAGCATAGGTTTGTCGTGCGGAATCGCGCGGCGACCAGAGCTGCCGGTCGTACTTGGCCAAAAGAACCGGACGATCTATTTCACCAAGAAGCAGATCGGCGTGTCTCAGGACCTTGGTTGCGCAAGCCGCCCGATCTTCCCGGTGCTGCAAATGGCTATAGGCTCAAGTTCCTCGCGGGTCATGGTTCTCCTCACGGGAGATCTCCGGAATGGTTGCGCGGATTTCGTTCAGAACCTTCCGCGTTCCGTGCTCTTCGGCCCAGCGATAGATGTATTCCCAGTCAAGGGCGTCGTCCCCGAGTACCGCGATGACGTCGCGAACGTCATCGCGGTCCTTTCCCCGAGCGGCTCCGACCGCCCAGCGCAGCTTGGTGATGATCACGTCCTCCGGAGTGGGAATGAAGATCTGGCGACCAAACCCGGCGTGGAACACCCGTTTGCGACGTTCGAATCGGGCGAGATCGTGCGGATCGTCGCTCAGCCGAAAAAGTTCAACCCGGAACGGAATCGACTCGACTTCGATGATGCTGCGAATGGTGCCCGTGACGGACTCGAACTGCATTTGAGGATCGAGACGGAATTCCGGTCCCAATTTCTTCATGACGGCCGATACGGAACGGCCCTTCCACGCGACGACGATGTCTGCATCCTTCGTGGCTCGGACCACTCCATACGCGTTGCTCGAAAACGAGCCGACCAGCATGTAGGGAACTCCGACGCGATCCAACGCCTCGATCACCGCCAGCGTAGCATTATCGCCTGTCATCGCTGCACTCCAGCGGAGTATACACCGCATGCTCCTCGACGTTCCGCAAACGCCGGATGTGCTGCAAGAGAAGCTGTTGCACTTCGTCTTCGTCCGCGTCCGGAGCCTGTGCCCGAATACCCGCCTTCATCCGCTCGCAGACTGCGTCAAAGAGCCGGGGGCCTTCCATCAGCTTCTCGGCGCTCGAAGTCCGGCGCGCCCGGATGATTCGCTCTCGGTAGATGTCGTCGGCAAGTCGTTTGATGTCGTCCATAAAAAGCATTTTAGCGTAACGGATTATCGTTTCCAGATGGCGAGCGGCGGGCTGGTGCCCGCGCGGCGAGATGGGGACAACTCTACGCCTGTCCCCCCATTTCGCCCGAGGCGCCGTTCAGGCGGGGAAACGTGCCGACGGGGCCGCCCCAGCCGGTATAGTAGCAGGGTCGCGGATCGCAATATGACGCAGTGGATAGCTCGTCATGGATTTCCCTTTCTGTGTTTTCCGGCCACGCTGGCGTAGGGCCAACGCTGGCGGATACTCGCGGCCGTTAATGCTTCCGCGCCCAAGTCCAGCAGAAAGCGGTTTTCGAGGCGGGCGATGGTCAGCAATGGCTTTGTTGTTCCCAAAAGTTCCCGGCAGAACGCCTCCGTTTTGCCCCCGGCAGCAGCGTGGGCCACCAGGACCTCGACAGCAGCGTGACGCAACTGTCTGGCGAGATCGTACACGTCCAAGATCACGTTGCCCGGACACTTCGAGGAACAAATAAAGGCCAGAAGCCGCCCGTCAAGGAGCGAAGGAACTTGCCGAACATCAGCAGTCCGGCGAGCGTTGGCCGGCATTCGCCGCCGTCGCGCCGGCAGACGTGCAAACGGATCAGCGCGTCTTCGATCGGGGCGTCCAGGTACCGTAGCGCGCCGCGGTGGCCCAAACGGCCGCTCCCAGTGGCAATATCACGGAGAATCCGGAGAATCTATGCCGTTCGCAGATCGACCGAGACAGGAGGAACGTGATAAGATGGCCACACCAATCGAATTCGTCGCCGCAACGGAGGGATTTACCATGGATCGTTTCTTCTCGTGCAATCGAGTATTCTTGCAGATCAGCATGTGGCTGGGCTGGGCCGCTACGGCGGCGTGCGCCGCGGACGCGGATTCGTTGCGGCTGGTGCCATTTCCCAAACAAGTGACGCGGGCCGCCGGCACGTTCGATTTGCACCGGCCTTTGGTGCTGGAACGCGCGGCCCGAGGCGGAGACATCGAGGCGGCGCTGATCGCCGCCGAATTGCAGCGGGCCGGACTGCCGGCTCCGACCCAAGCGACGGTAGCGACCGAGGCGTGGATGCTACGGCTGCGCGTCGATCCGCAGTCCGCCGTGCGCGCGCCGGCCTTTCGCGACGGGGCGGGTGCGGAAGATTATCAATTGCATGTTGACCGCGACGCGATCACGTGTTGCGGCCAAGGACCGGCCGGCCTGTTCTACGCCGCCCAGACGTTGTGCCAGCTGATCCGAGCCAACCGCAACGGGACGAAACTGCCTTGCCTGACGATCGAAGATTGGCCTGCGCTTCGCTGGCGCTGCACGCAAGACGACCTGACGCGCGGGCCGAGTTCGACGCTGGACACGCTCCGCCGCGGCATCGAACTGGGGGCGTCGCTGAAACTGAATATGTGGACGTATTACATGGAGTACCAGTACGCGTTTTCCAAGCATCCCGAGATCGGACCGACCGATGGTTCGCTGGAACCGGGCGAATTGCAGGCGCTGGTGGCCCACGCAAAAACGCAGCATACCGAAGTGCTCGGCAACCAGCAGTCGTTCGGACACTTCGGCCGGATTCTGGGAAAACCGCAATACGCGTCGCTGGGCGAGAACGGCAGCGTCCTGTGCCCGGTCAAGGACCAGACGTACCAGCTGTTGGACGACATGTACTCGGAAGTCTGTCCGCGGGTGCCCTTCGAGATGTTCAACGTCTGTTGCGACGAGACCTGGGGGCTGGGCGAAGGCGCTTCGAAGGAACTGGCCGAGCAGATCGGCACGGGCGGAGTTTACGTGCGGCACGTACGCCGCGTCCACGACTTGCTGAAATCGAAATACGGCAAGCGGATGATGATGTGGGGCGATATTATCCTTCAGCATCCGGACAAGCTGGACCAGATCCCCAAAGATACCGTGATGCTGACTTGGGGCTACGGACCGCGGGAGAGCTTCGAGGACCAAATCCTGCCGTTCAAGGATTCCGGCTACGAGTTCTTTGTGTGTCCCGGAATCAGCAACTGGAGCCGCATTCTGCCGGATTTCGGCGTGGCGACCACGAACATCCGCAACTTTGTTCGGGACGGCGTGAAACACGGCGCGATCGGGATGCTGAACACGGATTGGGAAGACGACGGCGAATCGCTGCAGGGCTATCGCTGGCACGGTCATGCGTGGGGCGCCGAGTGTGCGTGGAACGCCTCGACGACGTTGCCCGAAGATTTCAATCGCCGGATCGGGGCCGTATTGTTCGGCGAGCCGGACGATCACTTCGGTCGGGCGATCGAGTTGCTGGCCCAAACGCACGGCTTGCCCGGAATGCAAGGCATGTCAAATCGGCGTTTCTGGGAGAACGACTTTCCTCCAAACCGCAGCCCGACGGCCACCCGCAAATCGGCCGAGCGATTGCTGGAACTTGTGCGGCCGGCGATCGAGCATCTGGAAACATGCCGGCGGCAAGCGGTGGTCAACGCCGACCTGCTCGACGCATTCTTGCACGGTGCGCGACGGATGGAGTTGATCGGGACGCGGATGCTCGACGGACTGCAAGCCGCCCAGTGGTATGCGCAGGCCAGCGAGCTTGACTCGCAGGAGACGCTGGCCAAGTTGGATCGGATCGAGCACTTGATTCGTACCAACCGAAACGCACACGAAGCACTGGGCCGCAAGTTCGAGCGGCTGTGGCTGGCTGATTGCAGGCCGTATGCGCTGGACTGGACCACCAGTCGCTATGCCGCAACGGTTCAATGGTACGATGGCGCATTGGACCGATTGGCTGCGGCCCGGCAGGAGGTCCAACACGGCCGCCCGCTGCCCGCGTCCATCGGGATCTCTCTGTCCGACAGTTTCACGCGCCGCACGCGTCCGCACCGGACGGAATCCGCGCCGTTGGACGCGGACGCGTTGTGGGCCGATGCGGAGGCGATGGCTCGGCTGGGACTGGTCGTCAAGGCCGGCGGCGTGGCTCGGACCGAGTTGCCGATCGAACTGGACGTTGCGCTGCCGACAGAACTCGCGGCCGCGCCTGTGCGGGCGTTCTGTGCCGCCGAATCCGGCGACGCGAAAGAAATTCTGGTCCAGGCCGATCCGTCCGAAGCAGAGGGCAAAGTGCGGCTGACGCTGGTCATACCGGGTCCGCTCGCCGCCGGCACCGAGGCTCGCGTCCACGTCTATCTCGGCCGCGCCAGTCCCGCTCCGCAAATGGCGGCGGCCGTTACGACGCGAGACGCCGCGGACGGAATGCATGAGATCGAAAACGATCAGATCCGCCTGTTGTTGGGTGCCGAGGGCGCACACCTGTATCGTTGGGAAGTGAAATCCCTGCACGGACGCGACCTCACCCAGCCCGGTCGGAACGGCTGGTCCGGCTTTGCGGACACCGGGCACGCCGGTCGCCATTTGCCCAACACGCTGGTTTGCACACGGCGTGGTCCGGCTCTGGTCCAGTACCGCTGCACCGACGATAACGGCTTGGAAAAAACGATCAACTGCTTCGGCGGCACGTCGTGGATCGAAGTGATCCTGAACGAGCCGGTCACCTATTACTGGGACTTCGACAACCCCGCCAACTTTGCCGCCGACGGTTCCACGCCCGGCGAGTACCTGTTTTCTGACGGGCAAGCCGGGCACGTTGGAAAACAGACCGACGGCGTGAAAGCTCAGGTGCGAGCGTCCGGCGCCAGTTGGGCGGTGAAGTTTCATCGCCCGGGGCTTGCGCTCGGCCTGATTTCTCCCGATCGGCCGGGTTCGTTTTGCCTGGCCCCCGGCTCCGGTGCGGGCGGGGTGGGCATCGAGAACTCGCCGCCCATCGGCCGCTTTGTGACCTTCGGCGGATGCCTGACCGAACCGCCGCAAACGCGGATGGAAAACCTGCGGCAGACGCTGGCATTCAGCGCCCAGCCGCAAGTCGTGTCGTACGCCGTGCAGCGGCGGTAAGGGGGCATCTCGTTACTTGTTATCCAACAGTTCTACGGCCTCGAACTTCTTGCCTTCCAGCATTTCCAGGCTGGCGCCGCCGCCGGTGCTGACGTGCGAAACCCGGCTGGCGAAGCCCATTTGTTCGATCGCGGCGGCACTGTCGCCGCCGCCGATGATGCTGGTGGATTCGCTTTGCGCAACGGCCTCGGCGACCGCTCGCGTCCCCGCATCAAAGGGCGGCATTTCGAAAACGCCCATCGGGCCGTTCCAAACGACAGTCTTGGCGGATTGGATGATCTGGGCATACCGTTCGGCCGTTTGCGGGCCGATGTCCAAGCCTTGAAAGTCGGCCGGAATTTCGCCGGCTGGGACAACCACCTTGTTGCAGTCGGGGCTGAAATCATCGCCGCAGTGGGTATCGACGGGCAAGACCAGCCGCTGGCCGTCGGCCAGCAGTTCCTTGGCCAACGCGACCTTGTCCGGCTCCACCAGACTCTTACCGACCTCGCCGCCTTGGGCCAACGAAAACGTATAGGCCATGGCGCCGCCGATCAGCACTTGGTCGCAGATCGTCAACAGGTTCTTGATGACCTGAATCTTGTCCGACACCTTGGCGCCGCCCAGGATAGCCACGAAAGGACGCGCCGGATTAGCAACGGCTTCGCTGAGGTATTGGATTTCTTTTTCCACCAGGAACCCGACGACTTTGGGTTTGTCGCCCATCGCTTTGGGCACCGCGACCATCGAGGCGTCGGTTCGGTGACAGGTTCCGAAGGCGTCGTTGCAATAGACGTCGGCCATGTCGGCCAGGGCTTGCGCGAACGCGGCATCGCCCTTCTTCTCGCCCGGATAGAATCGCAGGTTTTCCAGTACCAGCACCTCGCCAGCATTGAGTGCCGCGGCTTTTGCTCGCGCGTCATCGCCGACCACGTCGTTGGCGAACTGAACCGGCCCATCCAACAATTCCGCCAGCTTGTCGGCCGCCGGCTTCATGCTGTACTTCGGATCCGGCGCGTCTTTCGGACGTCCCAAGTGGCTCATCAGAATCAGCCGGCCGCCACGCTCGATGACGCTGCGGATGGAGGGCAATGCCATCCGCACCCGTCGGTCATCGGTAACCCGCTGCTGATCGTCCAGCGGCACATTGAAATCGACGCGCATCAAGACCGTTTTTCCGGTGACGGGGACATCCTGGATTGTCTTCTTGGGCATGGCAGACTTCCTTCCTGGCGAGAGTCGGAGATGTTTCGTGAGGAAATCACCGTGATTCCGCCCACGCTTCTGGTTCGCGAAACGCCTATTACATCGGCTCATCGCCCCGGGTGCAAGGTCCCTCTGTGCGGCACAATACCATAAACGCAATAACAGGACCTTCAGGCGGGGTTGGTCGGCACCGTGGTGGCAAGTTTTTCCGGTTCCTTTGATAAGCGACTTGTTCCCGTGCGTGCCGATTGATAGATTGATGGCGTCGGTTTGTGGAAGACCGCGCTGGAGGGAATTTGCTCGTGGATTTTCAACTCAATCTGAATGCCGAGACGGTGGCGCATCTCGAAGCACTGGCCCCGCTGTGCGTGCCGCCGACCATGACGGTTCGAGACGTATTGCAGATGTTGCAGACACGTCGCCGCAGTACCGTGCTGATTTGCCGCGACAGCCAGTTAGTGGGGATTTTCACCGAACGTGACGCACTCAAGCAGATGGCCACCGAGGCGAATCTGGAGGCGCCGATCGAGCGGGTGATGACTCGGGATCCCGTCGTGGTTTTGCCCGAAGACTCCGTGGGAGACGCGATCGCAAAGATGTCTCGAGGCGGCTACCGTCGGTTGCCGATCGTCGACCGCGAGGGAATCCCCACGGGTGTATTATCGGTCCGGCAAATCCTGCGTTATTTGGTCGAGCATTTTCCGGCTGCGATCTACACGCTGCCGCCGACGCCGGAGGAGGCTACCAAGGACCGCGAAGGTGCCTAAGGCCGTTTTTCGATTGTCCGGGGTTGGCTTTTCTCCTACAGTGTTAATGGTTTAGTACCTAGTTTCGCCTGCCTTGTTGAAGCCTGCTGAAGTGCCCTATGTCAACCACTGCGGATGCTGCGATCAGGTCCTCTCATACGATTCAAGAACTCCGTTCCGCAACCGTGCGTTTAGCGGGCGATTCCGGTGACGGGATGCAGTTGACGGGAACGCAATTGACCAACACATCGGCGCTGGCCGGCAACGATGTGGCGACTTTTCCGGACTATCCGGCCGAAATCCGAGCGCCGAAAGGCACGCGCGCCGGCGTGAGCGGCTTTCAGGTCCAGTTTGCTGCGACGGAAATCTTTACGCCGGGAGATCGCCTGAACACCTTGGTGGCCATGAATCCAGCCGCCTTGGTGACGAACATCGGCGATCTGGAGCCGGGCGGAGTGTTGATCGTCAACGAAGACGCCTTTGGTCCGAAGGATCTGAAACTCGCCAACTTGGAGCGGAATCCGTTGGAAGACGGCAGTTTGTCCAAGTATCGCGTGATCAAAGTTCCGATGTCCATGCTGACGCGAAAGGCGGTCGAAGACTTGGGCCTGGGCCAGAAGTTCGCGGACCGCTGCAAGAACTTTTTCGCGATGGGGCTGATCTACTGGCTGTACGGCCGCGAACTAGATGTCACGCTGCGTTTCAATCAGGAGAAGTTCGGCGACAAGCCGGACATTGCCCAGGCGAACGAGCGAGCCTTGCGCGCCGGTTGGTACTACGGCGAGACGACGGAAGCCTTTGGGGTCAGCTACCGTGTCAAACCGGCTAAATTGCAGCCGGGTCTGTACCGAAACATGATGGGAAACGAAGCCGTGGCCTGGGGAATGATGGCGGCTGCCAAGTTAAGTGGCAAGGAGTTGTTCTACGGCGCGTATCCGATCACTCCCGCGACGGACATCTTGCACGAATTGAGCCGCTATAAGAATTTTGGCGTGCGGACTTTCCAAGCGGAGGACGAGATTGCGGCGATGTGCTCCGTGATTGGCGCTTCGTTTGCGGGCGCCATGGCAGCCACCGGCACCAGTGGTCCCGGCCTTGCCCTCAAGACCGAAGCCATGGGTCTGGGATTCATGCTCGAATTGCCAATGCTGATCGTCAACGTCCAGCGGGGTGGTCCGAGCACCGGACTGCCCACCAAGACCGAGCAAGCCGACTTGATGCAAGTCATGTTCGGACGCAACGGGGAGGCGCCTCTGCCGGTTTTGGCGTGCCGAAGTCCGGCCGACTGCTTCTACGCGGTGATCGAGGCTTGGCGGATCGCCGTTCGTTTTATGACCCCGGTCGTGTTGCTCTCCGATGGATACATCGCCAACGGCGCGGAACCCTGGCGCGTGCCGCGATTTGAAGATCTGCCAAGAATCCCGGTGGAACATCCCGCCCCGGCATCCGACAGCGAGCCGTTCCTGCCCTACCTGCGGGACGAGCGATTATCGCGGCCTTGGGCCTTGCCGGGAACGGCGGGCCTGCAACACCGGATCGGGGGACTGGAAAAGCAACATGTCACCGGGAACGTTTGCTACGATCCGGACAATCACGAGTTCATGATCAAGCTGCGGGCGCAGAAGGTCGAGAACATTGCGATGGACATCCCGCTGCAAGAAGTGCAAGGCCCGCCGGCGGGCGATCTGCTGGTCTTAAGCTGGGGAGGCACCTATGGGGCTTGCGTGACGGCCGTTCAACAGTGTCAGGACGCGGGACTGTCGGTCGCGCACGCCCACCTGCGCTATCTCAATCCTTTCCCGGCCAATCTGGGCGAGGTTCTCGGCAATTACGGCCGGGTGCTGGTTCCGGAATGGAATATGGGCCAATTGAAGTCGCTGATTCGCGACAAGTACTTGGTGGATGCCCAAGGTCTAAACAAGGTCAAAGGCAAGCCGTTCAGCATCGAGGAAATCGTGGCGGCGATCCGGGAAACGTTGGCGTGAGTTACGGTTGAGCGTCATTATTCAAAGGGAATCTTATCATGGCCGTTGCAGAGCTGCCTGTGCTTACCGCCGCCGATTTCGCCAGCGATCAAGACGTCCGCTGGTGCCCGGGTTGCGGAGACTATTCCATCCTGGCACAAATGCGGAAGATGCTGCCCAGCCTGGGCGTTCCGCGCGAGAAAATCGTATTCATTTCCGGGATCGGCTGTTCCAGCCGGTTTCCGTACTACATGAACGCGTACGGGATGCACAGCATCCACGGGCGCGCGCCGGCGATCGCCACGGGCTTGGCGGCGGTCGCCCCGGACTTGCAAGTTTGGGTTATCACCGGCGACGGAGACGGTTTGAGCATCGGCGGCAATCATTTGATGCATTGCATTCGCCGCAACATGGATATGAACATCGTCCTGTTCAACAATCGGATCTACGGGTTGACCAAAGGCCAATACTCGCCGACCACGCCGCTGGGCAAAGTGACCAAGAGCACTCCGATGGGGGCGATCGACAATCCCTTGCATCCGATCTCGATCGCCATCGGCTGCGAAGCCACGTTTGTGGCCCGTTCGATCGACGTCAACATCAAGCACCTGGGCATGGTTTTGGAGCGGGCCGCCAACCACGCGGGTACGTCGTTTGTCGAGGTCTACCAGAATTGCGTGGTCTTCAACGACGCGGCCTTCGGCTATGCGACCGATCGCGATCAGAAAGCCGATACGGTGCTGGAGCTGGAGCATGGCAAACCGATGATTTTTGGCAAGAATCGCGATAAAGGGATTCGCTTGAACGGCATGAATCCTGAAGTCGTCGAATTGGGCAAAGGCATTTCCGAAGACGACCTCTTGTTTCACGACGAAAAAGCGGCCGAGCCCAGCCTGGCCTATCTGCTCAGCCGTCTGCGCCACGAGGACGGATTTCCAGAACCGATCGGCGTGTTCCGCGCCGTCGAGGCTCCGCGTTACGACGAAGAATTGAATCGGCAGGTCGAATTGGCGCGCGCCACGCGGGGCGAAGGCAACTTCGATAAACTATTTACCTCTGGCGATACGTGGACCGTACCATGATGCTGTGCCCTTTCTGCGGACATGAGAACATCGAAGGCGTGGACGAGTGCGAGCACTGCAGATGTTCGCTGGTCGACGTCGAGTTGCTGGTGCCGGCCACGCCGGTCGAGCGGGATCTGCTCCGGGACCGCGCGGGCAGCCTCGTGGCCCGCGCGCCGCTGTCGGTCGACCCGGACACGCCGGTAGGACGTGTTCTCGAACTGATGAACGACAACTCGTTCGGATGCGTCGGGGTGGTCCAGCAGGGACGTCTGGTCGGCATCTTCAGCGAGCGCGACGCGCTGCTGAAATTGGGCGCGGACGTGGCGCGTCTGCGGGACCGCCCCGTCTCGGAATTTATGACCGCCGGCCCCAAGTCGCTGGCCGCGGATGCCAAGATCGCGTTCGCCGTGCGGCACATGGATCAAGGCGGCTTTCGCCATCTGCCGATCGTGAACGAAGAGAACGTGCTGATGAGCGTGCTGTCCGTTCGCGACATCCTGCGTTACGTCGCGGGACGCATGGGAACGGCCCCGCTGGCGGGCTCTTGATTTCCAGACCGCGCCGCTACGGCTCCAGTTGGAAATCGAACTGGTTGCTCGTCTTCCCAACCGTGGTCGTCAAGCCGGACGTGGCAGGAGCAGCATAGTTTTTGGGGAGCAGGTTCCGAGCTACAAATTCCGCGGCGTTCGGGTTGTAGTCAGGGTGGTCTTCCGGGACATTGCTTCCCGGAGGCGGCGTTTCAAACTTGGTGATCGCGACTTGGTACTCGCCGGGCAGGGCTCCATCGCTTGCCGTGAACGTCGTTAGTTCATAGCGGCCTTGGCTATCGGTCACGCCGAGAGCGCTTCGCGAACCGTCCGTCAATTGGAAGTTGACATTGGCACCGTCAACCGGTTGACCGTTCATGGTGACCGTTCCGGTGACTGGATATGTTGCCGGACGATCGCTGGGAGTCGCTCCGCCGCACCCAGTCCCGCAGATTGGCACACAGCACAAAGTCGCCGCAAGGACGTTTCGTAAGATGATTCGCGGCATATCGTCTCCTCTTCGAACGCTATAAAGCAGGGTGCAATCTGGATTAGTACTTAATACTTAGTCCGTAATACTTAGTACTTAATTTAAAACGCCGAGAGGCTCTCGGCGCCGTCTTTCGATCCCAGGGCGCCCCAAACACCGTACGGGCTCATCGCGCCGGTGGCGGCCTGTCCCACGCCGAGGTTGCCGGTGTCGATCGAATCGCTGATGAAACGGGTCGAGCCATCGGCCAGCACCGCATTGACTCCACCCGGGTGGCGACTGGCCGGAGGAAAGAGCCCGTGCGTGTTGTCCGAGTTGACGTTGTTACCCTCGGAGCACGAAGGCGAATTGGGCGGCAGCACGGTATTGAAGCCGACACGTTCCGCCTGGCCATCGGTGTAGTGATGCCCCCAGCGGCCTTTGACCATCCGACCGGCCCTGAAATACTTGCCGTCAACAACCAAGGCGGTAAGGCAGATTTGCGGTGCAGCATTGACGCCGGCAATCTCGTTGGCGATCCCCAGAACCGTTTCCACTTGGCCTTGGCCCACGGCCACGGGCCCACCGGTCGTTGCGGCACGAAGCCGCTCGCTCATCATGATCGTGTTGCTCAAGCCGTCCAAAATATCCGAAAACCGGGTCACCTGGCCAAAGATACCGCGGTTGCTGCCCGTGTAACCGGGATTAAGTCCCGTGACACTGTCGCCCATGCTGAACGCGTAACTGTGCGATCGAGTGGTCTTGG